>Ga0210387_10001387_pt1 | contig 18246 bp, 15 predicted proteins | sample IncBWC7OmetaG_FD_160108 | JGI IMG/M metagenome (GOLD analysis project Ga0210387, IMG submission 160108) | Forest soil microbial communities from Barre Woods Harvard Forest LTER site, Petersham, Massachusetts, United States - Inc-BW-C-7-O ...
ACATCGACCGGCTCGGGACGCTGCAGCAGCCGAGTGGGCCGCGCGCCCTTCAGGTTCGCGACGCGGTCCCAGGCGCCCGCCCCCCCAGCGCATTGGGTGGGCTTGGCCGAGACCGCGGCCGTCGTCTGCACGCGCTCGGGCAAGTGACTGTCGCGCGGCAAGAGCCGCACCACGTTCTCCACGCCCAGCCTGAGCGCCAGCCGGTCGGCAAGGTCGATCGTGCCGTCCTCACCCAGCGAGGCGGCAAGCGCGCCCGAGTCGGGCAGCACGTCCTGCGTGCCATCCCACGCCTCGACCTCGGGCGCGGCCAGGATCATCAGCTCGACGCCGAAGCCGGGATCGAGCTCGCCGAGCTTCTCCTCGAACAGTTTCATCAGTTTGGGATTGTCGCGGTTGGGCCGGCTGGTGCCGATCGAGGTGCGGTCGACCGAACCGTCGACCCGGTAGAGCGCGATCTCGAGCTTGCGGGCGCCGACGCCCGCCTGCTCGAACTGGCGGCAGAGGGCGGCCAGCAGGCGGCTGGTTCCGGCGGCGATGTCCTCGGATCGGCCGATCGGCTCGGCGAAGGCCAGGCGCGTGCGGAAGGCGGGGGCTGCCCTTCTCGGCTCGATGGGTTCGGCCAAGGTGCCCAGCGCCTGGTCGAGACGGGTGAGCGGCCGCTCGCCGAAGCGGCGCGCCAGCGGCGCGCGCGGCAGGGGATAGAGATCGCCGATGCGGCGCAGCCCGAGCTTCAGGAAGGTCTCCAGGATCGGCGCGTCGAGCCGCAGCCCCTCGACCGGCAGCGCGCCAAGCGCGGCGCGCTGGCCGTGCGAGGGGCAGAAGAGATCGGCCTGGCGTTCGGCAAAGCGCGCCAGCGCCCAGGCGGCGCCCGCGGTGTCGGCCATCGCCGCGCGGCAGGTGAGATCGTGGCGCGCGAGGCGCTCGACCAGATCGGCCAGCAGCGCGCGTTCGCCCGCCTCGTCGCGGCCGAAGAGATGGGCGCAGCCGCTCACGTCGAGCAGCAGGCCGGCATCGCCGCCGAAGCCGCCGGCGCTGCAGGCTTCGGTTCCTTCCTCGGCGATGGCGCCGCCCAGCGGGTCGACCGCGACCCAGGGCGTGTAGCGGTCGCACCAGTTGGCGACCCTCTCGATCAGGCGGCGGTCGGCCTGCGGCTCGCCCGCCGTCGTGATCAGGTCGGGCACCAGGGCGCGGGCATCGGCCAGCCGCATATGGGCGCGCAGGCCGGCGGCGCGGGCATGGGCGTTGATCGCCGCCAGGCGCGGGCAGCCCTCGCGCCAGACGACGGTGGCGGCCGCCCTAGCCGACCAGTCTCGCGGCGTCGGACTCTGTCCAGCCCGACTGAGCCGATCCGTGGAAAGCTTGGGGAACCACAGCGAGACAATGCGTTTCATCGTTCCACTCCACGAGCCAGGACGGGATCTCGGCGGCGGAGGGCGCGCCGAAGCGGTTGCGTCTGAGCTGGAGGCGCCAGCGCGCGGCGCCGATGTCGTTGAGGCCGGGCGTCGAATGCGACGGCGCCGAGGCGATGCGCCAGCGCGTCGTGCACACGCTTTGCGGTGGCGCCGGCTGGGAGCGCAGCAGCAGGGCGGGCACGCCGCTCTTCTCGGCGGCGAGCGACAGGCGGCGCCCGGCGGTGGGATCGGCCGCGCGCGTCTCGCCCAGCACGGCGGTGATGCCGGGGCAGCGCAGGCCCTCTTCCATCGCCCAGAACAGATCCTCGTCGCGCCTGGCCGTCACCATCAACAGGCGCGCCGGGTCGAACCAGGCGGAGAGTGCTGCCGCATAAGGCGGCGCATCGAACGTGCCCGACGGGCGGCGGCACCACAGCAGGGTGCCGGGAGACTTCGCCCCGAAGCGGCCCAGCAGATGGGCGGCGAAGCCCAGCGCCGCGCCATCGTGGGCGGCGATCCTGCCGGAGGGGGCGGAGCCCGCCTCGATCTCGTGCAGGGCGCCGGTCAGCAGGCCGCCTTCGGGCAGCAGAGCATCGATTGCCGCCACGCCCAGCGGCACGGCGGCCTGGCCCGCCCGCTGGGCGCTATGGGCGCGCTCCAGCCGGCGAATGCGCTCGCGCAGATCCGCCGCGATCGGGACCGCCGCATCGTTGGCGGCCCGGGAAACGACAGGGGGAGCAAAAGCGCTTGGGGAAATGACGGGCATCGCCCCCTCCAAAAAGGCCTGATGGAACGCGGCTGGGGATTAAATGTTCTGTTTTTGTTCTAATCAGCTGACGGCCGAGAGTCAACGAGAGTCACTCGAGGCGGCGATAGGATCTCTCTGCCGATCCTATAATTATTGCGCTCCGTAGAGGCCGCCAGATTGTGGGCAGCGAGCGCCACAACACAATCTATGGTATCTCCCGGATCGGCCCCTACACCAACCGCTAGCAGTGCTGTCAGGACTTCCATCAACATCGCTTTCAATGACGGAGGGTCATTGGGATGGAAGGTGTTGAAATGTCTTTTCCGTCTTAAGTTCAGACCATGTCCGACTGGCGATCCCGCATTACCATCGAACCGGGCAAGCTCGGCGGAAAACCGTGTGTGCGCGGGATGCGCATTTCAGCGCCGGATGTACTGGAATATTTGGCCGCCGATATGAGCATCGAGGAAATCCTTGCCGATTTCCCCTACCTGGAACGGGAAGACATCCTCGCTTGCCTTGCCTACGCGGCAGAACGAGAGCGTGAACGAGGGGCAACGCCACAGCCTGCGTGAAGCTCCGGTTCGATGATTCTCACGGCTCACCGAATACCATTGAGCAAGTTCTTTGATCTCGCTTACAGGTGATCGCGGGCGAAATCGGATCATCGATAATCACTGCCGCCCGTTGCCGGCATGATGCTTGCGAAGCATCGAAGGCCGAACGCATCATGCGTGTGGAGGCCTTGATGACCCTTCGACTTTCCTTCGCCGCCCTGCTCGCTGCCGCTTTTTCGCTGCTGGCGGGGCCGGTGCTGGCGCGCTGCTCGCAGAACGTGGCCGCGATCCCGGGCGTCCAGGTGGCCTCGCTCGACGGCCTCGGCCTGGCGAACGGCAACTCGCCCAATCGCGCCACCATCACCTTCGTCGGCCACGCCAGCTACCAGATCGACACACCGCAAGGCGTGCGGGCGATCACCGACTACAACGGCATCAACGGCTTCGGCCGCAAGCCCGACATCGTCACCATGAACAACGCCCACTCCACGCACTTCACCGACGAACCCGAAGAGGGCATCACCTACGTGCTGCGCGGCTGGCCCAGCAAGCCCGGCGAGACCGAGGCCAAGCACGACGTCACGCTCAGGGACATGAAGGTGTGGAATGTGCCGACCAACGCCCGCGACTGGGGTTCTAACGCGGTGCGCATCAACGGCAACTCGATCTTCATCTTCGCCATCGGCGATCTCTGCATCGCCCATCTCGGCCACCTGCATCACCGGCTGACCAAGGAGCATCTCGACGAACTGGGCCGCATCGACGTGCTGATGGTGCCGATCGACGGTTCCTTCACGATGGGCGTGCCGCTGATGGTCGACGTCATCCGGCAGATCCAGCCCAGGATGGTGCTGCCCATGCACTACTGGGGCCGCGCCCAGGTCGAGCGCTTCCAGGGCCTGATGCAGCCGCTCGACGCCGACTTCGTGTGGCCCGAGCAGTCCACCCTCGAGGTCGTGCGCGAGGAACTGCCGGAGAAGCTGACGGTCGTCGTGCTGGGCGGCAACGGCGGCGATTGACGCCAGAGATCGACGACAAGGGGACCTGGCTCGCCCGCTGGGACCTCGTCCCCGACGGCGCGGCGATCGCGACGCCGTCGAGTCTTCTGCTGCCGGTCCGGCATCGCGGCCAGCCTGCCATGCTGAAAATCGCCCGCGAGGAAGAGGAGCGCCGCGGCGGCCGGCTGATGGCATGGTGGGACGGCGACGGCGCGGCGCGAGTCCTGGCGCACGATGAGCCGGCGCTCCTGCTGGAGCGCGCCACCGGCCCGCGCAGTCTCGCGGCGATGGTCGCCGCCGGCGCCGACGACGAGGCGAGCCGCATCCTGTGCGCGACCGCCGCGCGCCTGCATGCGCCGCGGCGCGGGCCGCCGCCCGAGCTCATGCCCCTGTCGCGCTGGTTCGAGGCGTTGTCGCCGGCCGCCGGCATCCATGGCGGACTCCTGGCCCAGGCCGATGCGGCGGCACGCGACCTGCTGGCCGCGCCGCGCGAGGTCGTGCCGCTGCACGGCGACATCCACCACGGCAATGTGCTGGACGCGGGCGCCGGCGGCTGGGTCGCCATCGATCCCAAGGGCCTTTTAGGCGAGCGCACCTTCGATTTCGTCAACATCCTGCGCAATCCCGACGCCGCGACGGCGCTGGCGGCGGGGCGGTTCGGCCGCCAGGTCGATGCTGTGGCCCGTGCCGCCACGCTCGAACGGCGCCGGCTTCTCCTGTGGACGTTGGCCTTCACCGGCCTGTCCGCTTCCTGGCACCTGGCCGACGGCGAGCCCGCCGGTCTCGATCTCGCCGTTGCCGGCCTCGCCGCGGCGGCACTCAGATCCTGAGATTGGTGCACGTGAGGTCGATCGACTGGCCGGCCCAGCCGTCCATCGCCGCCTCGGCACCGGCAGGGTGAATTCCGCCCCAGGGCATCGTTACCTTCAAAGGCTTTGTGGTAGGTGCATCATGAAAGGGATTGCCTTCGGCTGAGACTATGGCTGCGAGGCAGTGCTGCTCGCTCACCAGTGCACCAGGCTGCCTCACTCCTGCTCACTCATCGCCAGGCGCAGGCCCGATAGGTAGAACTCGCGCTGCTCGGGATTGCGCCAATGATCCGCGCTCGGCAGCACTGCCGGCGTCAGGGCGCGCAGCCGTTTGATCATCATTTTTGCCTCCTCCAATTCGCCCAGGTGCGCGTAACAGGCCGCGAGAAAACGGTTCGTCGGGACCCAATCCGGATGCTCTTGTAATGACAGCAACAACATGGTCCGCGCCTGGTCCAGGCGCCGCGCGAAGAAGTGGGCTATGCCATTCGCCGCCAATGTCCTGCCATTAGGATCGCGTGGATCGAGCCGCAACGATCTCTCTAAATGGTCGATCGCGACGTCGGGCGAGCCCGCCCACATTCTTAACCACCCGCTCCAATGCCATCCATCGGCGAAGCTCGGATTGATACGTAGTGACCGATCCATGAGGGCTGTTACGGTATCAATATCCTCGCCGTAGTAGGCAAGGACATATGCGGCTCGGCCGAGCGTCACGGCATCGTCGCCGGCGTTGCGAAGGGCATGGCGGGCGAGCGAGATAGCCTTTTGGCGGGTCGCCTCAGGGTCGTCGGTCCAACCACTGCCGTGGAGCGCCATAAGGCACCACGCGGATAACGCGAGGGCTGGGCCGTAGGTAGCATCCAGCCTGGTCGCGTGGCTCAGCTGAGCGAGCGCCTCTATGAAACCCTTCTTCTCCCACGACTGCTTTGCTCGCAGCGCGCGAAGATAAGAATCGTAGGCTGTCGGATCTTTCCTCGGCCGATCCAGCGCTCGCCGGATTTCCGCGGCCTCCAGTTCTGGCTCAATGACCGCGGCGACCCTGATCGCCACCTGGTCCTGCAGGTCGAGAACGTCTTCAAGCGAGCCGTCGAAATGGTCAGCCCATAGATGCGCGCCGTTTGTCGCGTCGATCAGCTGCGTGGTGATGCGCACCCGGGTTCCACTTTTGCGCACCGATCCTTCGAGGACATAGCGGACGCCGAGCTCGCGGCCAACCCGCTTCACGTCGACCGTCCGGCCCCTGTAAGTGAAGCTTGAATTGCGGGCGATGACAAACAGCCAGCGGATGCGGGAGAGCGCGGTGATGATCTCCTCTACCATGCCGTCGGCGAAGTATTCCTGGTCGGGATCGCCGCTCATGTTTTCAAACGGCATTACGGCGATCGATGGCTTATCGGGGAGCGGCTGTTGCGGTGGCATGAGGCCTTCGGCCAATGGAGCCGATCGCACGCCAGTCAGATCCGACAGTCGATAGCCGCGGCCTGGAACGGTGACGACGAGACTGTGCCCTTCCCCGTATTCGTCCAACGACTTACGGAGAGCCGAGATATGGACGTGGAGGTTTCCCTCTTCGACGATGCGGCCGGGCCATAGCCGGGCCAGCAGCTCGTCCTTGCTGACGATCTCGCCCTTGGCTTCGGCCAGGACACACAGGATGCCAAGCGCGCGCCGGTGAATCCGCACCGGTTGACCATCGCGCCGCAATTCGGGGCGCCCAAGATCCAGCCTGAAACGGCCGAAGCTGACCTCGTCCTCCATGGGATGCGCGGTCCCGAATTTTTTAGATCCTTAAACAAAGACCTTAAGACGGTTTCGCCAATACCGTCCAGCATGATCGCCGTCACCGCCGCACCTTGAATACTCGCAAGGCGAGGCCCGTGGGGCGAGCAAAAATGCTCGGCAAGATCGGATCGGGAGGCAGGTGTGCGTGATTCCCACAGGCCATTCCGTCCGTGCCTCGAATGGCCCGGACACCAGTTTCTCCTCGAAGCTCAGCATCTGAGAACGCGAACGTTGTGGCAGTGGACGACGGCAGCGATTTCACGCCTGCTACATCGGACAATCCCCCATCTCGGCAAGTCAGGCGTACGTGGTGTGCGATGAGTGCCGTCGAGTTGGTTGGATTGGGGGTGCTGACCGGACTTGGCGCGGGCCTGCTTGCCGGCCTGGTCGGCATCGGCGGCGGTGTGGTGATCGTACCCGCCGTATACTATGGACTTACCTCCGCGGGCGCCCTGCCGAACGATGCGGCGCACGTCGCAGTGGCGACATCCCTGGCTTCCATCGTGCCTGCTTCTGTCGTGTCTTTCGCACGACATTTGAAATCAGGTCATGCCGATCTGAGATTCCTCAAAGAGTGGGGGCCCGGCATCGTGCTGGGGGTTGCCGCCGCCCAAATCGTGGCCCCCCATCTCGATGGTCAGGTGCTGGAGACGGTATTTGCCGCCCTTTGCCTCATTTTCGCGTACAGGTTTGCGTTTCCCGACCGCTTCGCCCCAGTCTTGGAAGCTCCGCCCGGTGGCTTCTTTCGACATGTTGCCAGCATGGGGATCGGTGCCTGTTCAGGACTGGCGGGCGTAGGCGGTGGCATTCTGACGAACGTCGTAATGACGCTGTCCGGGCTGCCTATGCACAAGAGTGTCGGGCGCGCTGCGGCAACGGGCATCGTCGTCAGCGTCCCCGCCTCGTTGGTGGCGGCGATGGCGACACACTCCTCCAATCCGACCCAGGTCGGCAGCATTGATCTCGCCATCTGGGTCTGCATCGCGCCGGCGCAGGCGGCGGCGGCCTGGCTAGGGGCGGGCATCGCGGCGCGCTCAAGCGCGCTTCTCCTGAGCCGGGTTTTTTCAATTGTGCTCATAGCCACGGGGCTGGCGATGTTGCGCTCGGCTATTTGGCCGTGAATGCGGGGGAGGGGTGTGATGACCGTTTGCAGCACCTTCTGGACAACACTATGCCGTCTGCTTCGCTCCTACAGGGCACTTCGCAAAAAGCCCAATGACTCGCTTTCATTGCCAGCGAGAGTCCAGCGCAAATGCGACACCCTCCTTCAGCTATCGTCGGGTGGGGGCTTTTGATTACCGGATGCGTCGACCGTTTCCACTGGAGACGAAGATGGGAGCACCATCGATTTGACGCTGGCTGGTCGTGATTCTGAGCGTGACTGCATGGGGATATCGGTTGTCGGTTCTCGGCAGCCGCATTGCAATGGCCCTTCAACAGAGAACGAAACGGTGCCCTTCCCGAATACGTATCGAACTATGTGCATGGCGCCCTACGCGGGTTTTCAGCGCATTCTTGAAATTGTCCAGTTTCTTGCAGCAGCCGCTTAACTCCATTGCGGTCATTGCCTGAAGCCAGTTGCGGGATCTTCAGTGGGGTGTTGAGCCACCGCCCTTGCCCGACCCGGGGGTGCGGTCGACGCCGGGTCCGCCTACCGCCAGGGCTGCTGTCGCCGGAGCCGCGGCCAGCGCCTGCACGTGCTCCTGTCCGCCGCCGGCGCCCTCGCCGGCATGGCCGTCAGCGGCGGTGTCAGCGCCGCTCCCGCCGCCGTGTCCAGCCATGCCGGACCCCGCCAGCGGTCCCGGTCCGAATCCGGTCATCGCGTCTCTCCCCGTCATTTCGGAGCTGTGGACCGCGCGCTCCGCGGTGCTCACGACGGTGCCAGCGGGCGAGCCCCTGCCGAAGCCCACGCCGGGTCCGCCTACCGCCAGGGCCGCGGTCGCCGGAGTCGCAGCCAGGGCCTGAACGTGCTCCTGTCCGCCGCCGACGCCCTCGCCGGCATGGCCGTCAGCGGCGGTGTCAGCGCCGCTCCCGCCGCCGTGTCCAGCCATGCCGGACCCCGCCAGCGGTCCCGATCCGAATCCGGTCATCGCGTCTCTCCCCGTCATTTCGGAGCTGTGGACCGCGCGCTCCGCGGTGCTCACGACGGTGTTGGAGCCCGTGGCCCCGGCCGTGGAACCGCCGGCCGCCCCGGCGAGGGCAGTCACCTCGAGGTCAACGAGGCGAAGGTTCTGTCCTTGTAGCTGAGACCACTTGGTCAGGAAGTTGCCCTCGCTGACGTTGGCCCAGAGATAGTAGCCGTCGGTCCCGCTACGCCAAGCGCCGGCCCACAGACCGTTATAGGTCCGCACGGCCACAAGCCGTAGATTCTGCGACGCCAGCTGTGCCCATTTGGCGGTGAAGTGCGCCCAATCGGCATCGACCCAGAGATAGTAGCCGTCGGTCCCTTCGCGCCAGACCCCCGCCCAGAGTTCCTGGCCGTTGACCGTGTAGACGTCGAAGTCGACGAGTCGTAGATTCTGGCCCGCGAGCTGGCTCCACTTGGCCAAGAAATGTGACTGATCGGCGTCCTGCCAGAGGTAGTAGCCGTCGGTTCCGCTGCGCCAAGCGCCGGCCCACAGACCGCTGTAATGGCTGAGGCTGACCAGCCGCAGGTTCTGCTGGGCGAGCTGGGCCCACTTAGCCTGGAAGTGGGGCGTGTCGGCGTCGACCCAGAGGTAGTAGCCGTCGGTCCCGCCCTCCCAGACGCCCGAGAAGAGGTTCTGGCCGTTGACGTTAGTCACCTCGATATCCGTGAGACGCAGGTTCTGGCTCGCCAAGGCGGACCATTTGCTTATGAAATGGCTCTCATCGGCGTTGACCCATAAGTAGTAGGGGTCTGTCCCCGAGCGCCAGACGCCTGTGAAGGCGTCCTCGGCGAGGGGCCAGGGATCATCGAAATTGGGGCCGGGCACGGCGGAACTGGTGGTCGATGGGAACCACAGGCCCAGCGTGGCCTTGAAAAGCGGGAAGGGGTCGGCGGAATTGCCGGTGAGGTTCTTGTAGACACCCGCCAGCGTCGAGGCACCTGCCCCAACGATCTGGTTGATGCTGTAGCGCAGCTGCGAAAACAGGTAGTAGATGAACAGAGTCGTGCAGCCGTTTGTGGCATCGTAGCCGTTGTCGTCGGGAGCGTTGTTTACGAAGTCCTGGCGCGTACTGTTGAGCCATAGGTCTGCTACGGCGTAGCTGGCGATGATACCAAGCCCGAGCGCGTTATTCTGGGCCAGGAACTGGCCGCTGAGGAAGCGCGACAGGCCCTCGCCCTTGCTGCCCTCGTTGCCGCCCTGGAACCACCCGCTGTTCTGACCGAGCATGAAGATCTCGACGATTTCGGCGATCAGCAGGTATCGCAGGTAGATGGGGTTGGTGCTGTAGCTGGCGCCCTGGGCTTTGAGCTGGATGGTCGCTCCTCCCGTGCCACCGTTCCAACTCGCGCCGTTACTCTGGGTAGTGACCTGCACCGTCAGATTGCTCAGGTTCACACCTCCGCCGAACCAGCCGTGCATCAGATTGTAGTCGGCCTCGCAGGCCGCGATCACCGCGTTGGTGCGGGCCGGCTCTACGCCACCGATCCCGCCCAGGGCAGTGTCGTAGGAGAAGCGATAATGGGTGGTGACGCCGCCATTGGTCAGGCCGGCAGTTGTGTAGGCCATGGTCGTCTCCTCCAGGCAAAGCAGAGAACGATGGAGCCAATTGGCCCGGATAATCCGACAATTCCCAGATGGACCATCCGTCCGCGCTCGGTAGCATCATTCAAGAATCGGTCGGAGACTGTGAGGTAGAGCACACTTCGATCAAGATTTACGTCGGGTTCGTCTCGGCAACATTGCGGTGTTCAGTTCAGCGCCGAGATTGGCAGCGCCGGGGAGGGAGGGCAGGCGGAAGAAGCGAGGATTCTCGGGTAGGAAAACGGCTGTCCTTCCCGAAAACTCCATCCGCGCTGGATTAGGCGACGGGATGGGTTAGGGTAACACCTCAATTGCGTTCAACTCGGTGCCCGAGGATAGTGCCGACGCAGCGGCTCGCTGGTTGTCCGCCGCTGGTTAGTCGCGAACCATTTAGCGCCTATTCTGTCCGAGCGCCTTATCGCCTCCCTCTTACTGAGTTCAGGGCGATACATGCTGACCGGCGTGTGCCGGATATCGAGCAGGCGGCGAACGCCAGCGCCCTTTAGAAGCTCGATGATCTGAGCGGTCGGCTTTCCCTCGTAGCCCAGCGTGAAGAAGTCGGCGTGATCCACGGAACGGGCCTCATTCCATACCGTAGTTGGGCGGGGGAATACGACGTCGACTATGCGCCGAAGCCCGAGCAAAACCGGCGCCGACATGGCCAAGATTTTGGCGTTTACTGGCTTGAGCCGGCAGCCCAAGGTGCTGTTGAACGCCCGACCTGCCGAGGTGGTTTCAATCTCCGGAGGCTGCTTCCAGATTGCTCTTTTCTGAGCGCCGCAGGCTTGGCTGACCTTTTAACAAAGAACGAAGTGGTCGCCCATAGCCGATCGGCTGAGCCGGTGATGGAGAATAGTGGACGCAGTCCGGAGCTTGTCGCGCGATCGACTGACTTCGCGGCAGGGGGCGGCGCTGACGGAACTGATTCCCGATTTCCGGATAGGGAGAGGCGACAAACCTGATAGATTCGTCGCAACAAGCAACAGAATGGAGGAAGCCATGCGTGGCGTCGTGTTTCCCGGCGAACGGGCTGTCGAGATCATGACCTTCCCCGATCCCGCGCCAGGACCGGGCGAAGTGGTGCTTGAAATGAAGGCCTCCGGCATGTGCGGGTCCGACCTGCACCAATACCGCCGCCCGAAGAACCAGCCGCGGGCAGGCACCGGCATACCGGCCAGCGCCGATCCCGTCATTGCCGGGCACGAGCCTTGCGGCGTCGTCGTGGCGGTCGGCGCCGGGGTCACCGCGGCGGAAGCCAAGGTTGGCGACCGCATGATGGTGCATCACTACCAGGGCTGCACCCAGTGCAGCCATTGCCGCTCCGGCTGGCAGCAGCTCTGCCAGGAGGTGCCGGTGAAGGTCTATGGCAACAACGCCCATGGCGGGCACGCCAAGTACCTCAGGGTGCCGGCCAACACGATGGTGCCGCTGCACGAGAGCCTGAGCTTCACGGCGGGCGCTGCGATCTCCTGCGGCTCCGGCACCGCCTATGGCGCGCTCAGGCGGATGAACATCTCCGGCCGGGACACCATCGCCATCTTCGGTCAGGGGCCGGTCGGCCTGGCCGGCACGCAGTTCGCCAAGGCGATGGGCGCGCGGGTGATCGCGCTCGACACCAACCCGCAGCGGCTGGAGCGCGCCCGCGAGTTCGGCGCCGACGAACTGGTCAACCCGGGCTCCAACGATCCGGTCGAGGCGATCAAGGAGCTGACGCACGGCAAATACGCCGACCTGTCGCTCGACACGTCGAGCAACCACGAGGCGCGTCTCAATGCGATTCGCAGCACCAAGGTCTGGGGCACCATGTGCTTCGTCGGCGAAGGCGGCGACGTCACGATCGACGTCAGCCCGCACCTGCTCCGGCGCCAGATGACGCTGATCGCGTCCTGGACGTTCTCCACCGTCATCCAGGCCGAGTGCGCGGCGTTCTGCATCGAGCGCAAGGTCGATGTCGACAGGCTGTTCACGCACCGCTGGACGCTCGACCAGGCGGAGCAGGCTTATAAGCTGTTCGACAAGCAATCGGACGGCAAAGGCGTTTTCCTGATGTGAAGCAGAAGGTGGCGGATTGCCTAACGACAATTCACGCCCAGTTCGACCGCCAGGAATTTTGCACCTGTGCCGGTCAACTTCACTGCCCGAGGCTCTTTGCCGCGACGCAGAAAGCCGAGATCAAAGCTGCGCCGCAACAGCACAGCACCGAGCGGACCTGCCAAGTGATAGCGCCGCTCGGTCCAATCGAGGCAGCCGCACGCGATGCCGTGACGCGCCGGTTTCAGCGCGTCGATTTCGATGCTGAGCTTATCGGCAAACCATCGTGCGCCCGCAGGCGTGACCGAGAACCGCTTTCCTTCACCGGGAACAAGCAGCGTCCGGTCCTGCAATGCCGAGGCGAGCAACACGCCCAGTTCACCGGCGAGATGGTCGTAGCAGCTGCGGGCGAATCGCAGCGGATTGTCATTTTGGCGCTTCGGTATCGTCCGTGGCGCGAGCCGAGGATGGTCCAAAGTCGCGAGTGCTTCCAGCACGGCTGCGACGTGTTCGTTGGCGAGCCGGTAATAGCGATGTCGGCCTTCTCGGGTCATGGTCAGTAGACCCCCGGAGAGCAACTGCGCCAGATGATCACTCGCGCCAGCGGCGGAAAGTCCCGCTGCCGCAGCAAGCTCACTCGCGGGCAATGCCCGGCCATCCATGAGCATGCCCAGCATGGCGACACGACCGGGATTGCCGATCAACGCCGCGGCTGCCGCTACATGTGGCTCGCTACGCATATTTAAGAATTAGCCGAAACATACGAGATCGTCGAGACGGCAGAGTGGCGCCTCGATGACGGAGATCACCACGATGAACTCAGACCACGCCTACATCCACCAGGAATGGCACCGGGCTGCCAGCACGCGGGATACACCGGCTCTGATCGCTCTCTATGCTGATGACGCCATTCTCGAAAGCCCTCTCGTGCCGGCGCTCATGGACGGCAAGAGCGATGGCGTGCTGCGCGGCAAGGGAGAAATCGGACGGTTTTTCGCAGCGGGCGCACGCAGCCGACCCATCGACCTTGTCCGGTGGTACAGGTCGGACACCTATTTCAGCGCGGGCGGGACCCTGATCTGGGAATATCCGAGGGTGACTCCCGAGGGCGATCAGGTCGAGATTGTCGAGGTCATGGAGATTGCCGACCGTTTGATCCGGCATCACCGCATCTATTGGGGCTGGAAAGGGTGTCTGCTGATCGCCCCAAAGCTGACCCCAGCGAACGCCTCAAGATGAGAGAGGGCAGGCCGTCGCAGGTTTTCGCCGCCGCCCTCAGATCCTGAGGTTGGTGCGCGCGAGGTCGATCACCTGGGCGGCGCGGCCGTCCATCACCGCCTTGAGCAGGAACAGGTTGAAGTTCACGGCCTGGCCGAACGTCGCCTTGGGCGGCATGGCGAGCTCCTGGCGCGCGCTCACCACGTCGACCAGCGCCGGCCCGTCATGCGCCAGCGCATCGCGCAAGGCGCCTTCGAGGTCCTGCGGCGCCTCGACCCGCACGCCCTTGATGCCCATCGCCTCGGCCATGGCGGCGAAGTTGGGGTTCTTGAGGTCGCAGCCGACGTCGAGGAAGCCGCTCGCCTTCATCTCCATCTCGACGAAGCCCAAGGTGCCGTTGTTGAGCACGATCACCTTCACCGGCAGGCCGAGCTGGGAGAGGCTGATGAAGTCGCCCATCATCATGGTGAAGCCGCCGTCGCCCGACATCGAGACGACCTGGCGCCGCGGGAAGGTGGCCTGGGCGCCGATCGCCTGCAGGAGCGCATTGGCCATCGAGCCATGGTTGAACGAGCCGATCAGGCGGCGCTTGCCGTTCATCCTGAGATAGCGCGCCGCCCACACGGTCTGGGTGCCGACGTCGCAGGTGAACACCGCGTCGTCCGCCGCCAGCTCGCTCAGCAGACGGGCGACATACTGCGGATGGATGATCTTGCCGCCGGGCTTGCCCTCGGCCAGCTTGTCGAGGTCCTCGCGCGCCTTCCTGTAGTGGGCGAGCGCCGCGTCGAGATACTTGCGGTCGGCCTTCTTCTTGAGCCTGGGCAGGAGCGCCGCCACCGTCGCGCCGACATCGCCCACGACGCCGAGCGTGAGGTGGCAGCGATTGCCGAGGCTTTCCGGCCGGATGTCGACCTGCGCCACGGTGGCGCCTTCGGGATAGAACTGGCGGTAGGGGAAGTCGCAGCCCAGCAGCAGCAGCGTGTCGCAGCTCTTCATGGCGGCGTAGCCCGAGGCGAAGCCGATCAGGCCGGTCATGCCGACGTCGAACGGGTTGTCGTATTCGACATGCTCCTTGCCGCGCAGCGAATGCACGATCGGCGCATTGAGCTTGCCGGCCAGCTCGACGATCTGCGCGTGGGCGCCGGCGCAGCCCGCGCCGCACATCATGGTGATGCGCTCGCCGTTGTTCAGGAGCTTGGCCAGCGCATCGAGGTCGGCGTCGGCGGGCTGTACCACCGGCGGCCTGGGCGCGAGCCAGCTTGCCGCCTTGGCATCGGTCGCAAGCAGCGCCACGTCGCCCGGGATGACCACCACCGCCACGCCGCGTTGGGCGATGGCGATGCGGATCGCCTTTTCGAAGATGCGCGGCATCTGGTCGGCGTTAGAGACCAGCTCGACATAGTGAGCGCACTCGGCGAAGAGCTGCTCGGGATGCGTCGCCTGGAAGTAGGAGCCGCCGATCTCCGCACTCGGGATGTGGGCGGCGAGCGCCAGCACCGGCACGCGGCTGCGCTGGCAGTCGAACAGGCCGTTGATCAGATGCAGGTTGCCGGGCCCGCAGCTCCCGGCGCAGACGGCGAGCTCACCGGTGAGATGCGCCTCGGCGCCGGCGGCGAAGGCTGCCGCCTCCTCGTGGCGCATGTGGATCCAGTCGATCTTCTTCTGCTTGCGCAGCGAATCGGTGAAGCCGTTCAGCGAATCGCCCACCACGCCGTAGATGCGCTGCACGCCGGCGACGCTCAGGGTTTCGGCCATCAGGTCGGCGATCGTGCGGGCCATGCGAAGCTCCGTGTCATGGGGATGGGGGTTGGGGCGGACTCTGCCACGCGCCGGTGCGCCATGCGCCGGCAGGTTTCTCCCTAGGCGATGCCGGCGAGTACGTCCCGCTGCTCGGCAAACAGCGCCTTGAGCCAATCGATTGTCGCGCGCACGCAGGCGGCGCGGCGCAGATCGCGGTGGACGATGATCCAGTAGTCAGCGGCGATCTCGGCGATCGGCGGAGTCAGCCGCTCGAGCAGGGGATGGCCGTCGCCGACATAGCAGGGCAGCACGCCGCGCCCGGTGCCGGCGCGAATCGCTTCCACATGCATCAGCATCGATGAGGCCCGCAGCGCCACCGGCATTCCCGTCTCTTCGACCTGGCGCTGCACCCAGCGCGCCGGCGCATAGTGGGCCTGCTCCTCGGTATAGGTGACCCAGGCAGCGGCCTCGGCGCCGCGACGCCGGTAGACCGCGCAGGCGAAGGTGCCCGCCTTTGAGACGTAGAAATCGCCGCTTTCCGGCGGCTCGTGGCGCAACGCCATGTCGGCTTCGCGTCGCACGAGGTTTTTGGTTTGTCGCGAGTCGACCAGCTCCAGGGTGATGCCGGATGGAAGCGTCGTCGTGGTCGATGCCGACAGGCAGCGGGCGAGAAACCCGGCGGCACACTCGCCGGTCGATACCCGCACCGTGCCGCTCAACACCGGCGAAGCCGCCGCGCGCCGGCGCTCCAAGGCCAGCGCCGCCTCCTCGACGCTCTCGGCCGCCGCAATCAGCCGCTCGCCGGCGGCGTTGAGGCGCAGCCCCTCGGGCAGGCGGTCGAACAGGGTCGACTCGCCGGACGTGGCCTCGAACGCGGCCAGGCGGCGGGCGATGGTCGGCTGGCTGAGCCCGAGCGCCCGTCCGGCGGCGCGCATCGAGCCCTGCCGGGCAACGGCGAGGAACACCCGGACATCGTCCCAGTCCATCGCCCCGCGGCTCGAGCGGGGCGGATGGGTCGCCGGCTCAGATCGGGTCTTGCCCCGCGCCATCGCCGATTCGTCGAGAGTAGCCATGACATGTTCCTTTCTGGCTAGCCTCACTGTGTGACCCGTAATTCGTACCATCAATCGGGTGCCACGAAAACGTTATAGGGGGTCGCAAAAGTGGAGATCACCGCCGCTGAATCGTGGCCCTATATTGGCCTGGCGCGAAACCAGAGAAGCCGACAGAACTCGTGGAGGGCGGGATGCCGACCATCGTCGATCTCAACGCAGAGGCGGAGAAACTCACGACATTGCACGGAGTGACCCCGCAAGCGACGCCCGCAAGGCGTAAGGGCGGCATGGCGCGCTTGGGCTCTTATCGCGATGGAATCCTCCTCCTCGGCACGTCCACGGGAACCGGCCGAGGCCATTGGGAGACCCATCCCGAGGACGAGCTCATCCACATTCTCGACGGCACAAGAACCCTGGAGATCGCGTGCGACGACGGACCGCCCAAGTCTTTCGAGCTTCGCGCCGGAATGATCGCAGTCGTCCCACAGGGGGCATGGCACCGCTTTCACTCCTTGGGTTTCGGAATGGTGCTAAGCGCCGTGATTCCCGGTCCGCATGTTGATCTCGATGTCCCCGACCCGCGACCACACGTGCGCACGTCGTCCGTGGACAGGCAATTTGCAAGCAGATCGCCGAGCATCATCGATCTCCGTCAAGAACTCACGAAGCTCACGATGTTCCGCGGGCGGACGCCGCGATCGACGATGGCCGATCGAAAGGGCAGCAGCGCACGATTGGCGTCCTACCGCGACGGCGCTCTCAGTGTCACAAAGTTTGCCGGGAAGGGTCATTGGGAATCCCATCTCACGGGCGACGAGCTGGTTCACATTCTCGACGGCACGGCGACGCTGGAAATGCTGGGCGAGGATGGGCTCCAATCCTTCGCGCTCGGCGCCGGAATGATCGCCGTCAATCCGCAGGGGGCGTGGCACCGCTTTTCCTCTGCCGACGGCGTGACCCTGCTGGCTGTGACACCTTCCCCGAGCGAGATCATCGATCTCGATGTCGACGACCCTCGGCAGGTCGAGCGCAAGTCCGCATGAGGTCAAACGGGTTCTGATCGCAACCAAGGAAGGAGCATTCGCCATGAGCATGCAGGGCATCGTTGTACAGCCGGGACAGGGCCTGGTGGCGAGCTACACGCCGGGGCGGTCGATCGTGCTCAAGCTGCTGTGCGGCGCGACCGACGACAGCATCATGCTGTTCGAGGAGACCATTCCCGTCGGAATAAAGAGCACGCTCCACCTCCATCACGACAGCGACGAGGTGGCCTATGTCCTGAGCGGCGAAATCACCTTCAAGATTGGCGACGCGGTCACGGTCGGCGGTCCCGGCGCCTGCGCCTTCATGCCACGCGGCGTGCCACATGCCTGGAAGAGCACCGGCGCGCAAACCGGGCGCGCGCTGTTTCTCTATACGCCGGCCAAGGCCGGCGGGTTGATCGAAGAGCAGCAACGGACCGGCAGCAACTTCTCATCGATGAGCGAAACCGAGCGGGCCGAGATGCTGCGGCGATACGGCTGGGAGCTGCTCGGACCGTCACCGCTCTGAGCCCGCGTCCCTGGGGAGGGTCGCAATGCCGTTCGGCAATTGGTGCAGTATCTACCGATAGACCTGCATCTTTGCTGGGGGCGCCATCGGGGCTCTGCCGATCATCGCTTCAGGCTGCTGGTCCTCAGCCAGTCGGCCACTTCGCGGGTGGCGGGTCCACGATCGGCGAGAACGCAACCTTGCGGATCGCGACCTGATAGCCTTTGTCGACGATCTCGTAGTTACCGATCATGCTGGCGAGGAAACCGTCGATGGCCGTCTTTGGGCTGTCGCCCGGGTGTTTCGCGATCTGCTTCAATGCGAGTTCAGGCGACCATGGCTTGCCGAGCGCGTTGATCGGGTTCAGTTCGAGCGGCAAGAACAGGTAGTCATCGAAAATCATCAGCCCGCCGACTTTGAGCCGCGGCCAGGCCAAGACTGCGTCCGAGAGCACCGCGAACGGGATGTGATCGCCGTCAACATAAACGATGTCGAACTCGCCCGTCAGCGTCGGCAGCACCGAGAAGCTGGGACCGCGATGGGCTCGGACGCGATTTGCCCAGGGCGCGACGTTGCAGCGGAAGCGGTGATAGTAGTCGTCGGTGAACAGGTCGATGCAGTCGATCGAGCTGGTCTCGTGCGTCAGGACGTTTTCGAGAAGCCATGTGGTGGAC
>Ga0210387_10001389_pt1 | contig 18224 bp, 17 predicted proteins | sample IncBWC7OmetaG_FD_160108 | JGI IMG/M metagenome (GOLD analysis project Ga0210387, IMG submission 160108) | Forest soil microbial communities from Barre Woods Harvard Forest LTER site, Petersham, Massachusetts, United States - Inc-BW-C-7-O ...
ATACGTTCGAAGATCTCGGTTTTTACTGCGTCGATAATCTTCCTGTCGCGTTGATTCCGATGTTCAGCGAGTTGTACGTGGAAGGCGTAGGTGAAGTGGAACGCGCCGCGCTGCTCATCGACGCGCGCGAGGGCGAGCAAATCGAAAAGCTTCCCGGGATTTATCGCAAGCTGCGCAGCGAGCATCCCGTGAGCCTGGTCTTTATCGAAGCGAGCGACGAAGCCTTGATGCGCCGATTCAGCGAGACGCGCAGACCGCATCCCCTTGGCGGCAACGAATCAATCGCCGACGGGATCCGTGAGGAGCGCCGCCGGATGGCTCCGATCCGGCGCCTCGCGGATGCAATAATTGATACCACCAAATTCAACGTTCACGAGTTGCGCCAGTTCATTATCGATCGCTTTCAAAATCCGGGACGCCGCCCGTTGCTGATTTCCGTGGTCAGCTTCGGATTCCGATATGGAATTCCTCCTGACGCCGACCTGGTTTTCGACGTTCGTTTTCTGCCCAATCCGCATTTTGTACCGAAGCTGCGCCCGTTCAGCGGCAAGAATCCAAAGGTCGCGCGCTATATTCGTTCGTTCCCGCAGACGAATCAGTTTCTGCACCGGATTGAAAATCTGCTGGCCTATTTGATCCCGCACTACATACGGGAAGGGAAGAGCTACCTTACGGTCGCGCTCGGATGTACGGGCGGCAGGCACCGCTCGGTGATGCTAGCGGAGGTGATCCGCCGGTATCTCAAGAAAAAGGGCTACGCGACGAAAGTGGTGCACAGGGACTTGGACAAATCGACGACGTGAAATCTGGCGGACTGTTGCCAGCGCGAGGTAGAACGGAACAGTCGGATGCTTGCTCCGGCTTTTTTATCGGGTTCACGGACTTTGCGGCAATCGCGCGACACGATACTATCGTCGCCGCTGATTTAACTGGGGCATAACGGGGCAGGGTGCTCGCGTTCAATCGAAGGACTCAGAATCTAATACATGGACGGAATTCCACATTTACAACATCAGGGTGAATTTCGCAGGCTGCTGCGCTATCTGAATCCGTTTGCACCGCTGCTGGTTGCCGGAATTCTCTTGATGCTGGTGATGGGTTGCATCGAGTTCCTTACGGCGTTCTCGATTCGTCCAGTATTCGACGTTGTTCTGAATCCGCAGTCGACGGCCCAGAAACTTACGCTGTTTCAAGTTCCCTGGACTGGCCACACGGTTTACCTGAATTCCTTCGTGCCCGCGCGAATCCGGCACGTCTGGAGCGTCTTCTCGATTGCCCTCGTATTGCTGTTCTTCCTGAAAGGACTGGCAGAATACTTTGGCGGCAATCTGATCCAGTTTGTCGGACTTTCCGCGATCACGGACCTTCGCAATCAAGTGTATGCGAAATTGGTACAGCAGCCTGTGGGCTTCTTTCACCACAATCCAGTCGGACGCGTGATGTCTGCCGTTATCAATGACATCGAGCAGTTGCGAAGCGTGTTCTCGGATTATCTTGTCGATTTCTTTCGCCAGATTTTCTCCCTCGTCGCATTCATATGCGTTCTTCTCGTGGTTGATTGGCGCATGGCTTTCGGCGCTGCGGTACTCATACCTCTTGTTCTTTACCCGGTTGCCAAATTTGGACGCAAGATTCGCCACTCGTCAGAAAAAAGCCGGACGAGGCTCGCCGACCTAAGCCAAATCCTGCAGGAAACTATCAGCGGCAACCGCGTCGTGAAAGCATTTGGTATGGAAGGGTTTGAAATCCGCAAATTCCGCGAGGCCGCTCGTAATCTTCTCCGCGAAAATATGCGGTGGGTCCGCGCGTTCATGATGACGTCACCTCTGATGGATATCCTCGGAGCGGCCGTGCTCTGCATGATTCTTCTGTACGCACGCGGGGAAATCAAGGTGGGAAGGCTGACGATCGGATTGTTCGGAGTTTTTACGTTCGCGCTTTTCAAAGCTTACGAGCCCATCAAACATCTCGGCAATATCTACCAGCTCTACCAACAGGCCCTCGGAGCATCTGTGCAGGTATTCTCGTTTCTCGATCTGCCGGAAGAAGTTCTAGATGCTTCGGGCGGCACAGTGTTACCGCGATTTTCGCGGTCCATCGAGTTTGAGGATGCTTCGTTTTCCTACGAAGACGCCGCTTCACTGACGTTGCGCGGCATCAATTTGAAGGTCCGCGCCGGCGCGGTTGTGGCCATCGTCGGTTCAAGCGGCGCTGGGAAGACGACGCTGCTGAATCTCCTACCGCGCTTTTATTCGCCCACGTCTGGCGTCGTACGCATCGACGGTATTGACTTGCGCAGTGCGAACCTGCGATCGCTGCGCGAACAGATGGCAATCGTTACCCAGGAAACAATCCTCTTCAACGACACGATTTGGAACAACCTTTGTTACGGCCGGCCGGACATGCCGGAAAAACAGGTGTATGCTGCGGCTCAAGCAGCGCTCGCTCACGATTTCATCATGGAGATGCCGCAGCGCTATCAAACTCTGATTGGCGACCGCGGCCAGCGCCTTTCAGGCGGGCAGCGACAGCGGCTGGCAATCGCACGCGCGCTCCTGAAAAATGCTCCGATCCTGATTCTTGACGAGGCCACTTCCGAACTCGATTCGGAATCCGAAATGCTAGTACAAAGCGCATTGAACAATTTGATGACGGGACGGACCGTGTTTGTCATCGCGCACCGGCTATCCACGATTCGACGGGCCGACATGATTGCAGTACTCGAAGGCGGCACGGTCAGGGAATGCGGCACGCATGAAGAATTGCTCGCGCGCGGCGGGGGACTCTACTCGCGCCTCTACGAAATGCAATTCCGCGACGCTGAGCCTGCCACTCGCACGGCTGGCTTGATATGACGACATCTGGAGCAGGTTCAAAAGCGGCTGCGGGAAATGCCGTGAAACCTCAGCCTAACGACGTGAAACTTTCGAAGGCGCTCAAGTCGATGACAGGCTACGCGCAGACGCGCATCCTCGAACACGGCTGGAGCGTTCGCATTTCGATCCGTAGCGTGAATCATCGTTTTCTCGATCTCCACTTGCGGGTACCGGAAGGATTTGAACCAGTCGAGCCGCGGATTCGCCAGATTGTCCGCGAGCGGGTGCGACGCGGCCACCTGGACGTTACGCTTCACTACGAATTGGCCGGACCAGCGGCCGTTGGCGTGAATCGCGAAGTCGCAGCTGCATACATGCAAGCTGTGAATCAGCTGCGAACGGAGTACAAGATCGATTCGCAGCCCGACCTCGCCACGATTCTGAGGTTGCCGGGCGTGATCGGCGCGCCCGCGGCATCACTCGAAGATAAACTTGCGGAGCTTGAGGCGGCGGTAACCAAGTGCCTCACGGAATCGCTCGACAAACTCGATCGCATGCGTGCCGATGAAGCAAATCACCTGCGTGAGGAAATGTCCGAGCGCTTGCGAAATATTACGAGCCTCGCCGCGAAGACCGAAGAAATTGCAGCCCGTGCTTTACCCGCGTTCGCGCGACGGCTCGAATCACGCCTAAAAGAACTGCTCGGCGAAGCTCAACTTGATCCCGCGCGCCTCGCGCAGGAAGCAGCGCTTGCTGCCGAACGCAGTGACGTCTCGGAGGAAATCACGCGACTGCGCAGCCACGTGCAGCAATTCGAATCGCTCCTTGATGGCGCGGGCGACATCGGCAAGAAACTCGACTTCCTGCTCCAGGAAATGCAACGCGAAGCGAACACATTGCTTTCGAAAACTCCGGGCAACGAAGCCGAAGGCCTCGAAATCACGCGCCTCGCGCTCGAAATCAAATCCGAGATCGAAAAATTGCGCGAACAAGTGCAGAACATCGAATGAGCGATCACGAACCGCTCGTGCTGATCGTGTCCGGCCCGTCGGGCTCGGGCAAGTCCACGCTGGTACAGAAACTCCTCGAGGTCCCTGGGACGATGCTATCGATTTCGTGCACTACTCGCCCTCCGCGCAAGACGGAAGGCGATGGCAGGTGGTACAATTTCGTAACCGAAGCTGAATTCCAGCAGATGGTGGCGCGGGGCGACTTTTTGGAGTACGCCCAGGTATTCGGCAAAAACTGGTACGGCACGCCGCGAAAATCGATTGAGGAAGCGCACGCGCAGAAGAAAGATCTTGTGCTCGAAATTGACGTGCAGGGCGCGTTGCAAGTGAAACAGAAGTTGCCGGGAGCTGTCGCAGTTTTCGTAATTCCGCCTTCGCGTGCGGACTTGGAAAAGCGCATTCGGACGCGCGGCCAGGATTCGGAAGACGAAATTCTTCGGCGTCTCGAACGGGCTCGGCAGGAGATGTTGGGTTACAGCAGCTACGACTTTGCAATCATCAACGACGATCTTGAACGAGCAGGGCGGGAAGTACAGGCGATCGCGCTTGGGTCGCGATGCAGAGTGGCTCGGAACGAAGAACGAATTCGCGAAATTTTGAAGTCTTTTGGAGGTTGATCTTCTTATGCCAGTTTCAAGAGTGGCACCCGATAGCCAGTTTGCTTACGTAGTCGTCGCGGCGCGCCGTGCCCGGCAGTTGATGATGGGCGGGCGGCCTATGGTCGATAACCCGCAAGCGCGCAAGACTACGCGTATTGCCGAAGAAGAATTGCAAAAGGGTCTCCTCGAATACGAAACGAAAGAAGCCGTAGACGGCTCCGAGGACAAAGATAAGGACGGAAAGCGGCGCAAGTAGTAGGCTGCCGCCGATTCAATGAAAGTTGCGATTGGCGTTACCGGAGGCGTTGCGGCTTACAAGGCCGCTGAACTTGTGCGCCGCCTGCAGCAGGAGAAGCTGGACGTGCAGGTGGTGATGACGCGCGCCGCGCAGGAATTTATCACCCCTCTTACCTTCGCAGCTCTTACCGGACAAAAAGTTATAACCGATATGTTCAGCGCGGCGGGAGCTGCGCCTGCAAACGTGGAAAGCGCGATCGAACATATCGCCGTTGCGCAACGCATCGATCTTTTTCTGATTGCGCCTGCTACGGCTGACATTCTCGGAAAACTCGCACACGGAATTGCCGAAGATTTTCTCACCACGCTCTTTCTCGCTACGAAAGCACCAGTCATCGTTGCGCCTGCGATGAACGTAAATATGTGGGAGCATCCCGCGACGCAGGAAAATCTCGCGACGCTTCGCGCGCGCGGAGTGCACGTCGTCGATCCCGACGAGGGCTACTTAGCTTGCGGCATGACGGGCTCGGGGCGCCTCGCCGCCACTGAGACCATTGCGAAGAAAGTATGCGATGTGCTCGGGTTGCGCCATGATCTCGCAGGGCAAACCGTTCTCGTCACTGCGGGACCCACGTGCGAAGACATCGACCCTGTGCGATTCCTTACAAATCGATCGTCGGGCAAGATGGGTTATGCGGTCGCGGAAGCTGCGCATCGGCGCGGCGCGCGCGTGATTCTCGTCAGCGGACCGACTGATATGAAAGTACCCGAAGGTATCGACTGGGTGCCTGTGCGCGCCACGGAAGAAATGCGCCGCGCGGTGCTCGATCGTGCGCGCGGTGCGAATATGGTCATCATGGCCGCAGCCGTCGCCGACTATCGCCCCGCCGCCGCGCACGAAAAGAAATTAAAACGCGGTGAAGGCAGCTTCACCCTCGAACTCGAGCCTACGCCGGATATTCTCGCCGAATTAGGCCACGCTGTCCCTGGCGAAAAAGGACGTGTGCTCGTTGGATTCGCTGCTGAGACCGATCGCGTGCCGGAAAACGCGCGTGGCAAGCTCGCACGCAAAGGCGCCGACATGATCGTCGCGAACGACGTGACGCAAGAAGGCGCCGGGTTCGACACCGATACAAACATCGTCACCTTCTACCTCCGCGACGGCCGCGAAATCCCCCTGCCCAAAATGACCAAGTTCGATGTGGCCAATCGCATCCTCGATCAAATTCTAGAAATTCAAAAATCCCGCTAGCCGAATCACTCCCGCTATCACGGAACAAAACAACCGGCACCCGTAGGGGCGCCGCACGCCGCGCCCCTTCGCGCCACCCTGCGCACTGTGATCACGCGTGTATCGGCATGCACTCTCACCCGCAGATCGGGCGATCGTGAATCGCAAATCGTGCGCACTAGGGCACGGCATGCCGTGCCCCTATTGATCGGTGGTTGATGCGCGCCATTTTTCGCCGCGTCGATTTATTTGGCGCGTCATCCCAGCAACCCTTACGGATTTGCTCCACAATCAGTTACACTGCCTCCGGCGAAAATTTTCCAGCACCATAAAATGGAGGAATCGATGGACTCGGCGAAGCGCGTCCGTGTGGAAGCATGGCTTCAGTACGGCGACGATCTCGGCCTAGGGCCGTATTTCACAAACCGCGCCAGCCAAACCGCTTTCATCTCCGCCGCCGCAATCTTTGAGTCAGCTCCGTCCGTTGAAATGGCTGCGGCACCAAAATCACAACCAGCGACACGCATCGCGCCGACATCCCCGGCCGCTGCGAGCAAGCCCGCGCCATCACTAGCAATTCCAGTCGCGCCTGGCCCGTCACTCTTCGAAGTTGTCGAGCGCGTTCCAGATGAAACGCTTGATGACATTCGCGCCGACCTAGGCGAATGCACCCGCTGTCGTCTGCACAAAACGCGCAACAAGATTGTCTTCGGTGTGGGCAATTCGAAAGCGGAACTTGTGTTCGTTGGCGAAGGCCCCGGCCATGACGAAGATGTGCAGGGCGAACCATTCGTCGGCCGCGCCGGAAAACTTCTCACGCAGATGATCGAAGCGATGAGCCTGCGCCGCGAAGACGTCTACATCTGCAACGTGGTGAAATGCCGGCCGCCCGAAAATCGGCTGCCCGAAAAAGACGAAATCGCCACGTGCTCGCCGTTCCTGCTTCGTCAGCTCGCCGCGATTGAGCCAAAGGTGATCTGCTGCCTGGGTGCCTGCGCCGCGCAAACCATGCTTGCAACGACTCAGGGAATTTCGAAATTTCGCGGCGAGTGGTTTGATTTTCGCGGCTCGAAATTAATTGCCACCTATCATCCCGCCTACCTGCTGCGCAATCCGCCCGCAAAAAGCGAAGTTTGGAAGGATTTGCAGAAAGTGATGGCGGTTCTCGGGCTTCAGCCGAAGAAACGGTAGCGCCCTCCGTGCATTATTCCCTCGCGATCATTCTCGGACTGACGGGTGCTCTCTGCTGGGGCGCGGCGGATTTCGCGGCGCGATTTGCATCCCGGCGCGTCGGCGCGTATCGCACGCTTCTCTTCATGCAGTTTTTCGGATTCATCGCGCTCAGCGTCTATTTGAAATTCCGCGGCGGATTTTTCGAAGGCATCGCTCCGGGATGGCACCCATGGGCGCTCGCTGCGCTCGCAGGCGTAATTAACATGATCGCGTCGCTCTCGCTCTATTACTCGTTTCAAATCGGTGTGATGAGCATCGTCGCCCCCGTATCGTCGTGCTATCCCGCGCTCACGGTTGCGCTCGCAATCATGAGCGGCGAAAAAATTACGGCGCTGCGCGGTGCGGGACTTGCCGTCACGCTCGTTGGCGTAATTCTGGCGGCGACATCGTTCGCACCCAACACGGCTGATCCCAAAAAAGAAAGCGCGCACTTGGCGAAAGGCGTCGGCTGGGCGATTGTCGCGGCTCTAGGCTTCGGCGTGCTCTTCTGGTTTCTCGGCTTCTACGTGGTTCCAGCGGTCGGCGGCACTATTTCCGTGTGGGTGATTCGGCTCACATCATTTTCGGTACTTGGAATCGCCGCCGTACCGGCGCGACAGAGCCTCAAGCTCCCGAGCGGCGGCGTCTGGTGGCTGCTCGCTGCAGTCGGCGTTATGGACACCGCCGCATTCATCGCCAATAACGCAGGCTTGCACACGGGACAAGTCTCAGTCGTGAGCGTTCTCGCCTCGCTCTATGGTGCGGTCACGGTCGTGCTCGCTTGGATATTTCTGCGCGAAAAACTTGAGCGTAGCCAGTGGTTCGGGATCGTGCTCATTTTTGTCGGAATTGTGCTCGTCAGTCTCTAAACTCCGCCGCTCGCCTGCTTTGATGAGCCGCGGCCTCTTGCTGATAAACTACAGACTCACAAAATGGCTCAACGATTCTGCGAAGTCGCGCTCCCTGTCCCGCTGCGCTCCACGTTCACGTACGCCGTGCCTGCGTCACTCAACGGCGAAGAACTCGTCGGGCGGCGCGTCGTAGTGCCGTTTCGCAATCGCGCGATGATTGGCGTGGGGCTCGCGGTATCGGATCGAGCACCGGAACTGGCTGGCGGCAAGAAAACCATCCGCGAAATCGTTGAGTTGATGGATCCCGTTTCGGCGCTCCCGCCGAAGCTTCTCGAATTGGGCCAATGGATTAGCCGCTATTACCTCGCGCCGATTGGCGAAACGTTTCGCGCGATGCTCCCGCCCGAAATCGAATTGCGCCATGACCGCGGATATTCGCTCACCGACGCAGGCCGCGCGTATCTGCAACGACTAGATGCGGGCGACGAGATCACCGAAGAGGAAAACGCCGAGCTCGGGCTCTTGCGCCGCATCAATGACGAAGGGGAATCCGCATCGTCCGCGCAAATCCGGCACTGGCCAGACGGGGAAGTGGCAGCCACACGGTTGGTTCGTCGCGGCCACCTCATCGCGCGCGACGTACTGCGCAAGCGCCGCACCCGCACACAGAAAATTCTCGCGTGGAATCCCGAGCAGGGCGATGGGCCAGCGAACGAAGCCGAAGCAAGAGTCAAAGAGGTGCTCACAGCGACGCGCGGGCCGTTGCCGCTTCCCATACTCGCTGCGAAAGCGGATATTTCGCGTGCGGTTCTGCTAAGGTTCGAAAAAAAAGGCCGCCTCCTCGGGTGGGAAGAATCGCTGACGATCGAAGAAGATGCCTGGGACACGGATTTCACCCCGCCGACGAATATTTTGAATGCCGAGCAGAAAAGCGCGCTTGCGGAAATCTGGCGCTGGCTTGTTACCGGCAAATTCGCGGCAGCGCTACTTCATGGCGTGACGGGTAGCGGCAAAACGGAGGTCTATCTCGGAGCGATCGAAGCGGCGCTTTCGCGCGGCAAAACGGCGATCGTGCTGGTTCCGGAAATCGCGCTGACGCTGTGGGTAGGCCGGCTCGTTCGCGCGCGTTTTGGAGCGAGCGTTGCGGTGCTGCATAGCGGCTTGCCCGATACGGAACGCGCGCGTGAGTGGTGGCGCACGCGCCACGGCGATGCGAAAGTCGTGGTCGGCACACGCTCCGCTGTTTTCGCGCCGCTTGAAAATCTTGGATTGATGATCATCGACGAAGAACAAGAATCGAGCTACAAGCAGGAAGAAACACCGCGGTACAACGGACGCGACACAGCCGTCTATCGCGCGCAGCTCGAGGGCGCCGTTGCGATACTAGGTTCCGCAACGCCATCGCTTGAGACCTACCACAACGCGCGCTCTGGCAAATACCATCTGCTCGAATTAACGTCGCGCGTGGAAAACCGTTCGCTCGCCGAAGTTCGTATCGTCGATCTGCGTGAAGAATTTCGCCGCGCGCACCACGTTGCGCCCGTTTCAGAGACGCTTCGTGCGGCTGTGGCGCTGAGGCTCGAAGAGAAAACGCAGGCGATGATACTGATCAATCGCCGCGGCTATTCTTGGTCGATGCTATGCCGCAGCTGCGGCTCAATGATCCAGTGCGAAAATTGCAGCATTGCGCTGACCTATCACAAGAATCGCCAGCGCCTCGAGTGCCATTACTGCGGCTACTCGATCCGGCCGCCGAAGGAATGCCCGAAGTGCAAAGAAAAGTATCTATACTTCGTCGGTGATGGCGCCGAGCGGGTGGAAGAATATTTGCACGAGCAATTTCCCAAAGCGCGCATCGCGCGGCTCGATCGCGACACGGTCCGAACGAAGCGCGAATTTCAGCAAGTGCTGGGAGCGTTTGCCGGCGGCGAGATTGACGTGCTCGTTGGCACGCAAATGGTCGCAAAGGGTCACGATTTCCAGCGAGTCACGTTGGTCGGAGTGGTGGCTGCCGATCTCGCGCTGGGCCGTCCGGACTTTCGTGCTGCCGAACGAACATTTCAATTGCTGACGCAGGTGGCAGGCCGCGCCGGTCGGGGCGAGTTGGCAGGAGAAGTTCTGGTGGAAACGTATTACCCAGAGCACTACGCGATTCAGCACGCCGTGCAGCAGGATTACGTTTCATTTTACGAAAAAGAGGCGCATTTCCGGCGCATGCTGCATTATCCGCCGTTTGCCGCGCTCGCAAGCATTCTGATTCGCGACCGCAAAATCGAAAACGCAATCCGCTGGTCGCGAGCCCTTGCTGGATATTTCGCGCCATTCGAGAATCGAGGAGTAAAAATACTAGGCCCGGCTGCCGCGCCTCTCGCTAAACTGCGACGCGAATTCCGATTCCAATTCGTGCTGAAATCACCGAAGCGCGCCTCGCTTTCGCGCGCGCTAAGCGGTTGCCTCGATTTCTGCGCCGCGCACGACATCCCCGAAACTGCCGTAATCGTAGACGTCGATCCCACAAGTTTGTCGTGAGAGACCAACGCGAAATCAGCTCCGACCGGGTAGCCACGACGAGCGGATTTCTCGTCGTGGCTGCCAAAGCAGCTCCGATGCTACGGAACGATCACCGGCCACGGGGTAAAGCAAAGCAGGAAAATTGCTACAGCGAAAACCGCCAATAGCCGCCGCAGCGGGTCAAGCTCCTCCCACCGATTCAGAACAGGCGGATGCCGGAATCGCAATGTGAGCACGAGCAGGATAAATCCCCACAGCGCCCAGCCTACCCACGCATAGATCCCCATCCCGATTAATACTAGAGAAAGCGCAATTGAAATTCTGCGATGACCCTCGGTGGCGACGCTGTAGAGGATGTGGCCTCCATCGAGTTGCCAGATGGGCAGCAAATTCAGCGCGGTTGCGAGTAAGCCGAACCACGCGCCACAAGCGATGGGACCTGGAAGCAGCCAACTGAGCGGTACGTGCGGATGAAATATCCCCGCAAAAAACCGGATCAGCGCAGGAGTCCCGAGTAACAAAGGGGCGTCGGTTTGTGCGTCGGGAACAATCTTTGCGGTAGCAATCGCATAGGCGATCGCCGGAACCGCGACGACGAATCCCGCAATCGGTCCGGCGATGCCAACGTCAAAGAGTGAGCGCTTCGTTGGAAAAGGCGAGCGGATTCGGATGAACGCGCCGAACGTACCGAAGAGGTTTGGAGCCGGCAGGAAAAACGGATAACTCACATCGATTTTATAGAGCTTGCACGCGAGGTAGTGCCCCATCTCGTGCGCGAAAAGAATCCCCAGAAGCGTGAGTGAGAACGGAATCCCGAGTAGCAACAGACTCGGATGCTTGAGCGGCTCGAGAATCATCGTGAACGGATTTTCGACGTTAGAAAACGGCTCCTGATTGTTCGCGTACGCGATTGCCAGTTGCGCACCGACGGCGAGGGTCGTGAGAACGGTGAGTCCAAACAACAAGAGCGCAGGCCAGAGCGGGCGCTTAGGCGGCGGTGACGGCACAAACTCGACGAATTGCGGGTACTGTAGGTCGATGATGTCGACAGGAAGACGACCGTGGCCGTTGCCGCTGCTCATATCAATTAGATGTGGTTACGCACCAATATGTTTCGATTTTGGAAGAACTTAAGGTCGATTGCCAAAAGTGGTCTGACCTTAAGGTTTCGGAGGCGCAGACGGCGGTGCCGGAAGCGACTGAAGTTCTTTGCCAGGCTTGAAGCGAACGGCCTTGCCCGGAGGGATGCTAACTTGCTGCCCTGTGCGGGGATTGCGGCCAATGCCGGTTTTGCGGGGTTTCACGTTGAAGACGCCGAAACGGCGCAGCTCGATGCGTTCGCCGCGGCCGAGAGCATTCTTCATCGCCTCAAAAACGGTTTCAACTGCTTGCTCGGCTTTGGTGCGAGTGATGTTGGTTTTTTGAACTATTGCGTTGACGATATCGAGCTTAATCACACAGCCTCCCGCAAGCACCGGAAAGCTATGCTAGACAGGGACTTGCAGGTTGTCAAGCGCGGCACGCTGTAATAGACTGCGCAGTCGCCAACTCGTCATATTTCGCGCCGGCGGTGACAATTGCGCTTGCGACGAGTGATGGCGCTAGCTTTTCTCTACTCATCAGCTCAAATTTATCGCTATCTAAATATCTGGAGGCTCGGATGTCGGTGAAGTCTGACAAGTGGATTCGCAAAATGTCGCTCGAACACAAAATGATCGAGCCGTACGAAGGCGCGCAGGTGCGCGAAGGCGTGATCAGCTACGGCGTGTCGTCCTACGGCTACGATTTGCGCGTTGCGGATGAATTTCGCATTTTTACGAATGTAAATTCGACGATCGTCGACCCCAAGCACTTTGACGCCAAGTCGTTCGTCGAATTCAAGGGCCCCGTTTGCATTGTGCCGCCCAATTCATTCGCGCTCGGCCGCTCGATTGAATATTTTCGGATTCCGCGCAACGTGCTGACGATTTGCGTTGGCAAGTCCACCTACGCCCGCTGCGGAATCATTGTGAACGTGACGCCGTTCGAGCCGGAATGGGAGGGGTTCGTCACGCTTGAGATAAGCAACACGACGCCGCTACCCGCAAAAATCTACGCCAATGAAGGACTCGCGCAGGTAGTCTTCTTCGAATCCGACGAGCAGTGCGAAGTTTCCTACAAGGATAAAAAGGGAAAGTACCAATCGCAGCAGGGAATTGTTCTCCCCAAAATCTAGCTGCTAGGTTGGTTGGACTCCTCGGAACTGTTCGGCGACTTTACCTTCCACAATATCTGCCTCAGAATCCCGAGCCAGAGGACGGAATCGCGAGCCGGCAGATTCAGGCGCCGGACAAGGCGCCGAATTCTTTCATCCACATCGGCAACGCGGCGCAAATCGATATAACCGCTGATGCGGAGAATTTCGATCAGCAGCTCCGTGATGCGCTCCAGTTCGGCGGCGCTCGCGAGTTTTACTTTTTCCGATTGTCGCGCTGATTTTTGATCGCGAATCAACTCGTACAGACATACCGCAACGGCTTGACCCAGATTGAGCGAAATATTGTCTTCGCTCGTCGGGATGTTCAGCAGCCAATGGCAGTGGCTGAGATCCTCGTTCGAGAGACCTGTTTTTTCAGAGCCGAAAAGAAGCGCGACGGGACTTGAAGCGAGGCGTTTTCGAATGGCGCGTGCTGCGGGTTCGAGGCGCCTTAGTGAATGCTGCAAGTCACGGTGACGGACAGCGGTAGTGCCGACCACGAGAGAGCAGTCGCCGACGGCTTCACCGACGGTAGTAAAAACCTCGACGCGCGCGAGAATCGCAGAAGCGCCCACCGCAGAGCGCGCTTCTCGGAATGCGGGATCGTACGGGTTCACGAGGCGCAGGTGCGAGCAACCGAAGTTGCTCAGCGCGCGCGCGGCGGCGCCAATATTCAGAGGATTGCGCGTTGAGACGAGAACGATGCGAAGGCGATCGAGTTCGCGCAGAGCGGACAAGCGCCTATTCTATGACAGGTTTCGAATTCGTGTTCCCCGCCGCTGCTCCGATCTGCGGCGCGCAGGCAGTCTAAAATCGTGCGTACGAGGGCACGGCATGCCGTGCCCCTACCGAGGCAGCGCCGCGCCCGTAATGGAGTGGGCTAATTCCTTCGTCGGCACACGCGCTCGTTTCGTCGCGATCTGACGATTACTTTTTAGGCTCGACGATCGGCGAAGGCTTGCCCCATGCGCCGGTGAAGACAAACGACTCGAGCGGTTTCCGCTGGCGCGGTCCGTGTTCTTGCTCGCGTAGCTTGTCCGGGAGCGCGGCTGCATCGCCGGGATAACCAATCGCGATCCCCGCGACCGCTTCGTAACCATCGGGAATCTTGAAAATCTCTTTCGCTTTATCGGGGAAAACGCCGGCCATCTGATGTACCTGTAGGCCGAGGTTCGTCGCTTCGAGAGCAAGCGTTGCAGCTGCCTGTCCGACGTCGTGGAATCCATGGCGGTTGGGTTCGCCGTTGTGCGCGAACTTCATTGCGGCGACGCTGATTGCGAGAACCGGTGCGCCCTTCGCCCAGCTCTGATTGAATTCGACGAAGCAGTCGAGGATTTTCTTGTAGTTCTCAGGTTCGTGTTTCGTTGCCACGATGAAATACCACGGCTGCGCGTTGTAGGAGGAAGCCGCCCAACGGGCCGCTTCGAAGAGGCTGCGAAGTTTTGCCGGTTCGACTGCGCGATCTTCAAAGGAACGCGGGCTCCAGCGGCGATCGATGATGTCGTGGACGGGTGAGCTTGTTTCAGCATGCTTGTGCAAAACTGCCATGAATCCTCCTTGGATCTATAATCGGCCGACAGCGCGAATTCATCTTCCGCGCTGCCGCACCGTTCCAGCTGTTTGCGTGAATGATGCGGCCAGATTTTGCAGCTTACGATTTTCGGGCGCGAGATGCATCTACAGACGCTCCGCCGGCGCCATTGGCTGCGAGAACCAGCAAGCCACCCATGATCGAGAAATTCTTCAGGAAATGGATCATGTTGTCCTGCTGAGCCATACCTTGCATCGCCCAGAAATTGTGAAAGGCCAGCGAAACGGGAATCAAGTACACGAAAAGCACCCACGCAGCGACACGCGTTTGGAAGCCCGCGAGGATAGCAAGACCTCCAAGTACTTCCACAGCTGCCGCGATCGCAATCGCGACGCCCGCCATCGGAAGGCCCTTGGAGGCTGCGTAGCCGACGACTTGTGAATATGCCGCTAGCTTCATCACCCCACTCAGCAAGAACACGACGCTCATGAGGATGCGGCCAGCCAGTGTCACGACATTGTTTGAAGAATTCATCTTGTTGCTCCTTGATTTGTGATCGGTACATTTGCGTTGCTAGTCGGATTCCCAAGTCAACACTTGCCGGTCTAGAGCCCGGCGCTACAGATGCGTGGGGCAATGCTGCGAGGCACGATTTTTGTGCCTCGCAGCAAACCTCGGCAATTACGCCAGATCGAACAGCAGCACTTCTGAGTTTTCCGGTGCTTCCACTCGCAATTCCTTTTCTTTCGAGATGGCTGCGCCGTCGCCCTGCTTCAGTTCGGTGCCGTTTACTTTCACCGATCCGCGAGCGACTTGAATCCACGCATGCCGGTCGTTCTTTAGTTCGTGTTTCGCTTCCTGACCCTTATCGAGGCGCGCGATATAGAGATTCGCGTCCTGATGAATCGTAACCGGTGCTTTCGGTCCTGCGACGAGCTGGAACTTACCGCGCAGTTCGGCATCGGGAAACGAAAGCTGCTCGTATTCCGGCTTCAGGCCTTTGCGCTCGGGCACGATCCAGATTTGAAGCAGATGCACGGGCTTCTCCTTCGACGGGTTAAACTCGCTGTGCATCACGCCTGTGCCTGCGGTCATGTGCTGCAATTCACCGGGACGCACCACTGCGCCCGTGCCCATGCTGTCGCGATGCTCGAGCGAGCCGTCGATAATCCAGGTGAGGATTTCCATGTCGCGATGCGGATGCATCCCGAATCCCTGGCCCGGCGCGACGACGTCTTCGTTCAAAACGCGCAGCGAGCGAAACTGTACGTGCTCGGGGTCATAATATTGATCGAATGAAAATGTGAAATGCGTATCGAGCCATGAAAGCTTGTTGCGGCCGCGCTCTTCACTGGGTCGGACTTGAATCATGTTGTTTCTCCTTCTTACGTCTTTCTTCGCAGAGTTCTTCGGCGTCGCTCTTGCCCAGCTTCCGGCAGATTCGGCGCAGAGTCTCTTGTTCGTCAGGCGTCAAGCTGCTCATTTCCTTGGCAACGGCTTCCGCATGTTCCGGGAAGACCCGCGATATGAGCCGCTCGCCTTTCGGCGTCAGATAGATTTTCACCATCCGCCGGTCGTCCTTCTGGCGCTCGCGCCGAACCCACCCGTGTTTCTCGAGATTGTCGATGACGAGCGTTACGTTGCCGCCGCTGCGGAGGAGCTTTTCGGCCAGCGCATGCTGGCACATCGGCCCCAGGTGCAGTAGAGCTTCCATCACGCCGAATTGACCCATCGTCAGGCCACTCTGTTCGATCTGTGCGCCCATGCGCGCCGCCACTGAGTCGGAAGCGCGCATGAGATTCACAAACGCGTTCAGCGCCCGGATGGTTTCTTTGCGTCCTTGGAAGTGAGTCGGCATATCGTTCAACCTTGAATTGTTTGAACTCAAAGGATTCGATGAGGGTGCTGCGAGAAAGGATTCAGTAGCGTGAAGCTGGCCGGAAACGCCGGAATCGCAAGGACTTAGGGTTTTTGCGTGGGCCGGATGAGGACTTCGCTGATGAAGCTTTGAGGGGCCTGCGTCACAAGCATCGCCACTGCATGAGCTATGTCATCCGGTTGCAGCATTTTTTGGGGATCCTTCTTGCTGGCGGGCGGGCCGAAATCCGTCGCCACGGAACCGGGACAAATCACGCTGACTCGGATTCCATACTCGCGAAGATCCTCGGCCATGCATTCGGTAAGTCCCATCAGGCCCCATTTGGAAGCGCAATAAATCCCGCCGTTCTTGAAAGCATTCTTTCCGGCGAGCGATGCGATGTTGATGATATGCCCGCTGCGGCGTTCAATCATCCCGGGCGCGACGGCCTTCGAAATCAGGAACACGGATTTCAAATTGGTGTCTAACACAGCGTCCCAGTTTTTCTCTTCCGCCAAGTGAGTGGGCCCAAAGTAGCCGATACCGGCATTGTTGATGAGAATTTCGATCGGGCCGAGGGATTGTTCAGTTTTCGCGACCAGCGCGCCGATGTCTTTTGCGTTTGTGACGTCGGCTGCAGTCGCGGCGAGTTCAATTCCGCCGCTCCGCAACTTCGCAGCAGCGTCTTCCAATTTTTTGGAATCGCGCGCGCAGATGCCAACTTTTGCGCCGATTCGGCCGAGCGCTTCAGCAATCGCGAATCCGATTCCGCGGCTCGCGCCAGTGACGAGCGCCGTTTTTCCTGCGAGAGTTTTACCTGTATCCATGATTGATTCACTCCGATGAGGCGACAAAAACACCTCTATTCACCATCTTATCATCGGGGCGACAGCGTCAAGACAGGCTCGAACCTATTCGCAAACGCAATCCACAGATGGAATTCATCTTGCGCGTTCGGGATAATCTTCCCTATAATTCCGAAGCTTTTATTGCTCTCTCTCGTCTGCAAGGGTGGCGGTCCTAGGGTTTCGACGCTCGCCTGACGTAAACTGGTCCAGGAGGCATGGAAAGAGATGATACGAAAGTGTTTAATCGCGAAGGTACTTTTGCTCAGTGCTCCCGTATGGACCTTGGTGGCCGCGCGCCCCGCTGCGGCGCACCCTCAAGCGGCACAGGATCAGGCGAAGCCGACCTACACGATCCCGGAATACAATGCGTTTCAAGCCGCGAATGCTGAAAAAGATCCGCAAGCCCGGCTGAAATTGCTCGACGATTTTGTCGCAAAATTTCCGAATTCCACGTTGAACGGTTACGTCTACCAGCTTTACATCAAGACTTATACGGAGCTTAAGAATTATCCCAAAGTGATCGAGTATGCCGACAAGATCGTAGCTTTGGGTGACAAGGTTGACACGGCAACGAAGCTGGGAGCGTTGCAGTCGCGCAACCAGGTTTTTCCGTACGCGTACAACGCGAAGGCCCCCGACGCGGCAGATCAGCTCGCCAAGGAACGCGATGCCGCTCAGCAGGGCGCGAAGCTGCTTGCTGATTTTCCGAAGCCAGCGGGCGCAACGATGACAGACGACCAGTTCGCCGAGCAGAAAAAACCGGGCATCGCCTTCTTTCAGAATTCCGCCGGCTTTGCCTGTTTGCAGTTGAAGGATTATCCGTGCGCGGTAACTGCGTTTAAAGCCGTGCTCGCGCTCACTCCTACGGACGCGGTTGCATCTTACCGCCTCGGCGTTGCGTATTTGGAAATGAAGCCGCCACAGGCTCTCGACGGTTTCTGGGCTCTTGGACGCGCGATTAACCTGAAGATTCCTGACAGCGATAAGATCAAAGATTATCTCCGCCGTCAAATTCTGGCGTACGAGCAACCCGGTTGCGACGCTCTAGCAGACGCACAGCTCAACGAACTTCTGCAGCTTTCCGCGAATTCGCCGGATCGCCCTGCTACTTACGTAATTCCCAGCGCGGACGATCTGAACAAAATTCGCACTTCGAGCAACATTCTCACCGTGCTGGCGGACCTCAAGGCTGGCGGCGACAAGGCTAAAATGACGTGGCTTGCTTTGTGCGGCGCTGAGTTTCCGGAGGTGGTCGGCAAGATTATCGAGGTGACGCCGGGTACT
>Ga0210387_10001391_pt1 | contig 18217 bp, 18 predicted proteins | sample IncBWC7OmetaG_FD_160108 | JGI IMG/M metagenome (GOLD analysis project Ga0210387, IMG submission 160108) | Forest soil microbial communities from Barre Woods Harvard Forest LTER site, Petersham, Massachusetts, United States - Inc-BW-C-7-O ...
GGCCCGGTATAGGTCGACAGTTTCGCGGTGCCGAGGCCCCCGACAAACTTGTCGCCGGGCTTGGAAAGCTCGCCTTGTGCAAAGGAGGTGACGGAAGCGGGGATGCCATAGACCACGAAATGGCTGACGCCGCCGGGCGGTCGCCCTTCGGGGTCGAACATCATCAGCGCGAAGCTCTTGGTGCCCTCCGGCGGATTGCTCCAGGACAATTCGGGAGAGACGTTTTCACCGAGGCAGTTCGGGTTGGCCTTGTTGTTGCCGGCAAACTTCTGCGGCAACCGCTCGCCGTCCTTGAAGTCGCTTGAGGTCAGCGTAAAGGCGCCGGCGGCAAGCGCCTGGTGCGAGCCAAAGAAAGCGGCCATCGCCGCCGCCAAAATCCATCCACGTCCTGACATGATATCTCCCATTCTTGTTTAACTTTGTGTTGTTTGACTTGATCGAGTGTCCCTTGTTAACGCTTCACTGGAACCTAAGCCGTTCCCGCCTGCGCGTATCCCTTCAACACCTCTTCCTTCAAAACACTCCATATCTCTCTGTGAAGTGAGTGGAATTCGCTGGCGAGCCGCACCTCGAAAATGTCACGCGGCCGAGGCAACGCGATCCTCCAATCGCCGATGATGCGTGCGCTGGGGCCGGCCGACATGATCACCACGCGGTCGGCGAGCGCAATCGCTTCCTCCAGATCATGGGTCATGAACAACACCGCCTTGCGGTCGGCGTTCCAGAGATCGAGCAGCACGTTGCCCATGATCTGCCGGGTCTGGGCATCGAGCGGCCCGAACGGCTCGTCCATGAGCAGAATTTTTGGATCGCGGATCAGGACTTGCGCGAGGCCCACGCGCTTGCGCTGGCCGCCCGACAACATGTGCGGATAGCGTGAGGCAAAGGCGCCAAGGCCCACGGATGTCAGCCATTTATGCGCGCGCAGCAGCGCCTCGGCGCGCGGCGTGCCATCTATCTCGAGGCCGATCGCGACATTATCGAGCGCGGTCTTCCAGGGAAACAGCGCATCGGCCTGGAAGAGATAGCCGGCGTCGCGGTTGAGCCCCACAAGCGGCCGGCCAAAGATTTTTGCAGTGCCCGCGGCCGGCTTCAACAGCCCGGCGGCGACATTGAGCAGCGTGGACTTGCCGCAGCCGGTCGGCCCGACAATGGCGACGAACTCGCCCTGGGCCACCTCGAGCTGCGCCTTCTCGATCGCCGTGTAAACGCGGCCATCGCCCAGCAGGAAAGCAACCGTCGCCTCCTCCAGCGCGACCGCCTTTGGCGTCACCTCGTCCACCCCGCCTCCTCCAAATTGGCAAGATGCCTTAGCCGCTTGCGCGGACAAGTTCAACGCGGCTTGCGATAGAAGCGAAAACGCGCTCCACTTCACCCTCCCCTGGAGGGGGAGGGTCGGCGCGCAAGAGCGAAGCGAAATGCGCGACGGGGTGGGGTGATCTCTCCACACGGGCACTGTCTCGATGGAGAGACTGTCACCCCACCCCGACGCTCATTGCATGAGCGTCGACCCTCCCCCTCCGGGGACCCTCCGGGGGAGGGTGAAGTTCACATTGAGCCCGACGAGATGTGAGACAGGGGATGAAATGGTCTCAACATTGATCCGACGCGCTGCCGCGAAGAAATTGCGGGCCAATACAACGCCGCACGAGCGCGTGCTCTGGCGAGCCCTCAAGGAGCTTCCGTTGGAAGGAACGCACTTCCGGCGACAAGCACCGATCGGTCCCTATGTTGTGGACTTTTTCTGTCCGGCGAAGCGGCTCGTTATCGAGCTTGATGGCGGACATCATAATGAGGATGAAGAAGCGCAGCCTGATCGCGCGCGACAAGACTGGCTTGAACGGGAAGGATATCGCGTGGTTCGTTTTTGGAATTCCGAGGTCTCGAGGGATCTTAATGCGGTGCTCGAGAAAATTTACGTGGAGCTTTACGGCTCACGCGATGCCGAGGTCTCGCCACTGAAGCACCTACGGCGCGGATAGACTGTCACCCCACCCCGCCCGCACCGGGCTCGCCCGGTCCGGGCGCCCTTCCCCCTCCCGGGGATGGTGAGCACTGCACGCGTTTGAGAGTTGAGACGAAATGCCCTCCTCAGCCCCGCTGATCGCCTATGACCGTGTCGGCAAGAGCTTTGCCGGGCGCCGGGCTTCGCGCGTGGTGGCGGTGGATGATGTTTCGCTTGAGGTTGGGAAAGGCGAGTTTCTCGCCATTGTCGGTGGCTCCGGCTCGGGCAAGACCACGTTGCTGCGGCTGGCGAACCGGCTGATCGAGGCGGATCATGGCAGCATCACCGTCGAGGGCGAGGACGTGCGCGCGGTCGATGCCGTGAGCCTGCGGCGGCGCATCGGCTATGTCTTCCAGAGCGGGGCGCTGTTTCCGCATATCAGCGTTGGCGGCAATATCGGCATCACGCCGAAGCTATTGGGCTGGCCGGCGGCCGAAATCGCGGCGCGGACGGACGAGCTGCTCGAGCTCGTGCGGCTCGACAAGGACCATCACGACCGGCTGCCACATGAGCTTTCTGGCGGCCAGCGCCAGCGCGTCGGCGTGGCGCGGGCGCTGGCGGCCAAACCGCAGATCGTACTGATGGACGAGCCGTTCGGCGCGCTCGATCCCCTGACCCGCGACGCGTTGCGCGACGATTTCCGCGCGCTGCACGACAAGCTTTCGCTGACCACCGTCATGATCACCCACGACATGGCCGAGGCGCTGCTGCTCGCCGACCGCATTGCGGTGATGCAGACTGGCAAGCTGCTCGCACTCGGCACCCCCGCCGAGCTATCGAAGAGCGGTGATGACTATGTTGCACACCTTCTGCGCACGCCACGGCGGGAGGCGGAGCGGCTGAATGCGCTACTGCCACGGGATGGCACGGCATGAGCCTGTTCTCGGACGCGCGCTGGAGCGAGGCGCTGACGCATCTCTCCGATTATCTCGGCAATCACGTGCGGGTCAGCGTCACCGCGCTGGTGCTGGGCCTCATCGTCTCGCTGCCGCTAGCCATTGCCGCGCGCAACCGGCCCATATTCCGCGGCGTGCTGCTCGGGATCGCCAGCGTGGTGCAGACCGTGCCGGGACTGGCGCTGCTCGCGTTGTTCTATCCGCTGCTGCTGGCGCTGGCGCAGGTCGCGCTGGCCTGGTTCGGCTTTTCCTTTTCAGCCTTCGGCTTCCTTCCGGCGGTGCTGGCGCTGGCGCTCTATTCGATGCTGCCGGTGCTTCGCAACACCATCACCGGGCTGAACGGCGTCGATGCCACGCTCACTGAAGCCGCCAAGGGCGTCGGCATGACGTCGCGGCAGTCGCTGTTCACGGTCGAGCTGCCGCTGGCGCTGCCTGTCATCATGGCCGGCATCCGCACCTCGGCGGTGTGGGTGATCGGCACCGCGACCTTATCGACGCCGATCGGCCAGACCAGCCTCGGCAACTACATCTTTGCAGGGCTGCAGACCCAGAACTGGGTGTTCGTGCTGTTCGGCTGCCTCGCCGCCGCCGTACTCGCGCTCGCGGTCGACCAATTGCTCGCGCTGATCGAGAACGGCCTTCGTCATCGCAGCCGCATCCGCGCCTCGCTCGGCGGCCTTGGCATCGCGGCGCTGATCGCGGCGACGCTGGTGCCGAACATGGCGCGCTCGTCCTCGAGCTATATCGTCGGCGCCAAGACCTTTGCCGAGCAATATGTGCTCTCCGCCCTGATCGCCGAGCGGCTGCGCGCGGCCGGCTTTTCCGCAAGCTCGCGCGAGGGCTTGGGCTCCAACGTGATTTTCGACGCGCTCGCCTCTGGCGATGTCGACGTCTATGTCGATTATTCCGGCACGCTCTGGGTCAACCAGTTCCACCACAGCGACACCCCGCCGCGCGAGCAATTGCTCGCCGATCTGAAGACGACACTGGAGAAGCAGAACATCACCCTCCTCGGCGAGCTCGGCTTCGAGAACGCTTATGCGCTGGTGATGCCGAAGAAGCGCGCCGAAGCGCTTGGCATTCATTCGATCGCCGATCTCGCCGCGCATGCCGCGACGCTGTCGATCGCGGGTGATTATGAGTTCTTCTCGCGGCCCGAATGGGCGGCCATCAAGAGCGCTTATGGCCTCGCCTTCCGCACGCAACGCACCATGCAACCCGACTTCATGTATGCGGCGGTCACCAGCGGCGAAGTCGACGTGATCGCAGGCTACACCAGCGACGGGCTGATCGCCAAATACGACCTCGCGGTGCTTGATGACCCCAAGCACGCGATCCCACCCTATGATGCCATCGTGCTGCTCGCGCCGAAACGCGCGCATGATGCGGGCCTGCAAGCTGCGCTGAAACCGCTGCTCGGCCGGATCAATATCGAGGCCATGCGCGCCGCCAATTTACGCGCCGCCGGCAGCGACGCGGCGGCCTCGCCGGATGCCGTGGCGCGCTGGCTCTGGGACAAAACTGAAAAACGCTAAAGGGGACTTATGAAACTGACGGCTCGCACTTTCCTCGCAGCTCTGTCGCTGCTCACCGCATCCGCGGCGCAGGCGGCTTATCCGGACAAGCCGGTCCGCATCGTGCTGCCCTTTGCACCCGGCGGCGTCGCCGACATCACCGCGCGCATTGTCGCGGAAAAGCTCAGCGACAAGCTCGGCCAGCGCTTCCTGGTCGAGAACCAGGCCGGCGCCGGCGGCATCACCGCCGCGCGCACGGTGATCTCCTCGCCACCGGATGGCTACACGCTGGCACTGCTTTCGAACGGCACGGCGGTGAGCGTCTCGCTGTTCAAGAAACTGCCGTTCGATCCCCTGAAGGATTTCGCCGCGATTTCGAGCCTCGGCACTTTCGACTTCATCTTCGCGACCAGCGCGGACGCGCCCTACAAGACGCTGGCCGACTTCGTCGCGGCGGCAAAGGAAAAGCCCGGCACGCTCAATGTCGGCACCATCAATGTCGGCAGCACGCAGAATCTCTCGGCCGAGCTGTTCAAGACCGCGGCCGGCATCGATTTTGCGATCATCCCCTATCGCGGCACGCCGGAGATCCAGGTCGGGCTGTTGCAGGGCAACGTCGCGCTCACAATCGACAGCTATTCCGCGATGAAAGGCAATATCGCCAGCGGCAAGCTGCGCGCGCTGGCTTCCTCCGGTCCCAAGCGCTCGGAAGCGACGCCTGATATCGCGACCGTCGCCGAGGGCGGCGTTGCCGGCTACGACGTCGTGTCCTGGAACGCGCTGTTTGCACCGGCCGCTACGCCGCCCGAGATCATCAAGACGCTGAACGATGCGCTGACGGAAATTCTCGCCGATGCCGACGTCAAGAAGCGGATGCTCGACCTCGGCGTCGAGGCCCGCGCCTCTACGCCCCAGCAAATCTCCGACCGGCTCAAGGCCGATATCGAGAAATGGGGCAAGGTGATCGACAAGGCCGGGATCCCGAAGCAATAACCGCCCCCCAAAACACCTGAGCCGGTGCGGGGGCACACCGGCTCAGGCTTATCAGGGTCCGCCAGGCGTGGAGGAATAATGCGCCGTCAGGCCCTTACCTCTTGGCGCTGGAAGATCACATAACCGCCCACGAACAGCACGATGGTGCCGGCGATCAGGCTCACCATCTGCGGCCATGCGATCATTACGCTCTCGCCGAAGGGCAGCGGTGCGCCCATGATGGCGCCGCGCAGTTGCTCGAGGAACACGGCGCCCAAGGTGCGCGTCTGCGGCGACAGGATCGCCTGCATCGCCTCCGCGAACAGATCGTTCGGGGAGATGCGAAGCAGGAACTGCGCCCATAGGCCGGTATCCGGCGTCTCCAGCCCGAGCGCGGCGTAGCGCGGATCAGGCGGCGCGATCACTTGCGCGATGGCTGGCGCCAGCATCGGCCACAGCACGGTGAGGAACAGCCAGATGCCGAGCGCTACGAGCGCCGCGGTCGCGGGCGAGCGGAACACGATCGACAGCAGCATGGCGAGCGACAGCCAGACGCCGGCATAGAAGATCGCGACCACCAGGAACACCAGCGAGCGCGCGATCTCTTCCCCACCCGGCGGCACGCCGAGGAAGATCAGGCCAAGTCCAATCACCATCAGCCACAACGCGGTGAGGCTGATGCCGAGCGTCGCAAGGCCTGCCAGGAATTTCCCCATCAGCAGCGCATCGCGATAGATCGGCTGCGCCAGGATGCGCGACAGCGTGCGGCGGTTATGCTCGCTGTTGACCGCATCAAAGCCGAGCCCGATCGCCATCAGCGGCACCAGGAAGCCGAGCATGGCCACGAACGACGGCAAGGGATCGCGCGCCAGCGTGAACAGGCGGAGCAGCAGGAACGGATCCTCGGCCGTGTTCTGGCGGAGATTGTCGATCGCGCCACAGAGCGCGGCGAGCGCGGTGAGCACCACGAGCAATTCCAGCACCAGCATGCGGACACTGGAAATGTTGTCGGAAAGCTCCTTGACAAAGACGGTGCCAAGGCCCTGGAACGCAGAACCTTCACGCCGCATGACGCACTCCCTCTCGCTTGCCCTGGAAGGTGCGGGCGTAGATGGCTTCCAGACTCGGCTCGTCGACCGAAAGCCGCTTGAGCGCGCCGTTGACCGCGACGACCGCACTCGCCGCATCCGGCCGCACGTCGCGCTCCGCCGTCATGCGGTAGCGATCCGCCGACAGCGTCTCGACTTTGGTCACGCCGGGAATGGTCGAAAGCTTCCGCGCAATGCCCGCGCCTTCGGCCTCGACCTCGACCACGAAGCCGGCGCCGAGCACCTGCACCGCAAGCTCGGCGACCGAGCCCATCATCTCGATACGCCCCGCCTTGAATAGGGCGACACGGTCGCAGATGCGCTGGACCTGGTCGAGCAAATGCGAGGACAACAGCACCGTGGTGCCGCCACGCTTCAGCTCGGCGATCAGCTCGAGGAATTCGATGGTCGCTTGCGGATCGAGGCCCGACGTCGGCTCGTCGAGAATCGCGATCTCGGCGCGTTTGACGATGATCTCGGCGAGACCCAGCCGCTGCCGCATGCCGCGCGAGAAGGTCGCAACCCGCTTGTGCGCGACCTCGACAAGCCGGACGCGCGCCAGCGCTTCGGCGATGCGCTCGGTCCGCTCGTTGTACGACAGGCCCATCAGCTTCGCGGTATAGGCGAGATTCTCCACCGCGGAGAGATTGTCGTAGAAGCCGACGGAGTCAGGCAGATAGCCGACGCGTCGCTTGACCTGCAGCGGCGCGCGGGCCGGGTTGAAGCCGAGCACGCTGACCTGGCCGGAGGAAATCTCGGTCAGGCCCAGCATCATCAGGATGGTCGTGGTCTTGCCGGCGCCGTTCGGTCCGAGCAGGCCGAATACCTCGCCCTTGCGAATGGCGAAAGAGATGGCGTCGACCGCGTGGGCCTTGCCGTAGGTCTTGGTGAGCCCCTGCGCCGTAATGACGGCGTCAGGCGGCGGGATGGGATTGTCGTTATGCTGATCACTCATCGGCGGCCAAACCTCGCGACCGCGCCCAGCATCAACAGCAGCGCAATGCCGATCACGCCGGCGCCCGCCATGCCCCACACGGTCGAAGTCGCAACCGTGATGCGGAACTGGCTGGAGGCGCTTTCACCGCGCGAATTGGCGTTGACCGAAACCATGTAGTCGCCGGCGAGCGACTTTTCACTCGGGGTGATGGACGCTTGCACCTCGGCATCCTTGCCGGGCACGAGGCGATCGATGGTCTTGGGGTCGAACGTCACCTTCCAGCCCGTCGGCGCCGACGCGTTCAATGTGACGTTCTCGGCCGGCGCGGTGCCGCCGTTGGTGACGACAACAGGCACCGTGCTCTGCTGGGCGGCAACGGCGCGGGCGCTGAGCAAGCCATCGCGGCCCGCGACCTGAAGCTGCGGCTGGCCGACGACATCGAGCGCGACCTCGGTCTTGGCGGACGCATCTTCCGCCTGCACCGTCACGGTGACGGGGAAGTGCCCGGCATCGACCGTGCTCGGCGGCCGCACCTTCAGCTTGATATCTTTGGACTGGCCGGCTTCGATCGGAATCGCCGACAGCTCCCGCGTGCCGTAGGCCTCAGTGAAGGAGGTCTCGAAGTTTTCCGGCGCCTGCGCGGCGAAGCTCGCGGTGAGATTGCGGCCGGCGTCGTTCTTGATCGTGAGCGTATATTCGAAATTCGACTTCGGGCTGCCGCGCAGATCCGGCAGCTTGGTCGTCACCGTGAGTTTTGCGGGCAATTCCTTGGCGAGCGACACAGCAAGCGGCAGGCTTGCCCGGTTGGAACCCTGTCCGTCCGCCGTGACGGTCAGAGTCTGCGCGCTGAGGTCGGCATTCTTCGGCACGTCGAGGCGAAGCTGCAGCGACACGCTGTTGTCCGGCGCCGGCATCGCGGCTGCGACCGGCTGACCGCCGCCGAGGATGGTCGCGGTCCATCCCTTCGGCACGCCGTCGACCGCGAGTTTGTACTCCTCGGGCCCGAGCCCGTAGTTTTGCAACTTGAGCGGAATGTTGGAGGTGGTGCCCGGCCGGACCGTGATCGCCGGGTAGTCGGTCATGAGATAGAGCCCCTTGATGTCGCGCGGCGGATCGGCGGCGTGGGCGGTCGACATGTGGACCGCAGGGGCGAGAAGCGAAAAGGCTACGACAAAACGCGCGACATCCAGCGCTCGCATGGGCAGATACTCCCGCAAGTTGGTCAGGTCAGGGTGCCGCGCGGCGGTCGCATCAACAACCGTGGCGGCGATGTGCCGAATGATGGATTCAATAGTGCCGAAGTGCGGGCGCGCCGATTACAAATGCGTAATCAAGCGTCAGACTTTAGACTTCAGACTTTTGGTGCGAATTTCGCGGGGTGAATTTCGTAGGGTGGGCAAAGGCGCGCTTGCGCCGTGCCCACCGTCAAGTGACGCAATAAAAATGGTGGGCACGCTTCGCTTTGCCCACCCTGCGAATCCGCAAATGCGACGATCTAACTCACGCGAACGCGCTCGCCAGGAACGCGGCGACGATGCCGCCGATGAGCAGATACTTCACGAGGTAATAGACGCGCTTGTTCCAGGTCTTCATGCGCTTGCCGACGAGACGCACGTGATAGACGTAGCCGAAGATGCGGTTGATCCAGCCGACGTGCTCGCCCTCTTCGTTCTGGGTCGCGCTCTCGTTGATGATGTTCTTGGAAACCCAGCGGTTGACCGCGGTCATGGCGCCGGTCTTGAGCGGACGCTCGACGTCGCAGAACAGGATGATGCGGTCGTCGCTGGTGGTGTTCTCGGCGTAGTGCAGATAGGTCTCGTCGAACAGCAGATCCTCGCCGTCGCGCCAGAAATACACATTGCCGTCGATGATGATGCGGCATTCGCCCGGCGTCTTCGGCGTCACGAGGCCGAGATGATAGCGCAGCGAACCGGCATAGGGATCGCGGTGCTGCACCAGCTTGCCGCCCGGCGGCAGGTTGGCGAACATCGCGCCCTTCACATTCGGGATCGAGTTCAGCAGCTCAACGGTCTTCGGGCAATTCGCCAGCGCCGAGGGCAGCGGCGCGCCATACCATTTCAGGTAAAAGCGCTTCCACCCCGTGCGGAAGAACGAGTTGAATCCCCAGTCGTTGTATTTATCGGCGGCCTTGATCGCGCCTTGCGCGAACAGATGCTGCGCTTCCTCGCGCATGGTCTGCCAATTGTCGCGCAGCAGCTTGAGCTCCGGCACCATCTCGACCTGCAGGATCGGCCTGTTCGGCACCGCCGAGAACATGTACATCAGCACATTGTAGGGCGCCATGATGGTGGAATGGTCGGAGACCTGCCGCCAGAAGCCGAGCCGCACCTTGCCGCGGAAATGCACCGCGACGGCCGAGGCAATGAAAGCCCACACAACGAGAAACTGGGGCGCAAAAAGGCGCATCACCATGGCGAAAATCCGCGAAACAGGTGTCCTAAAGCCGGATTTTAACAGATTTCCGCGGCCACGCTCAAGACGCGGTTTTTACCGCTGGAGCTGGCTTACAGCCCGTGTATCACCCCGGCATTGAGCAAAAGCCGGTCGAAGCGGCGTGCCTCCGCGCCGTCCTTGCAGGAATAGAACTTGCCGCCACAGCGCAGCATGATCTGCTTCTGCTCGGCAAAGGACGGATCCAGCGGGATGCCGGCGGCCTCCTGGATCACCAGCGGCAGATAGGCGCCGTCGATCGTGTCCATGATGGCAGGCGACTTGACCGGCTCGAAATTGACGGCGTCGATGGCGTAGTAGGTCGAGTAATAGCGCGGGTCGTAGTTCTCCAGCTTCTTGCCGATCGCCCCTTCATCGAGCTCGGGATCGAGCAGATGCGGCGAGAACTCGGGCTGATGGTCGCCATAACGCACGATCAGGAACGGCTCGCCGGCGAATTTCTTCTTGAGGTCCGCGATGAAGCCGGAATAGTCGGCCGCGCTCATCGCTTGCCGGCGCAGATATTCGTCGATTGTCTCGCCGTTGCCCGGCGCACGCCAGCCTGGCATCAGCTCGGGGCGGAATTTGGTCGCCCACGGGAAATGATTGGCAGCGAGATAGATGAACGCGAACAGCGGCTTTCCGGGCGCCTCGTGCGACATCAACCTCACCGCGGAGTCGTAGAAGAAGCTGTCGGGTTCGACATCCTTGGCGCCTAGATCATGCGCGTCGTAGAAATGCTCGATGCCGGTCGTGGTCTGGAAGCTGCGCGCGCTCATGAAGGCGCCGAGGGCGGGATAGAGCGAGAGCGTCTGGTATCCGCAGCGGCGCAGCGCGAGCGGCAGGCCGCGGTCGACATGGCCGGACGCCAACCGCGTCACGAAATAGGAGAAGCGGCCGAACGAGCGCGAGGATAGCCCGGCGAGCACGTTATATTCGGTGTACCAGCTCGGCCCGCCATTGCTCTCGGCGAGGAAGGTGCGCTCGCGGCCGTCGAAGGATTTGAAATGGGCGCCATAGCCGGCCGGCACCTTCACGCCATAGGCTGCGCGAATATCGAAACTTGATTCATCATGGATCATGATGATGTTGGGGCGACGGCCCGCAGGATGGCAGGCATCGACCAGCGGCACGTTGAGGCGGTCGGGTGTCGAGGCGGCCGCTTCGAAGAAGCCGTATTGGAGAAAATCGGAAACCGCCGTGACGCCGGAGCGCGCGAATTTCGAAAGATAACCGTCGTCATAGTAGCCGCGCCAGGCCTCATCCGGATGGGTCAGCGCATAGCCGGTGAGCGCGGCGAGGCATGCAAGGCTTGACGCCAGCGCCGGCAGGCGCCGGATGCGGAAGGGATCGAGCCACCACAGCGCATACATCAGCGGGATCGTGACAAGGCCGGTTGCGATCACCGACCAGCGCAAGCTCGGAAAGATCGTGAACAGGAACGCGACGGTGTCGCGGTCGACCACCATCACGTCGACGAAGTTCACCGTCATCTGGGCGACGTCGTGCTTGAAGCGTGACAGCAGCACCAGCACCACGACCATGGTCAGCGACAGCGCGCCCGACAGCGCCGGCCGTCGCAACAGCGCGAGCCAGAGGAAATTCAGCACGCCCCAACTGAAGAGGAAGCAGAGCCGCGAGTCGAAATCGGTCTCGGTCTGGAACATCAGAACCAGCGCCGCCAGCTGCGGCGCCGTGACGGCGAGAAGCCGGAAAATGCCGATCGCGCCGAGGGCGGAAACCGCCGTCGCAGTGGACGGACCTTGACCTAGACCTGGATTTGGCGCGGGCGCCATTGAAATCGACGCTCACCTCTCGCCCGGACCTGCCCCAAGCCCCGATCTGGCCCGGCCAGGAGGCACACACCGCAGCCGAGCCTGCGCCATGTCATAAAACTGTAGTTCAATCGTCATGAACGCACAATGAAGGCGCCGCTCAGACCTTCGCTTAATCCGGGCGGCCGGCTTTATGCGCTGTCGCCGAATGGCCCCATGGCCCCAAGCCGCACAGTGAGCAGCTCAACTTCGGTCATGGCGATGTGCGGACCCTGGCGCGTACCCGCCGGGGTCGTCCAGAACGTACCGGCTTCGCAGCGCCGGCCGCCGGTTTCGACAGTTCCCGACAGCACGAGCACGAATTCGTCGACCGGGTGGGTGTGCACCGGGATGATGGTGTCCGCGGCCAGTCACGCGCGGTGGATCGAGCCCCCGGGTACCGGCTCGGCGAGTGGCATAAGCTCGACGCCCGGCAAGAAGTCGATCCTCAGCCATTGGCCGGCGTCCGGATCGGTGAAGGTTTGACGGGTGGTCATTGCGCAACTCCAGTCCGAGTCAGTAACCTGAACTTACCAATAAAAGTAAACCAAGGTTACTATATGACGCAAGGCTCTCGCAAAGACAGCGTGGCTAAATTGGGAAGCATCGAAGCGGGCCGCCGCAGAAACGTGCGGCAACTCCTGCTGCGTGCCTCGCGCATCGTGAACCGGCACGTCGTGGAGGGCCTGCAGGCGAGAGGCTATGCCGACCTGCGCTCCACCCATACGACGCTGCTGTCCAATATCGATCTCGCCGGCAGCAGCGTGACGACAGCGGCGGATCGGGCCGGGATTACCAAGCAGGCCATGGGCCGGCTTGCGACCGAGCTCGAGGGCGCCGGCTATATCCGCGTACGCGCCGACCCGAACGACGCGCGCGCCCGCGTCCTGTTGCTCACCCGTGCCGGCAAGAAGCTGATGCTCGACAGCCTCGAGGTGATGGCCGAACTGGAGCAGCGCTACGCCGGCTCGATCGGCCAGGATCGGCTCGTCGCCATCCTCGGCGGCCTTGCAGATTTCGTGGAAGGGGCGGAGCAGGATTAGGCAAGAAGGCAGATCAAAATGCGTGGGCCCCGGTGCATGAGAGCATCGCGGGGCCCTTTTTTATCCTCGTCATGAGGAATGTCTGGTACACGCCAGTTTTGACATCGAGACCACATAAGCACTTGGCCTTTGCGCTTGCGGCCTCGCGACTACGTTCAAATTTTCGGCGGCACAATCTTTGGCTAGCAGCTGCACATCACCTTGGCTTGCGCCGTGACCTCGTGTCGTTGGGAGACGAGGTCAATGGTTCTGATCCGGTGGCGTCATTCTCCTCATCCAGCGTGGATTGACGGACAATGTGGTCCAACCTTACCGCATGTCGTCGCGACCATATGATCGGACGCCAATGCCTGCGGAGCCGGAGGCGGTTTACCTCTGGAATCTCCGAGGTAGCAGTGCACATGAATGCTGCGGCAGCCATGGCCGAGTGTCAAGTTACACAAGGTCGAAATGACCTTGTGCCGCAGCGGAACCCGGCTTTCCACAGCACCTCCCGTTACCGCTGCGGCCCGGCCGCGCATGTGATGCCGCCGATGAAAACGTCGAGAACGGACTCGGCCATGCGTTCGACCTCGGCCGCAGCGACGCCCCAGCGCGGGAAGTGGCCGTCGATGTTCATCCGGGCAAAGCCATAGACCAGTGCGCGGCCAGTGATCTGGATTTGCTTCAACTCTCCCGAGCGAAGCTGGCCCTTCTCGAATGCGTCCGCCAGCAACCGCTCGGTCAGCGCGATCAGCTCGGCATTGTCGCGCGACAACGCGGCTGCGCCATCGTGGTCGAAATGGCGGCCGCTCGAGATGATCTCGAAATGCGCGGGGTTTCTCATGGCCCAGCGCAGATAAGCGAGGCCAAGGGCGCGAAAGCGCTTGAGCGGATCGCCGGCCGACGTCTCTGTCAGCGCGCGGTCGATCTGCGCGCGAAAACGCCGCTGCGCTTCTTCTGCCACCGCCGTCATCAGCGCATCGCGATCGGCGAAATGCCGGAATGGTGCGCCGGCCGAAACGCCCGCACGCCGCGCCGCCTCGCGTACGCTGACCGCCTGCGGGCCGCCCTCCTCGGCAAGCCCGAGCGCGGCCTCGATCATCACGCGGCGGAGATCGCCGTGATGATAGGGTTTTGGCCGCGCCGGCCGGGCGGCGCGCTTCACGGACTTTTTCGCGAATCTCGCCATCGGCCAAGCTCTAGCATCACCCCATCGTGAATGTAAGCACCGATTACACCATCGACCATCCGGCGACCGCTCTATGTAATCGGTGATTACATTATGGGAGGGAAACGACGATGGTATCGCAACGGCAAAGCTGGTTCGAAGGCTGGCGCCTGTTTGGCGCGTTGACGCTGGTCCTGATCGCGCTCTCGATCTGGATCGCCGGCATGCGCCAGTTCGAGGTCGAAGGCGTGCGCATGGTGATCCGCTTCACGGCGCGAACCTCGCTGCTGTTCTTCTGCCTCGCCTTCTCGGCCGCCGCGCTCGCCCGGCTGTACCCGAATGCGTTCACGCGCTGGCAGCGCCGCAACCGCCGCCAGCTCGGCGTCACCTTCGCCGCCTCGCATGCGCTGCATGCACTCGCCATCATCGCCTTCGCGCTCATGGATCCGGTTGCCTATGCCCGCGTGACCAGCCCTGCCACCTACATCTTCGGCGGCATCGGCTATGCCTTGATCATCGCGATGACCGCGACCTCGTTCGACCGCGCCGCTGCGTCGCTCGGTCCGCGCGCCTGGCGCGCGCTGCACCTTGTCGGCGGCTATTATCTGTTGCTGCAGTTCACGGTCTCATTCGGCAAGCGGATCCCGGAATCGCCGCTCTATGCGCTGGCGCTCATCCCGCTGCTCGCCGTGTTCACGTTGCGGATGATCGCAATGGCCTCGCGCCAGACCCCGCGGGCCGTGGACGCGAACTAGCTTCGAAGTTAAATTGTAGCCCGGGTGAGCGGAGCGACACCCGGGGAACGCTCCCGCATGTTGCTGCGCTCATGCGGGCTACGGGCTCATTCCCCGACGAGATGGAATTGGCGGCCGAGCCGGTGGTGCACGGTGATGACGGCGCGATCGACGTCGCTGATCAGGCTGTCGCCCAGCGCCACATTGGGGATCTCCCAATTGCGGCCACCGCCGGCATACGGCCGGGCTGCGAGCGCGACCACGCGCGCGGTCTCGCATCCCGGCTGATCGCGCAGCGCTTCATTGGCGATGGCGGTGAGTTCCGCTTTTCTCTTGCCGACGGTCATGTCTTCAATGTTGTCCGAAATCTTCCAGTTCGCGGGCGCGGGCCTCGGTCATGTTGCGCATGCAATCGGCCGCGTCGATGCGGGCAATGGTACCCTCGCCCATGTCGAAATAGAGGCAATTGGCATCGCGGAACTGGATCCATAGACGCTGCGCGGTGCGCAACTGTTCCTGCCGCTTGGGGTCGTCCTCCTTCATCGCCTTCTGATAGGCGGCGTTCATGCGCTTGTCCCATTGGGCGGTCTTGGCCATCACGCAATTGACGATCTCCGGCGTGGAGACGCCGTCGCAGCCTGCACCAGCGTCGCGCTGGTCGCCGGCGCGGGCGGCGGGCACGGCAAGGACCATTGCGGCCATCACGATCGTCCATTTCGTCATGACCATCATCTCCAGAGAACAGGCCGACGTGCCTTCAATGTTGGCCAAATTCTTCCAGCTCGTGGGTGCGGGTCTCGGTCATGTTGCGCATGCATTCGGCCGCGTCGATGCGGGCGATAGTACCCTCGCCCATGTCGAAATAGAGGCAATTGGCATCGCGGAACTGGATCCACACCCGCTGCGCGGTGCGCAACTGTTCCTGCCGCGGCGGCTCGCCCTCCTTCAGTGCCTTCTGATAGGCGGCGTTCATGCGCTTGTCCCATTTCGCGGTCTCGATACCGACGCACGCGACGATATCGGGCGTCCGGCCGCTGTCGCAGTCGGGCTTGCCGGATTCGGCGGCATTGGCTGCCGGCGCCAGCGCCGCCGTGGCGGCGAGCACGATCCAAAGCGTCTTCATTGCAATCATCCCTGCGGCAACAGGCCGATGCGCTTGGCGATGATCTTGTCGACCATGCGCTTGGGCAGCACGGCCGTCATCAGATGCCGTATCGGATCGGGCGCGATCTGGTAGCGCACCTTCGGCTTCGGCAGGGTCAGCGCGTCATAGACGACCTCGGCGATCCTTTCCGGCGGCAGGCCGATCGAGTCGAGATGTTGCATATAGGCCGTGACCTTCTGCATCGCCGGAAGGTACGGCGAGTTCTGGTATTTCGACATGTCGAATTCCTGCTGCCCCTTGCTCCAGATCGGGGTCCTAACCGGCCCCGGCGCGACGATGATGACATCGATGCCGAACAGCATTAATTCGCGGCGCAGGCTTTCGGACAGCCCTTCGATGGCATGTTTCGAGGCGGCATAGGCCGGAGTCAACGGGTTACCGTTCTTGCCGGCGACGGAGGAGATCATCACGATCCGACCCTTCGGCCCCTTCAGCGCCGGATCGGTGCCGAGCAGCGGCCCGAACGCCTGGGTCGAAATGATCGGCCCGATCACATTGACATCCATCTGGCGGCGGAATTCGTCGGCCGACAGTTCCAGCACCGGCCCGGGCACCGCAATCCCGGCATTGTTGACCAGGCCCGACAGCGTCTCGCCACCCAGCGCCGCGCGGACCTCGCGGGCGGCGGCCAGCACGGCGGACTCGTCGGTAACGTCGAAGAGCAGCGGGGTGAAATGGGAGCCAAACTCGCCGACCAAGCGTTCGGCGTCGGCTTCCTTCCGCACGCTGCCGAACACGCGATAGCCCTTGCCCAACAGCAATTTGGCCGTGGCCCAGCCGATGCCGGTCGACGCGCCGGTGATGACAACGGATTTCATGATGTCCCCGCCTTCAAATGGTACCTGCTAGGCGCAGTTTAAGCCCGGGCGCGGCAACCGCAATGTAGCACAGCGCCGCGCGGCGCAGATCGTGCCCAAGAATCTGGACGAGATGTCAATTCTTAGGAAGCGCGAGGTGCGTCGGGACGCTGGCTGGACGACGAGCGGACCGACACAGCAGTTGAAGTGTCGCCGCTTCGAATCTGAAACGCTTCAGCTTTTTCATATGCAGAGATCGCGCGAAGCGGCTCACACCAAGAATGTGGTTGGACGCTCAGTTCTTCGTCGTGGAAGTGGCGCGCGAAGCGCCGAAGAGAATGAATGAACGAGCAATATTTCGAAATACAAAGAGCGAGACCGCGTCGTCCGCGACCTCGCTCTCGTATAGCGCACGACACTTAAGAATGTATGTCGCGACTGCGAAGGGTTCTCAGTCCTCATCCTGAGGACCGGGCGCAGCCCGCGTCTCGAAGGATGAGGTCACGACCGGGCCTCATGGTTCGAGAGGGCGCTGCGTGCGTCCTCACCATGAGGGACGAAGACCTAGTTCTTGCTCTTGTCCACCAAGGCGCCCTTCTTGATCCACGGCATCATGTCGCGGAGCTTTTCGCCGACCTGCTCGATCGGATGCTGGGCGAGCTTGGCGCGGGTGGCCTTGAACGAGGTCTGGTTGACCTTGTTCTCCAGCATCCAGTCGCGGGCGAACTTGCCGGACTGGATGTCGGACAGCACCTTGCGCATCTCCTTCTTGGTCTCGTCGGTGACGATGCGGGGGCCCGTGACGTATTCGCCGTACTCGGCGGTGTTGGAGATCGAGTAGTTCATGTTGGCGATGCCGCCTTCATAGATCAGGTCGACGATCAGCTTCACCTCGTGCAGGCACTCGAAATAGGCCATCTCGGGGGCGTAGCCGGCCTCGACCAGGGTCTCGTAGCCGCCCTTGATCAGCTCGACCAGGCCGCCGCATAGCACCACCTGCTCGCCGAACAGGTCGGTCTCGCACTCTTCCTTGAAGGTGGTCTCGATGATACCGGCCCGGCCGCCGCCGATCGCCGAGGCATAGGAGAGGCCGAGGTCATGGGCGTTGCCGGAGGAGTCCTTGGCGATCGCGATCAGGCAGGGCACGCCGCCGCCGCGCTGATATTCGGAGCGGACGGTGTGGCCGGGGCCCTTCGGCGCGATCATCAGCACGTCGAGGTCGGCGCGCGGGTCGAGCAGGTTGAAGTGGACGTTGAGACCGTGGGCGAAGACGAGCGCGGCGCCCTTCTTCATGTTGTCGTGGAGATGCTCGCGGTAGATGTCGCCCTGCAGCTCGTCCGGGGTCAGCATCATGACGAGGTCGGCCCATTTGGCGGCCTCGGCGACTTCGAGCACCTTGAAGCCGGCGGCTTCGGCCTTCTTGGCCGAGGCCGAGCCCTTGCGCAGCGCAATGGAAACGTCCTTGACGCCGGAATCCTTCAGGTTGAGCGCATGGGCATGGCCCTGGCTGCCGTAACCCACGATGGCGACCTTCTTGCCCTTGATCAGGTTCAGGTCGGCGTCGCGATCGTAATAAACACGCATGGTCGTTTCCTTCGATGAGGCCGAAATCGGCTGGTTAATCAGGCTGTTAGATGGGCAAAACCGCCGG
>Ga0210387_10001392_pt1 | contig 18213 bp, 14 predicted proteins | sample IncBWC7OmetaG_FD_160108 | JGI IMG/M metagenome (GOLD analysis project Ga0210387, IMG submission 160108) | Forest soil microbial communities from Barre Woods Harvard Forest LTER site, Petersham, Massachusetts, United States - Inc-BW-C-7-O ...
TCGCCAAGGCGCTGCGCGAACGTGGATTGACGGTCGAGCATCTGCGCGAGGAGGGGGCCTTCGCCTCCAAGGTGACGCAGGGGATTCGCGACTTCTGCCGCGACGCGCGCAACATGGCGCTCTCCCCGCGCGCCGAGCTGATGCTCTACGTGGCGCGCGAGGTCCAGCTGGCCGATGAGGTGCTGCGCCCGGCGCTGGCGCGCGCCGACGTGGTCATCGCGGATCGCTACCTCTACACCGCCGAGGTGCTGGCGCAGGCGGGACGGGATCTTCCGAGCGACGTGACCGGCCCGGTGCTGGCCGCGGCGGCAGACGGCCTGTGGCCCGACCTCGCCTTCTTGATCGACGTCGATCCCTCGGTGGCGCGCGGGCGGCGCAAGGTGGCCAAGATCCTCTCCCCCGACCGGCGGCCCGTGTCGCGCAAAGGGCTGACCGGCAGCGGTCTTCAGACGCGGCTGCGGGCCGGTTATCGCGCGCTGGCGGCGCGCGACGGCGGACGCTGGATCCTGGTCGAAAACAGCGACGCCGATCTGGAGCAGGTGGTCGCCGCGATCGTCGACGGCATCGCGCACGCCAAGATCGACCGCGAGGCGGCCATGCGAGAGCTGCGCGCGCGGCTGGCCACCTCGGCCCCTCCCGCCGAGCGTCCCGTCGTCGACGGGCTCCGCTCGGCCTTGGAGGCCTTTTTGAGCTGGGTCGACCACCGCGCGCGCACGGAGCCTGGCCTGGCCGCCTACGTCCTGGCGGGAATGGCGGGCCCCGCGATCGATCCGCGCCGCGTCGCCCTCTCCGCGACGGTGCCCCGAATCGTGGCGCGCGGGCTGCGTGGGCTCTCGGACGCCACCTCCTGGCAGCTGCGCCGGACGCTGCTCGAATCGGCCCCCGCCGAGATCGCCGGATCGCTCACCGACATGGCGGCGGAGGCCAGCGAGGCCTGGACCCTGCGCGAGCTCTTGGCGGACATCGCGCCGGCGGAGGTGGCTGCCAGCCTGGAGGGGCTGGACGACGTGACCGCCTGGGCCCTGCGGGCCGAGCTCTACCCGCGCGTGCCGGAGGCGGTGCTGGCCTCGCTGGCGCTGCTCGACGTTCCGCGGGCCTGGGACCTTCGGGCGCGCTGGATGGCCGACCGGGGCGGCGCCGCACGCACGACCGCCAACTACCTGCGGGCGCGCGCCCTGGCCCGCTCGGTGACGGGAATCGACAGCCCCGAGGCCTGGAAGCTGCGCAAGGTGGCGCGCGACGCCGCGCCGGTGGCCGCCATCGTTTCGCTGAGAGGCCTCACCGGCGACAAAGCCTGGCTCTGGCGCGAACGCGCCGTCGGGCGCGCCCCCAAGGCGGTCCTCTCCACCATCGCGGGGATGGATGACGCCCGCGCCTGGGCGCTGCGCACGGCCACGGCGCTCAGCTGCCGCGAAGCGCTCGACTCGATGATCGGCCTCGACCAAGCGGCCGCCTGGGCGATCCGCGAGGCCTGCCTGGAGATCTGGCCGCCCAGCGTCATCAAGAGCCTGGGCGTCCTGGTCAACGGCGCCCGCGGGCGCGATCTCCTCGACCGCGCGCTGGCCGGATTCGCCGGCCAGATCTCGCTGCTCAAACAGGCGGCCATCATCGCCACCGGGGCCAACCTCACGCTCTCCGTGATGGCAGCCTGAGCATGTCGCCGTTCGATCTCAACGACACGCTGGGGCTCGACACCATGGGCACCTCGAAGTTCGAGGTGGTGCTGGTGCGGATGGTGATCGCCTCGCTCCTGGGCGCCTTCCTGGGATTTCGCCCCTGGCGGCGCCTTCTGCCGAACGCGTTGCCCCCGGCGCGCGAGGTCGCCCAGGCGCAGACGCTGATCGCGCTGGCCGGCGCGCTCATGGTGGTGGTCATCGGCCACAGCACGGCGCGCGCCTTCGGCCTGGTCGGCCTGGGCGGGTTCATCCGCTTTCGCTCGGGGATCAAGGACACGCGGGACGCCGCGGTGATGTTCGTGATGATCGGCCTGGGGATGGCCTGTGGCCTGGGCGCTGTCCCGATGGCGGTGGTGGCGACGCTGTTCGCCGGGGTGGTGCTGGCCATCTTCGACGCCGGCCGGCGCGCGCGGCTGCGCCTGGTGCGGGTCTCCGTGCAGGTCGACGACGCGCGCAGCGCCTGGGAGCGGATCAAAGTGGCGTTTCCCGGCGCGCGCGTGCTGGAGCTTCCCGCCGACGGCACCGGCCCCGGACGGCTGGTGATGGAGACCGTCCTCGGCGAAACGATGGACGCCTCGACCGTGCTGCGCCTCTTGGCCGACACCCAGATCGCCGGCGTTCACACCGTATCGGTCGACGAGGGGAAGAACGGGCTCGCCGCCGCCTGAAGCGCGGCGCGGGTTCGATTGGATTGAAGCAACGGACAATGGGCAACGAGCAACTGGAAGGAGCACGAGCATGCGTTTCTTAGCGACGACGATCGTTCCTCTGGCCGCACTGGCGGCGGCGGTGGCGGGGGCCGGCTGCGGCAGCAGCGGCGGAAGCAGTGGCGGGAGCGGCAGCGGGGGGACGACCGGAGCGCTGGCGGCCGACGGCGCCGTGCCGCTGGTGACCAGCGGTCGCTACCAGCCGCTGGTGGTGGGCTCGACCTGGGTCTACAACGTCACCGACACCGGGGTCGCCTACGTCAAGAACAGCGCCGTCGAGTCCTACGAGGACATCGGCGGCGTCGCCGCAGGCATCATGGGCTACAAGGTCAGCGAGACGATCAAGACCAGCACCCAGCTGACCTGGTACGAGTCGACCGACACCGACGTGCGCCGCCACCACGATCAACAGGTGGACGCCAACGGCGTCATGTCCTCGGAGGACTGGTACACGCCCTACGATCTGCGGGTCGACGAAGCGGCCGATCACCTGGTGGCGGGCGCCGCCTGGACGATGAGCTACATGGACGCGCACACCTCGGCCAGCAAGCCGGCCTCGACCAAGACGGTCACCGAGAACTGGACCACCGACGCCGTCAACGAGACGGTCACCGTACCGGCGGGGACGTTCAGCGCCCTCAAGATCACCCGCACCGACACCTCCGACGGCACCGCCAAGAGCCAGTGGTTCGTCCCCGGCGTCGGCAAGATCCGCGAGTCGAACACCACGGGACACCTGGAGGAGCTGACCAGCTACATGATCGCGATGGTGAACGGCGGGGGGTGAGACGCGACGCCGCGCGGGCGTGCTCTCGATTGACGAAGCATTGCGCGCTTCGTTCGCGCGGATTGGATCATTTGACTTCACCACTTCTGAGTCCGTTGGCTCACTCCGCGCCTCAGAACCGTAACGCCGTCGTTGCTGGATTGACAATTCGCCGACCAGGATCGTCGACCATGACGGGGCGGGCACGATCCGCCGTCACCCGACGGCATCCTCGCGGCCACGGCGTCCACAGCGCCCGCAGCCTCTTTGGGGTTGTCTTCTTCTGCTCCCCGGCCTCCCTCTTCGTGCCGCCGTGATCCGACTCTCTCGACGAGTAATATCACTCACCAGGTGAGACGCCTCCTTTAGCCGACGTTCACAATGCGAACGTTGTTGACACACGGTTGCGAGGCGACGACTATTTTGGCGCTGGCCGGTGTCGTTCCCGTTTTGAGTCTGTGATTCGGGACAATGTGGGGAACAGGTGAGTGGACCATGGCGGGACTTTCGTGAACTTATCGATGGTGCGAGGCGGTGTGGATCGACAAGGCGGCGGAGGGGGCTGTCCGGCCTCGATCCTTCTGATCGACGAGGCGGAGACATTCCTCCTGTCTCTCGCCGGGGAGTTGATCAAGCTGGGCGTCGAGGTCTCCACTGCCCGGACCTTCGATGCCGCGACGGGTGCCTTGGAGTTCAAGAGGCCGTCCTACATCGTGAGCGAGCTGCGCGTGGAGGGCCGATGGCTGGCCGACTACATCGACGAGGTCGCGGGCCGGGTCCCCGTCCAAACGTTCGCCGTCGTCACCGCCTACCCGTCGGTGGCGACAGCCGTCCGTTTTACGAGGATGGGCATCGCGGCATATTTGGCCAAGCCAGTTTTCGCGGGAGATCTCATGGATGCGCTTCCGGTACAGCGGTTCGCCGGGCTGTCCGACGCGATGGGAACGACGGTCCCTCTCAGTTGGCCTACTTTGGACCGCACCATTTGGGAATACATTTCTCGCACCTGTGCAGCCGCGGGATCGATCTCCGAGGCGGCGCGACGACTGGGTCTCGACAGGCGTTCGTTGCGTCGTATGCTGGCAAAGCACCCGCCGAATCGCTGAGCGACGAAGGCTCGTCGCTCAGCCGGGCGCTCACCATGGACCAGACGCACCCGGGACACACTGCCCCATCCTAGCGGGTATGAGGATGGGGTAGGGTCGAATCAGCGCGTAACGTTCCACGTCGCGTTCGGAAATTGATCGCCGTTCAGGAGGTCGCCGCTCGGCAAGATCACGCCGTCGTCGAACTCGACCCCCGCCTCCTGCAGATAGATGACTGCAAAGGCCACCATCGATCGGCTCTGATCCCAAACGATGGAATGCACCTCGTACCACCCAGGCGAGCCGCACCCGGTCCTGCAATCAATTGTATGAAACGGAAGGACGACGGCCGGATCTCCGGCCAACGTTATCATCCCGGGTACTCCGCTCGAGAGATCCAGCTGCTCCGGGGCCGGAGCCGTGGCCCCGAATCCGCACGTCAAGGCCACGGGCTTGAGCGTGTGCGCCGGAATCACGACGGGGGCCATGGGCGCGACATTGTCGTACGTACATGTCCCCTCCACGGCGTACTGCAGCCCCAGATCCCGATCGGTCATCTCGCCGGCCACCTGGGTCAACCGACCATCGCTCGAACAGTAGAGATAAAACGGAATCCAAGCTCCGTCCGCAATCCCGAGACCTGCGTAGAGCGTGCTGTCTGCCGCAGGAAATGGAATTCGCTCGTAGATGAATGCCTGGAGGGGACCGCGACCATCGAAGACAATCGTCCCCTGATTGCTGGCGATGGTGACGGCCACACCGGCCGGGGCCGACGTCGTCACCGCGTTGATCGGAAACGTTGTCGGGGGGAGCGTTAGGTTCACCGCCGGCACCGGAATAGGGGTGTCGAAGAAGACGTCGGGACAAAGAGGTGCACGTTCGCACCCGAACAACCCCGCCAGCGCGCTAATCCCGACCGCCAGGAAGCCGCGCGCGGCGCCGCCCCTTCCGGCGAGGAGCCGCGATCCGAGCCGATCGGCCTCTTTCACCGCGCTCACCATCCTATGGGGAGGGACACCCCGGCGACGATATTGAACGGCGGGAGTGGCGGTCCATACGAAAAGCCCACGGACTGTAGGGCGACGTCGACGCTCGCGGACAAGGTGAGCCGCTGGCCAAGGCGCGCCCGTGTTCCCACCGTCAACCACTGCTGATATGGGTTCGATGGAGATTGGTCAACGTAGACGCCGCCGAGAGGGAACAGGACGACCGCGAAGTGATATTCACCGAAGGGAGTTATCTTCACTCTTCCCGAACGTTCGTAGGCGACCGCCTCGATTCCCACCGCCGCGCGAAAGCCGCTGCCGGCCACGCCGTCGGCAAACATCACGATCTCCCGAGCGGCCGCCGACAACCCGTTGAAGTCGTACCGGTTCCATGAGTTGTCGAAGTAGTACCCCACGTTCAGATGGGCCTGCACCGGCACACGGAACCGGTCGCTCAGATCGAGTGAGCACAACCCTTTGAGCCATGCCGAGGCGCCCGCCGGCAGCGAGGACACCCTCGACGGCAGCTCGACACCTCCCTCGCCGCCTGCCGCGAGCAGAGTTCCCAGGCGCCACGTGGGTTTCGCCCCCACGAGAACTGCGCCGCTGGACGCTCGCTCGGTCGACTCGCGTGAGGAGGCGTCTTGCTCCTCGTTCGTGCTGCCCCACAGAGCGGCGAAGATCTCCAGGTTCTTGATCGGCGCCATCGCCACCGACAGATGTAAGACGGCGCGCGTGTCGGTATCCCCGAAGACGAGAAAGCTCGTTGATCGCGACAGCTCGGCGAAGACCGCGAATTGTAAGCCGCGCCCATCATCCGGCTCTGCCGTCGAGACCCGCACGAGGCCCGTCGCCCCGCTGAGCGAGGGCGGAGCGCCTTCCGGGGCCAACGTTGGCGCCGCCCGCCCATCCGAGCCTCCGCCAGCGAGAATCGTCGCGCCGATCACGGCCGAGACAAGATAATCGTTCCGAAAGCACCATCGAGACACGGACCGCATCGAAGAACAATCTAAGCCACGTCTGATCCCGGACCCATGATGACGGCTCCCCCTCAGCAAGTCCAGGATCCATCTCTCGATGGCCAGCGATCCGACTCGCCACGCCAACAGACGTCGTGGCGCATAAGCAAGAGGGCCGCCCGGCGCGCTGCCGGACGGCCCTCCGAGATCTCCCGCTCTACTGGAAGCGGAGGTTGTCGACGACCGGAGGCGTCGGCGTCTGGTTCATATTGACTGCCATGCTGAAGGAGCAGTCTGGATGGGATCCCTTGAGCACCGTTTCGATGGGCCCTGGAATCGGGTACGTGAACGTCGAGAACTGTCCGACCGGTTTGCCGGTCAGCTCAGCCTGGCCAATGTACTGATTGTTGAAGTTGGCGGAGGGACAGCTGAGATACAGCTGAACGGCGCCCAGCCAGGACTGGTTTGGCTGATTTGGCGGGATGAAGACGTCCAACGCCAGAGTCGAGGTCGTGCCGGCCAGCGGCGTCGCAAATTGCGTGCTGTTGACCGTCCGATATCCGCTCCCGCCGACCTGCATGCCGAAGCAGCCCTGTGTGTGCAGATCCGGGGTCAGCGCCACCGTAGCGCCCTGCCCCGCGGTCCAGTCTTGCAACAACTCGAAACCCAGAAGCTGCTGCTGAGCCGTTTCACCGCTGCAGCCGGCGTTCGATGAGGTCGTCGACCCCGACACGTTCAAGGCGAGACTGAACGGCGCGACGTCCTCCAAGTTCGCGTTGAACATACCCGACAGGCTGCCGACCAGCGACGCGCTCGTCCCGCTGGCCGAAATGGCGACGGGCTGGGCCGGCGCCATCACCATCAACGCGTGTCCAAGCGCCAGATCGGCCTCGACCTGAAGGGTCATCGCACCGGCGGGAATCGAGCCGAGCGACGATGCCGCGGGCGCCACCAGACGGGCGACCGGATTGCGAACAGTGAATCCTCCGACCGTGAAGTCCGCCAGCTGCACCTGAAGGGTGTTAAGCGTCGTCGAACAGAACTCGTTGTCCGCGTCGCAATGTGTGCTCGTCGTCATGAATCCGCCTTTCGCGACGAGCGGGACGGTCGTCCCGAACGCCACGGCTGACCCGATGCTCACCGCGCCGATACCGAACGCCGTGAGGGGAGCGGCGGCCACGGCACACGCGCTTGCGTTCGGAGTCACGTTGTTGACCCGCCACCAGGGAAACTGGTCCAACGTCGTACCGGACGAGTTCGGCGGAAATTGCAGGCTGTTTTCACAAAGGTTCTCCGCCAGAAACTGCGACGGATCGAAGCACTTCGAAAAATTGATCGCCGTCTCAGGCATCGTGGAACAAAACTCCGTTCCGTCTTCTGTGCTCTCGATGTTCTCACACAGGCGGCCGCCGATCGTGCACGATGCCAGCGATGTGGCGCCGGGAGACGTTGCGGCCACCGTACATAGACCGGGGGTCAGTTGGGCCTGGGGGACATTCCCAGTCACCGCCGCGCTGCACAGTACGTTCGACCCGGGCTTCACGAGGAAGCCGAGGGGATAGAGCCCCCCCGTCGTCTCATTTCCGTTGCAGTAGAGGTTACAAGCTGCCTGCGCGTCATTCGCGCTTGTGCTCGCGGTCGTCGTCACACACTCTGTAGCCGTGAATTGATTGGTACCGATGGCGCTGGAGGGGCAGTTGACCTCGTCGATCACGCTGGTGTCGTCCTCCACCCAATTCGTGCACTCGGTCCGAGTGACCTGGCAGGTGACGAACTCTTCGAAGGTTGGTTCCGGAGGCGGCGGCGGCTTGATGAGGCCGCAACTGCTGATCACCAGAGCCAGCGGCCCCGCGCTCGTCCACCCTATCACACGGCGACTCGTGCCGCCCTTCGTCTTCTGGTCCGTCCTCACGCTCACGCTCGTATCGCTCATGGAAACCTCCGCCATCCGCAACGTCTAACCGTCGGGACACCAGCGCCCCGACGGATTGTCTTTATCGCAAGGCGCGTCCGTTGACGTGGGTCATTTTGTCCTAGACGTTGACGTGGGTCATTTTGTCCCGGGAGCAAAACACCGCGTCGCTATTTGCGGGCGCCATTGTATATCCCTCGTTGGTCCTGATACGCCCCACTCTTCACGGGAGATACGTATGAACACGCACGTTCGCAGTATCCACATAAGCGCGGGTGCGCTTCTGATCGCTGGCGCGGCCCTTCTGTCCGGGGCCATCGGTGCCTGCGGGGAACAACTCGTTCCGGCTCCCCCAAAGGTTCCAGCATCGATTGAGAGGGTCGTCACCTGCAATGTCAGGGACACCCAATGCACGGGTTTCGTCTCGGACGCTGCTGGCAACGTGACATGTCCCACGGCCAATCTGGTGACGACGCCGTTCACCGCGACGGGATGTTATACGGAGCCGAACGGCACGAGCGCAGCCGACGACCTTACGTTGGCCACGAACACCTGCAGTTTCTTCTTCTGTTCCGGCCTCGGTCCCTGTTCGGTGGCGCTCGCGGCGGGCCAACCGACGACGCCAGCTCCGGGAGTGTGTGACAGTGTCACGGGGGCGGCCGACAACGGTGCAAGCGAGGCCGTCACCTGCGCCAACACCCGCCGCGATTGTACTTTGGCGACCACCGTGGACGGCGAACAATACTGTTCTACGGAGGCGGCCGACAACAAGACCTTCACCACCTGTTTCGATCCGACGACCACCGATGCTTTGCGCTTCTGTAACGCGATGGACATCGAGGGCCTCGTCGGGCCGATCCAGTTCAACCGTTCTCAGGTCGTAAGCGTGACGCCCAATTCCTCATTGTGTTCGCCGACCCCAGTTGCCAGCGAGCTTCCGACCGGCGTCGGTGCGGTCCAGCTGGGCACCGTGTCGGTCGGCGGTTCCCAGTCGGCGCTGGTGGCCAAAGGGGGCTTCATGACCTTCGGCAGAAGCTGCGACTCGGATGGTGAATTCTGTTCGACCACCTTGGGAAGTCTTCAGGTTCAGCTTCAGGATCTGACGGTGGCCGGTGTGGCGATTACAAACCCGGAGATGCAGCTGGCTGTACCCGTAACGTCGGGGATCGGCAGCCCGCAGATCACGCCGACGGTTCAGTTGCAGGGCGACTCACCGATGGGTCGCGTCACCGTCGTCGCCTCCACGGGAACTGGAATGACTCTGACATCTACGGCGACGACCGTCACGCTGGGCGGGACGATCAATGGATTCGTCAATGTGACGCCCACGACTCTCGTGCCGCTCACGGCCACCATATCCATATCTGGTTCGACCACCTCACCGAATGCAACATGCGGCCAGGAAACCAGCCAGCAGCGCCTCCTGGGCTTCGAGTCATTGGACGATTGGACCTCGACCCAGGCGTCTCTGGCGTTGACCTCTGCGCTTCACACTCAAGGTTGCTTCGGGACCGCCATCGGCGGGTCAGGCTACCGGACGCTAAACAGTCGTCCGTTTTCCACCCCTTTGGCGGGGACCACTTCGTCGCTGTCGCTCGATGTGTTCGTGCCGCCCAATCAGCCCAATCAGTTTTGGCTTGGCGCCATTCAGATGTACCTGTCTTGCCCGCCCGCGAGCTTCAACAATCAGTATATTGGACAGGCGGAGCTGACTGGATTGCCCGTCAACGCCTTTTCCACCGTGACGTATCAGATTCCCTCGGCCGTTGAATCGGCGCTGCAGGAATCGCTGACCGGTTGCTTTTTCAGCATCGCCGTCAATACCAACGCGACCCCGCTTCCACCAGTCCTCGACAACCTGCGCTTTCGGTAGAGGCGTGTTCGATGGCGTTCAGACAGGGGGGGGCCAGCAGACAGCCGCCGCCCCTGATCCGGCGATCCGGCTCGTCGGGTTCGTCTTTGCTGGCCTCGGGCCCCTGACCGTAGCCCTCGCCTATCCGCTCGCCGGCTACGCCAACCCGTAGTCGGCGATCTTCTTGGCGATGGTCGGGTAAGAGACGCCGAGCAACCGGGCGACGGCCGTGCGGTTGCCGCTGGCGAAGGTCAGCAGGCGCGCGATGTAGGCGCGCTCGAGGGCTTCGAGATCGGGCGGCTTGCCGGCGCCGTCGACGTCGATGGAGAAGAAGGAGGCCGCCGCGGCGGGGGCCGCGGCCGCGCGCGAAGGCCCGGAGAGCACGATGCAGTCGTCGCCGAGCACTTCTTGGGTCGACAGGATCACCGCCCGCTCGATGACGTTGCGGAGCTCGCGCACGTTGCCGGGGTAGTCGTAGGCCAGCAGCAGCCGTTCGGTCTCCGGGGCGAACTTCGCGGCGGGCTTGCGCATGCGGGCGGCGAAGCGCGCCAGGAAGTGCGTCGCCAGCGGCATGATGTCTTCGGGGCGCTCGCGCAGCGGCGGGACGCGGATGTGGAACACGTCGAGGCGATGGTAGAGGTCCAGGCGAAACGCGCCGCGCTCGACCTCGTCGGCCAGCTCCTTGTTGGTCGCCGCGACCACCCGCACGTTGATCGACAGATCGCGCGTGCCGCCCAGGCGCCGGAAGGTCATCTCCTCGAGGACCTTCAGCAGCTTGGCCTGGGTGGCCACCGGCATCTCGCCGACCTCGTCGAGCAGCAACGTCCCGCCGTCGGCCTCCTCGAAGAGGCCCCGCTTCTGGGTCTTGGCGTCGGTGAAGGCGCCGCGCTCGTGGCCGAAGAGCTCGCTTTCGAGCAGGCTCTCGGGGACCGAGGCGCAGTTGATCTCCACGAAGGGGCCGTCCTTGCGGCCGACGGTCCGGCGCGCGATCAGGTCGGCGATCAGCTCCTTGCCGGTCCCCGACTCCCCCTGAATCAACACGGTGGTGTCGGGCGCCTCGGCCACCTTGTCGACCATGTCGATCACCTTCTTCATGGCCGCCGAGGAGCCGACCACCAGATCCCCCATCGCCGCCTGCGCGCGGCCGGTCAGCTGGCGCACCTGCGCGCGCAGCCGCTGGGCCTCGATCGCCTTGCGCACGGTGACCAGAAACTCGGGGAGCTGGAGCGGCTTCGACAGGTAGTCGAACGCCCCCAGCTTGAGCGCCTGCACCGCGCTGGTGACGTCGGCGTAGGCGGTGGCCACCACGATCAGCGTATCGATGTTCTTCTCCCGCGACTCGCGGGTCATCGTCTCCAGGATGGCGATGCCGTCGGTGTCGGGGAGGTGGCGGTCGAGGATCACCAGGTCGCTGGGCTCGCGCTGCCAGGCCGCCAGGCCGGCGTGGCCGCTCGACGCGCTGGTGACGGTGAACCCCTCGGCCGACAGCGCCTCCTCCGCGACGATGCGAAACGTCTTCTCGTCGTCGATCACCAGCACGGTCGGTTTCATGTGGCACGGGCCTCGGTGGGGATGGTGGCCGCGCGATCGGACTCGGGTTCGAGCGGCAGCCGCACGCGGAAGAGGGCGCCCCCCAGCTCGGAGGTGCCGACGTCGATCGCCCCGCCGTGCGCCTCGACGAAACGGCGCGAGGTCGGCAGCCCCAATCCGGTCCCGTTCGGCTTGGTGGTGAAGAAGGGCTCGAACAGGTGGGCGCGGGCCTCCAGCGACAGCCCCGGGCCGTCGTCGCTGACCTCGATGCGCGCCTCGCCGTCGCGCGCGCCGACGGTGACGGTGACGGTGCGCCCCGCTTCGACCGCGTTCTTGATCAGGTTCACCATCACCCCCTGGATCTTGTGGGCGTCGCAGCGGACCGGCAGCGTCGGGGGCGCGTCCACGGTCAAGACGACGTTGCGGTCGGCGACCAGATCGGCGACCGCCTCCGAGGCGCGGGCGACCACCGCCGCCAGATCGGCCGGCGCGCGCTCGATGCGCGGCGAGCGCGAGAACGAGAGCAGCGAATCGACCACGTCGCGCAGGCGCGCGATCTCCCCCACCACCTGTGGCCGCAACCGCGCCACCCGCGCGGTGTTGGCGGGATCTTGGGCGATGAGCTCGACCGCCATCCCCAGGCCGTTGAGCGCGTTCTTCAGCTCGTGCGCGATGGCGGCCGAGGTCTTGCCCATGGCCGCGAAGCGCTCGGCCTCGACCAGGGCCGCCTGGGTGGCCACCAGCTCCTGGGTGCGGTCATGCACGCGCTGCTCGAGCATCCCCGCCGCGTCGCGCAGCTCTTGATCGCGCTTCTGGATCGACTCTTCCATCTGCTCGAACGCCCCGAGCAGCGTGGAGATCTCCTCGGTCCCCGCCGGGCGCGGCGTGGCGGCCGCGGGGAGATGATCGCCGCGCGCGATCCGGATCGCGCCGTCGGCCAGCGCCTGCAACGGCCGGGTCAGGTAGGCCGACAGCAGAACGCCGGCCATCGTCGCCACCAGGATGCCGAACACCAGGATGCCGGCCAGGGTCGCCCCCTGCTGTTCGATGTTGGCGGTCAGCGTCCGCCAGGGCCAGGAGAAGACCACCGCGTACCGGGTCCCGCCGCCGACGGGCGCGTAGGCGAAGAGCGCCTTCTGGCCGTTGGCCTCGCCGATCAGGGTCCCGCTCTGTCCGTACGAAGCGGCGGTGATCGCCTCCGCCCAGCTGGAGCCCCCCATCACGCGCGGCCGCCCGGGGGGATAGATGACCCCCCCTGCCCGCTCCAGCTGCGCGTCCTCGTCGATGAGCACCGCGTCGGTGTCGCGCGGGAGGTTCTCGCGGAACGTCGGCGCGATCAGGTTGTTCTCGGCGAGCGCGATGACCCCCACCAGCGCGCCGGTGAAGGTCCCGCCGCGCACGACCGGCTGCACGATCTTCAGCGTCTGCCCCAGCGCCGGCTCGTCGGTGATGCGAAAGAGGGGCCCCGCCTCGCCGCCCCGCACGGCGCGGAACCAGGGGCGATCGCCGAACGACTGCCCGCCGAAGGCCGACCGGTCGGGGACCGAGCGGACGCAGTGGCCGTTGCGGTCGAGCAGCAGCACCGCCGTGTTGTAGAGGACCGAGTGGGCGTGCGCGCCGGCCAGGATCTGCTCCTCTTGCAGCAGATCGGGATCGGTGGGGTTCATCTCCGGCAAGAGCGCCAGGCGCTTGAGCTCGTCCTCGAGGATCTCGAAGTTGTCCCGCAGCGCGAAGGCGCGGTTCTCGGCGAACAGCTGGTACTCGGTGGTCAGCTCGCGGCGCATGGTGCGCGCCGACTGGTAGATGGTGGTCCCGCCCGCGAGGCCGATCGACACGACCAACAGCGACGACAGCACCAGCGAGAGCTCGGTCCGGAGAGTCAGACCTGGAACGCTAGCACCGCTGGCCAGGTTTTACACACCTTGCTCCACTCCGAAACCTCACCTTGACTGCGCTCGGGCTAGCCTGCAGTCAGCAGGAGGTAGAGATGATGTCTGTCTTGGCGCGGCGATTCGGGGGTGATCGGCTGGCGGTGGATCGCCGGTTGGTCGGGAGTGCTGGGTTTGCCGTGAAGATGGTGGGGATCGGCCTCTTCGCGGGGCTGCTCCTGGTGGTCTGCCAGTTCCTGATCGACGCCTGGTTCCGCGCGATCCGTTGAATGCATCGGACCCGGGGTTAAAGGGAGGTGCCAGCCGCCGTCGCCATCGACTGGATCCTCTGCCTGGCCGCCGCGCTGGGGCTGCTCTGGATGCTCGTCCCGCTGTTGATGGTGAGCATCGGGTGGCGCCCCGTCCGGGTGGTGGTGCTCGAGGACCCGATCAGCGTCGAGCCCAGCAGCGGCGATCCGAGCTATCGGCTGCGATTCAGCCAGCTGCTCGCCGCCGGTTTCAAGCCGCTCGGCACGACGGTGGAGACCTGTTGGTTCAACTCACCGCTGCGCTGGCAGCGGCAATCCCTGCAAGGTGAACGCTGGCTGGCGTCCGCCGATGGGCGAACCTTCGTGGCGCTGCACCGGGTCGTTCTCGACGAGCCGGTGAGATTCGGTGCGGTGACCCTGCTGGAAGGCGGAGGGATGGTCCAGACGGCCTGCCCGGGCGCTGGTCTCTCGGGCGACGTCGGCCCACGCTATCGACGGGCCGAGGTTCAAAACGTCGACGTCGTCGACCTTCTCGGACGCCACCGGAAGAACGTCGAGGAGTTCTGCCGTGAACGCGGCCTGGTCGCCCGTGAGGCGACGCTGCGCGACCTGGCCGTGGAGGACACCGCCTGCACCAGGCTCACCCTCAAAGGACAGAAGATCCGGGGCTACTGGCAGCTCTTGCTGATCGTCCTGGTGGTCCCGCTGCTCGGTTTCGCGTTGATGCTGCACACGCCCGGACGCGAGGCTCGCCACCTTCACGATCTGGCGGTCTCGGCGCTCACCGCGACGGCCATGTTCGCGGTGGTGCGCCACCACCTCCTGAACGTCTCGCTGCGCCAGCAGGCACTGAAGCGCCACGGTCTGGGCTAGGGGCGGAGCGCGCGCGCCGCAACCACGGGCTTTTGGCTACCTTCTGGGCTCATACCGCATCGCCACCGCCCCCGAGCCGAACTCCAACCGGCTCACGAGCTTCAAGTCCAGCAGCTTGGATAACCCCGCGAACAACGTCGGCCCATGGCCCGCGACCCTGGGGTGGATCACGAACTCGTACTCATCGATCAATCCCAGCTCCGCCAACGCCAGCGGGAGCTTCAAGCCGCCCACGAACAGTCCCTTACCCGACTCCCGTTTGAGCTGCTCAACGGCCGTCCCCAGATCCCCGTGCACGAGCTCCGCGTTCCAATCGACCCGGTCCAAGGTGCCCGACACGACGTACTTCCTTGCCGCGTCGATCGTCCGGCCGAAGGATTCCATCCAATCTGGCCTCGCGCCCGCCCCCGCCCCGGGCCGCCACGCGGCCTCCATCATCTCGTAGGTCACCCGGCCAAAGAGGAGAGCATCGGCCTGGGCGAGGTTCTCGACCGCGTGACGATGCAAGTCTTCGTCCGGGATCATGACACGATGATCGCAGCATCCGTCCAATGTGACGTTGATGGAATACCGAAGGGGTCGCATGAGGTGAGAGTACCGATACCTATCGCTGCGCTCAACGACACCGCCGTTCAACGGCGGGTACAGCCCAGTCGCTTTCAAAGCCCAGTTAGACCGCCTCGACCTGGAAGACCTTCCCTGGCATGCCCACGACGATCCCGTCGGGACGATGCACCTCCACCACGCACGCTCCGTCCGGCGAGGAGTGGTGCACGCCCAAGCCGAGTTGCTTGAGCGACAACATGATGTCCGTCCTACGCGCGGCCTCGCCGGCGAAAACGGCACAATGCCTAACCTTGTCGCGAGACGCATCGACGACCGCACGAACGCGTGCCACAAATCGGTCGACGTCTCCGAGGGCCTCGAGGAACTCGGATTGGAGGATCCAAATCACGAACCGCTTGTCCCCTTGTCGAACGAAGTTCTCCACCGCTTCGAGGGCTCGCGTCAGGTCCTTTCCGTCACCGAAGTTGAGTATCCAAGTACCGGACTCGGCTCGTGCGAGAAACGGCCGCGGTGACGGTCCGATGACCACCACCTTGTGTCCCTCTGGAACCTGGATCCCCATGCGTCGGTCTGACGATATCGGAATTCAGCGGCGGGCGCAGCCTGTCCGCCGCTGCAACGCAAGCCCCGTCCCATGCAACAGCCGGTTCAACGGCGCTCCTACGATACCCACCTGCCGTGTTTGACGATTGTCCATATTCCGTTCGCTTTGCGTAGAAGGAACGTATCACCGCTGCCGCACAGGTCGCCGCACACGTGGCGACTACGGTGCCGTGGTTTGCAGGTTCCGCCTGGGTATCGTCAGTTGCTGGAGCGGACGTCGCCTTGGACTCGATACTGCCCGGCCTGGCGCTCTCGGCGGGGCCGGGAGGCGTAGGTGCCTGCGCCGGGGCCGCGGCATGTCCGCACGCCTGAACAAGAACCATGGTCAGGCGGCATCCTCGCACATGAGACCGGCCATAGGTCGGCTGTCGCCCTGGTAAAATCCTCACCAATGTCTTGGTATGTCGAAGCGTTCCCCGAGTAGCCCTGCCCATTTCGGTGCACCACCACAAGCAGCCCTGACAACCCATCGCCGAGATCGATCAGCGCTCCGCCGTTGCGAGTGGGCCGCCAGACACCGTTATTGCCCCACCGCGATCCGGCCGGTGTCCGAACGAGCAACCCACTGTGGATTCTCTTCATCGTGTACCACTCGGACGTCAGCTCGATCACCTCCGGGTTCGGGATGAATATCGTCTGACCTGCGTTGGACGCGTTCGGGAGGTACGTCGGACCGAGCGCTAGGCGGTAACACCCTAGCCGGTCAGCAGCCGGCCCCTCAGCAAGCTCGACATGGTGGTAGCACGCCACGGCTTCCGCCCAGGACGAATCTGGCGGCTCATGTGTAGAGCACCTATGAGCACACCCAGAGAGAACTACGACGACCGCTGACCGGACCAGCCCGCTTTTGGTGTTCAACATCATCGCCCGGTCGGGCAGCGTGCATTGCGCGTGCCGTGGCGTGACAGCACATTCGCATTGATGCCGCTGCCGTTCAGTCACCTTGGCGCATCGGCTCGATGGCAATTTGGCCCAATGGCCGCTGTCCGCCCAACGCCCTGCCGTTCAGCGGCGGGCGCGAGAGGGAGTGCCGCGACCGACGCGCCCGTCCGTCTGCCAGGCGCCGACACAGGATCTCCGCGATTCAAGAGCCTCAGTTGGGGGCGCCCCGGACGAGCGTGCCGTTCCCGTCGGCGTCATACCCGCCGAGGTAGACGTCCCCCGGGCCGCTCCCCCAGATGCAGGTCACAGCCTCTAGCGCAGGGACGGTCAGCGAGCTCCACTGCCCGTCGCCGGTCGCGTGGAAAACGGCGACGGCATCGGCAAGGTTGTCCGAATCCATGTGAAAGCCGCCTGCGTAGACGTCGGCGGGGCCGCTCCCCCACAGCGACGTCAGCTGGTAGGGCGACATGCTGAATTGCTTGGTCCAGTGGCCATCACCCGTCGAGTAGACGATCTCCGCTGGTCCCATGTTGTTGTTGTACGGCGACACGCCGATGTAGACGTTGGCCGCGTCGCTGCCCCAGATCGCCGCCCCGAGGTGCGTGTCATTGTCGGAGTCGACCGCCCAGGTGCCGTCGCCCATCGAGCGCCAGAGCTCGTTGCCGTCCCGCCCCAGAGCGTAGACGTCGGTGGCCGAGCTGCCCCAGATCGCCTGAATGGCGTTCTTGGCGACGGCGGTCCCTTCGTTGCTCCAGGTACCGTTCGTCAGGTGAAAGATGGAGGCCGGACCGTCGCCGCCCACATAGACGTCAGTGGGCGAGCTCCCCCAGATGGCCGACAGCGACGTCGCCGCCGTCGGCAGTGACACCGGCGTCCAGACATCGTTGCCGGTCGAGTGGTAGAGCGTCCCGCCGGCGTCGAGGTCGTTGCGACTCGCGGCGTAGACGTCCTGCGCCGAGCTGCCCCACAGAGCACCGACGACGTCGCTGCCGACTGTCTTCTGCGTCCAGCTCCCGTCGCGGGCACGGTGAAAGATCTTCGCGTCGACGGTACCCAGGTAGAGATCGCCACCGGGGCCGCTCCCCCAGATAGATTCAATCACCGAGCTGCCGAGCCCCGTCGGGGCGAGAGGCCTCCAGACGAGTGGACCCGACGCGCCGCCGCTCCCCCCGATCGATCCATCTCGCGTCGATGCGCCATCGACGTCGCTCCCTCCGATCGATCCGTCCGGTGTGGCGCCGCCAGCGCCGCGCGCACCTGCTTGACCGCCGCTGGCGCCGGCCTGGCCGCCGCCGTCTGGGAGACCGCGCGACGACGCCCCCGCCGACGAACCACACCCGGCCGAGACCACCGCCAGGAGTGGAACGACCAGCCCCCCGACACGTCGAGCCGACATGTCAGCGCTTCCAGGCGCGCAGGATCTCGTCGACGCGCGCGTTGGCCGCCGCGTCGATGGCCTGGCGCGAGGGGTCGGCGTCGAACCAGGCCACCGTTCGTTTGATCCCCTCGGCGAAGGGGATCTGCGCTTCCCAGCCCGGGACGAAGGACTTCACCTTGCTGTTGTCGAAGAGAGCGCACCAGCTCTTGTCGCCCAGCAGGCCCGCCCCCGTGTCGGGGTCCAGCTTGGCGATGAACTCGCTCGGGACGTGGACCAGGTTAGGCTCGGCACCGGCCGCGC
>Ga0210387_10001393_pt1 | contig 18212 bp, 17 predicted proteins | sample IncBWC7OmetaG_FD_160108 | JGI IMG/M metagenome (GOLD analysis project Ga0210387, IMG submission 160108) | Forest soil microbial communities from Barre Woods Harvard Forest LTER site, Petersham, Massachusetts, United States - Inc-BW-C-7-O ...
TGTTGAGATTCGCGCCGGCGGCGACGTGCGGAACAGCAAATCCTTTGCGATAAATGATGTACGACAACAGCAGGTAATCCATGTGGCTGCGGTGGCAGGGGACATAGATAATTTCAACCCCATCGCCAACCGCGCTCAAATTCTCGAGATGCTCGAGTTCCACGCCGTCGTACAACGAATTCCACAAGCGCCCCAATGCCATGGCCATGAAAGTGACGAAGGCCTGGGAATAATTCGCGGCGATTTCCAATGCATACTTGCGCGCCAGCAGCAATGCGGGGCGCCGCAGCAATTGGCGGGCCTGCATTTCATTGCGCACTGCCTGACGCACAGCCTGGGTCTTCAAGACCTGCAGCACCATGGTGCGTCGATGCGAGAGGTCCGGACCGATGCTCGAGGCCCGCTGCGCGCGCAATACGGTGCGCAGCGAGCGCAGTACGCGCCGCACACTGCGCGGCTCGCTCAATCCTTCGTCCATGACCTCGCGCAGGCGTATCGGCTCGCCGAAATACACCAGCGTGTTGCGGCCATTGAAGATCACGCTCAGGAATTTTCGAAAGCGCCCGACCAAGAGCCAATCTTCGGTGAACGGCAGGCGCCACCAGCTGATTTCCTTGTGCGGGGCGCGGCCCCAGAAAATCGCCACCGGCACCAGATCGACGTCGAATTCAGCATGCGCCGCCGCCGCGTCGATCAGCTGCACGAGGTAACGCGGCGCGCGCGCCGCATGGCGTCTGCTGAACAGGCTGCGGCGCGTCAACTCGAAGTACGCGCGGTCGGCACGCTTGCCGCCCATCATCAAGCGCCGCGCCGGCCGCGGCAGGTTATGCTCGGCGCAGACATTGTTGAGCACGGCGAAGTCGGTGAGACTCTCGCGTTCCAACACATAGCATACAGGACGGGCCCGCGCCGCAATGGCCGCCACGGCGTCCTCGGGCTTGATGGTGACGCGCACCCACAAACCTAAAATCTTGCGAACACTCCAGCGCCACGCCTGGCCCAAGCCGACAAGAGGATTCATGAGCTATTGACTAGGGCGTGGGCGCGCCGTGCTCTTCAGCATCGATCGCTTTACGGGTTTTTTCTGCGTTTTCATCCACAGTCTTTTGAACCTCGCGGGCCTTGTCGATTTGCTGCGTCAGCGGATCGAACACTGTCTTCGGCGGCGGAGGCGGTTCGGCCGAGGTGCAACTTGCAATGAACAAAACCGACAGCGCCATTGTCGAACATTTAACGTAACCCATGGTTGCACCTAGCCATGCCGGCCCTTCGGGAGCTTGAGTGTACAATAGACCGATGTTTCGCTTTGCATTCCTCCTGAGTCTTGCCGGCTTCGCTCAGGCCGGCGTGCCGCCGGTCGACATCGACACCGCGGCGCAGCTCTATCAGGAGGCGGCCATTCGCGAGCAGGTGCGCGCTTCGCTCGGTTCGATGCCGGGACATATTCGCAAATTGTTCCAAGGCAACACGTCGACGCCGCTGACCGACCCGCAGTTGCAGGCAGTGAATCTGGCCGCGACCCGTGCGTTTCGCATCGATGTCTTCGAAGCTCCGGCCTTGAGCGCGTTCGCGGCGAATCTCGATGCCGACACATTGAAGAAAGCCGAAGCTTTTTTGGTCTCGGATGCCGGCAAGCGTATGGTGGCCGCCGATGTCGGTTTGGCGTCGCTCAGCGATGCGGATGCAGATAAGGCCATGAACGGCGACCTCTCCGTTCCCAGCACTCCGCAACGTGATGTCCTGTTCGAGAAACTGGAACGTGCGGAGCGCTCCGCCGAATCCTCCGTGCAAATTCTTTTGACCATGGCTACGGCCGTCGCGGCCGGAACCGCAGTCGGTTCCGGCATGGATCCCGGACCTGTCGAACAACGTGCTCGCAAATCAGGCGAAGCCAGCCGTCAAGCCTGGGAAGAGAACATGCGCGAGCCCATGCGCCGCTACATGGCCTACGGCTACCGCGACGTCAGCGACGCTGACTTGAAACACGTGCTGTCATTTCTGCAATCGACGGCCGGCAAGCAATATATATCCGCGTATCTGGCCTCATTGGGAGCCGGCTTTTATGCGATGGGCAGACGCTGCGGCGAGCAGCTTGGAGAGAGCTTGCGTGAATTGGCGATGGCGCAGCTCGCGACGGAAAGCGCCGAGCAGGCGCAACCCGCTCCGGCCAAACCCCGTCCTTAAAAAGCTCGCGGCTCGCGCGAAATCCGCGAGACGAGCTCTTTAGAGCGCAATCAGGAAATTGCGCAACAGGGTGCAGATCACACCGATTTTGTCTTCCAATCGATGATCGGAATCGAGCAGGTGCAGCGTGGCCCGATGTTCTCTCGCCCAACGGATGCTGTTGTCCACGGGCACGACCGCATCGTGCCACCCGTGCACGACGGCGGTGGGCGCGGTCACGTTTTGCGGCGTATATTTTTCGAACCCAGGCATGTAGAAGGCCGGCGCCAGCAAAAATAGCGCCGCCGGGTCCAAGTTACTGGCGGCGGCGGCGGCTACATGCCCTCCCATGCTGGAGCCCACCAGTGCGATCGGCCCTTGAAGTTCGCGGCCCACGGCCAGGAGCTTCTCAACCCGCTGTGCAGGATCGTCCACGCCGCGGTAATCCACGGATTCCACCCCCAAATTCAGGTCGCGGACCACCGCCGCCATCGCGGTAATTTTGGCGCCCCAGGGGCCGCTTTCCTTGCCATGCGAAAACACAACAGTATTGACGGTTCGACTCAAGAAACTCCCCCTAGCAGCCGCTACAGACGCATGGCATTGGATGAAGAACAGTCGAGCGCGACGCACGAGATGCCCCGCGCAATCGACTGGTTGCGCGATTGTGAGGATCTTGCCGGCGTGGATGCCTTCAGCCTCGAGTCTCTGGCGGCCGGCGCCCTGCACTTCTCGCTTCCGGCCGGCCATCTACTGTTTGAAGCCGGTTCGGACCCAGACGGAGTATATCTGCTGGCCAGCGGGCGATTGGGAGTCAAGACGCCGCTGAAATCAGGCCTGACCGCCGAAATAGAGCGTGGCGAGCTGGTCGGCGAGGCCGGCTGGCTGCTGGGAACGTCGCGCAGCGCCACGGTTGTTGCACTGCGGGACAGCGAGCTCCTACTGATTCCGAATGCGGAATTGGAGCGCATCGCGGCGCGATCCACGCACTTTTCCTTGGCGCTCGCGCGTCTTTGCGCACGGCGCCTCAGACACAGCAACCGCCAAGAATACAGACCGAAGCGAGCGCACATCTTTGCCCTGGTTCCCAACAGCATCGAGCTCGACGTGGCCGACTTGGCGACGCGCTTGGTGGATGAACTGAGCAAAACAGGCCGCACTGAATTGGTGTGGGATGCACGCGCCACCACCCATACGGCGAGCTGGTTCAACCGCATCGAAGAGATCAACGACTTTGTGGTGTATGTCGCAAACTGGGCTGCCTCCGGTTGGACCCGGCAATGTTGCCGCCAGGCTGATGTGATACTGATGGCGGCGCCCGCCGGCGGAAGTGTGATGCCATGGCCCGCCGGCATCGTCGAGGCGGCGGTGGCGCGCGGCGCGCGGGTCGAACTGGCGCTGGTGCATCAGGGCTGCATCGATCCCGGTTCGAGCGCCCAGTGGCTGAAAACTCTGCCGGTCACACCGCATCATCACATTGTCGAACCCGCCGACCTCGGCAGGGTTGCTCGCTTGCTCATGCGCCGCGGAGTGGGGTTGGTTTTATCGGGCGGCGGTGCGCGAGGTTTTGCGCACTTGGGCATCATCCGTGCCCTGCGCGAAGCCAAGGTACCCATCGATTTTCTGGGCGGCGCCAGCATCGGCGCCATCATTGCCGCCGGCGTGGCGATGGGTTGGAGCGATGAGGAGATGCAGCTGCGCTACCGACGGAGCTTCGTGGATACGAACCCGGTCAACGACTATACGTTCCCGTTTCTGGCCCTGACGCGCGGCAAGAAAGTGTCGCGTTTGCTCGAGCGCGAGTATGGCAGTGCGCTTATCGAGGATTTGCGCTTGCCGTATTTCTGCGTAAGCGCCAATCTCACGACGGGCCGGTTATTCGAGCATCGCTCAGGGTCGGTAGCGCACGCCTTGCGCGCTTCCGTGGCCATTCCCGGCGTCATGCCGCCGGTGTTTCACGACGACGGCGTGCTGGTGGATGGCGCCGCCATCAACAACTTGCCGGTCGATGTAATGCAGGTCCACGCGCCGGGTTTCGTGATCGGCTGCGATGTCGGCGCCGACCGCAATTTCGGCGAACGCCGCGTCAATATATTTGAGGTATTGATGCACGCCGGCATGATCAACAGCACGGCAAGCGAGCGAGTACAGCGCGAACTGGCGGATGTGCTGATGAAACCACCGCTCGCGAATATTGATCTCTTGAACTGGCAGGCATTCGATCGCGCGATTCAAGCCGGGTACGACTACGCGGTCAGGGCTCTCGATGAACTGCCGAGCATACCGCGCATCGTACCGCCCGCTGCCGGCGGCGCCAAAGCCAACTCCGCGGCGGTCGAACTGGAAAGACGTATCGCGGCCACGTTTGCCGCCGGATAATGGGATTCCCGCGGCCCAACCGCGTGACCGGCGCGCTCCGGCTGGCAGTTCACTGAGGCCCGGCCAGGCTCTTGGCGATGCTGTCGACCCATTCGAGTTCCGCCGGGCTGTACTGTGAAAAATTGAGTCGATTGAGACTCACGGGTTGAACTCTGCTGCCCGCCGCCGAATGTGAAACGCGGAAGCAATGAAACTCATGTTCGCGACTCGCCGCAAATCCGATCACGAATTGGACCTCGCCGCTGCTTAAGGTCGCGGAAGTCCGGACCCGTTCATCGCAAATGACGAAAAACGCATCCTCCAGTCGCCGCTTACCGAAGGTACCGTTCTCCAGCAATCCTTCGAAAAACACCCGCACTTGCGCTGTCAATGTCTCCACAACCTCTGCACCGGAGCCCGCCGCGGCGACCCAGCGGGTGCCGTGTTCGATGCTGCTCAAGATGAAAAGCGCAAGCCGTCGCGCGGACAAGTAGCGCCAATCGGCATTGGCGGTGTTGCCGGCGGCCAAGGTCCGCAGACGCACGTTCGTGCGAGCCGCGGATCGGACGGCCTGCAGAGTATTGACACCCAAATTCGCCAGCCGGATGCGTCGATCCTCGCTAACCAGGGAGGCCGGCCGAAAGCCAGGCCGCAAGACGGGTTCTTCACGATCCGCAGAAAGCCATACAGGAGAGCTCTCGTCGTAGCGCGCCAGCATGCCGGCGACCGCGCCGCAGGGCGCAAAGGACTCGAAGTGCCCGCGCAGTTTGTCGTGCGCAAGCAGCCGGGGAAAGTACATCAGCGCGTTTTCATTGGAAAAATTCCAGTCGCGCAATCCGCTCAAGGCATCATCCGCGGTTTGCCACGCGGACGGCGGATCAACGATCAGCAGTGCGCGGCGCTCTTTGCAGTAGCGCGCCGCGACCAATAAAGCACTCGGTCCCACGTCCCGATCCCGAGACAAGGGAGGTATGCATAGAAAATTGAAATATTCGACCTGATGCAGGGCAAATACGCCGGTATGGTCCTGGGTCGAGCCGATCAAATCGTAGTCGGTGAGCGGCGCGCCGTCATCGCCATCGGAGTTCGAGTTCACATAGGCGGTGGCAAGTCCGCTGGCTGGATCCAAGGTTCGATCCGGCCGCTGCGTCGGCATCTCACCGGCCGGACGAATCAGCGCGGAGCGCGCAATGGCGTTCGGGAGGTAGCGCTCGTCCGCCGGCGATACCGACAGACGGTGGTATATCTCTTGATCATCGACTTGGCCGGTACCTCGGGCCAGCACTCGCTGCACGGTGAGGTTGAAAACGTCCGGCTCATCTGCCGCGATATTGTCGAAGTCCACGCTGGCGCGTAAGAATTCGCGGGTACCCGGCCTGAGTGCCTGCAGCTGCAACGCCTGCGCACCAGCTTTCAAGGTCAGCGTCGCAGAGCGCGCGCCGTTCACCACCCGCACGATGAGCGCCTCGCGCCCGCCGTTGTCGAAAAATTGCTCGATGGCGTAGCCCAGCAGGCTGGGCTGCCACAGGCCGCCGAACACGTGCTGGAATTCCACGAAACTCTTGATGAATACCGGCCGATTGACCGGACCGCGCAAAGTGCGGCCGACGAAGGCGGTGCGCGCCGTTGCCAGACGCGAGATTGATTGATCGGGGCCGCGTTCTTCGGCGACCTGTAGCGCTTGTTTGCTTGGCGTCACCAAATTCTAGTCATCTTGGAACTTTCGCGAACTGTAACACACCCTCGCTATCTCGAGCGCGCGCTCGAGTCCTCGTCGCGGCGGCGCTGTTCCTCCGCGCGCATTTGTTCCTCTTCTGCTTTCTTGCGCGCAATTTCCTCGAGCATGATCTTCATCCACTCGCTCGAGGCAGCATCCCCAGTCACTCGCTCGTTTCCTCTTTCGGAGCGACGATGGCTTCGATCGCCTTGACGGTTTCCGGATGATATCCAGGCCGCGCCTTTGCGAACACCCGCTTGGCCACCTCGGTCCCCGCGGGCGTTTTCATCAGCGATTCGTATAACGGCTCGATGAGCTTGCGTCGTCCGATGGTTTTTAGATAGTCCTCGAGATGCGGAAAGGCGGGCTGATAGTTGTTGGCGATGACCAATTTAAACCAACTGTGCCCAATCTCCGCATTGGGGCTTTTGCTCAACCCGAATGCCTTGTCGAGGTCCGCCAATTGCGCCGCAGCCAATGTAGGCGGCATGCCATCGAGAAAGTACACCCATTGCTGCGCGACCCAGTCCGCGCCGAGCTTTTTCGACTGAAGCTTGCCGGCAAGCCACGCGTCGCGCGCCGCGTCCACCGGTTGAAACAGCGTGGTGACGGGCAGCACCGCGTCCGCCGGCAACCCCGGGGAGAAGATCCACGTATTGACCTGCGCGCGTGTGACGATGCCCGGATACCGATCGAGCAGATTCTCCTGCAGGTACGAGATGAACTGTTCGCTGTCGAGGCTCTTGAATGCAAAGTGGTCGAAATAGCCCCGCAGAAAGGCGTCAAAATGCTCGCGGCCAAATTTGGCATCGAGGTAACTCAAGAACAACCGGCCCTTCTCGTAGGGTATATAAGTGAAACCGTCGCCGGGATCGCGGTCGCGCAGGTCGATGGCAAGGATTTGATCGGCGGGTTTTAGTTTTGCAAGATCGGTCTGCAAGGATTTGAACCCCAGCACCGCCTCCATGGACGCACGCGGCTCGCCGTACACCGCGGCCATGATGCGGCTTTCCATGTAATCAGTGAATCCCTCGTTGAGCCAGAAATCCCGCCAGGTCGCGTTGCCCACCAGATTTCCCGCCCAGGAATGCGCCAGTTCATGCGCGATCACGGACACCAAGCTCTTATCCCCCACGATCACGGTGGGCGTGATGAAGGATAGGCGCGGATTTTCCATGCCGCCTTCCGGAAAACTTGCCGGCATCACCAGGATGTCGTAGCGAGACCACCGATAGGGGCCGAACATCTTTTCGTTGGCCTGGATCATGGACTCGGTATCCGCGAATTCCTTGGCCGCCGCCTTGATCATGGGCTTCTCGGCATACACGCCGGTGCGCGGCCCGGTTTCTTGAAATTCCAGAGCGCCCACAGCCAGCGCTATCAAGTAGGACGGCACAGCTTCCGGCATGACAAAACTGTAATCGCCGCTGGCCTTGGCCTTCGGGTCACTCTCCGCGCTCATGACGGCACGCAGGCCCTGATCGGTGTGTACCTTGGCTTTGTAAGTGGCTCGCACCTGCGGGGTATCCTGCAGAGGGATCCAGGTGCGCGCACCGATGGGCTCCGACTCGGTATAGAGGAATGGCTTGTGCCGCGCGGTTTGTTTCTCTGTCAGCCATTGCAGCGCAGATGAGGATTCCAAGGTTTCGTAGTCGATCTTGATGGATTCCGTGCCCTTCTTCGACGGCGGCAGGTCGATCACCAACGCGCTGCCGAGAATCGGATCCGGTTTTTCCAAATGGAACGGACGACTGACCCATATGGTTTGATTCTTGGCCGTGGCGCCCAGGACATCGGTGGCCTTTTGCATGACATCGAGGATCATCAGGTCCTTGGTGTCGAGCACCAATTGCGTCGAACGCGGATCCAAGCGCTTCAATTCCAGCGTGACTGAGCCGGTAATTGTCTTGAAGCCGAAATCGACCCGCAGATTGAGGTCCAAATGCGTGGTCCGAAACTGATCCACGTTGGCGTAGGAGTGATAGTCAAACGCAGGATCGAGGGGCCCCGAATCGGTGGTTGATGCGCCGCAAGTAAGGGCCGCGAAAATCGCGAGCGCGCCTGCCGCGAGCAGGTGGCTCGAGGGATGCAGCCCGCGGCTCAAGGGATGCCTACTGGCGCCTTGTCACGTCCGTTGAGTAAGTCATTGAAGGTTTTTTCGTCCACCAAGAGACCGGATTGGCCATCCCAGTTGGAACCCTCGGGAAGTATGTTTTCAACCAACACGCCTTGCGCGATGACGCCATCGACGCCGTCGTGGCCGCCGGTAACCGGAACCGGCACGGCGCGCGGCGTGTGCGCCAGATCGCCGACGCGTTGCCAATCGATTTCATCGTCATGCTGCGCGATCTTGCCGCGCTCCTTGGGATGCAGCAATTTCGCGAGCAGGCGCTTGCGGTCCTTGGTCCAATTGCGCGAATCGTCTTCCATGACCGCGTAGGCTTGCAGATATAAGGTACCGTCGCGCCAGCCGAACAAATAGGGTTGGTTGACCACGGTTACCTTTGTGCCGATCGGAATGAGGTCGAAAAACACCGCGATGTCCTCCGGGTATAGGCGCATGCAGCCGTGACTTGAACGCATGCCGACGCCGTACGGCTTGTTCGTTCCATGGATCAAGTAGCTCGGCCAGCCCAAGCGGAACTCGTACGCGCCCAGCGGATTGTCCGGTCCCGCGGGTACCTTCGCAGGCAGCTGTTCGCCATTCTCCTGGTGTTCTTCACGCACGGACTTCGGCACCACCCAAACCGGATCCTTTTGCCGGCTGACGATCTTGGTCGTCCCCTCCGGGGTCTTCCAACCGACTTTGCCGATGCCGATGGGATGCGTGTAGACCGTCTCCGGTTCCCCCTTCTTGTGAGGCGGATAGTAAAAAATCCGCATCGCCGCAACGTTTACCACGACGCCTTCGTGCGGCGCTGCAGGCAGAATGAACTGCGTGGGGACGACCACCTCGCGCCCCACGCCCGGCAGCCAGGGGTCGACTCCGGGATTTGCCGTAAGAATTTCCTCATAACCCACATCGAAGCGCCGCGCAATGTCAGGCAGCGTGTCGTCCTTGCCGATAATGGTCTTCTGGACATAGCCGACGATATCGCTGCCTGAGTCCACGTCGAAGTGATGAGTGGCCTTGGGCTTGGGCAGCACGGGCTTCGGCGGCGGCAATGCTTTGGCCACGGGAGGCGGTTCTTTCGGAACCGGGTGAAACAACGAACACCCAGCGATGGCGAGCGCGCCCAAGGCCGCGCATAAACCCAAGCCGGGAACCCTGCGAAACACAGACGTGAATAGAGCAGACATGGGTTCTATCTACAACAAAGTCGGGCGGTCAGGCAATTGATTAGAATGAATTGCCCTGCCGGAGGCCTGAGGGAAGTGACGCGCCAAAAGGTTGCCGATCGCGTCCACGCCGGCAATTGATCCAACCTGAAAGCGGCCGGCCCGGAAGTGCTCCTCCATCAGGCGGCACACTGCCTCCCACTCGGCGGGACTGACGCGTCCTTGAAAGCCGCGATCGGCGACGATTTCGACGTTGCGGTCCGCCAGCTGAACGTAGATCAGGACGCCGTTGTTGGAGTCGGTGTCCCAGACGCGCAATTGCGAGAATACTTCCAGGGCGTGGGCGCGCGGCGCGATGTCGTTTAAAATGTGTCTCGGCGTCAAGGCGGTTTCGATCGCGAAGCGAATCTCGCCGCCGTGCGTCAGTTCGGCCCGCTTGATTGCCTGCTCGATGGCATCGAGCGTGGCCTCAGGGAATAGCATTCGCGTACGCCAATGCGTCGCCGTCGCGTGTCGAATCAGGCGGCCGATTTTCATCACCAGCTACCCGAGGCGCCGCCGCCGCTGAAGCCCCCGCCTCCGCCGCTGAAGCCGCCTCCGCCGCCGAAGCCCCCACGGCCACCGCCACCAAGACCTCCACCAAAACCGCCGCCGAAACCGCCGAGCCCCCCGCCGAAGCCGCCGCCGTTTGTCCAGCCCGAGCGCGAGCCCCCGGTGAGCATGGCGAACAGGAACGCAAGCAACCCCGCGCCGACGCCGATGGGAATCAGGTGGCTCAACAGCCAGACGATGCCGCCGGCCAATCCGCCCGTTGCGATGGATCCAAACAACCTGCCGAACATGGCACGCAGCACGCCGCCGGCGACGACTACCACGATCAGCAGCACGGGCAGCAGATTTCCCAATCCGCGTTGCCGTTCCCATTTCCGATCCGGCGCGGGTAAAGGCTCACCATTGACCACAGAGATGATCTGGTTGACACCTGCCTCGACGCCGCCGTCGTAGTCAGCCTGTTTGAAGTGCGGGGTGATGGTCTCGCTAACGATCCGATTCGCAATCGCATCCGGCAGTGCGCCTTCCAGGCCTTGTCCTACTTCAATGCGCACTCGACGGTCGTCCTTCGCTACGATCAGAATCGCGCCGTCGTCAACGCCCTTGCGGCCGAGCTTCCACGCATCCGCGACGCGGATCCCGTACTGCTCGATTTCCTCCGGCTGCGTGGTCGGGACGATGAGCACGGCAACTTGACTGCCCTTCTTGGCCTCGAGATCCTTGAGCTTGGCCTCGATGCGCGCGACGGCTGCGCCGGACAAGGTGCCGGTTAAGTCGGTGACCCGTGCAGTGAGCGGCGGCACGGCAACGTCTGCGCCGGCGAGCGCAAAACCGAACAGCAGTACCGCCCCTACCCCGAGGCGGGCAAGGCGCGCGACAGCAGCCGGCCCGAGGATTTCAGACTCCTAGTGCGCGGGCGCAGCCGGCGGCGGCTGGGTTGCGGGTTGCGGAGCGGCCGGTGTCTGCGACGGCGGCGGCGCGAAGTCCACCGAAGGGGGTTTGGAGATCGCGGCTTCGTCCTCCACAGAAAAATTGGCCTTGGTTTTGTAGCCAAACATCATCGCCGTCAGATTCGACGGAAAGGAACGGATCGCCAGATTGTAGGTCTGCACCGACTGAATGTAGCGGTTGCGCGCCACGGTGATGCGGTTCTCCGTGCCCTCGAGCTGAGCCTGTAGATCGCGGAAATTCTGATCGGACTTCAATTGCGGATAATTTTCCGTCACCACCAAGAGCCTGGACAGCGCGCTGGTCAATTGCGATTGAGCCGCTTGGAATTTGGCCATCGCCGCCGCATCGTTCACCAATTCCGGTGTGGCCTGAATGGAGCCGACTTTTGCGCGGGCTTCGGTGACACCCAATAACACCGTTTGCTCCTGGGCCGCGTACCCTTGGACGGTTTTCACCAAATTAGGGATGAGGTCGGCGCGCCGTTGGTATTGGTTGAGAACTTCGGACCAGGCGGCTTTGGTCTGTTCATCCGTCGTCTGGATCGTGTTGTAGCCGCATCCCGACAAAAAAAGACCCGCAACGGCAACCAAGGCAAGCGCAAGTTTACCCATCTTCCCCTCCTGCCCTTTTGGTTGGGCGATTGGCGAAGTCTACCACTTGGTAAAAAAAAGCCCCGAGTGTTAGCTCGGGGCATGAGAGGCGGACTTCAATGAAGGGAAGTAAAGCCCGCTAGGGGATCGGTTGCCTTCAGTGCAATTGGTGCCACTGCAGGACTTGGATGTCGGTTTCCTCGAGATCAAAGCTGCGCGCCAGCATGCGCGCGATTTCTCGATCGCCTTCCACACTTGCCGCCTGGCCGAGCAGTTCGACGACGCCGCGATATTCGTTGTACTCGATGGCGTCTTCCGATTGCGCGATAAAGTGGGTGTAGTATTTAGCGCTCATGGGTGAGAGCTTATGATTCGGGCCTGCAGCAATCTGTGAACAACTGCTCAGTCGGATGTAGTCCCGCAAGAACCAATTCACGTCCTTGAAACGTCTCTTATAGATATTGCACCGTGTCAAGATATCGCCCGCCCACACCGCCCGGTTCCAAATACATCACTCCGGAAGGCGCGAAGCGGTTGCAAGACGAGCTTGATCAGCTCTGGCATGAGGAACGACCGCGAGTGACTCAAGCCGTCTCGGAGGCTGCCGCGCAAGGAGATCGCTCGGAGAATGCCGAGTACACCTACGGCAAGAAACGCCTGCACGAAATCGACAGGCGGGTGCGCTTCCTGCGCAAACGGCTCGAGGGAATGGCCATCGTTGATCCCGTTGCGAGTCTCGCCCGCCGCGATCCAAAGCGCGTGTATTTTGGCGCGTGGGTGCAGGTCGAAAGCTCGGCAGGCGAGCTGCGCTGGCATCGTATCGTCGGGCCGGACGAATTCGATATGGACGGCAACTACGTCAGCATGGATTCTCCCCTGGGACGCAGCCTCATGGGCAAAGGAATCGACGACCAGGTCACTGTCGAGCTGCCGGGAGGCGCGGCCATCTTCACGGTGGCCGCCGTCAGTTATGCGCTCAAACCACCCTAATGTTCTTGAATTGCCAGGGGTCCGACCGATCGAGGTCTTCGGCAAACAGTTCGCCGCGCTCAAACAATGGCGTCCAGTCGGTGTACTTGCCTACCACAGGTCCTAGGTAGGGCAGGCAAATCTGCAACGGACGCTGGTAGTCCATGTCGTCCGGTTCCACGATGCCGCGGTTCGGATTCTCCATCGCCCAGATCATGCCGGCGAGCGCCGCCGATGTGACCTGCAGGCTGGTCGCGCTGTTGTAAGGGGCTAAGGCACGCGCCTCGCCGATCGAGAGTTGCGAGCCGTACCAATAGGCATTTTTCGCGTGTCCCGCGAGCAGCACGCCGAGTTCGTCGATGCCCTCGGTGATTTCGCCCATCATGATGCGTTTGCGATCTTGCAGATGCCAATTTCGGCCGGCCAATTCGTGCACCGATAACACGGCGTTGTCGCTCGGATGGTAGGCGTAGTGACTCGTGGGCCGGTAAACCACGCGCTCGCCGTCCATCACGGTGTAGTAGTCAGCCAGGGAGATCGCTTCCGAATGCGTGATAAGAAATCCGTGGAAGTATCCGGCCGACGGCGTCCAGGTGCGCACACGGGTGCTGGCTCCCGGACGATTCAAGTAGATGGCGCAGCGCGAGCCGGCTTTGTGCCGCCCGCCGTCGGCCGGAAAATGCTTCTCGTGCGTGCCCCATCCCAGTTCCGCGGGCTGCGCACCTTCGCTGACGAACCCATCGACTGACCAGGTATTGACGAATTCGTTGGGTCGCTTCGGCACATTGGCAACCTGCGTGTCGCGTTCCGCCACATGGATGACCTTGACTCCCAAGGATTGCGCAAGCGCCGCCCAGCCTGCCCGGTCTTGCGGAACGCCGCTCTTCACGCCCGTGTCCCTGGCGATGTTCAAGAGCGCCTGTTTGACCAAGTGCGAGACCAAGCCGGGATTGGCGCCATGCGTGAGGACCGCCGTCGGCGCCTTCTCATGGCCCTTGCGCAGCCGCAAGGCGTTCAAGCGCATGGCGTAATTGCTGCGCGCTTCGACCGGCATATTCGGGTCCGTGTAGCCGCCGGCCCACGGTTCAATACAGGTGTCCAAGTACAGGGCGCCGCGTTCACGCGCCAATTCGACCAGCGCCACGCTCGACACGTCCACCGACAAATTCAGGAGGAAATCGCCCGCGCTTAAAACAGGCTCCAGAACCTGGCGATAGTTTTCGGGTGTCAGCGCGGTCTTGACGAATTTCACACCGAATTCCTGGGCTTCCGAACTACCCTTGTCTTCGGCCGTAACGATGGTGATGCGATCCGCTGAAGTGCCGATGTGACGCAGGATCAAAGGCAAGACTCCCTGTCCGATGCTGCCGAAACCGACCATGACGATCCTGCCCGCGAATTTCACATGCACTTCGTGTGTGCTCATAACGTTTCTGCCATGTTGTTATTCCTAAAAATCTTTAACTATCGCGCCAATGGGGCGGATAGGTGCGTTCGTACCCGGGAAGGGACTCGATGCGGTGGATCCAACGAGCCAATGCGGGGTAGTTGCGTTCCATGGGCAGGAAACGCGCTCCGAGTTCAGCCGCGGCGCCGCGATTCAGCGCCCGCCGCAATATCTGAATCCAGGGGAAAATGACCATATCGAGCGCGGAATAATTCGCGCCGACGATCCATTCCTCCTTGCTCAAGCGCCCTTCGATCGTGCGCGCCTCGCGCCCGACCAGGTGCATGGCATCGGTAAGGTTGTCGATATCCGCAGCGACCTGGTCGGCGAAGATGGCGCTGACGATTTTCTGCACCGATGGCTCCGCGTAGTATTGAAACTCGCAGATGACCCGCATGATGACACCGGCCTCTTCCGGAGTAAGGCCAAATATGGGCGGCTGCGGATACTTCAGGTCCAGGTAGTAGAGGATGGCCACGGACTCGAACACGACGTAATCGCCGTCTTTGAGGACTGGCACACGGCCGCGCGGATTCATCTTCAGCATCTGCGGCGATTGGTGCTCCTGCTTGTCGAAATGCAGCAGCTGAGACTCGTATTGCAGCCCCTTGTGCTCCAACGCCAGAAGAACCCGCCACGAGAACGGACTGCCGCTGCCCCAGTAAAGAGTGAGTGCCATGGTGTGGATTGTAGCGGATGAACTTCACCTAGGAGCCTGTCTGAACATTCAACGCGGCTCACGTTGAATACTCAGACAGGCTCCTAGCATCGCGCTAAGCTCGATTGATGACATTTACCACCTTAATCAGCGCCGCGGACCTTCGCGACTTGGTGGGCAAGCCTGACGTCGCCGTCATTGATTGCCGCTTCGATCTGATGAATCCCGAGGGCGGTCGGCGCGCATACCTCGAGGGACACATCCCCGGAGCGCGTTATGCCGACCTCAACAGGGATTTGTCCGCCCCGATTACCGCGAAATCGGGGCGCCATCCGCTGCCCAGTTCCGGCGATTTCGCCGGCACACTGGCGCGCTTGAGGATCGGCCGCGCCACTCAGGTCATCGCCTACGACGATAGCGGCGGCGCCTTCGCTGCCAGGCTCTGGTGGATGCTGCGATGGGTGGGTCACTCCGCCGCGGCGGTATTGGATGGCGGCCTCAAAGCCTGGGTGAGCGAGGGCGGCGTGTTGCGGTCGGGGGAGGAACCGCCGCCGCCGCCAATGCAAGGCGACCGTCATCCATCCGTGGAAGCGGACGCCGCGGCTGTGATCGGGACCGCCGACCTCGAGCAACGCTTATCGGATCCTGCGTTTCTATTGATCGATGCCCGTGCCGGCGAACGCTATGCAGGGACCGTCGAGCCCATCGATGCGGTCGCCGGCCACATCATGGGTGCCGAGAATCATCCTTTTTCAGCCAATCTCGGCGCGGACGGGCGCTTCCTGCCGGCGCCGCGGTTGCGCGAAATGTGGGAAAAGCGGCTGGCCGGCCGAAGCCCGACGCAGGTGGCGGCCATGTGCGGCTCGGGGGTCACGGCCTGCCACAATCTGCTCAGTTTGGAGGTCGCCGGTTTCCACGGCGCGAAGCTTTACGCCGGTTCTTGGAGCGAATGGATTCGTGATCCGCATCGGCCCATCGCCCGAGGCGCGTAGCCAGTAACCTGCCTGGTCATTTACATGCAGCCACAATTTGTTATCGTGCGCGCCTCATGAACACGCCCGCAAAAGTGCTTACCGCCCCAAACCATGCCTGGAAGATCGCCGAGTCGCTCGACCTGTACCAGGTCGAGGCTTGGGGCAAGGGCTATTTTTCAATCAATGCCGACGGCCATGTGGTCATCCGGCCCAATCTCGACGCGAGCCGTGAAATCGATCTATTTGATGTGGTTCAGGGACTCAAGGCACGCGACCTGCACACGCCGGTCGTCATTCGCTTCTCCGATATTCTGGCGCACCGCCTGCGTCATCTTGCCGATGCCTTCGCGACGGCCATTGCGGAGAACGATTACAAGAATCGCTACGCCGCGGTGTTCCCGATCAAGGTCAACCAGCAACGGCTGGTGGTCGAGGAGGTCTACCGCTACGGCAAGGAGTTTGGCTTCGGTCTCGAGGTCGGTTCCAAACCGGAATTGCTTGCAGTCATGTCCATTACCGAAAATGCACCCGACCGGTTGGTGGTGTGCAACGGCTTCAAGGATGACAGCTATATCGAGGCGGTCATTATCGCCACCAAACTTGGCCGCACCATCATTCCGGTGGTCGAAAATTACGAAGAGATTCACCTGATCTTGAAGCACGCCGAAAAGTACGGCGTGCGGCCCAAGATTGGAGTGCGCGTCAAGCTTGCAAGCGAAGGCGCCGGACGCTGGCGCGAGTCCGCGGGCGAGAAATCCAAATTCGGTCTGTTTATCAGCGAAATTCTGGATCTGTACGCGCTCCTGAAGGAGCGCAACATGCTCGATTGCCTGCAGCTCGTACACTGCCATCCGGGCAGCCAGCTGCAAGACATACGTAGGGTGAAGGACGCCATTAACGAATTGGCGCACGTGTATGCCGAGCTCAAGATCATGGGCGCGGGCCTCAAGTACATTGATATCGGCGGCGGATTGGGCGTGGACTACGACGGCAGCGGGACGAATTACGAGTCCTCGATGAACTACACTCTCAACGAATACGCCGGCGATGTGGTGTATCGCATCAAGAGCGTCTGCGACGCGCGCGACGTGCCTCACCCCATGATCGTGAGCGAATCGGGCCGCGCCATCGCCGCCCACCACAGCCTGTTGGTGTTCGATACTCTGGGGTCGTCCAAGCTGGATCAATTCAAAGTATCCGGCCGGCCCGACGAGGACTATCACGGCGCCGAAGAGCTGCCCCAGCCGGTGCTCGATTTGTTCGATAGCTACCGATCGGTCAATGAGCGGCGGTTGGTGGAGTGCTATCACGACGCTTTGCAGGCGCGCGAACAGGCGCTGCAGATGTTCAACTTGGGCTACCTGAGCCTCGAGTTTCGTGGATTGGCGGAAAGGCTCTACTGGGCTACCTGCGCCAAAATTCGCGATTACTGCCGCAAGCTGGATCGGGTTCCCGAAGAACTGGACAACATCGAAGACATGCTGAGCGATATCTATTTCTGCAATTTTTCCATATTCCAATCGCTGCCGGACAGCTGGGCCATCGGCCAGGTATTCCCCATCATGCCCATCCAGCGTTTGGGCGAACGGCCGACTCGCAACGCCGTGCTGGCCGACATCACCTGCGATTCGGACGGCAAAATCGACAAATTCGTGCATCCGCGCATCACCAAACGCACCTTGGAAGTGCACGAGCTCAACCCCGGCGAGCCCTACTACCTCGCGGCATTTCTGGTGGGGGCTTATCAGGAAACGCTGGGCGATTTGCATAATCTGTTCGGCGACACGCACGTGGTGCACATTCGCCTGCAGGACGGGGGCGGCTGGTGGATCGAGGAAATCGTCAAGGGCGATACGGCCAACAAGGTTCTCGAGTACATGGAGTACGACACCGACGAGCTGTATCCCGGGATCGCCCGGGATTGCGAACGGGCGGTACAGGAAGGGCGGATGTCCTTGAGCGAGGCACAAGCGGTCAAACGCTTTTATGAAAACGAGCTCAACGGCTATGCGTATCTCGAGGTCGAATAACCCCTTTCCCGCAGGTTTATCCGGCGTTTGCCAACAATTATCTCAAAGCGTAGCATCGCTCATTAGGTCGATTGCCTAGTTCAAATTAGTGCTCGGCCGATGGTACAGACCTCGATGCTGCGACTCGCGCGGGTGTCTGCATGTTGAAACCGCGTGCGAGTGGGATGACCGCGAGACACGCACCAGTCAGTGAGATTAGTTGAATGACGACGATCTACGTGGGCAACCTGCCATTCACAGCGACCGAAGACGAAGTGCGTGCGATCTTCGAGCGCCACGGCAAAGTCGAATCCGTCAAACTCATCAACGATCGGGAAACCGGGCGTCCGCGTGGGTTCGCATTCGTCGACATGGCTGCGGGTGAAGCGCAAAACGCCATCCAACAGACCAATGGCTTCGAGATGGGTGGTCGACCGCTGCGCGTGAATGAGGCTCAGGAACGCGCTCCGCGAAAACCCGGTGGCGGTGGCGGCGGTGGTGGTGGTGGTGGAGGCGGAGGCGGTGGCGGCAGCGGCGGCGGATCA
>Ga0210387_10001394_pt1 | contig 18207 bp, 8 predicted proteins | sample IncBWC7OmetaG_FD_160108 | JGI IMG/M metagenome (GOLD analysis project Ga0210387, IMG submission 160108) | Forest soil microbial communities from Barre Woods Harvard Forest LTER site, Petersham, Massachusetts, United States - Inc-BW-C-7-O ...
CAGCTATCCTCGGCACTGGAACGAGCCAGGCGGGTTACGGTGTGTATGGCTCGTCGACGGCGACCATCGGCAACGGCTATGGGGTTTACGGCGTGAACAACACGCAGGCCGGAGCCGGAGTTGAGGGCTTTGCGGCCAACACGAGCTACGGCATTGGAGTGTTGGGAAGTTCGGCGGGGAGCACCGGCATCGGCGTAGAAGGAACCACGGCGGGAAGTTACGGAGTGTTCGGGTGGTCGACGGCGACGTCGGGGGCTAGCTATGGCGTGTATGGCTCAGGATCGAGTCCAAGCGGGGCCGGCGTCTACGGGACCGGGTCGACCGGTGTGGAGGGGGTCGCGACTGGCGCCGGTCCTGGCGCTGGCGTTTACGGGGTCGGAGCGACTGGCGTCGTGGGGGTTTCGACTGGCGCCGGTGCTGGCGGTAGCTTTACTGGTTGGACGGCCCCGGCAGGTTCTGCCAAGAGCGGCGTCGAGGGAGTCTCCGTCACGGGCGGCAACAGCGATCCAAACAACGCGACCAACGGTGGAGACGGTCTGGTCACCGTCGGCGGCAGCAGCGGCTATACCAGCTCCGCTTCTGGGAGGGGAGGGGCCGGGATCTCCGCCGTGGGAGGACTGGGCCACATCGATTTGATTGACGGCATTGGAGTAGTAGGTGAACTCGGTCCAGGAGGAAGCTTCACGGGAGGAAACAACACTGGCGAGGCCTGCGAGTGCGGGGGCGATGGAATCGATGCCCAGCCTGGCGTAGACCAAGGCTCGACACAAGCCGATGGCTATGCCGGGAACTTCACCGGCGATGTCTTCATCAGCGGCACCCTGAACAACCAGTCTCCAGAAGTCAAAATGGATGACCCACTCGATCCGGCTAACAAATACCTCGTTCACGCCTCGGTCGGATCCTCGGAAATGAAGAACATGTACGACGGGACCGTCACCACGGACAGTCAAGGCGATGCGACGGTGCAACTGCCGGAGTGGTTTCAGGCGCTTAACAGCGATTTCCGCTACCAGTTGACGGTGATCGGGCAATTCGCGCAGGCCATCGTGGCGCGCGAGATCGAAAACAACCAGTTCGAGATCCGTACGAGCACGCCTGGCGTGAAGGTCTCATGGCAGGTGACCGGCGTGCGGCAGGATGCCTACGCCAAGTCGCACCCGCTGGTCGTGGAGCCGGAAAAGCAGGGTCGGATGCGCGGCTTCTTTATCCGTCCTGAATTGTACGGGGCGCCGGCTGAGAAGCAGATCGAATGGGCGCGCCATCCGCAAATGATGCAGAAGATCAAAGAAGCTCAGGCCAGGCAGTTGGCCGGAGCGCAGAAGCCGGCCGGAGCTGCGAAGCAGCCGCTGGCCGCTCAACCCCCCTTGGCGGCAAAGTGAGCCGTCGAGCCAGGGGATCAAGTTCCCTCCAATGCAACACGTAATTCGCAGTGCAAAGTGACCCTGAGAGGAAAAAAGAACACCGATGAAAAACTTGAAAATGCAACTCGCGCTACTTCTGCTGTCGGCCCTGTGTTTGTCAACCGGCGCCTACGGGCAAGTTACTCTAGCTAACCACGTAAACGAGAAAGTCACGAGCGGCTCGGCGACCCTGGTGAGCCCTTACGATCCCACACAAAAGCTGCGTCTGACGCTGGCTCTGCAACCGCCGCACATGGCTGAAGAAGAGGAATTCCTCGCGGAACTCGAAACCAAGGGCTCGCCCAACTTCCACAAGTTTCTAACTCCTGAAGAATGGAACGCCCGCTTTGCACCCGCCGTCGAAGACGAGCAGAAAGTAGTGGACTGGGCGACGAGCCAGGGCTTCACCGTGACCAACCGCTTCGCCAACCGGCTGCTGGTGGATGTGGAAGCTCCCGTCGCAGTGATCGAGAAAGCCTTCGGCGTTTCCATCAGTAACTATCAAGTAGGAAGTGAGGTCGACTTTTCGAATGATCGCGACCCAGTCGTGCCGACAGAGCTGAGCGGGATTCTGTATTCCGTCTCGGGTCTCAACAGCATTGACAGGCTGCAAGGAGGCATGCCCGAAGCCAGAAAGGTGAAAGGCGCGGATTATGTGGCCGGCCCGGTCTATGCGAATGGCATCTCGTCGCATGGGGACGGCGATCCTACCAAGAGTGCGGCTGCGGTTTACGCCGCTCGCGCCGCCGGTCAGTCCTCGCCAAGACCCAGCTTTACCAACGGCTATGCCGACCCCGGAGACATCTTCACTTCCGAAGCTTACAACTGGGACGGTTTGGAACGCTTCAGCCATTGCTGCAACGTGCATAACGATTCGACCGGCTCACCAGCCGTTTCGTCGATCGCCCTGGCCACCTACGCAGGGTTCAACGAAAGCGATGTAAACACTTTCTTCAAGACGTATGGCTTTGCCTGGAATTGGACTCCGTACAACATCGATGGCACCGGTACTCCGCCATCGGAGTGCGTGGTTGGATCGACGGGCTGCCCCAGCGTTGCAGTTGACGACGAGGCTACCCTGGACTTGGAGTATTCGACGGCCGCATCGAATAGTTACGGCTCCTCGAACGATACCGCGCACGTTTATATCTACGAAGGCGCCAACAATCTCGTCAGCACTTTCCTGGACTTGTACAACTTCATCCTGACGGACGACCATGCGAAGGTCGTGTCCACCAGTTGGAGCGGGGCTGAAGTCACCTCAGGAACTCTATACACCGTGTATGAGGTGCCGGCTCACTCCATCTTCAACAGCATGACAGGTCAGGGCTGGACGCTGATCGGTGACGCCGACGATCAGGGAACAACCGGCGATTGCGCGACAGTTTCAGTTAACTTCCCGGCCTCCGATAACAACTTTGTGGCTGCCGGCGGCACGGCGCTCGAGCTGTTCTCGAACGGGGATTGGGACTATGAGAACGCCTGGACGGGCGGCACGACCAAGGGCAGTTGTGGCAGCAACAATGGCGGAGGAGGCGGCGGCGTAAGCAAGCTCTGGTCTCAGCCGTCATGGCAGAGCGCGTATCCCGCTCTCGCCGGACTCGGCAGCATGCGCCTGGAACCAGACCTCTCGCTCAACGCCGGCGGCATCGGGCAGAACTACTACTACAAAGGGACGCTCAGCCCGGTGGGCGGGACCAGCATCGTTGCTCCAGAGCTGGCTGGATTCTTTGCCCAGGAGAACACATATCTCAACTACATCGGCCCCATCTGCGGCTCGGGCACCGATAATTGCACTCCGGTGGGCAATCCCAATCCGTTCATATATTTCGATGGCGGGTCGGGTGCGCCTCACAATCCGTTCTACGACATCACCAAGGGCTGCACCTCGAACGACATCACCGCGAAGAACCACCTCACGCCATGGTGCGCCGGCACGGGCTTTGACCTGGCTACAGGGTGGGGCTCGGCGAATATGATGCAGCTGGCCTGGGGCATCAACTGGGAATTGATTCCAGCTTATGGCAACCCCTCGGTCGCTTTTTCTGGTCCAGCCACAAATGCGTGGTACAACTCGAACCAGCAAGTCGATTGGACTGTTTCCGACACGGGCAGCAGCGGCCTTCCAGCTCCTGGCGTGGCAGGGTTCACGCAGGGTTGGGACTCCATTCCTGCCGACCCGCAAAGCGAACCTCACGGCGGCACGGGCAACTCTTTCTACAGCGGTCCCGAGTATGCGTTCCACACCACGGGCTGCCTCTCGTTTATAGCCGGTGGCTGCGTGGGCGGCGTGAGCCAGGGTTGCCACACCGTCAAAGTGGAAGCCTGGGACAACGAGGGTCGCACCATCACTTCAACCTACGGGCCGCTTTGCTATGACACGGTTGCTCCGGTCGCCACTGCAAGCGTAAGCGGCACAAAGGTCGGTGCGGAATACGAGAACCTGGCTCTGGTCACGATCACTGCGACCGACTCTGGAGCCCCGTCCACGGGGAGCGGTGTGGCAAACATCTATTACCAGGCCAACGGTGGACCTCTGACAGCGTATTCCGTGCCTTTCCTGCTCGGGAAGAACGGCGCCAACACGGTCTCGTATTACGCTGTGGATGTCGCCGGCAACGCCGAGAGCAGCAAGACGCTCAGCTTTGGGATCACCAACACAACCAGCACCTCTATTACGGCGTCTCCGAACCCAGTGGGCTCTGGGAAGGCGGTGAAGTTCACGGCAACTGTGTCCGCGTCTTCGGGCACACCAACGGGAAGCGTCACCTTCAAAGATGGTGCGACCGTTCTGGGCACGACCGGACTGGCAGGCGGGGTGGCGAACTTCTCCACTTCGAAGCTCGCAAGCGGCAATCACTCGATCACCGCCTCGTTCGTGGGATCCACTTACTTCGTGGCCAGCGCGTCAAGTGCGTTGACAGAAGTGGTGGAAAACGGAACGACCACAGTCGTAACTTCTTCCGCGAACCCGTCGGTGTTCGGACAATCCGTTACGCTCACGGCTACCATCTCGCACGGCACGACCACACCAACGGGTACTGTGACGTTTAAGGCTGGGGCTACCGTCCTCGCCACGGTCACGGTCAGCAGCTCCGGCACGGGGACGTATACTTCCTCCGCGCTCACCGTGGGGACGCACGCGATCACCGCCGTGTACAGCGGCGATTCGAACTATGTCGGCAGCACCTCGGCGGCGTTTTCACAAGTGGTGGAGAAGGCTGCAACGAAGACCTCGTTAGCTTCTTCTGTGAATCCATCCGTATTCGGTGAGTCGGTTACGCTCACCGCGACGGTGTCTGGAGTAGCACCGGGAACGGGGACTCCGACTGGCACTGTGCAGTTCTATGACGGAACGACGTTGCTCGGGTCGCACGGACTCACCAGCGGAGTCGCGGCCCTGGTTACGACAAAACTCGCAACCGGAACTGGCAGCATCACTGCCGTATATGTTGCCAGTGCCGACTACCTCACCAGCACGTCGAGCGCTCTATCTCAGGTGGTGGACAAGGCGAATACTAAAGTCACGTTGGCAGCTTCGCCAATCCATCTACTTCTGGCGCGACGGTTACGTTCACCGCAACCGTGGCGGCTGTAGCACCGGGAGCCGGAACGCCAACCGGAACGGTCACGTTCATGGACGGCGCCACGGAACTGGGCACCGGAACGCTCAATAGCAGCAAGAAGGCGACGCTTGCGATCGCGTCGCTGGCGGAGGGGACACACTCGATCACCGCGGTGTACAGCGGCGACTCGAACTTCGACGGCAACACGTCGGCCGCGCTATCGCAGAAGGTGAACCCATAAACAAATCCGCCCCCCGTTTCGGGGGAAGCGTGGGGCGGCCGTTACAGGAGCTTTCTGCGGGCTGGCGCCATTGTTGTCAGCAATGACGACGACGGCGCCAGCCTTTTTGAGTCTCCAAGGCCGTGACATCTCCGTCCGTGATCCGCTGAGTTCTGATCCTCACTTTGCCGATAACATCGGCCGTCCTCAACCGCCGCAGCGTGCGGTGCCACATTCCCGACTGGAGAGTGAGATAGAATCGGCATTTCATTCTTGATCATTGATCGCAATCATTGATCGCAATCATGGGATCGCAGGGAGAACAACCGTAGATGTACCGAAACGCAAGAATCGTGGCTTTGCTGGTGGTGGTTGTAGGACTCATGCTTTCTTTTTCTCACGCCCAGAATCAAGGCGCGGATTCGGAAGTCCACCCCTGGTGGAGGCACGCGGTGTTCTACGAAATTTATCCGCGCAGTTTTGCCGACAGCAATGGCGATGGGATCGGCGACCTGAAGGGCATCGCCTCGAAACTCGACTACCTCAAGGATCTGGGCGTGGATGCGATCTGGATTTCGCCGTGCTATCCGTCGCCGCAACTCGATTTCGGCTATGACGTCTCGGACTACGAAAACATCGATCCCATGTATGGGAACCTCAAAGACTTCAGCCATCTGGCAAAAGAAGCGAAGAAGCACGACATCCGCATCATCATGGATTTTGTTCTGAATCACTCTTCTTCGCAGCACAAGTGGTTCCTCGATTCGGCGTCATCCCGCACTTCGGCGCATCGCGACTGGTACATCTGGCGCGATGGAAAAGCGGCTGGTGTCCCTCCGAATAATTGGATCTCCGACTTCGGCGGGTCGGCGTGGGAGTTCGATCCGAAGACCGGGCAGTACTATTACCACTTCTTCGAGGTAGGCCAGCCCGATCTCAACTGGCGCAACCCGGCCGTAGAAAAAGCCATGTTCGATGTGACTCGGTTCTGGTACAAGCACGGGGCTTCCGGGTTTCGACTCGATGCGGTGGATCTCTTGTTCGAGGATCCGAACCTTCGCGACAACCCGGTTTTGCCCGGCACGACCGACTTGGGCGATCCGAAGATGGACAACAAGTACAACGACAAATTGCCTGAGAATCACATCGAACTCAAAAAGTTGCGTCAGGTTGCGGACGAGCACGATGCAGTTTTAATCGGCGAGACCTACACCTCGAATCGCGACGAGTTGAAAGAGTATTACGGCGATCGTAATGACGAAATCCAATTGCCCATGGATTTCATGTTCTGCACGGTCAATAAACTTTCCGCGAGTGAGTTCCGGACGCAGATTGCGAACGCCGAATCCACCGGCGGTTGGCCGGTTTACGTGATCAGCAATCACGACATGCCGCGCTCTTATGTGCGCTATGGCGATGGACAGCACAACGATCAAATCGCCAAGCTGATGGCCGGGATGTATCTCACACTCCGCGGCACGCCCATCATGTACTACGGCGAAGAACTGGGGATGGAGAACAATGATCCGGTGCGCAAGGAAGATGTGAAAGACCCGCTCGGAGTTACCGGTTGGCCAAAGGAAAAGGGCCGCGATGGAGAGCGCACTCCCATGCAGTGGAACGATTCGCCCAACGCCGGATTTACCCAGGCCACGCCGTGGCTGCCGGTTCCGGCGAGCTACAAAACTCATAACGTTGCGAGTGAACTGGCGGACTCGAATTCGGTTCTGGAGTTTTACAAACACCTGCTTGCGCTGCGGCACGAGGAACGCGCGTTGCTTGACGGCGACTACGTTCCCTTGAATCAGGACAACCCGAATGTTCTGTCTTACCTTCGGCGTTACAAGAATCAGACAGTGCTGGTAGTTCTCAACATGTCGGCGACGGCACAGCAGGTCAGCTTCAATCTTTCCGACCAAGGCTTCCCATCCGCGAAGGCCGCGACGATGCTCACGACTTTGGCGGCAGCGCCCAGCGGCCCGTTCGGTCAAATTGCACTGGATCCGTTCGCGGTGTACATCGCGCGAATCTCGCAATGAATGGGACTGCCGACCGGGAATGGTCTTCCGTCGAAAGCCATTACTTCTGGTTGCCCGTCGCTCTCGATCGGTCGGCGCGGCGACCCCGGTGGCTCTTGGTAGTAGAATAGTTGCCCATCTCATGGTGTGCGCCTTTTGGTGTAAAGGGGCCGGCTGCGATCTGATTACGCATTTTCGAATTTGGAGGCGACGGTGGCACTTGCGATCAATAATCTTTCCAAGACGTATCCCAACGGAGTAAAGGCGCTCAAGAACCTTTCGCTCTCAATCGGCAATAGCATGTTCGGCCTGGTCGGGCCGAACGGCGCGGGGAAGAGTTCGCTGATGCGCACGATCGCCACGCTGCAAGATCCGGATTCCGGCACGATCAGCCTCGACGGCATTGACGTGCTCCGCCAAAAAGACCAAGTTCGCCGCATTCTCGGCTATCTGCCGCAGGAGTTCGGCGTCTACCCAAAGATTTCCGCGCTGGACATGCTGCATCACATCGCCGTCATGAAGGGCATGCAGTCATCGGCCGAGCGCAAGGAGACGGTCGACGCGTTGCTCCAGCAGACCAATCTGTGGGATGTTCGAAAAAAGGCTCTAGCGACTTTTTCCGGTGGCATGAAGCAGCGGTTCGGAATTGCCCAGGCTTTGCTTGGCAATCCGCGGCTCATTATTGTTGACGAGCCCACTGCGGGACTGGACCCGGCGGAGCGCAATCGCTTTCTGAATCTGCTGTCTTCACTGGGCAGCGACCGGACCGTCATTCTTTCCACCCACATTGTGGATGACGTTCGCCAGCTCTGCCCGCGCATGGCGATCATCGCCTCGGGGGAGTTGTTGCTGGAGGGCTCTCCTAACGACACTCTGGCAGCTCTGAACGGCAAGATTTGGTCGAAAGTGGTTGCTACGGACGGCGAGGTGCGAGCAATCGAAGCTCAGCTCCACGTGATCTCAACGCACCTGGTAGGCGGACAGCACGAGATTCGCGTGCACGCCGACACCTCTCCGGGCGACGGTTTCCACGCCGTCGAATCCGATCTGGAAGATGTTTATTTCCTCAACCTGTCGCAGCAGTCCAAGCGCCAGCTTCCGAACTGACCCCTGGGCAAACGAGCATGGCCAACGGAGGAATCTGATATGGCGCTGTTTTGGGAGTTCTTCACTTTCGAGCTGAAGTTTCGCTTCAAGAGCCTTTCGACGTACATGTATTTCCTGCTGTGGTTCATGTTTTCGTTTTTCTGCGTCGCCTCGGAAAGCTTTGGTCCGATCGGCAGCGGCAATGGCAAGGTTGTGCTGAATTCCGCGTACGCCAATACGCTCGACAATCTCTTTGCCGGGCTGTTCGGCGTGATCGTGATTGCAGCGATCTTCGGAACTTCGATCCTCCGCGACTTCCAGCGCGACACCTACCAGATTCTTTTCACCCAGCCGATCTCCAAGTTTGCCTACCTCGGCGGACGATGGGCTGGTTCCTTCGTCACCACCGTCTTCGCTTTCTCCGGCATGATGCTGGGTACTTTTCTTGGGACCTTTGCGCCCTGGGCCGATCACACCCGGATTGTTCCCAATCATCTCTGGGCTTACCTTCAGCCTTTCTTTTCCACTCTTGTCGTGCAGATATTCTTCATCGGCTCCGCGTTCTTCGCGGTCTCTGCCCTCACGCGGAAAATATTCGTCGTCTATCTGCAGGGCGTCGCTCTGTTCATGATTTACGTCATCGGCCTCACAGTATTTTCCGCGACTCGCTCCCTCGAACGCTTCTGGTCTGGCATTTTCGACCCCATCGGCTTCGTCTTGTTCAACGACATCACTCGCTATTGGACGGTCATCGAAGAGAACACGCTATTTGTTACCTGGTCGCCTTCGCTGGCCAATGGCGTCTTCCTCTATAACCGTCTGCTGTGGACCGGCGTTGGTGTTCTGTCGCTGGTTTCGGTGTGGGTTCTGTTCCCCATGTCGGTGGAGGCGCTCACTGCCCGTTCGCAAGGCCGCCGCGCCGCTAAAGCCAAAGAGCAGGAGCTCGCGGAGGCCGCGCCTGTGCGTTCCGGTGTTACTGCGCGACCGACCGGCATCCAACAGGCCTTTACCGCTGGCACTACTTTTGCCCAATATCTTTCGCTCTCGCGCCTGCGGCTGCGCAACATTCTGCGCGACGTCGTTTTCTGGGCGCTGGTTGCACTATTGGTCGCTTTCGGCATCAACAACGGATATTTCGCGGGCCGTGTCGCTGAAAGAAATGTCTGGCCCGTCACCTACCTTATGGTTCAGGCCGTTGAGGGCAGCGCGATCCTCTTTCTCTTGATTGTCGCCGGCCTGTACGCCGCCGAACTGCTGTGGAGCGAGCGCGACTCTCATTTCGATGGCATTCACGATGCTCTTCCCATGCGCGAATCCACCGACTGGCTCTCTCGCCTCACCGCCGTCGTGGTCGTCGAGCTCATACTGCTCACGTTCGCTATGCTCGTCGGCATTTTCATGCAGACCATCGCCGGCTATCACCACTATGAGTTGCTGCAATATTTCAAGGAACTCTTCGTCGTGACATTCCCCCAGGTCCTGACTTTTATTCTGCTCGCGTTCTTCGTCCAAACCGTGGTCTCGAACAAGTTTGTGGGCCACGGCATTGTGATCGGTTTCTTCGTGTTGCTGCAGGTCCTTCCGCCATTTGGCTGGGAGAACACGCTGTATCTCTTCGGCCAAGTCCCCACTTACACCTATTCCGATATGAACGGCTACGGCCACTTCGTGCCGTCCATGTTCTGGTCGATTGCATACTGGCTCTCGATCGCGACCGTGCTTGGAGTCATCTCGATCGCCTTCGCGCGCCGCGGAGCCGAAGACTCCCTGCGCGCCCGCGCCCGGCTGGCCCTGCAGCGCGCGCCCCGGCTGGTTCCGGTCGCCCTGTTTTTCGCTCTAATCGCCGTTGGCTCCGGCACCTGGTACTTTTACAACGCTCACATCCTGAACGAATATCTCGACGCCAAGGCACGCCGCGACATTCAGGCGGACTACGAACGCCAGTTCAAGAAATACGAAAACCTGCTTCAGCCCAAGGTCACAGCAGTCGATGCCACCATTAATATCTATCCCGAGCGCCGCTCCTTCGACGGCAACGTCCGCATCACTCTCGAGAACAAGACCAGCCAGCCGATCCCGCAGATCCACATTACCGATCTCCGGCAGTCGGTCACGAATCTCAAGTTCGACCGGCCATTCCACCTGGTCAGTTCTTCGGCGCGCGACATGTACTCGATTTACAACCTCGACCAGCCGTTAGGGCCCGGCGAGACCATCACACTGACGTGCAACGTCGGTCGCCAGACGCGCGGCTTCCGCGACGGCAATGAGCCGGCGGAGTTCGCCTACAACGGGACATTCTTTGATTCTGATTACGTCCCCCACATCGGCTACATCACCGGCGTCGAACTGGACGACCCGCGCCGCCGCCGCGAAGAGCACCTGCCCGCTCTCGAAGAAATGGCCCCGCGCGGCGACCCGCCTCAATCCGTGAACAACGTCTTCTTCCGTGGAGAGTCCGACTGGATCACCTACCACACCGTGGTCAGCACTTCATCGGATCAGATCGCCATCGCTCCCGGATACTTGCAGCGCCAATGGCAGGCCGATGGCCGCAACTTTTTCGAATACAGCATGGGATCGACTCACATCCTCGACTTTTTCGCTTACCTCTCCGGCCGCTACCAGACTCGTAAGGAGATTTATCACGGTCCCGCCGGAGACGTATCGCTCGAGTTGTATTACGATCCCGCGCACACCTACGATCTTGACGACATGCTGGCCAGCTCGCGCGAGGGACTTGACTACTATCAGCGCATCTACAGTCCCTACCAGTTCACGCAGTTCCGCATTCTCGAATTTCCCCGCTACCGTACGTTCGCGCAGTCCTTTCCCAACACCGTTCCGTACTCGGAGGCGATCGGCTTCATCGGACGAATCAAAAAACCGACCGACATCGACTTCACCTACTTCGTGACCGCTCACGAACTCGGCCACCAATGGTGGGCTCATCAGCTGGTCGGCGCGGATGTAGAAGGGTCCAACATGATGTCGGAAAGCCTGGCCGAGTATTCGGCGCTGCAGGTGATGGCGCACAAGTACAGCCCGGACCTGATGCATCGCTACCTGCGGCACGAGCTAGATGCCTATCTGCGGGGCCGCGCCGGAGAGATCCGCCACGAGCCGCCGCTCGCGCTCGTGCAGCGCGAGCAGTACGTCTGGTACCAGAAGGGCGGCCAAATTCTGTACACGCTGGCTGACTACATCGGCGAAGACAAACTCAATGTAGCGCTGCACAATTTTCTGATGCAATATCGCTACACGAATGCCAGCAACCAGGTCGATGCCACCAGCGCAGTCCGCGCCGCTAGTACGTTCGACAATCCTTACCCCGACACTCGCATGCTCGTCGATGCCATCCGGGCGCAGACTCCGCCGGAATTGCAGTACCTGGTCGATGATGGCTTCAATCGAATCGTTCTCTACGACAACAAGGCCGTTTCGGCCACTTCCCAGAAGACTGCTGATGGGAAATACAAAGTCACCCTCGAGGTTGAGGCTCGCAAGCTGCAAGCGGACGGCAATGGAGCGGAAACTCCCATGGCCTTGGCTGACTACATTGAGATCGGTGTTTTTAGCGGCAAGAAAGACGAAGAAAAGCCGCTCTATCTGAAGAAGGAAAAGCTCACCGACAAACATAAAACCTTCGTGATCACCGTCGATCAGGAGCCAACTCTGGCCGGCATTGATCCCTACAACAAGCTCATCGACAGGAATGCGGACGACAACATGATTGATGTCACGAAGCAGTGAAATATCTAACCCGGCTGGTCGGATTGCAGCGTAAGAGTCCCATCGATCCGGTATAAAATCTGGCGTATGAGAGCACAGGTCCGCTCCAAGCGGATGGCCAGTATTTTCGTGGCGTGGCTGCTGATTTCGTGTCGCCTCGCTGCCCAGACTGCAGAGCCACCCGCTCCGTCCCCGACAGAAGCGGAGACCCAGCTACATGCGAGCCTCGAACGCGGCACGGACGCAATGCATAAGGGCGATTTGCCTGCTGCCGCTGAGTCCTTCCGGCAAGCACTGCGCATTGACCCGCATTCTCTTGCCGCTCTGAATAACCTGGGTACTGTGCTGTCGCGGGAAGGGAAACCGGCAGAGGCAATTCCTCTCTACGAAGAGGCGCTGAAGGTTCGTCCTGGAGATCCGGCAACGCAACGCAATCTTGCCATCGCTTACTTCAAGGCAGAACACTATCGGTCGGCGTGGACCCTGCTTCAGCCTATGGCCGTGAGTTATCCCAATGATTTTCAGATTCTCGATTTGAGTGGCTTGTCCCTCTTCGCTCTGGATCGTTATCCGGAGGCCGCGAAGTATCTGGAGCGCGCCAACCAGGCGCAGCCAACCGACCTGGAGACGCTCGACATGCTGGGCAAGGCGTACCTGCGGATGAAGGATTATAAGGCGCTGACGAATGTATTCGCCCGCATCGTGCAGGTAAATCCGAACTCGGCGCCGGCTCACATCATGATGGCGACGGCTTACGACCAGATGGAGAATCGACCCGAGGCGATCAAGGAATATCAGGCGGCGGCGACAGCCGATCCGAATTTTACGGGCGTGCATTCCGGACTGGGTTTCGAATATTGGCGACAGGGCGACAACGAACTTGCAGAGAAAGAATTCCGCGCCGAGCTGCAGCATTTCCCGAGCGATCCAGTTTCGAACTGCATTCTCGGGCAGATCCTTCTGGCTCAGTCAAAGCCCGAGGAGGCTGAGACTCACCTTCAGGCGGCGATCGCGGCGAATCCTCGATACCTCGAGGCTTTCTTCTTCCTGGGGAAGACCGAACTGGTGTTGGAGCATCCCCAGGCGGCGGCTGAAGCCCTGCGCAAAGCCATCCAGATCGATCCCAACTATTACCAGGCCCATTACGTTCTCGGCACCGTGCTGCGCCAGCTGGGACAGACTGCGGAGGCGGCCAAGGAGCAAAAGATCGCAATGGCGATCCAGGAGAAATCACGGACCGAGGCGATCAAGAAGAATGAGAGCCAGTGAGAGCCACGGCGTTAGTATCGCGTAAGGTGTTCAAGCAAAAAACACGGCGCACGCTGTTGAGGCGTGCGCCGTTGTCTCGTCGTCTGATCTCGCGATCAGAACTGGATTTTCGCTCCGAGCTGCAGATTGCGCGGGTCGTGGTATCCAGTAACTGTTCCGAACGGGTTGTTGGGGGTGCCGGGTGCCTGGAAAGTGGTATCAACCGCACTCGGGCTGCCGTGATTGAACGTGTTGAACGATTCAAACCGAAGCTGCAAGTGCGCCCGCTCGGAGAAATTAAAGTTCTTGATGAGCGAGATATCCCACAACTGGAAGCCCGGCCCCATTACAGCCCCCGGACTCTCATTGCCAAACGCGCCCGATGCCTGGGTGAAGGCCGCTGTATTGAAGTACTCTGCAGGGGTCTTTGGGCCGCCTGGAGTGCCGGTTTGATTCGTTCGGATTTGGATCAATCCTTCGCGCGCCATATTCAGACCCGAGTTGTTGTTCGCTCCGTTTGCAAAAGGATCGCTTCCCTGTGTTACGGTCAGCGACTGCCCTGACTGGATGTTCGTAATGCCGGAGATTTCCCAACCGCCGAGCACGTAACCCTGCACGTTGTGCTCGTTCCTAAAGAATGGAAGGTCGTACACGTAGCTCAGGGTAAAGATCTGTGGGGTGTTCAGCGTAGACAGGCCATAGGCGGCACCCACGTTGTAAGTGTCTTGAATCCCTGAATCGCGGTCGACGGATTGGGTGGTCAGGAGCTTCGACCAAGTGTATGCGGCCCCCACCGTCAATCCGTTGGTGAGCCGCCGATTCAACGAGACTTGCAGAGAATTGTAGTTGCTGGTGAATATCGGGTTCCGGGATCGGACCGACTGGAAGCCCGGGAAGTTTACAAGGGAGTTTGCGTCTGCGTTGGGGTTCGCCAGCCGCGCGGCCACAGTGGGTTGATTCAGGTCCATGTCTCCAAGCAGGTGGGTGCCCCTCGTGCCAACGTATCCGACCTCTAGGACGGTGTTCTTCATCAGCTCATGCTGAGCCGAGAGATTGAAGTCCTGGTAGCTCGGAACTTTGAATGTCGGGGTTCCAGTGACAACGATAGTGACGGGAGTCACGGGTGTAGGTGCCGCTGAGCCATTTTGAACATTATCGAAAATGTTGTTTACAGCCGTTCCAGTATTGTTTATCGCAGAAGTCTGAACCAGAGGTGGATCGTCAAACGCGTTCTGCTCCCAAATGCCATTTAGTGTCCGGTCGTAGAAGATTCCGTAACCTCCCCGGATCGCCCACTTTCCGTTGCCAAACGGGTCGTAGGCAATCCCGAATCGAGGTCCGAAGTTTTTGTTCGAATTTGGATTGACGAGGCTGCCAAACGGAGAACAGGTTGCTGTTGGGGTGATTACCTGAGCCGCTGAACAAGCTGCACCCTTCGGGAAAATCAGACCATTTGCGTAGGTGGCACTATCGGCATTCGGAGTTCCCAACACCATCGTCCCGCTTGCAGGATCAATTGTCGGTGCGTTAGCACCTTTAAAAAATGTCGGGTCGAAGTTCAACAAGGTGTTGTTGCTGTCAGAAGGTGACGGGAAGTAGCTATACCGCACTCCCAGGTTTAGAGTTAATCGTGGCGTGACCTTCCAGTCGTCCTGGACATAAGCTTCGAAATTCACATAGTGGAGATACGGGGTCGTATCCTTGTTTGCCTGGCTGTATGAGGAGGCCTGTCCTAAAAGGAAATTTGCGAACTCGGCATCTCCTCCGGTGGCTTGCGTCCCAACGGCGGTCAGGTCCTGGAAGGTGAAGGTTGCGGCTCCGTTGTCGGCATTCTCCGTTTTGATCATCCATGCCGCTGTAGCCCCTGCCCGGATAGTGTGGTTACCGCTCTGAATTGAGACATTATCGAAAAGGTTGCGGTCCTTATTCCGTTCAAAATATGGTGCGCTCTGGTTTCCCAGGCCCACGTTGCCGGAGGATGCAAAGGTAACACCCGGCGCGCGACCGTACGGATCCTGATAGGTCGTGAGACCGGTGAGAGTACCGGTGAATGCAGTCGAATCCGCGATCGCATGGGTGAGCACAGAATTGATAGCGCCGTAGGCATCAACGAATTCGATTTCGTTGACGACCTTTGGTGAAAGCGTGGCAGTGGCATTGACGACCAGATTGCGTCCGGGAGCATTCAAAGAGGTGGGTTCGACTCCTGGATAGTTCAAAGCGCCCCACAGACCAAAGGGAAAGCTCTGCGGCACCGAGTCTTCCATGTACCGTCCAAACAGGCGGACCTTGTCCCCGATATTTTGGTCGAGTCTGACGTTATCTTCCCGGAAGTTATTCAGCTGACTGAAGTCGGTAACCAGTTGCCCATTGGCGTTCGCTGGATAGGTGCCCATAAATGCAGTAATGTAAGCAGCTGCATTCTTGCTTTCGCACCCGGGAACTGAGAGGTTGATTTGCGAAGTTTGCGCCGTAGCCGAGGTCTGCTGAGTCGGACTCGGGGCGGTGCTCGTCACGCAGCCCGCTACGCTGGGGAAGACCGGGACTGTATTTACGTACAGATTGTAATTCGGCGACTGGGCGTTGGTATCCAACACCCACGGGAAGGTGCCTCCAAGTTCGGCGGACGTGGGCACGGTGAACGTTTGGGGGTCGGGAGTATTTGCCTTACGCCATTCTTCCGCCCAGAAGAAGAAGGTCTTGTTCTTGCCAGGGTGATAGAGCTTGGGAATGAAAATCGGCCCGCCAATGGTGAAGCCGAAGTCGTTATAGTGTTCGACCGGTGTCGGAAACGCTGATGGCGCGCCCCCGGCGGCAATGGACGCGCGATCGGTAAAGGTGTTCGCATTGTAGTCGTTGTTACGGTTGAATTCGTAGGCACTGCCATGGAACTGGCTCGTCCCGGACTTGGTCGCGACCACTACCTGGCCGCCGCCGCTGCGTCCAAACGACGCATCGTAGTTACTGCGCTCCAGCGTGAATTCCTGGATCGCGTCGATGCTAGGCGTGTTCAGAAGCGTTCCGTTGGAACCGCTGTCGTTGATGTCGGCGCCGTCCACGGTCCAGTTATTCGCGCCGGTGCGCGCACCGTTAACAGAAATTGACGTGTTGCTCTCCAGTCCAAATCCAGGTTTGTCGCCAAGCTGGTTCGCGACGCCCGGTTCCAGCAATACCAACTGTTCGAAGTTTCGATTGTCCAACGCCAGCTCGCGAACCTGATCGCCGGTGACCGTTCCCGATTGCTCCGCCGTCGTGGTTTGGATCGGCGTGTTCTCGGCAGTTACTTCGACGGTTTCAGCGACCTTTCCGGTCTGCAATTGGACGTCGAGCGTGTGCTTTTCGGCGACGTTCAGGATTACGCCTTTGGCGAGGTAGGTCTGGAATCCGCTGTTCTTCACCGTTACGGTGTAGCGTCCCGCGGGCAGATTCGTAATGTTGAAGCTGCCGGTGTTGCTGGTGGGGACCTGGCGCTCATCGACTCCGGTGTCATCGTTGTGCACCGAGACGGTCGCGTTGGCGACAACGGCGCCGCTGGCGTCCGTTACCGTACCGGTAAGAGTGGCTGCCAGCTCTTGCGCCATACCGGCCAGCGACAAGCTGAAAATGATTGCGCCGACCGCCAGGAGCGAAAACAGCGCCTGCAGCGCTTTGCGCTCCGTCCGGTCCTTAAAGCTTCCAATTGTCAATTTCGTCATCGCATCTCTCCTCAAAAGACTTGCCACTGGGCGCCCCAAGCGAACCCTAATTGAAAACCATTATGCTATATAGCAGATGATGGATCGTGGTCAAGAACAAAATGTAAGAACCTGTGGAAATGTTCGTAATCGGGTGCGTCTATGCTCTATATCACTTTTTCGGTTGTCTCATATCGCTTTTTTCGCTGGAGACGTCGTCATGGTGAAACCCCCAATCAATACGGCCTGAGAAAGAAGAAAATGCATTTTTTACTCGCCTGTGCACTATAGCAACCGGCTTGAAACGGGGACACCGATAGCCATTCCTCGCGAGAATAGGGCTTTACATTGACGGTCCAGTGAGCTATATAGCTTTAGCTGTCGAAACGGCGGCGTGTTAGTTTGAGTAGCTCTCCGAGTGAGTAAACCAAACCGCTGCCGAGCCGTCTGAAAACAATTATGCCTGGTGATCACCGCAACGGGACGCCCGTTTATAAGAGGATCCAAAGCCAGATCCGCGACCGCATCGCATCCGCGCGTCTCAAGCCGGGCGATGCGGTTGCTTCCGAGCGCGAACTGGCCAAGACCCATAAAGTGAGCCTGATGACGGCTCGTCATGCCCTGGCCGGCCTGGAGCGCGAGGGCGTCGTCGAGCGCCGCCGCGGGGCGGGTACATTCGTCGCTGCGCCGAAAATCCAGTTCAACAAGCTGATGAGCTATACCGAACAGATGTCGAGCCGCGGGCTGGCTCCGCGTTCGCGCGTGCTGTTCGCAAAAATAATTTCCGAGGAGCAGGAAGTCGCAGCCCGGCTGGGTCTGCCTGGATCGAGCCGGGTGTTGAAAATCCAGCGATTGCGGCTCACCGACGAAGAGCCTTTCGCGCTGGAAACCTGCTACCTGCCGGCAGAGGAGTTTGGCGAGCTTGCGTCCGCGCCCTTGGGAAAAAACTCCCTGTTTTCGATTCTTCAGCACGACTACGGCGTGGAGCTTGCTTACGCCGATGAAGAAGTGGACGCCACGGCCGCCGACGCCGACATTGCTGAGTTGCTGGGCGTGCCTCGGGGCGCGTCGGCGTTGCGCATTCGCCAGGTGATCTATTCGACCCAAGGCAAAGCGACGATTTACGGCGTAGGTTTCTACCGCTCAGAGAGACACACACTCTTCATTCGACGCTTCCGGTGATCCTGCCCGGTCATTGCCTGTTATTGGATGATCACCATGTTCATACTCCAGGGAGTGAGCGTCAGCGTCAGCGGCAGA
>Ga0210387_10001396_pt1 | contig 18190 bp, 9 predicted proteins | sample IncBWC7OmetaG_FD_160108 | JGI IMG/M metagenome (GOLD analysis project Ga0210387, IMG submission 160108) | Forest soil microbial communities from Barre Woods Harvard Forest LTER site, Petersham, Massachusetts, United States - Inc-BW-C-7-O ...
ATGGATCCGGGCTTCGATACCGGTATAAAATACTGCCCTTGGCCTTGGAACAATGGGAAGTTGCCCGTGGCGCCTGGGTTTGTATCGTAAAAGCGAAACGTGCCTTCCACGCTGTAACCACGTCGCGGGGTGATGAAATCGTCGCGATGGTCCGTGAGGAAGTGGACCTTTGTGTCGCCGAAGCGGCCATTGAAAGATCCGAAATCCGGCGTTCCCAGCCGGAGGTTGGCACTGAAGTAGCCAATCTCATATCCTGCTCGAATTTCTGTAAACCGGTCAAAGGTGTAGCCGACGTCGCCTCCGATGTCGTCGCGATAAAATCTATAGATCGCTTGCGGATTACTTTTGTGGAAAATTTTGAAGGACGCGTCAGTCGCTTCACCGCGCGGGGCAAAAAACCATTTGCTGTTTGGCGTGAACGGACGGTAGAGCTCGGTCTCGACACCATACGTGTTTCCGAGCTGCACGTCCGTCCGTAGCTCCGATCGGTAACCCCAGACGTCCATGAAGGTAATTCGCGCGAGTTGCGTGAAGGTGACGTCGTCGCTTTCGGATCCGTCGATTGCGAACCCGACCTGCAGGATCGGTGGTGCGTAACTTTTTTCATGGACGATGACGATGAGACCTGGCTGTCCATCGCGTTCCGCCATTCGAAAATCTGCCGAGCCGTACTTTCCTATACCTGCCAAGCGCGAGAGTCGTTCATCGATTTCCGAAATTACGATCGGCTTTCCCACCAGCGGCTGCAGGAATTTCTCGATTTGGTGCGCAGAAACGGCATCCGTCCCTTCGACCCGTACGAACTGCGGAATCGGAACCGCATTGCGCCTTCGCGCATTCTTTGCGGCGATGTAAGCGTCCCAATCCGCATCTCCAAGTGAGAACGGAGTGAGTACGTGAGCTTTCTCAATGGCGGCCTGCGTTCCAGCGTCAATGATCGCTTTCGATTTTTCATATTGCATTGAGTTGTACTTTTGCAAGTCCACGTTCACGATCACATCGGCTCCGGCGAGCCCTCGAATCTCGTTTTGCCGGACCACCACATCCACAGATCGCCCTAAAACGCTAAAAAGCGATTGAATTTCCTTGGGGTCGGCTGGCGCAACATCGAGATGAATTGCAATGACGATGTCCGCACCCATTTTTCGAACTACATCGGTCGGCAGGTTCCCGACTAGTCCGCCATCGACATAGATTTTTTCACCATCTCGAACCGGCGAGAAGACGCCGGGAAGTGACATCGTGGCTCGCAGCGCCATCTGTAACGAGCCACTTGAAAACACTGCTTCCTTTCCCGAAACAAGATCGGTAGCGACGCAACTGAACGGGATGGGCAGATCGTTGAAAGTTTTCAGGCTCGGGTAGGGCAGCGTTTCGCGGTCGATCAGCAGATCGATTTCGGAGCCGGAATTTAATCCCGACGGTGTGGAGAGTCCGTGCTTCAAACCCAACGCAATCGTATTTTGGATGGCACGTAGATCTTCTTTGCGCCGGTAGGAGAGATCTTCGTAGGCAATTCCACCGCCGATGATGACGTCCCAGTTCTGCGCGTTAACGATATCCTGCAATTCTTTCGGGCTTTTGCCCGCTGCGTAGAGCCCTCCAACGAGGCCTCCCATGCTCGTTCCCGCGATGTAGTCGATCGGGATGTGATGATCCTCGAACCATTGGAGGACGCCAATGTGCGCAAGCCCGAGGGCTCCGCCGCCTTCGAGCGCCACACCGATCTTTGGACGTGAAGTGCCAGCGGAGAGTTGCGCGAAGGGTTTGGAATTCTGATCGGGCGCAGATGAGTCGCGTGGCTTAGCGCTCTGTTCGTTCGAAGGAGCTTGGGCGCGAGCGCAGGGAGTCGCGGCGGCTGCAAGGACTAGGGCGAAGCAAATTAAAATTCGAGACGTGAAACGTGCAAACCAGGAAGATCGCATATCGCATTCTCCTCAGGAAAACGTAGAACTCTAGGCAATGCTTTATGGGAAAGAGTGTTACTCACCGGGAGGCGCCGAGCAAGCACCCTTACTAAACAACGATGATGGTGGGCCAGCCCTCAAATTCCGGCGGCTAAGCGAATCGTTGAAGTATGGTTTCGGGCCACTAGAATTGCTATCCTCGTTTGGGACCTATTGATGGCGCAAACCGTTCCATTTGGAATTTCGGCACCGAGCGCAGAACAGGCGCGGCCGATTGCCCGCGCGTCCGCTATTCCCTGGTTTGTTTGGTCCGGAATGATTGCGGTTTCTTCGATCAGCTTCGGGCTGTACTGGGATATTTCCTGGCACATGACGATCGGGCGCGACACTTTCTGGACACCCGCGCATCTGCTGATCCAGTTCGGCGGGATACTGGCCGCGATTACCTGCTGCTATCTGATTTTTTCGACTACGTTCTCGCGTGATCCGGGGGTGCAGTCCGCTTCGGTAAGGGTTTGGGGATTTCGCGGGCCGCTTGGAGCGTTTTTGACGGCGTGGGGCGGCGTAACGATGGTGACGTCTGCGCCGTTCGACAACTGGTGGCACAATTCGTTCGGACTGGACGTAGAAATTTTGAGCCCCCCGCACGTGGTGCTCGGGTTGGGGATTCTCGGCGTGGGGATCGGGTATTTGGTTTTAATTGTCGCCGAAAAGAATCGAGCAACGGGAGCTGCGAGAAAGAAACTATCGTGGTTGTTTCTTTATCTCGCAGGCTTGGGTTTGCTGCTGCACTTGATTCTGATTTCGGAGTTCAGCGACCCGAGCATGATGCACAGCGCGATATTTTACCGCGTGGTGATGTACGGAACGCCGGCGCTCATTGTTGGCTACGGACTTGCATCGGAACACAGGTGGGGCGCGACGATTATCACTGCGGTGTATTCGGCGGTGATGCTCGCGGGATTATGGATATTGCCTCTTTTTGCTGCGCAGCCGAAATTGGGACCTGTGTACACGAACGTGACGCACATGGTGCCGATGGGATTTCCTCTGCTGCTGGTTTTTCCTGCGATCGTGATCGATACTATTCGAAGCCGCCTCGCGGGACGGAATAAGTGGCTCATCGCGTTTGCGCTGGGCGGCGCCCTTTTCGCGACGCTTGTGGCCGTGCAGTGGCCATTCGGCAACTTCATGATTTCGCCGCTCGCGCGAAACTGGTTTTTCGGAATGATTTATTTCCCGTATCAAGAGCCGATTTCGATGCACCAACTCGCGTACAGGTTCGAGGCATATGAGCCGACGCGCCTCGCTTTCTGGCGTGGATTGGGCTTGGGGTGGGTTGCAGCGGTGATTTCTTCTCGGATTGGCATCGCGTTTGGCGGCTGGCTGCTGCGGATCCGGCGTTAGGCTCTCCTTCGTGAAAGTAATCCACATCGCAGGAATAGTTCTCGCGGTTCTCCTCGCTGCGCCGTGCCTCGCTCATGTGGGAAGTCCGGATGTATTTTTTCAAGGCGATGCGGGGCCGTACCATCTCGTGGTGGAGGTTCGCACCCCGCAAATGATTCCCGGAGTTGCGGAGATTCAAATTCGCAGCTCGACGCCGGGAGTGCGGCAAGTGAAAGTTGTGCCGCTTTATATTGTCGGCGAAGGTTCGAAGTATCCGCCGCCTCCTGATGTGCTGCTCCCATCGAAAGACGACCCTCAGTTCTTTTCGGGCAAATTATGGCTAATGGCTTCCGGTTCGTGGCAGGTACGCATTGAGGCGGACGGCGATGCCGGGTCCGGAACGATGGCCGTTCCCGTCCCCGCAGCGGCACGAAACACGCTGCCGATGCAAATGGGACTTGGAGCGCTGCTTACCGGGCTGATGATGTTGCTGGTTCTGGCGATGGTTTCAATCATTGGAGCGGCGCGACGGGAAGGGCAACTCGAGCCGGGTATTGAGCCAGGCCCACCGCAAAGACGCAGCGCGCGCATCGTGATGGCGGTTGCATTCTTGATCGTTGTCGGAATTCTCGTTGGCGGCGGAGTGTGGTGGAAGGTCGCAGCGGCCAATCTTTCTGACCGGATGCTGTACAAAGCGCCCGCGCTGCTAGCGTCAATCGTCCCCGGCGATCAGATGGTTCTGCACATCGGCGATTCCAAATGGCACACGCGACGACCTGACACGGTTTCGACGGAACTCATGCCCGATCACGGACACTTGATGCATTTGTTTTTGATTCGTGTGCCGCAGATGGACCGGTTCTATCATTTGCATCCGACGGCGGATAAAGGTGGCGTTTTCCTGGACGATCTGCCATCGGTTGCAGCGGGGCACTATCAAGTGTTTGCAGATATCGTCCGCGTCTCCGGATTTCCGGACACGCTCTCCGCCGAAATTGACATCCCTGAAACGACAGGGAAGCCTCTCGCGGGAGATGATTCCACCGTCGCAGCAGCGCCGATCTCGCTGGCGCCGAATGGGACGACCGGGAATTTGGTTTCGGCTCTAGCGGATGGAATGCGAATGGTGTGGGAGCGGCAGCCGGGTGTACTCCCTGCGAATCAACTGCTCTGGTTCAAGTTTCGGCTGGAAGATGCGAATGGGAAGCCCGCGGATCACATTGAGCCCTACATGGGTATGGCGGGACATGCAGAATTTGTGAGGTCGGACTTAACTGTGTTCGCTCATGTGCATCCAGATGGCTCAGTCCCCATGGCAGCCGTTGAACTTGCGGACGCGACTCTTCCTGGGAAATCGGTGAAGGATGCCATCGCAAGGCCCAGCGCGACGGAAGAAATGAAGATGCCCGGTATGGCAACCGGTCCGCTCGCGCCTGAAGTAGCTTTTCCCTATGGCTTTCCGAAGCCAGGGTTGTATCGAATCTTTGTACAAGTGAAATATGACGGACGCGTTGAAACCGGAGTGTTCGACGCGGACGTGAAATAGCGGCCGCAACTTCTACGGGCATGCACGCCGTGCCCCAACTGAGACAAGATCTTATTGAGCTCCAGATGCGGCGGCTGGTGCTTGTTTTTGCAGCCAGGTTTGCAGGCTCGGTTCCTGGTGGGTGCGCAAGTCGATGCAGCTATTGATTTCTTCGAGAGTCAATTTCAACGCGTGATCTGTCGCCGGCACTTTGTGGTCAGTGAAAAATTTCTGGACCTCGTCGCGCTTGGATGCATCGCAGAACACACTCGCCGCGTTAATCACCCCCGATTCAGAGTAGTTGCTGAGTTTGGCATTCACGGCGGCCCAGTTATCCCGGATGAAATCCCACGCTAACTGGCGCCCAGCGGGATTTTCGAGCACCGCGCCGATGACTTGCGGAGCATCCTGTGCGCGCATCATCGGCGAGACGGCGAATTTCAGGGTGCGCGTCAGCAAGGCCGGATCGCTAAACAGGCAGAGAGCCTGTCCGTACAGGAGACCCTCTTCCGGCGTCTTAATCTGGCTGAAGTGAGCGATGATCGCGTCATAAAGCGCGGCATCCCCATTGCGAGCGGCAATCGGAATTGCGTAGATCAGCATGGTGCGATCGACAGCCTCGCCGTTCAAGGATTTGTTCATCAATTCCCTCGCGAACTGAATCGCTTGCGGATCGTGTCCGACGAAGCCCATCAGTCGTAACAAGTCAGCACGGCGCTGGCGGGTTTCATCTGAATCGTTTGGACTCGACTGCCAGCCCATTTTCGCGGCAACCGGCCCGAACGTCGCACGCACCCAGCTTTCAAATTGCGGGCGGTCGGAATCGTTGACGAGGTATTCTCCCTCAAACTCTAAATAGTTTGTGAGCTGGTCCATCACGTCCGTGGAAGGATCGTCACGAAGATTTCCGGCAAGATTCATGAAATCGGTGGCCTGCAGGGTATTTGCGTGCAACCCAGAGTACGTGTCCGTGAGCAGCATGTAACGCTCCGGCGCCGAAAGTATGCTCTCAGCGGACTTCGCGATCCGGCCGAGGTTTTCGGAGTCGTAACCGGAACGGTAGTATCCGCGGCCACCAGCATTTCCATACTCGCCGTCACTACATCCCGAAACTGAGATCGCTTGTTCCTTCGAATCGAGAAGTTCGCACTTTTCGGAGCTACTAGTCTTGAGGCACACGGGAATGTCCCAGTGTTCCTTTGAGCCCGCTTCCAGCAGAGAGCGGTCGCGGAAGTAGCGCTGTTGAGAAAGGGCAACTTTTGCATTTCCGCCTGCGCAGGCAGGCGTCACCCAAACAATCGGAACTCCGGGTTGTTTGACGAACCCGGACATAATGCGATCGACGGGTTTGTGTGTAGATTCAGCAATCGTATTCCAGAAATCTTCTGAAGTCGCATTGCTGTAGGCGTATTTCGTGAGGTAGGCGTTCACGCCTTTGCGAAACGCCTCCGGGCCGACAAATCCTTCCACCATGCGAAGGACTGCAGCGGCCTTGTTATATGCGATATCGTCAAAGAGTTCCTCGATTTCCGCCGGTGTTTCGGCGTGGGCTTCAATCGCGCGCGTGGAACTGAGCGAATCCGTCGCCATCGCGTTCGTGCTGGAACGCACGGCGTCGGTTTCGAGGTTCCATTCGGGTTTCCAGGCTTCCATGGGTTTGAAGGACATCCATGTAGCGAAACCTTCGTTCAGCCAGACGTCGTCCCACCACTTCATCGTGACGAGGTCGCCAAACCACTGGTGAGCAATTTCGTGCGCGATTAACTCCTGCGCCACCGCTTTGCGCAGCAGATACGAGGATTGTTTCGGATCGACAAAGATCAGATCACGAGCGATTACGAGGCCGGTGTTCTCCATGGCGCCCGCGGAAAAATCAGAGACTCCAAGAATATCGAGCTTGCCGTAGGGATACTTGATCCCGAAATACTGATCGTAAAACTTGAGGGAAAAAACGGCGGCTTGAAGCGCGTAATCGGCATACGGCTTCTTGTCCGGAATCCCGCACACGCGTACGGGGATGCCGTCGGCGGCACCTTCCACGCATTGCCAGTCGCCCACGGCGAGCGCGACCAGATAGGAGGACATTTTGGGCGAAGTCGCAAATCTCAAAGTGTGCTTCGCTTCACCGGGGCCAGGCGTGTCAGAGATAATTTTGCCGTTTGAAAGGGCGGTGTCACCTCTGTCTATGATGGCCGTAATGTCGAACGTAGCTTTATAGGCTGGCTCGTCGAACGACGGGTACATGCGGCGGGCGTCGGTATTTTCGAGTTGCGAGACGGCGTATTTCCGGTTATTGGCTTTACTCAGGTACAGGCCGCGAAGCTGGCCGTTCAGAATTCCAGTGTAATGAATATGCAGAGCCGCGGGACCCGGCGCTAGCGGCTGATCGAAGGTGAATGTCGCCATTTGTTTTTCTTCATTGGGAGTTATTTTGGCGGTTTGCGTCTTGCCGGCGGACGTAATTGTCGCGTCAGCGAAGGTGATCTCGGCGGCGTTCAAAACGATCTCTGACGTGGGTTTTAGCAAGCGAATGTCGATCGTCTCATCGCCCGCGAAGTTTTCTTTATCGAAATTCAAATCGATCGTAAGTTGATATTTTTCCGGCGCGGCGATTTCGGGCAACCTCTGCGCCCGAGCGAACGGCGAAAAGGCCAAAACGAGTGCAACGAACGACAAAATCTTTCGCATCATTTCTCCTGTCGGCTTCGCCTTAGTGCTGTGCGCGCCCCACTACAACTATACGACGGTCGAGTAGAGTTTGTTTCATTACGTTACTGACGGAATAGAGGTAGAAGTGTGAGCAGCGGCTGCCCCTGAGATTGCAGTCCGCCAGAGATTCTCACCGAGACGTTGTAAGATACCCCGTCTTGAAGCTCAAGCAGGCCAACCCGACTAGCTACACTCCCGATTACGGATACCGTAACACGCCCCAAAAACGACAAAAGCATCGAGCGGTGTATTGTGAGGGCGTCGCGCTCGAACAAATCGCGAGAATCGCTGGAACTCCTGCGTATGTCTACAGTCAACACAGCATTGAACAAGCTTATCGCACGTTGGCGAACGCTTTTGGTTCGCTTCCGCACATGGTGTGTTACGCGGTAAAAGCGAACTCCAACCTTTCGATCCTGCGTATTTTTGCGAGGCTCGGGGCCGGGTTTGACATCGTGTCGGGCGGAGAACTGGACCGCTTGCGCAGAATCGGTGTTCGAGGCGACCGAATTGTGTTTTCAGGCGTGGGTAAATCGCGTGACGAGATTCGCGAGGCGCTGCGATATTCACCGGGAAGGAGACGCGAACTGCGGAGCGGGATCTTGGCGTTCAATGTGGAATCCGGGGCAGAGTTCGACGTGCTGCTTAGCGAAGCATCGCGTCGCGGCTTGGCAAATGGGGTGCGTGTCGGCGCTGCGATCCGAATAAACCCGGATGTAATGGCTGGTGGCCACCGGCACATTTCGACGGGATACCGGCACCACAAATTTGGATTGGGATGGGAAGGGGCAAATCGTCTTTATTTGGCGCACAAAGATTCGCCCTGGATCAAATGGACAGGTATTAGCGCCCATATCGGATCCCAGATCGTGACTCTCGCACCGTTTCGACGCGCTCTTACTCGAATCGCTTCGCATGTCCGGGAGTTGGCGCGAGTCGGAATTATTCTCGAGCATGTCGACATCGGAGGTGGCCTTGGCATCCGCTATACCGACGAAGATCCAGTCGATACAACCACGTACGCCAGCGCGCTTTCGAAAATTATACGGCCACTGGGCTGCAAGTTAATACTCGAACCGGGACGGTCGCTTGTTGGCCCTGCTGGCGTGCTTCTCACACGGGTCCTGTACGTGAAGCGGAGTGGCACAAAAAAATTTGTAGTGGTCGACGCTGGGATGAACGACCTGATCCGCCCTGCTCTGTACGATGCCAAACATCCAATCACGAAAGCGCTCCGAAGCGGAGTGGGCAGGCGCGACCTCGAGCGCGTGGACGTTGTCGGGCCCGTTTGCGAAACGGGAGATTTCTTGGCGCGCGATTGGCCGCTGGAACACGTTGAGCCGGGCGACCTGCTGGTAGTGTGGGGTGCGGGTGCGTATGGCTTCGCGGAAGCGTCAAACTACAATTCGAGACCGCGAGCGGCAGAAGTGATGGTAGATGGCAGCCGGTTTCGATTGATCCGCCGGCGCGAGACTCGCGACGACATGGTGCGCAATGAAATCTAGATTGCTTCGTGCTCACACAATCATTTAGTGAGCCTAGATCACGCCGCTCGATTCACCGAAGTGATTTCTCCTGAGAAGCTCGTGGGTAACCTATCGCGCACTTCGCGCGTAGTACCATTGAAGATGAAGATTGAGGGCCAATGATGAATGCAAGTAGTGATTCAGCGATTCGCGCGGACCGGGTGTCACGGCATTATCAGATGGGTTCGTCGCTGATACGTGCGGTAGACGATGTGACGCTGATAGCGGCCGCAGGAGAATTTTTGGCGCTGCTGGGCACTTCGGGGTCAGGAAAATCAACTCTGCTGAATTTGATGGCGGGACTCGACCGGCCGACGTCGGGATCGATTATCGCGCAGGGCCGGAACTTGTCGGAACTTAGCCCGGTTGAACTTGCGCAATACCGCAGCCGTACGGTGGGAATGGTTTTTCAGTCGTTCAATTTGCTTCCCAAAATGACGCTCGAGGAAAACGTGGAACTACCGCTGCGCCTGGCGGAAGTTGACCGCAGCGAGCGGCCTGCCCGTGTACGTGAATCGCTCGAGAGAGTCGGTCTTGCGAAGCGAGCGGGTCATCGGCCGAGCGAGCTTTCCGGCGGCGAGCAGCAGAGGGCGGCGCTGGCGAGAGCACTGGTGAACCAACCGACGATTTTATTTGCCGACGAGCCTACGGGTAATCTTGATAGCGCGACCGGCGAATCGATCATGCATCTGGTAAAGGAAATTCAGCAGTCGCTCGGAATGACAATCGTGATGGTGACGCACGAACGGCCGCTTGCGGACCGTTTCGCCGACCGGATCGCAGCGCTGGCCGATGGGAAACTTGTGAGCGACAGGGTAACGGCATGAAGGCGCGAGACCTGGGGGAGCTAGCGATCCGCAATTTGAGGGAAGCACTGCTGCGAAATTCTTTGACGACGCTTGGGATCGCAGTGGGCGTGGCGTCTCTCGTTGCGATGCTTTCGCTTGGCGTCGGTTTGCAGGAACTGGCATCGAAACGGCTGTCGAACTCGGGCCTGTTCGATACGGTGATCGTGATGTCACGATCTGCCAGCCGGGGATTCGGGCGGGCGCCCGAACCTCATAACGATCCCGCGAATAAGCCGGCGCCGCGAGTTTCTCCTCCGCTCGATGATGTCGCTCGCCAGGCGATGCAAAAGATTCCCAACGTTGTAGAAGTGTATCCGCAGGTTCGGTTTCCGACGGAAGTGCGATTTGGGGGAGCGCCGTACGCGACGATGGTGGCGGGGATTCCCGAGTCAGCGCAAGAGAACGGTGCGTTCGACGGGATCGACGGAAAATTCTTCTCGGGTGCGAATGCCAACGAGGCAATTTTGCAGATCGAGTTCGCGAAGGATTTATCGGAACAGCCGTCGAGCCTGGTCGGCAAGGACCTGGTTCTGCGTTATGCGGAGCGGCAGGCGTTGGCGCCGGAGGCGAGATCTACCGAGACGACAGGCGCGGCGGCGAGTGATGCGGCGGGCGGCGGATTTTCTGTTGTGCCGCGCGACATGAATCTTCGGATTGTCGGAATAGTTGACACTGAACCTGCCGCAGGGTTTGGCGGCATTGGGAGCGGACGTGTGCTGATACCGCTCGATGTGGCGGAGAAGTTGCGAGCGACGCAACTGAATGACTTGCGCGATGTGGTCCGTGGGACGAATGGCAAGACGACCTATGCCAGTCTAACGATCCGCGCGAAGAGCCCGTCACAGGTGGAGAAGATCGAAACCGCGGTGAAAGACATGGGATTTTCTACATTCTCGTTGCTAGACGCGACGCGAAACCTACGAATCTTCTTCACTATCTTCGATTTGTTGCTCGCAATCTTTGGAAGTCTGGCTCTGGCAGTGTCTACATTGGGTATGGTCAATACGTTAGTGATGGCGATTCTGGAGCGGCGGCGCGAGATTGGCGTGCTGAAAGCGCTAGGCGCCGCCGACCGGGACGTAAAGCAATTGTTCTTTGCCGAGGCCGGCGTGATGGGATTGGCGGGCGGAATTTTAGGCGTTGGGATGGGCTGGCTCATAGGTCGAGCAGTCACGTGGGGAACGAACGTTTACCTGCGAAGGCAGAATCTCCCTTCGGCGCACGTTTTTTCCGTGCCGTTGTGGTTGGTCTTGGGCGGCATTATTTTTTCAATTGTCGTGAGTCTTGTGGCGGGCTTGTATCCGGCCTCGCGGGCGGCGCGGCTGAATCCTGTGGAAGCTCTCCGATATGAATAGGGCGGCGTTAGCCATTGCGGCGTGTTTGGTTTTCGGTTTTTTCGCTGGAACCGTCCACGCAGCCGGGCGCGCGGAATGCCAGAGCGTGCCGAGCGCGATTCTCGGGCGCGCCGTGCCTTACTGCATCTTATTGCCACCGAGCTATGACGAGCAAAAGGCTCGTAAGTATCCGATCCTTTATTTTCTTCATGGGTTGGGCGACAACGAACAGATGTTGCTGCATTCGGGCGGCTGGAATCTGGTTGAAGATTTGTGGGAGCAGCACAAGCTAAGCGATTTTCTAATCGTGACCCCAGCGGCGGACGCCAGTTTTTATATTAACTCGCGCGATGGCCACCAGCGATACGAGAATTTCTTCCTGCAGGAGTTCATGCATGCCATCGAACGGCGCTACCGAACCGAGTCGGGCAGAGCGACTCGAGGCGTTGCGGGTTTTTCGATGGGCGGTTACGGAGCGCTGCGGTTAGCGTTCCTGCACCCCGAGCTATTCGGTTCTGTGAGCGCACACAGCGCTGCGCTTATTGAAAATTTGCCTGCCATCACTGTCGCTGACGGAGACCAAAACCCTCGAATGAGACTGCTCGGTGATGTTTTCGGGTCTCCACCCGATCGTGCCTTCTGGGATCGCAATAACCCGCTGCGAATCGCGCGGACGGCGAAACTCTCGGACTTGAAGATTTATTTCGATTGCGGCTCGGAGGATCGCTACGGATTTTACGCCGGAGCTGAGAGGCTGGATAAGACCCTGACCTCGCGCCACATTCCGCATGAATTTCATATGTATCCGGGCGGGCACGATTGGAGCTATTTTGCCGAGCATCTGCCGGAGTCGCTCGAGTTTGAATCCCGGGCGTTTGGACTCCCGTCCGCGACCCGATAAGCCAACGCATATGACGCAACATGCCCTTGCATTCGGTCTTACGTAATTATAGTGTCAGCTATAGCAAGTAAGTCATCTGTGATTTCACTCCGCATTCTACACTATGAGCGATGAGGGCCTATCGACGGCGCACCAGAAGCAACAATGTATTCCGATCGCAGGGATCGGTGCATCGGCAGGCGGTCTTGAGGCAATTTCGCACTTGCTTCGGGCTCTCCCCGCTGACACCGGAATCGGTTTTGTAATCGTTCAACACCTTGCCCCGGACCATGAAAGTTTGCTCGTGGATATTTTGGGCCGTGTGGCTTCGATGCCCGTAGTCGAAGCCACTGACGGACGTGCGGTCGAGCCAAATCGTGTTTACGTAATCCCACCCAATGCTGACCTCGAGATCTCGCACGGCGTTCTGCACCTAAAACCGCGAACGACCGGATTTGGCTTGCACCTCCCCATAGACCAGTTCCTGACTTCGTTGGCAGAAGATTGCAAAGAGAGATCGATTGGAATCATCTTATCTGGCACCGCTTCCGACGGCACCCTTGGTTTTAAGGCGATCAAAGCAGCGGGAGGCATTACGTTTGCGCAGGATGAGGTGAGCGCGAAATACGGGAGCATGCCGCAGCACGCGATTGCGGCTGGGTATGTCGACTTCATCCTTCCTCCTCAGAAAATTGCCCAGGAGCTGGTCCGAATCAAGCTCCACCCGTATGTGGCGCGCGAGCCTTTGACGGAGGACGAGGGCGCCCAGGCCATCAGCGAAAAATACTTAAACACGATCTTTTCCGTTTTGAAGATCGCTACCGGCGTGGATTTCTCGAACTACAGAGAACCGACCGTGATTCGTAGGGTCAGGCGGCGCATGGCGGTTCATAATCTTGAAACAATCGCTTCCTATATCAATTTCTTGCAGCAGACGATGGGAGAGCCTCAGGCGCTCTATAACGACCTGCTGATCAACGTTACTGGTTTTTTTCGCGATCCCGAGATTTTCGAGGTATTACAAAAGAAAGCATTTCCGCAGCTTCTCGCGGCAGGGGAGACGCGAGCTTCGATCCGCATCTGGGTGCCCGGATGCTCCACCGGAGAAGAGGCGTATTCGATTGCGATGTGCCTCTCCGAATATCTGGCTGGGATCAAAAGTGCTTGCGGGATTCAGATATTTGCCACCGATATCAGCGATGTGGCTCTCGAAGTTGCACGCACGGGAATTTACACACAGAGCGAGGTGGTAGACGTTTCGAGCGACCGATTAAAGCGATTCTTCAGCGAGGTTGCGCAAGGTTTTCAAATCAACAAAACGATTCGAGAGATGTGCGTTTTCGCGAAGCAGAATTTGATAAAAGATCCGCCGTTCTCGAAAATCGACCTGATTAGCTGCCGCAACCTGCTGATTTACCTCAAGCCCAGTCTTCATAAGCGCTTGATGCCGATCTTTCACTATGCATTGCAGCCGCATGGATTCTTGTTGCTCGGAAAATCCGAGAGCGCCATGGGCGTTTCTGATCTTTTCGGGATTGTGGACAAAAGGCACAAAATTTACTTCAAGAAGTATGCCCCCTCGGGTACTCGCCCGGAGTTCGGAGTTGGTCAGCCGCTTTCGGCGCTACAGGATTCCAAGGCCCGCGTCGCGTCGCGGCTGATCCGCGACTTCGATCCGCAAAAGGAAGCGAATCGGCTGCTTCTTTCCGAATTCACCCCGGCCGGCCTGCTGCTGAACAGCAATCTGGAAATTATCCATTTCCACGGTCACACGGGACCGTATCTAGACCCTGTCCCCGGTGCAGCGAGCCTCAGGCTTTTGAAAATGGCACGCGAGGGTCTTCCCTTGGAGTTGCATTCTGCGATCCAGCAAGCGGAAACCGTCGGCAAGCCGGTGGTGAAGAGCGGAATTCGGGTGGCGTCGGGCGAAGGAATCCGCGAGATAACAATTGAAGTGAGACCGATTAAGTCTCCGGCGGGCGACCGTTTCTATCTCGTTCTATTTCGAGAAGGTGGCGCTCCGCAACCCGGTCAAGAATCCACATATTCAGCGCAGGACAGGGAAGTGGTGGGGTTGAGGGGAGAGCTCGAGCAAGTGAACGCTCAACTGCACGAAATAATCGAGCACAACGAAGAAAATGAACAAGAGCTCCGGGTCGCAAACGAAGAAGTTCAATCAACGAATGAGGAACTACAAAGCACAAATGAGGAGCTCGAAACCGCCAAAGAAGAACTCCAGGCAACAAACGAGGAACTGACAACCCTTAACGAGGAATTGCAGAACCGGAATATCGAACTCGGCCAGTCGAATGACGATCTTTTGAACATAATTAGCAACCTGACGGTGCCGATGGTAATTCTAGGACGGGATCTGAGGATACGGCGGTTCACTCCGAGCGCCGCGGATATTCTTAAACTTATTCCGGGAGATGTCGGCCGCCCAGTCACCGACTTGAGTGCGGCTCTCGACTTTGACGGCTTTGGTAACATGGTGTTTGATGCGATCCATTCCGAATCGATGAAGTCGCGAGACGTGAAGGACCGGCACGGCAAATGGCACTCGCTTCGCATACGTCCATACAGCACGGCAGCAGGAAAAATCGAAGGAGCGGTGATTACATTCATCGATATCCACGAACTTAAGCTGGAGATGGCGGAAAGCCAAAGGTATGCCGAAGCCATCGTAGCCACCATTCGGGAATCGATCCTGCTTCTCGATGCCGAGCTGCGAGTGAAAGCGGTGAACGAATCATTCCTTGAGAGGTTTCGTGTATCTCGGGAGGAGACTGAGAATCGTCAAATTTATGATTTAGGCGGCGGCGCCTGGAACATCCCGCGACTTTTGTCTCTGCTCAGGGAAATCCTGCCGAAACAGACGGAAATCAAGGATTTTGAAGTTGCGCATGACTTTCCCAAGCTCGGCCGTCGCGTGATGAGTTTGAACGCGCGACAGATCAAACGAGCGGATAACCGGCCCGACTGGATTTTGCTAGCGATCGAAGACGTTACGGAGCGAAAGCGCTCCCAGCGTGCCTGACAGCCTCGTTCTCGAAGTTACCGCCCCAACGATTCCGCAACGCGATTATTCCAGGAGGTTGAAGCACTCTACCTGCTGCCAGTCGAACTCCGGGTATTTTCGAGGACGAGCACGAGAATCCGGCCGTCGGAGTGGAATGTGCCGCCGGTTGCGGTCTTGGCTTCGGTGAGAGGATCGGGTGGCGTCGCGTGCTCGCGAGCAGCAACAAGGCCTGTACCTGAGAGCGTATCGTTCACATACTCTCGCTCCTTATCGATCGCTGGATCGATCTTGTGAGTGATGCCATTGTTGCGCTGGTCACGCTCGAAGCCAATGTCGTGCGTAGCGGCAACGCACCAGACTTGGCGGCCGCCTACCATGTAGGGCGACTTCCAGACGCGAAGGTGATTGCGCGACATCGCAACGCGCACCGGCTCAGCGTGCGCAAAACCATAGTCCTGGGGACGATCGAAGAGATACAGTGTGCTCATTGGCATCGTCAGGTAATCTTTTTTCTCCATCGAGTCCATAAGCCCGGTGATGACGGTTGCCTGCACGTCACGATCGACATGGACCCACCCGGCGGTGGTAAAAACTCGAACCACCTGTTCTTGCGTGCCAATCATCAGGATGTTGACCATATCGCCGGGATTGCCTTTCTTATCGGAAATGCGTCGCGGAATTTCGTTCAACAAATCGGCAGTGACGCCGGCGATTCTGGTTTCGACCGGACCTCCGACGGCCGTCGCGGCCGCGGTATTCAGGCCCGGATCGAGCACCTCTATCGTGACCTTGAAGCTCCCTTTCGCGGCAGAAGCGTCTTTGTACCTCTGGTTGATCCCAAGGAACAAACGGCCCGCTACAGGCACCGTGAACTCCTTCGTCAAGCCAATCGAAAACGGCTGCGCGGCATCGCCCGAGCCGACGCGGGCGATCACTTCGCCGTGATTGCCATCAGGAACAGCATACTCGTGAATCAAATCAGCCCAGCCGCGACTGAGCCCGTCCGGGCCAAAGCTGCGTTCGTCAGGATTTTTTCCGGCGGGCGGATATGTCACCGTTCCGGTAGCTGTGGCGCGCAGTTTTTCACCGCCGCGCACGTCAATGTTCGTATCGACCCATTGTTTTGTCCCATCGATCGTGAGTTGGTATGACTTGTTGTTGGTGGCGCTGCCCTGGGCTGATTTGGCGTGCGAAACGGCAGATTGTCGAGTCCGTCCCGACGCAATCGCGACGGAAAGCGTGAGATACGCAATCAGAACGGCGAGACGCAATGTCCGAGTCACAGTCATCGTCTAGAAATCCACGGTTAGGATATCGCCGCCAGACTGAAGCTTGCAACGACGGCAATTCTTGGAATCAAGGGGAGGCCCACGAGGTTGCTCAGAACGCGAGCAGGAAATTACGCCGAGGGATGCGGCTGGGGCGCAGGGGCGGAGATTTCCTTTGTGAACCCCGCCTGGAGGCGACGCACGAGCACGTAGAGCACAGGAATGAAGATCAAGTTGAGGAATGTGGAGGCAATCATGCCTCCGAAGACCGTGGTGCCCACAGAGCGACGACTGATGCGTCCGGCGCCTTGGGCCAGGACGAGCGGCAGCACGCCAAGAATAAATGCGAGTGATGTCATCAGGATGGGCCGCAATCGGATAAGCGCCGATTCCACAGCGGCGTCAATGATGCTGAAACCCTTCTCACGTAGCTGCTCCGCGAACTCGACAATCAAGATCGCATTCTTGCTGGAAAGCCCGATCAACATTACAAGCCCGATCTGGCAGTAAACGTCATTTTCCTGTCCGCGAAGCGCCTGTGCGCCCACCGCACCTAGCAACGCCATCGGCACCGCGAGAAGCACTATGAAAGGAAGTGAAAAGCTCTCGTACTGCGCGGCCAAGGTAAGATACACGACGAGCAAACCGAGGCCGAAGAGCGTTGCGGCCTGACTGCCGGACTGCAACTCCTCAAGCGAAAGGCCCGTCCACTCGTAAGCAAATCCGGGCGGCAGGACTTTTTTCGCGATGCCGTCCATCGCCGCAATCGCATCGCCGGAACTTTTGCCAGGGCCTGCGGAACCGTCAATTTCTGCATAGCGGAAAAGATTGTAGTGGCTGATCACTTGAGGCGACGCCTGGGGCTGGAGCGTCACGAGAGTTTCCAGTGGCACCATCACGCCCTTATCGGAACGGACGTAATATTCCTTGATGTTGCCCGGTTCCGCGCGGAATTGCTTGTCGGCCTGAACGTAGACGCGATATGCGCGATTGTTGAAGTCGAAATCGTTTACGTAGACTGACCCCATGTAGACTTGCAGCGCGTCTGTGATTTGATTCAGCGAAATTCCGAGGGCTTTTGCCTTCCCGCGATCAAACGTCAGCACGAATTGTGGGTCGTTCGCGCTGAAACTCGTGAAAAGGCCTGCGAGGCCGGGATTCTGGTTTCCTTCCTGCACCACTTTTTGCGTAGCGTTGGCCAGAGCTTGCATGGAAGTCCCGGTTTGATCTTCGAGCACAAACTGAAATCCGCCGAACTGCCCGAGACCTTGCACGGCTGGCGGCGCGAAGGGAACCACCTGCGCTCCGGTAATTCCAGAGAGGGGACCGCGAAGCCTCTCTAGAATGGCGTCGCCCGAATGTTCCTCTCCCTTGCGCTGATCGAAATCCTTCAAGCCTGCGAAGATCAGCGCGCGATTCGAAGCGCTGCCGGCGAAGCTGAACCCGGCCACGGTAAACGCACTGTCCATCTCCGGAACTTTTGCGAGGATCGCTTCCACCTGCGCGCAAACATTCGTCGTGTATTCGAGTGACGCGCCCTCCGGGCCTTGCACCGCGATGATAAGGTAGCCCCCGTCTTCAGCGGGGATGAAGCCCTTCGGAACGTGTTGATATACCCAGTAAGTAAGGCCGAGTCCGCAGAAGAAGAGAATCACTGCGGCGAACTCAAAGCGCAGAAAGAACCTCAGAAATCTTTGGTAGCCCTGTCCAAACGCCGTCATTCCGCGGTTGAAAGCTGCGAAGAAGCGGTTTTGTACCATGTGGCCGTGGCCGAGAAATATTGCGGAG
>Ga0210387_10001398_pt1 | contig 18183 bp, 18 predicted proteins | sample IncBWC7OmetaG_FD_160108 | JGI IMG/M metagenome (GOLD analysis project Ga0210387, IMG submission 160108) | Forest soil microbial communities from Barre Woods Harvard Forest LTER site, Petersham, Massachusetts, United States - Inc-BW-C-7-O ...
AGGACCCATCGACGCCATGGTTCATGCCGTTGCGTTGCCTTTCGATGTTCTGTCTTATGAGGAGCATTCTCGCGGTAAGGGAAGTGGCGCACAGGCGGTCTCTTATATAGAGATCACGACGCGTTCTAGGCGCACCCTGTTCGGGGCCGGCATGCACCCCAATATTGTTACCGCGTCGCTTTTGGCGGTCGTGTCGGCGGTTAATCGGGCAATTGCGCTCGGGGCATTGTCGCCTCGGAGCGATTCGGCGCTCACCGGCACGTGAGGAGTGTTATATAAGCGGTTGATCTAGAAAGACAAAGAACTTCCACACTGCGTCACCAAAACTGTCGGACAGCTTTCTGGTCCAAACTTAAGTGATTCTTGTCGCACTAGTTGAATGCCGGACAGAATCGGATATAGTGCGCAGCTTCATGAACTTGAGCTGATCGATGCTATTGATTTCAGGGGCTTTTCTTCAAAAATGAGCGAACGCGAAGACGAACATTTCGATATTGACGATGAGTTTCTCGGTGAAGCCGAGGAAGCGCACGAGTTCGATCCCCTCATTGAGCGCACTGAGCGGCGCCCGAAAGTGGCCGCGGCGGGCAAGCGCGGCAAGGCGGCGTGGAGCCGGGTCGAAGACGTCCTGGCAGAACGTCAGCTAGAGAAGGAACTGCGCGAAATATTTGAGGACGACTAATATTGTCGCCTCCTGACGCTGCACACGCGTCAGGCTTCGCGGGATAAATCACATGTCTTCCTCCTTGCTCGTCAATGCTGAAGCTTGGCTTGTGCTCAAATTCGGCGGCACGAGCGTCTCCAATCCCACCAATTGGCACAACATCGCGCGGGTTTTACGTGCGCGCGCGGCCGAAGGCTTCCGGCCGGTGGTCGTTCATTCAGCGCTGTCGGGAATCACGGATCGGCTCGAGACGCTGCTGTCAGCCGCCCTGAACGGTTCACACCTCCCCATTCTCGAGCACATCGAACTCGCTCACCGCAGCCTCGCTGAACGCTTAAGCATTACCCCCAACGCGCGGTTCGAACAGTTTGTACGCGAATTGCGCGAGCTGATCGGCGTGCTGGCGGAGCGTCGCAGCATCGGCGATGCCGCGCGTGCACGGGTTATGGCGATGGGCGAATTGTTGGCGACGACGCTCGGCGCCGAGTTCTTGAATGCGCAAGGCATCGGCACGGTGTGGGTCGATGCGCGCACCGTGCTGCGTGCCGACGAGCGTCTCAACGCAACCCACAAGGCCAGCCTCCTGTCGGCAACCTGCGAATTTTCCCCCGACCTGAATCTTCAGGCCAGCTGGCGTGCCCTCGATAAAGTGGTGATCACGCAGGGTTTCATCGCCGCCAACGCGGCCGGGGATACGGTGTTGCTCGGGCGCGGCGGCTCAGACACGTCGGCGGCCTATTTCGCCGCCAAGCTGAGCGCGGCCCGTCTCGAAATTTGGACCGATGTGCCGGGCCTGTTCAGCGCCAATCCCCATGCGGTTCCGACGGCGCGCTTGCTGCGCGAGCTGCATTACGACGAGGCGCAGGAGATCGCGAGCAACGGCGCCAAGGTGCTGCACCCGCGCTGTGTCCTGCCGGTGCGGCAGTACAAAATTCCACTGCATGTGTACGCCACGCAGGCGCCGGGTTTGGAGGGTACGGTGGTGAGCGCCAACGTCGCCGACACGGCCGCGCAGGTTAAAGCCATTGCGATCAAGAAGGGGATTACGCTGGTTTCCATGGAAAGCCCGGGCATGTGGCATCAAGTCGGTTTTCTGGCCGACGCCTTCCAGGTCTTCAAGCAGCACGGACTTTCGGTCGACTTGGTGTCGACCTCTGAAACCAACGTCACCGTGTCTTTGGATCCCACCGCCAACACGCTGGATGGCGCGGCACTCGAGGGCCTGACGGCAGCGTTGAGCGAGATTTGCCGCGTCGAAATCCTGGGTCCCTGCGCGTCTTTAAGTTTACTGGGGCAGAATATTCGCGGCATCCTGCATGAATTGGGCGCGGCCTTTGAATTGTTTCAGGACCAGAAAATTTATCTGGTGACGCAGGCCGCCAACGATTTGAATTTCACGTTCGTCATCGACGAGTCGCAGGGCGACCGGTTGGTGCACCAGCTCCATGAGCGGCTGATTCAGAGCATCGGTTCGGACAAGGTTTTGGGCCCGACTTGGACGCAGCTGTTCGGCGACAAGAGTGCGCATGCCGCGCGGACCTTGAATTGGTGGGAGCAGCCGCAAAAGCGCCGCGCGTTGCTCGATATTGCGGCGCGCGAGTCCGCAGCCTTTGTTTACGACATGGAGACCTTGGACGCGGCGATTGCCGCGGTGCTCTCCGTGCGATCCGTCAAGCGCTGGGCTTATGCCATGAAGGCGAATTGGCATCCCGAGATCCTGCGCAGGATCTACGCCGCGGGACTCACCCTGGAATGCGTGTCGCGCGGAGAACTCGAACATGCCTTCGCTTCGGTGCCGGCACTCGATCCCGCGCGAGTCTTGTTCACGCCCAATTTCGCGCCGCGCGCCGAATACGAATTCGGCTTCGCGAAGGGCGCCAGAGTCACGCTGGATAATCTCTACCCGTTGAAAATGTGGCCGGACGTGTTTCGCGGCAGGGAGGTCTTCCTGCGCATCGATCCCGGTTTTGGGCGCGGCCACCACAGCCACGTGCGCACCGCCGGCGTGCACACCAAGTTTGGCATTCCCCTGTCGGATGAGGATGAGCTCGTTGCGCTGATCCAGTCGGCACGCGTCCGCGTCACGGGCCTGCACGCCCATACCGGCAGCGGGATCTTTGATGTGGCGAATTGGACCGAGACCGGCGCGCTCTTGGCGGGTCTTGCCAAGCGCTTCCCTGATGTCGCCGTCGTGGATCTGGGCGGAGGCATTGGCGTTCCCGACCAACTGGGCCACAGTGAGATTGACCTTGCGGTGCTCGATAAGGGCGTGGCGCGGTTGGTGCAGGACTTTCCGCACATTGAATTCTGGATGGAACCCGGCCGCTATCTGGTGGCGCGGGCGGGCGTGCTGGTCGCGCTCGTGACCCAGCTCAAGGGCAAGGGCGACGTGCATTACGTGGGCGTCGCAACCGGGATGAATTCCTTGATCCGCCCGGCGCTGTATGGGGCGCATCATGACATTCGGAATCTCACCCGCCTCGAGGAGCCGATGAGTCATCGCGTCAATATCGTCGGTCCAATCTGCGAAAGCGCCGATCAATTAGGCGCGGACCGCTGGCTCCCCGACAGCCGGGAAGGTGACGTAATTCTCATTGCCAACTGCGGAGCCTATGGATACGCCATGTCCTCGAACTATAACCGGCGTCCCCCGGCGCGAGAGTTTATTATCTGACTATGAAACAGGTGGGCATCATCGGTTGGCGCGGCATGGTGGGTTCAGTGCTCCTCGACAGGATGCGCGAGGAAAAGGACTTCGATGTCATCGCGCCGACTTTCTTCAGCACCTCGCAGGCGGGTGCGGCCGGACCTCAATTGGGATCAGGCACCGCCAAGGTGCACGACGCAAACGATATTGAGGCGCTGGCGCGGCTACCCATGCTCATCAGCACCCAAGGGGGCGACTATACCCAATCCGTACATCCTCGTTTACGGGCGGCTGGCTGGCAGGGGTATTGGATCGACGCCGCCTCCGCGTTGCGCATGGAAAAGAATGCGGTGATCGTGCTCGATCCGGTGAACCTACCCGTGATGCAGGCGGCACGTGAGCGTGGCATCAAAGATTTTATCGGCGGCAATTGCACCGTGTCGCTCATGCTGATGGCGGTGGCCGGCCTGCTGCGCGCCGGCGTTGTCGAATGGATTACCGCGATGACCTACCAGTCGGCTTCGGGCGCCGGCGCCCAAAATATGCGGGAAATGCTGCAGCAAATGGGCGTGCTGCACGGCTCGGTATCGGCCCTGCTGAAAAATCCCGCTTCGAGCATTCTCGACATAGACCGAGCCGTGAGCGCGGCGTTGTCGGCGGAGGATTTTCCTCGTGCGCACTCTGAGGTGCCGCTGGCCGGAAGCCTCATCCCCTGGATCGACAAGGATCTAGGGAATGGTCAAAGCCGCGAGGAATGGAAGGCTGCCGCGGAGGCCAACAAGATCCTAGGGTTGGAAGCGCATCCGGTGCCGATGGAAGGGATTTGCGTCAGGGTGAGCGCCATGCGCTGTCATTCTCAAGCGCTGACCATCAAGCTTAAGCAAGACCTGCCGATGCAGGAAGTCGAGAAGTTGATCGGCGCCGGCAATCCCTGGGTGCGCATCGTGCCCAACAACAAAGACGCCTCGATTCGCCAATTGTCGCCCGCCGCGGTCAGCGGCAAATTGGAAATCCCCATCGGCCGGCTTCGCAAGCTCTCGATGGGCGGCGATTATCTATCCGCTTTCACGGTGGGCGATCAGCTCTTGTGGGGCGCAGCCGAACCGCTGCGCCGCACGATGCGATTTCTGCTGCCGTACGTGGCCTGATTCTTAGGCTGCCTCGCCTTTAAGGCGCCCACATCACTTCGACCGGCGTGCGGCGCTGACGCAGCACGTACCGGATCGGCATTTCTTCCGCGGGCCCGTCGCCGCTCGCCGCGCTGTAGGTTTTCCACTTTTGCGCGCCGGTAATCATCAGCACGATGCGGCGCGAATCCAACAGGGCGCTCAAGTTCAAACTTAAACGCGGATGGGGCGCAACCGGCGATCGCATGCCGACACAGCCCGGCACCGCCGCCGGATTAACAGCGCTGGCCAGATTCGGCGATCGCGGAAATAGCGAGGCCGTATGGCCGTCGTCGCCCATACCGAGCACGACCGCGTCGAAGGGGCGGGGCACACGGGCAAAGGTCTCCCAGGCCGACACGGCGCCCAGATCCGGGGTGGGGGCGGCATTTTTCAGTCCAATGAAGCGCGCGGCCGCCGCGGATTCTTTCAGCAAATAGTCGCGCACCAGTTTTTCGTTGCTTTCAGGATCCGATGGTTCGACCCAGCGTTCATCGGCGAGCGCGATGCAGACCCGGCTCCAGTCGAGGCTTTCGGAGCGCAATAGTTCGAACAGCTTTATCGGCGACTTGCCGCCGGATACCACCAAGCTCGCCAGCCCGCGCGCGGCAATCGCCGTGCTAAGGTTCGCGGCGAGTTGACGGCTGAGGTCGCGTGACAGGGAATCGCTGTCGGCGAATTTCGTGGCCGGGGGATCAGAGTTCACAGTCATTGGCGCAGCGTAACATTTGCGCCCGCGTTCTAGAACTCTTAAGCGCTATGGCACAATGGTCAGCTTGATGCTGCCCCGTTGACGAAATCTTAAGGGATAGGAATATATGAAGGATTTGACGGACAGTTCCATCGTCAAGAACATCTTGCAAATGGCATTGCCCATTGCGGCGGGGATGTTCTTTCAGACCTTGTATTTTCTGATTGACCTGTATTTTGTCGCCGGGTTGGGAGATGCCGCGATCGCCGGCGTCGGTGCTGCCGGCAACGTGATGTTCGTGGTGTTTGCGGTTACGCAGGTGCTGGGTGTGGGCACGGTTACTCTGATATCGCATGCCGCCGGCCGCAAAGATCAGGCAGACGCGAACTTGGTGTTCAATCAAAGTCTGTCGCTGGCGGCGAGCTGTGCGGTGTTCACGCTGGCGTTGGGATTTTTTGCGGGACCCTATTATGTGAGGACGCTGGGCGCGAGTGCGGCAACGGCGGCCGCGGGCATCGAATACCTTCACTGGTTTCTGCCCAGTTTGGCGCTGCAGTTCGCTGTGGTCTCCATGGGGTCGGCGCTGCGCGGCACGGGTATCGTGCAACCGACCATGATCGTGCAGGTGCTGACCGTGGTGCTCAACGCCATCCTCGCGCCGGTGCTGATCGCCGGTTGGGGCACCGGGCTGCCGATGGGCGTCGCCGGCGCCGGTCTTGCCAGCTCCCTTGCACTGGCTGTCGGTGTGATCATGCTTGCCTTGTACTTTCACCGGCTCGAGAAGTATGTGGGTTTCATTCGTGCCCAGTGGCGACCGCAAATGGTGGTTTGGCGCCGGCTACTGCGCATCGGATTGCCGGCTGGGGGTGAATTTTTGCTGATGTTCGTACTGATGGCGGTCCTGTACTGGGTATTGCGGCCGTTCGGACCCGATGCGCAGGCCGGGTTTGGAATCGGCATGCGCATCATGCAGAGCATGTTCCTGCCTGCGATGGCGGTGGCGTTTGCGGCGGCCCCCATCGTCGGCCAGAACTTTGCGGCGCGTAAATTCGCGCGGGTGCGCGAAACCTTTACGTTAACCACGCTCATCGGCAGTTGCATCATGGTGCTCATGACATTTTTCTGTCAGTGGGGAGCACCCTTGGTGATCGGGGCGTTTACCAAGGACCCCACTGCGCTGACCGTCGGTTCACAGTATCTGCAGATTATCTCCTGGAATTTTCTAGCTTCCGGGTTCGTGTTCACCTGCTCGGCGGTATTTCAGGGCCTCGGTAATACGGTGCCCGCTGTGATCAGCTCGGCCAGCAGGCTGGTGAGCTTCGTGTTGCCTGTGCTCTGGCTCTCGGCACAGCCCCATTTTGAGATGGTCCAAGTTTGGTATGTCTCGGTTGCGAGCGTCGCCTTGCAGGCCGTGTTCAGTCTCTGGCTGGTGCGCCGAGAGTTAAGGTTGCGGTTGAACCCGGCGCCCGCGTCGGTGCCCGCTTAACCCGCATGACGCTGCAAACATTTGTGTCGATCGCGGGATGGGTGGCGGCACTGCTGATTCTGGGAGCGTACAGCTTGTTGTCATTCGGCAAAATCCTGCCGAGCTCCTGGGTCTATCAGGCGATGAACATCGTGGGCGCCGCCGGATTCATCATCAATTGCGCCTATAACAATGCCTGGCCGTCGGTGGCGCTCAATATCGTATGGATGGGAATTGCGTTTTACGCGCTGCGCCGAAACGCTCGAGGGGAGGGCAGGAAGAGTCAAGGCTCGAAGGCAACGGTGTCTTGACCCTTCTTTCAAGACCCTGCTCTTCCGGATCTTGACGCCTCCCATCCCCCTAAGTCGTAGCGCATGATTGGTCGGGCTGGAGTTCTGCAAGCGACGGTTCTGAATCCAGCGCGCAAAAACGTAGAGCGGTAACCGGTTCCGGATGCGCTGGGCGACTTGGCTGCATCAAGAGGATAGGCTTCGAGTGCCGGCGCCCGCGCCCGCTTGGCAGTGCGCAACGCCGCTTGAATTAGCCGCGTTGTCACGCCGCGTTTGCGATAGCCGATCCGCACATACAGGCAGGAGAGCGACCAAACAGGGATCTCGTCGACACGTTTGAGGCGCCAGCTTCGATCGATCCAGGGGAGGGCGCTCCGAGGCGTCAGCTGGCACCAACCCACCGCCAAAGCGCCGTGAAATGCGAGCAGGCCAGGCGGTGGGCCCTGATTCACTACTTGGTGAAAAGCCATTTTGTTACTATTGGGCGGCTGTTTTCGGTAGGCGCTGCCGAGTCGCCAGTACATGCACCAGCAGCCGTTGCAAGCACCCTTCTTGCCGAAGAGATCTTCGAGCGCAGGCCATAATTCAGGTGTCAGTGGTCGAACCGTGAGTTTCATTTAATTCCTATTATCGCTCCGGTGTCTCAATGTTAAAAATTTATGCGACACCGCTTTCCGCAAATGGTCGCAAAGTCTTGGCGGTCAGTCGGCAGCTAGGCCTGAGTCCGGAGATTCACAACGTCAATGTCTACCGTGGCGAGGGGCGCCTTCCCGAATTTCTCGCCATCAATCCATCCGGGAAAATTCCGACCCTGGTCGATGGCGAGTTCGTTCTGTCGGAATCCAACGCGATTTTGCAGTACCTCGCCGAGGCGCACGCTGAGAACCGCCTGTGGTCAAGCGACTCGAAGCAGCGCGCTACAATTGCCCAATGGCTTTTTTGGGAGTCGGCGCATTGGCAACCGACTTTGATCGCCTTCCTGTCGGAGCTGGTGGGTCATCGGCTGCTCCCGGAAAGAATTCCCAAGCCGCAGCACGTTCCGGATTGGAGGAGTGCCTCCGTTCAGCCGATATTAAATACATTGGAATCGGGTTTGAATGCCAATGCGTTTCTGGCCGGATTTGAGGCAACCATTGCGGACTTCGCGGTCGCCGGAATGACGACCTACTTTCGCGCCGCGGATTTCCCGTTTCAACGCTTCCCTAGAATTGCCGACTGGTATGAGCGGATCGAGTCGTTCGACTCATGGCGCGGCACGGAGGCGCCGCTCTGGTCTACCCCGGTACTGTGAATTTGAGCGCCCGCTCGCATGGGCGAGGGGGATAGGAAGTGTGTAGGCACGGAAGAACAGTGCCTACACACTTCCTATCGCCCTCGACCTTTCAGCCGGTCGCTCAAGTTTAACGGTGCTGGAGGAGGGTAAACAGAGTCGAGGCACTGCCGTCTTCGTGCCTCGACTCTTCTTAGCCTCCCTGAAGCGCGCACGGCAACCGGTCAGAATCACCGCCGAGGTATTAGTCGGCCTCGCGCCCCGCGTGACGAGACTCCAGTTCGGCGGCAACCTGAGCCAACGACAAGCCCTTGGCCTTGAGAAGCAGCGCGGTGTGGTACAAAAGGTCGGCGGCCTCGCCGATCACCGCCTCGTCATCCTGCGCAACGGCCGCCAGGGCCAGCTCCACGCCTTCTTCGCCGACTTTCTGAGCGATGCGCGTCAAACCCGCCTCGACCAGTGTGGCGGTGTAGCTTCCCGGCGGAGGGTCCGCGATGCGCTGAGCGATGATCTCTTCCAGCCGGCCCAGAAACTCCAGGCGTTGGGCCAGTGAGCGCGGCGCGTCAGCGCCCCAACAGGTGGCCGTACCCAGATGGCAGGCGGGTCCCGCGGGCTGGGCCAGAATCAGCAGGGTATCGTGATCGCAATCCACGCTGATGCTGCAAACTTCGAGGAAGTGGCCTGAGGTTTCGCCCTTGGTCCACAAGCGGCCCTTGCTACGGCTCCAAAAGGTGACGCGGCCATTGGCTTCGGTGGCCGCCAGGGCCTCGCGATTCATATAGCCGAGCATCAGCACGGCGCCGGTATTTGCGTCCTGAACGATGGCCGGAACCAGCCCGTTCATTTTCTCCCACTCGAGCGTTGGCAATTTCATGGGCGAACCTCGATGCCTTGTGCGCGCAGCTCGCGCCGTAGGGTTGGAATTGCAATCTCACCGGAATGAAATACGCTCGCGGCCAGCGCCGCATCGACGCGCGCAGCGCGGAACACCTCGACGAAGTGTTCCACTGCGCCGGCGCCCCCGGAAGCTACCAAGGGTACTTGACAGCATTCGCGCACCGCAGTCAATTGCGCAATATCATAGCCGCGGCGCACACCGTCGCTCGCCATGCAATTGAGCACAATTTCTCCGGCGCCGCGCTTCTGCACTTCTATCGCCCACTCGAGTGTGCTCCGCGCAGTATCCAGGGTTCGTGTCGGATCGCCGGTGAATTGCTGCACGCAGTATTCGCCGTCGATGGTTTGGCTGTCGATGCCTACGACCACGCATTGTGAGCCGAATCGCTCGCTCAAGGAATTGATGAGATCCGGCTCTTCGAGTGCCGGTGAATTGACGGAGATTTTCTCGGCGCCGGCCGCCAATACTGCTTCAGCTTCCGCTACCGAGCGAATTCCGCCCGCAACGCAAAATGGAATGTCCAGCGTTCGCGCCACCCGTGCGACCCAGGAGCGATCCACCGTGCGGCCTTCGGGACTCGCCGAGATGTCATAGAACACCAGTTCATCGGCGCCCTCATCGCGATAACGCGCGGCCAGTTCCAAGATATCGCCGACAATGACGTGATCGCGAAATTGGACGCCCTTGACGACCTGGCCGTTGCGTACGTCGAGACAGGGAATCAGGCGTTTGGCAAGAATGGCTGCAATTCCTCGATGGGGATCAAGTCTTCAAGCAGCGCCTTGCCGCTGATGGCAGCCGCGGCGCCCGCTGCGGACAAGCCATGTAGGTCGTGGGCATTGCGGATGCCTCCCGAGGCCTGCCATTCGACCTGCGGGTAGCGCCGCACCGCCTCGCGATACAGCTCGACGTTCGGCCCGGTCAACGCGCCATCGCGGCCCACATCCGTACACAGTACGTGCTTCAACTGAGAGGCGGAGTAGTTGTCCAAGGCATTCCACAATGAGAATTCGGATTGCCGCTGCCAGCCGTGGGTCATGACCCTGGGCACGCCGCCGTCATCGATGGACACATCGAATGCCAACGTCAGGCGCTCCGGACCGAAATGCGCAAGCCAGGCTTGCACCTGCTCGACCTGCGCGATCGCCGCACTGCCGACCACCGCCCGGCTGACCCCGGCGTCCAGCATTTGCGATAGCGCAGCGGTGTTGCGCAAGCCGCCGCCGACTTGCAGATTGACCGCCTTGCGCGCCGCCAGTTCGACGATGATTGCGCGGTTGTCCGGCGATCCATCGCGCGCGCCATCCAGATCGACGATGTGCAGCCAGTCGGCGCCCACTTCGCGATACTTCGTAAGCAGCGATAAGGGGTCCGTCGGGTAAACAGTCTCGGCTTCAAAGTCGCCATGCAGCAACCTCACGCAGTGACCGGCTCTTAAATCGATGGCGGGAATGAGTCTCATGTCGGCTAGAGGCTGAGGAAGTTCTGCAGCAATCGGGCGCCGACCTTGGCGGAGCGTTCCGGATGGAATTGAACTCCGTAGAAATTGCGCCACTGCACGCAAGCACTGAAGGGAACCCCGTAGTCGCTACTCGCGATCGTTGCCGCACTGGGAGGCAGCGCGTAGCTGTGCACGAAATAGGCATAGTCGTCCTGCTGCAGGCCGTCGAGCAAGGCGCCCGCTTGATCGATCTTGAGCGTGTTCCATCCCATGTGCGGCACCGGATGTGCCGAATCGCAAGGCAGACGGGCCGCACGGCCCGGAATCACGCCGAGACATTGCGCTTCACCTTCCTCGGACGCCTCGAACAATAGCTGCATTCCGAGGCATATGCCGAGCACCGGCTGCTGCAGCACCGGAATCAATGAGTCGAGGTTTTGTTCCTTAAGCCGGGACATGGCATGCGCGGCGGCTCCCACACCCGGTAAAATCACATGGCTTGCGTTGCGAATCTTGCGCGCATTTGCCGATACCGCAGAGGTCGTGCCGAGGCGCTGCAAGGCATATTGCAGGGACGCGATATTGGCGCCGCCGCCGGCAACGATCACGACATTGCTCGCGCTCAAAGCGTGCCCTTGCTGCTCGGGATCTCCGCGCTCTCGAGCCGAATGGCCTGACGCAGGCTACGGCCGACCCCCTTGAAGCAGGACTCGATCATGTGGTGCGAGTTGTCGCCGCGCACCGTGATGTGCAGCGCCGCCCCCAAGGATTCCGCCAGCGACCGGAAAAAATGCGGCACCAGCTCAGTGGGCAGTTCGCCGACGCGCTCGCGATTGAATTTTCCTTCCCACACGAAGTAGGGGCGGCCGCTCAGATCGAGGGCGACCTGCGCCTCCGCCTCATCCATGGCCAACAGAAACCCGTAGCGGGCAATGCCGCGCTTATCGCCGAGCGCCTCGCGCAAGGCCGCGCCCAAGCTCAATGCGCAGTCCTCGACCGTGTGATGCTCATCGATCTGCAAGTCGCCGTTGCATTTGAGATTCAAGGCAAAGCCGCCGTGTTTCGCGATCTGTTCGAGCATGTGATCGAAGAACCCCAAGCCGCTGGCGATCTCGCTGGGACCCTCGCGTGACAGGTCGACCTCGACACTGATGTCGGTTTCCTTGGTCTTGCGCCGCAGGCGTGCGCGGCGTGCCGACCCTAAGATACGTGCCGTGATGGCCGGCCAGGTCTCCTCGGTGGGTCCGCCCAGGGTGATTCGCATGCCCTGTACGCCCAGATTGGCGGCGAACTCAAGGTCCGTTTCGCGGTCCCCGATCATGAAGCTGTGCGCCTTGTCGATCTCATTCGCGTCCAGAAATGCCTGGACCATGCCGAGTCTCGGCTTGCGACAGGGACAATCCTCGCGTTTGAAATGCGGGCAGAGAAACACCGCTTCGAATTCGATCCCCTGCGAGCTGAACAGATCCAGAATAAAGCGCTGCGCAATGTCGAAGGATTCGCGCGGAAAGCTCGGCGTTCCCAGTCCGTCTTGATTGGTGACAACGACAAAGGCGAAGCCCGCGCGTTTCAGTTCCAGCAGCGCCGGAATCACGCCCGGCATCAGACGGATCTTGGCCAGGCTGTCTATTTGCTCATCGGAGACCTCTTCGTTCAAGGTGCCGTCGCGATCGAGGAACAAGATGCGTCTTGCGGTCATGCGAACTCCACGCTATGCAACAACGCGTCGTTTTGCGCTCGTGAGCCCACCGAGACCCGCAGCGACCGGGGAAGCGCCGGATTGGCGCGCAAGTCGCGAACGATCAAGCCGCCGGCGATGCTGTTGTGCATGAATCGATCCGCATCGCGGCAATCGATCAGCAGAAAATTGGCATCGCTGGGCCATACCTTCTCTACCAGCGGGGAACCGCTTAGACCGCGGCGCAAGTAATCCTTTTCCATGAGTAACGCTTCCAATCTAACCTGCGAGGCGGCCAGTTCTTCAGGATCGAGTGCGCGCAGAGCTGCTTCTATGGTCGGCTGGGCGAGCGCGTAGGGCGGAATCACGCGCGCGGCAATTTGAATCAGCTCCGGCGGCGCGAGCAAGGCGCCGAGGCGCGCGCCCGCGAGCGCATGAGCTTTTGACAAGGTGCGCAGGATCGCGAGTGTTTCAAAGCGCTCCAACCAACTGACCAGGCTCACAGAGCGCGACCACTCGATATAGGCCTCATCGATGACGATGATGGCCTTGCCGTCGAGCGCCGTGCAAATGTGCTCGAGTGCGGCCTGGCTCATGAGATTGGCGGTCGGATTGTTCGGCGAGCACAGATACACCAATTTGATATGGGGATGCCATGCGGCCAGAACTCGCTCCGGATCGAGGGACCAGCCGTCATCGCGGTTAAGGGGCAGCTCGATCACCTCGGCGCCCTGGATACGCGCCGCAACCTGGTACATGCCGAAGGTGGGTCCACATTGCAAAATCGCATCGGTACCGGCACGCAAGTAAATACGCGACAGGACATCAATGGCTTCGTCGGCGCCGCGCGTCGCCAACACTTGCGCAGCAGTCACGCCGTAGAGCGATGCCAGCCGCTCGATGAGCGCCCGAGGTTGCGGTTCAGGATAACGATTGAGACCTGCGATGCTATCGTCGCCCTTGGGTCTCCAGGGTGCCTCATTCGCGTGCATGCGGGTCAGGGACGGGAGCCACGCCGCGTGCGCATAGGGCTTGAGAGAAACTATTTCCGGGCGGGCCAGAGAGATCAGCGGACTCATCGCAGCGCCTCGAGTCGAATGCTCACCGCCGCCGCGTGCGCGTCCAAGCCTTCAAGCGCAGCCAGAATGCCGGCGGTCGGTCCCAAGCCTTTGAGCCCTGCGGGAGTGAGTTCCTGGACCGTGATGCGCCGCTGAAAATCCTCGAGCGACAGCCCACTGTAAGAACGGGCGTAGCCGTAGGTCGGCAAAGTGTGATTGGGACCGCTGCAGTAGTCTCCCAGAGACTCCGGCGACCAATGCCCCAGGAACACAGCGCCCGCGGTGCTGATTTTGGGCAACCATTGCCGGGCCTCGCGAATCTCCAGAATCAAATGCTCCGGCGCGTATGTATTGGCAACCTCGAATGCAGTTTGCAGCGTATCAACCACGATCAGGCGCATCGCTGCGACCGACTCCGCCAGTATCGAGGCGCGCGACAGTAGTGCGCTCTGGCGTTGGACTTCGGCAAATACCGCGGTGGCCAACTCCGGCCGCGTCGTTACCAGAATCGCTTGGGCATCAGGGCTATGCTCGGCTTGTGCCAGCAGGTCGGCGGCTACAAATTCGGGACGCGCTTCCTCATCGGCGATGACCATGACTTCAGTCACGCCGGCCGGCAGATCCAGCGCCGCTCCGTCCGGGTCTTGCGCCACCAGCATTTTCGCGGCGGTCACGTAGGCATTGCCCGGACCAAAAACCTTGTCGCACTTCGCAATGCTTTCGCTGCCGTAGGCCATGGCGGCGATGGCTTGGGCGCCGCCGACCTTGAAAACTTGTTCAACCCCTGCTCTCCGCGCAGCGATGAGTACCGCCGGATTGGCGTGACCTGCGCGATTCGGCGCAGTGCACATGAGCTTCACGGGGCACTGCGCCAGCGCAGCGGGCACCGCCAGCATAATGGCGGTGGAGGGCAGGGGCGCAGAGCCCGCGGGGACATACAGGCCGACCGCCCGAATGGGCACGCTGAAGCGCTCGCAAATCACGCCCGGCGCAGTCTCCACGCGCAACGGCAGAGACGCTTGCGCCGCATGGAAGCGACGCACGTTGTCGATCGCGCGCTCGATCGCCGCGTGCTGCAGAGCGTTGAGCGCATGTTCGGCAGCCGCAAATTCTTGTCCGGTCACCGCCAGCGCATCGAGGCGCGCGCCGTCGAATTGTTCAGTGAGGGCGAGCAGCGCGGCATCGCCTTCGCGGCGCACGCGTTCGATGATGCTGCGCGCCGCGGCGTTGACGCCCGCGGCGTCTTTGAGCGCGGGGCGTTGCAGCGCTTCGCTGCGCTGCGCACCGGACAATGAGTTCCAATCGAGAATTCTCATGACGGCTTCGTGGCTTAAGCCAGCATTTTCTCGACCGGCAGAACCAGCACCGAAGTCGCGCCCGCGCCCTTCAAGTCCTCGAGCGTCTCCCAGAAGACATTTTCGCGGCACACGGCGTGGACCGCGACTCGATCGCCCAAGCCTTCCAGCGGTATGACGGTGGGGGACTCGCTGCCGGGGAGCAGTTTCGCGATGGCCGCCAAGGCCGAACGGGGCGCATGCAACATGATGTACTTGCTGCCCTTGACCTGCTCCACACCGTCGATGCGCATGAGCAAACGGCGCGTCCACTCCTGCTTTTCCAGCGGGATTGGCATGGGTGTGCGGATCAGCGCAGCCTGACTCTCCATCACCGTGTACGCGTGGCGCAGATGATTTGCGGCGAGAGTCGATCCGGTGGAAACCAGATCGCAGATGAGGTCCGCCCGGCCCAGGCGCGGCGCAATTTCGACCGATCCTGATAACACCACAACTTCGGCGGCGATCTCATGCTGTTTGAGAAAGCGGGCCAGAATGTGCGGATAGGTCGTGGCGATGCGTTTACCCTGCAGCGAGTGCGGACCCTGAAAGTCGAATCCGTCCGGCACGGCGATGCACAGTCTGCAGCGCCCGAAATCCAGCAGCTGCACGGTTTCGAACAGAGAACCAAGTCCGCGCGCCTCGAACGCCAGGCGTTTCTCTTCGATGACGTTCAAGCCGACCAAGCCTAAATCGCAGACGTCTTCCTGCACCAGGTCCGGGATGTCGTCATCGCGAACGAACAGCACGTCGAGCGGCATGTTCTCGCCATAGCACATCAGTTGATCCTTGCCGCGACTGTACTTCAGGCCGCAGCGCGACAGTAAATCCAACGAGTTGTCGGTGAGGCGGCCGCTCTTTTGCACGGCGATCTTGAGACGCATGGAGTCCCCGTTTTCCTTGGCGCTAGGCATTGAGTTTCAGCCGTTCGGTCACGGCGCGATAACCGCCGTTGCCCGACATCAGATAGCGCGCGACGCGGCCGATGGTCGTGACGCTCACGCCGGTTTGCTTGTGAATCTCCCGGTAGGGGAGGCCGCGCTCCAACAGCTCAACGACCGCCCAGCGATCCGCCATGGCCTGCAGCTCGGCGGGCGTGCACAGATCACGGAAAAAACTCCGGCACTCGTCGACGGAGCGCAGCGCCAAAATCGCCGCGCACAGCGCCCGTTCGTGCTGTTGTTCCTGCCGTTGGGTCACCGGCCGATTGGTTTTCATTTGAAATCCTGAACTGCCCGAATATTACGTTCAATCGTGTATTAACGCGCTATTACATTAATACATTGGTAAAAGCGACGCAAGCGATGGGTGGGTAAAATGCTTGACGCGCCGTGCGCGACTGCCTAAAATTCAATGGCTTATCTAGACCGGCTGAGGGAAAGGCCCTTAGAAGCCGGGGCAACCAACGATATGCCTCCTTATAAAGGGGAGCGTCGGAACGGTGCCAACTCCTGCGGGGATGCGCCTTAAACGCGCTGATCCGGTAGATGGGCAGCCGATTGCGCGGGTCTCCCGCGACTTCAATGGGCTACGAGCCGATGCTCCAGGGGTAGTTGCCTTAAGGAGCTTGAAGTTGGTAGCCGAAAATTTCCTCAATCCAATCGATGAGACATTGCGTCTCACGCCTTTCGCTTTGCATTACGGCGATCCACTGCCGGATGCACGGGTGTCCTTTCGACTCGCGGGCAATGAGCAAGGTCCTGTTGTCGTCGTGCTCGGCGGAATCTCCGCCCATCGTATCGTCACCGGCGCGCCGGGCGAGGGCTGGTGGCCCGAGATGGTGGGACCTGGGCTCGGCGTCGACACGCGCCAGTATCGCGTCTTGGGAATCGATTATATCGGCGGGCGCGGCGACAGTGCGACGCCGAGCGTCGGCGGACAATTTCCGCCCATAAGCTCCTATGACCAAGCCAAGGCACTGAGTCAGATCGTCCAGCACCTGGGCCTGCGCTCGCTGCATGCCATCGTCGGCGCCTCGTACGGTGGAATGGTGGCGCTGTGTTTCGCCGAGCGGTATCCGGAGCTGGTCGGCCACATCGTGGTGCTGAGCGCCGCCGACCGCTCGCAAGTTCTGTCAACCGCGTGGCGCAGTGTGCAGCGGCAAATTGTGCGCGAGGCCATTGCGCGCGGCGACGGGGCGTCAGGACTCAAGCTGGCCCGCGCTCTGGCCATGGCCACGTATCGCAGTAACGTCGAGTTCGCGATCAGATTCGGCGGCGCGCCGAAACGCATGGCAGATCGATTTCGATTTCCGATCGAAGAATACCTGTTCGCGCGCGGCGATGACTACGTGCAGAAGTACCGCGCCGAGTCATTTTTGACCTTGAGCGAATCGATCGATTTGCACGAGATGGATGCGACTCAAGTGCACACGCCGGCGACGTTGATTGCCGTTCGCGAGGATCAGTTGGTGCCGTTCAACGACATGCAGGCGCTGTCCGCGCGCTTGAACGGCCCGCGCCAATTGATCGAAATCAATTCGATTTTCGGCCATGACGCCTTCTTGAAAGAAGGCGCGGCCCTCACCCCCATTATCAAGCACGCCCTTGCGGAGCAGCAGACATGAGCAGCAAAGTCACGCCCAAGAACATCGCGACTCGATCGGTTCGCGCCGGCCTCGAGTCGGATTCACACCACGGTTCCGTGGTGCCGCCAATTTACCTGTCGAGCAATTTTGCCTTTCAAAGCTACCGCCAGCCGCGCAAGTACGATTACTCGCGTTCCGGCAATCCGACGCGCGATCAACTCGCCGAGGCATTGGCGGATCTGGAGGGCGGGGCCGGCGCGATTGTTACCTGCACCGGGCTGGCTGCCATTACCCTGATCTTGGCGACGCTGCCGGCCGGTGCGCGCGTGCTCGCGCCTTACGATTGCTACGGCGGCACGTACCGCCTGCTCACCGCGCTGCATGCGAAGGGCAATCTGGTGGTGAATTTCATCGATCAAAGCAATCCTGCAGAACTTCGCGCGGCGCTCGAGGAGAAACCAATGCTGGTGTGGATCGAGACACCCAGCAATCCCTTGCTGCGCGTGGTCGATATCCGCGCCATCGCGGATGCAGCGCATGCCGTCGGCGCGTTGACGGCAGTCGACAATACGTTCTTGTCGCCGATCTGGCAGCAGCCCATATCGCTTGGCGCCGACTACGTGATGCACTCCACCACCAAGTATCTGAATGGCCATAGCGATGTGGTCGGCGGCGCGGTGATCGCCGCGACGCCGGAGCTGCACCAAACCCTGGCATGGTGGGCCAACGCCGTCGGCGTTACCGGGGCACCGTTCGACAGCTTTCTGACGCTGCGCGGCGTGCGCAGCCTGCACGCGAGAATGCGCGTGCATGCCGAGAATGCCGCAAGCGTGGTGGAGTTTCTAACCCAGCATCCGGAGGTGTCGCGCGTCTACTACCCGGGTCTCGCCGATAATCCGGGCTATGAAATTGCATGCCGCCAACAAAGCGGCTTCGGCGCGATGCTGAGCTTCGAACTCGCGGGCGGCGAGAGCGCCATCGAAGCGTTTCTCACCGGCCTGCAGTGCTTTACCTTGGCCGAATCCTTGGGCGGCGTGGAAAGCCTGATTGCCCA
>Ga0210387_10001400_pt1 | contig 18166 bp, 19 predicted proteins | sample IncBWC7OmetaG_FD_160108 | JGI IMG/M metagenome (GOLD analysis project Ga0210387, IMG submission 160108) | Forest soil microbial communities from Barre Woods Harvard Forest LTER site, Petersham, Massachusetts, United States - Inc-BW-C-7-O ...
CAGCAACCAATCATAATTCGGCGTTCGACGTTCAGCGTTCGACGTTCGAAGTTGTCCTCCCTCCTCCAACTGTGAACTTTGAACCGTGAACCGTGAACTTTCTCTTGATCTTGCCTCGTTGAGCGCGGCCTACGCCCGCGGCGATCTCACCCCGACCGTGCTGGCCGGGGAGATCTGGCGGCGGTGCGAGGCGCACAACGATCCGGCGTTGTGGATCCATCGGTTGTCGCTCGACGAACTGAAGACCCACGCGCGGCGCGTCGAGGCGCGCAGCCCGGCGACGCAACCGCTCTACGGCGTGCCGTTCGCGATCAAGGACAACATCGATCTCGCGGGTGCGCCCACCACCGCGGCGTGCCGGGAATTTGCCTACACCCCGGCCGAATCCGCACCGGTCGTCCAGCGGCTGCTCGACGCCGGGGCGATCCCCATCGGCAAAACCAATCTCGATCAATTCGCCACGGGCCTGGTCGGCACGCGCTCGCCCTATGGCACGCCCCGCAATCCGTTCAACCCGGCCTATATTCCGGGCGGATCAAGCAGCGGCTCGGCGGTCGCGGTCGCGGCGGATTTGTGCAGCTTCGCGCTCGGCACCGACACGGCCGGCTCGGGCCGCGTGCCCGCCGCGTTCAATAATCTCGTCGGGCTCAAACCGACGCGCGGACTGCTCAGTACGCGCGGCGTGGTCCCCGCCTGCCGCAGCCTGGATTGTATTTCTGTCTTCAGCCGCAATTGCGAGGATGCGGCTGAAGTCCTCAGAGTAGTTAGTAATTTGGATTTGGTAGTTAGTAAGGACGCCCTTCGGCAGGCTCAGGCCACGGCAATCGTTGGATCGAAACCAATTACCAACTACCAATTACCAACTACTCCGCGCGTGGGAATCCCACGCGCGGACCAGCTCAACTTCTTCGGCAATGCCGACGCCGCGAAGCTTTTTTCGAAGGCGGTCGCGCACTGGCAGGATATCGGGGCGCGCATCGTCGAAATCGATTTCGCACCATTCGTCGAAACCGCCCGGCTACTCTACGAAGGCCCGTGGGTGGCCGAGCGCTACGCGGCCATCCGCAATTTCATCGAAAAAAGACCCGAGGCGCTGCATCCGGTGACGCGGCAGATCATCGAAGGCGGAAAATCCATCACGGCGGTCGCGACGTTTGAAGGTTTCTACAAACTGGCGGAACTGCGGCAAAAAGCCGAACCGGTGTGGAAAGAAATCGACGTGCTGCTCACGCCGACCGCAGGAACGATCTACACTCTCGCCGAGATCGAAGCCGACCCGGTGCGACTCAACAGCAACCTCGGTTACTATACCAACTACCTGAACCTGCTCGATCTCTGCGCTGTGGCGGTTCCAGCCGGTTTTTTGTCCAACGGCCTGCCCTGGGGCGTGACGCTCGTCGCGCCGGCGAATCATGACGAGCGGCTGCTGGAGCTCGCCGCAGCGGCGCAGCAGCCGAACGCCGAACTTCGAACGCTGAACGTTGAACACCGAACAGGAGACTGCGATCCGTCATTACTTCGGCGTTCCGCGTTCGATGTTCAGAGTTCAGCGTTGATCCACCTCGCTGTATGCGGCGCCCACTTGAGCGGGTTGCCATTGAACCCGCAGCTCACGCAGCTCGGCGCAAAGCTGGTGCGCGCCACGCGCACCGCGCCGCATTACCAACTCTACGCGCTGCCCGGCACCACCCCACCGAAGCCCGGACTCGTGCGCGTGAAGAATGGCGGCGCCTCCATCGAAGTGGAAGTGTGGGAACTGCCTTCGGACACCTACGGACGCTTCGTCGCCGCCATCCCCGCTCCGCTCGGCATCGGCACGCTCGCCCTTGAAGACGGCACGTCGGTGCAGGGATTTCTCTGCGAAGCCCACGCCGTCGAAGGCGCGCGCAACATCTCCTCGTTCGGGGGCTGGAAGCCGTTTTTAGCGAGTTCAGGCTGAAAGCCCTGAGCACAGTCGAAGGGCTGGAAGTCCTTTTGGTCGGGACAGAAACCGTGAGCGAAGTCGAACCACTGACACGCATTTCCAGGGCATTTTCGGTTTAAGTAGACCCATGACGGGTGAAATTGTCATTCCGAGACCCTCAGCAAACCGCGGTGCGGCTTGCGTAGAACGCGCCAATGAACGGCTGGCAGGTAGGGCCCGTTGACCCAACGGGCCGCGGTCCGCTCGGTGAGCGGACCCTACCGGCGCTGCCGCGCCAAAATCCGAATTAAACGATGTTCGATACGAGTTCATTGGCAGCCGTGCGAGGTACCTTACCCAATGAAGTTACATGCAGGCGCCACCAAGGTAGGGCGAGGCATCCTTGACGAGCCGAGGGAAGTTCGGCTCGCCGGGACGTCTCGCCCTACCTTGGTAATTCGTCACATCATTATGTCATTCTCAGTAAATCGAAAGGCCCTCGCAAACAGTCACAGCCGCCAGCGCACTCCCGTTGAAAGCAGCCAGCGCGATTCGAGCTGCAGGCCGTTGACGTGCTGCCAGAGCGGCACCTGAACGAACGCATACGCGTCCAGGTGCGTGGCCACGTGAATGGTCAGCCCGGGCGCAATAAGGAGCTGGGTCGCACCGCTGTTGTCGCGGTCGGCCAGCTCGCCCGACTCGCGCGCTTCCCAATGCGCGTCGAGCTGAAGTTGCGGCTCAAGCCAGCGCGAGACGGCATAGCGCAGTCCGGCGTTGGCATTCACGCTCGTGCCGGGTCGGAATTCGTCGCGTGAAGCCAGCGGCTGGTCGAGCAAAGCCTGCGAGAAATAGCCAAGCGACGGCGTGAGCGAACCGGATTTGAAAACACCCAGCAGGCCATCCGTCGTGCCGGTGCCGGCCTGCAAACCGCGGTCGAGCAGCCCGCCGGCCTGCGGGCCGGCGGCGAAGTTTTGGTTGAATCTTCCGGTGGGCAGTTTCAGGCCAAACTGCACGCCAAGATTTTGCATGGCCGAAAACCCCTGGTAGCCCGCGAGCAGCTTCAGGTCGCCCACACTGTGCGTGCGCGAGCTTGAAACATCGGTGTCACCCGCCACGATCGTGGTGTGGAATCGGTCGATCACGGGCAGCTGCGCGGTGAAATTCCACGTGTCGCTGGCGGCATAGCTCAGGCCAAGCCATACGTTGCGGCTGAGCGTAGCCTGCTGGATTTCCCGCTCATTGGGAATCGGCAGCGTCGCCCGATTCACGTCGTGCTCACCGCTGCGTAAATCGGATTGGTCGAGGTACTCGTAACGCACGTCGAGCCCAACACCCGAGCTGGCGCGGGAACCCTGCACCGTCCAGTCAGAGTTGACCGAACAGCCGCAGGCCGAGCAGGCCAGGCTGCGCACGGGATGCGCCGCCAGCAGGCCAAGCGCGATCCACAAGAGACCGCGCGAGTTAAAAATCGAAGAAAAATGAAAAGAGGACATGATTGAAAAGTTTATCGTTTCGCGCGCACGGTGGCGCGCAGCTGCAGAGGTTGCCGGCGCACACGCCGGCGAATAGAGATCACGGCCAACCGTTCGCACGCGGCGAACGCGGGCCGGCAAAGACACGCCCTAGGTCGCCAGCCCCCGCGGCGGCGGAATCGGCGGCGCGCCGCGTTCGGCACTGCACATCGTCGCCATTCCCACCGGCCACTGCCCCGATGGCACAGACGCCACTACCACCGTGGGGACAGGTGCGAACACCAGCAGGATTTTTCCCAACGCTTTGGCCGGCGCGACCGGTGATTGCTCCTGTTGCTGCTTCGCGGCTTTGACCATTTTGCACACACTGCACATCTTGTCCGGCTTGAACGTCAGGCGCAGCGCCGACCCGACCGACATGCTGCGCGAGTAACCCGCGAACATGCGGCCCCACGCAAAAACCTGCACCACATCCCACTGGCTGCCCGTGGCCATGAACCACGCGAGCAGCAAGGCGGAGAGTTGGAGGCGTTGGCGCATCGCGCCGAAACAACCACTCCGCTGCTGCCCAAGTCAAGCAGCGGCTGTAAGCACAGCAGGTTGAAATGCGGCGCCAAAGCGTAACAGACTTGTTACGGAAAACGCCTTTCTCCCATGGCGCAAATGCCTACCTCTTCACCCCGGCCCTACGGTCAATGCAACCACCGGGTTGCGAACCGGTCTATTGGGCACATTGACAGCAATCATTCAGGACCAAGGAGAAATTATGAATAAACAAACTCTGGCGGGGCGTTTCATCGGCAGCTTGGCGGCTGCCTTGGTCGTTCCACTTTCCCTGTTGCTCGGCGCCGTTCCGGCGCTGGCGTCCCAAGGTTTCAATCATCCCGGCAATATCTTGATCGCGGACCAGTTCAACAATCGCGTGATCGAGGCGACTCCAACGGGCCAGATTGTCTGGTCGTTCGGGCTGGGACCGAATGACTTTACCGAGAAATCGATCATCGGGTGCAATGATGCCCAGCGTATCGGGCCATTTACGTTGATGGCGGGCACCGGGACACCACCCGGTGTGATCCCGCAAAGCCCCGCCGGGGCCGCAGACAACCGTGTGCTCATTGTCGACAAGCGCGGCCAGGTTGTCTGGCAATATGGACAGTTCGGGAAAACCGGCTCCGGTCCCAATCTTTTAAATACGCCGGTGCAAACCACCTTCCTGCCGGATTTCCACGTTCTCATCACGGATCAGGGCAACAACCGGATCATCGACGTGAATCTCTTCCCGAAGCAGATTACCTGGCAATATCCAGGGACAAACTCCACCCCGGCCGACCAGCTGAACAGCCCGAACTCCGCCGAGCTGCTCGAAAATGGCCACATCTTGATCGCCGACGAAAACAACAACCGCGCGATCGAAGTCACGCGGGGCGACGCGATCGTCAAAACGTTCACCGCGAGCGGCACGGTCAGCACCGTCGCCTTTGCCAGCCGGCTCGACAACGGCGACACGCTCCTCACCGATGCCGGCAACGCGCGCATCGTGGAAGTGGACGCCAACGACCATGTCGTCTGGCAATATTTCACGAACACGGATCCGCTCAGCATTCCCGCACCGCTGCCGACGCGGGCGGTTCGACTGCGCAACGGCGACACGCTGATCAGCGACCAGTTCAACAACCGGGTGATTCGCGTCAATCAAGCCGGACGGATCGTCGCAAGCTTTGGACTTCCGCTTGCCGGTGGATCCGGAGCAATTGGCACCAACACGGGCTATGATCTCCACTCCACACAAAAAGGATTGTATTCGCCTTACGACGCCAAGGTTATCGGGGACTACACGGGATTGACGCCGCCAATCGATTTTGACGAGGACGCCGACGATTGATGTTGGCCAAGCCCATCACGGAAACACGGACGGAACGGCGAAAACAGGAAAGCCTTCCGTGTTTCAACGGCTCCGAGAAAATTTAAAGGGACAGGCTAAAAAACGGAAGAGAGGCTTTTATTGATCTGTCTCGCAAATGGCAGAGTCACTGGTTGAGGAGCCCGTGGGCGAAGCCTGACGGGCTCCTAGGACTTGCGGTGGTCGTCGTAACGTTCGCCCAGCCGGGCAAACGCCTTGGGGTCATGGCCGACCAGCACCGCCTCCATGTTTTCTGCCACGGCGGCCTGCCAGGCGTCGTTTTCGCCCATCCGCTGGCCTGCACGGCTTTGGCGCAGCGCCACCCGCTCGCCGTGTTGACGACCGATGTTTTGCCAGCGAAAGGCACGCAAGGCCTCCCTCACGGCTTCGACATTATGTTAAATAATCCGTATTCGCGTTCATTCGCGGTTTCGCGGTTAAACTCCCGGCGTATCGGGCCCGTCGGCTTCGAGACCGGGAGGGATTGGGCAGCTCGCGGCCGCGACCTTCAAATAGCCTTTGCCCGAAATCGCATCGGTCTTGGCGGGGAACGCGAGATCCAGCGTTTGGGCGACCTCGTCGGGCGTCTGCACCAAATAGATTTCCTTGGGAGCGGCTTTGATCCAGTGGGCCATGGTAGTTTTAAAACAGCCTGTCAAATCGCGGGGCGTTTCATCCGGGTCCAAAATTTAAGTTCTCTTGGCGTCAGGGCAAACAAGTAGCGGCGACTGGCTCCCAGCCAAGTTAAAATTTCCTCCAAAACGGCGCCGAGGTCCGGCCGCACGCAAGCCAGGCCGGCGATCCCATCCCGGAGATGGCAAGGGAAGCAGCCAAAAAACCTGGAGTGAGTCTCGATCTTTGCCGGCCAGGACAGGGCTCCGTAAAAATCCGGGTCGGGTTCGAGCCCTGCCATCCGCAAGCAGCCATGCTGCTTCACCAGCCAGTAAGCCCATTTCTCGTCATCGAACCTTTCCCCGTGTTCGATGAGGACATCCACGAGATTGCCCTCGTCCGGCATCGGCAGCGAATTCCAGAGCGATTGCGTCACCACCCCCTGGGCCAGGAGCTCCGCCAAAAGCGGTTCGTCGGATGACGGTCGGGAAAAGTGCATGAACCATTATAGCGCGAAATTTCTTCCACCTTAATGCAAATTAGTTTAATTATGATAACGCTTCAACTTTCACGTTATAGTATCGCCATGATTTCCAGCCGACTCCTTACCGTGCTCGCGGCAAGCCTGGCTTGTGCGAGCGCCAGCCACGGCCAGCCATTGGACCAAGCCTCGGTTGCACCTTCGCCCATCGTGGTGCAGCCTCATGACCAAGTCACCCAGGACCTGAAGTCAGCCGCGCCCGAATCCGACGCCAAGCCTCAGCCTGCAGGCGAGATCGCCGCCCAGCTCAACGACGTCGCCAAAGCCGAAAAGCCCGCCAGCCTAACCCGGATCCTGCCCCCGGACGAAGAGCTGGCCCGGCTGAAGGGGCTCCCGGTGAGCTCGGTGCCACTCAAACAAGCCAGGCTCTACACCGCGGTCGTGGCGCTCGCCGAGGAAGCGGACATGCGCTACATCGCTCCCGCTGAAGCCGACTTCAACGAACGGATCAGCCTCAACATCGCGGGCATGAACCCGAAGGACATGCTCGACGTGCTGGGCCAGACCTATGGCTTTACCCAGGAGTACGACGAGCACGGGATCTGGCATTTTTATCGCGCCGACCAAAATGAAATGATCCCGAAGACCTATTCTCTTCGGTTCAATAACCTGAGCAAGGTCGTCATCACGTCACCGTCGATCAACTCCGACCTGACGACATCGACCGGCGGTTCCTCCCTCAATTCCCCGGCCACCACCCGGAATTATGGTTCGCCTTTCAAGGTCGATGCGGACCGGGTGGTTTCCGACATAAAACAAATCCTCGGGATACCTTCCACCGCGGTCATCGACGATGGAAACAGCGCTAAACCGGAGGCCGCGCATAAATCAGCCACGGCCCCGACGCCGCAGGTCATCTGGAATCCCGACAACAACGAGCTGCTGGTGCTCGCGACGCAGCAGCAGCACGCCATGATCGACCATTACCTCAAAATGGTCGACCGGCCGCAGCGCCTGGTACGCCTGGCGGTAAAATTTGTAGAGACCGCGCGCGACCCGCGGACGGATTTCGGCATCGATTGGAGCGGAACCTCAATCGGGCCGAATGGCGGCCCGATTTCGTTATCGGGCACCGGCGGCCCCGGAACCCCGCTGGCCACCGCTCCCTTCAGCCTGGCCCATCCAGGCAGCGTCCAACTGCCCCAGGCCATCCTCTCGGCGCAGGCCCTTCAACTCACGTTGCATGCATTTGCAACCGATAGTTCCAGCGCGGTGGTGCAGGATCCCGTCCTGGTGACCAGCAACAATCGCGAAGTCACTTTCAAGGACACCACCCAGCAGCCCGTGCAACAATCCTCCACCAACATCGGCCAGGCCACCACCACCACCACCTCGCAGGTCGTTTATCTCGAGGTCGGCCCAATCGTTTCCATCCTCCCCACGGTCCTTCCCGGTTCACGGCCCGGGCACGAGCTCATCCAACTTAACATCTCGATCGTCACTTCGCGGATCACCAACCAGAGCATTATTGCCGGGAACACCTACCCCGTCCTCTCCTCAAAAACGTACGAATACTCCGTGGCCATTGAAAACGGGTTTACCCTGGCCATTGCCGGCCTGGACGAGCGCACTCACACGACGACGTCCAACAAAGTGCCAGTCTTCGGCAGCATCCCGATCATCGGCCATGCCTTTAATTCCACGACCGATGAAACCGTCACCACCACCCTCGTCGCCTTCATCACCCCGACGATCGAAAATCCAGGGCCCGACCCGTCCCTCGCCGCCACGCATCCGGTCCCGGCCTCGAACCGGCGCATTTTCGATGGCTCGCCGGATGAAACCATCGGGGATTTGCAAAAAAGCCTGGGGAGCATGAATGCGGACATCCAGGCACTGCAAAGCGCGGCCGACGCCTCAAACCGCGGGCTCGTCCTGAACCGGCTCGAGCGCATCGGCGTGGAAATCGGCCTCATGGAGGTTCGCATCGGCGAATGGCGCGCCTCCCAGCCGGCCGCCTGCGAAGCCGAACTCAAGACTTTGGACGACGACCGGAAGCTGCTGGACGCCACGAAAAGCACGGTGAAAAAAATTCCGGCCGACGATTCTTAGCCGAAATCCGGGGAGGATAGTTGGTGGTTGGTGCAGTAATCATCCGCGTCCATCCGCGGTTAAAAAGCATTTTTACACGAAGGTCGCAAAGAACGCAAAGCCTACCCTTTGATAACTGAAACCCGGCGGCGCTTCGTTTTCTTCCGTTCAAAATCTGGATATATCCGCGTTTATCTGCGTCCATCTGCGGTTAAAAAGCGTTTTTACAGAAGGCAACAAAGGTAACGAAGCGACGGGGATTGGCTCACATCAAACCTTCAAGCAGGCGCTGCTCTTGCATTTGATCACGGAAATCCAGCGGCGCTTCGTTAGCTTCTGTTCAAAATCCGGGGATCCGTAATCCGTGGTAAAAATTAACCCATCAGCAACCGTGAGGGCACCGGTTGCCCCTCGTTGAGCTTGAGCTGCACGGGTTCCGTCAGGGCCGAAGCGGCGACGGCGACGGTTGCTTTCGCGCGCCGGTCGGATTGCGCGGCTTCATCGAGGAATAGCTTCTTCGCCAGCGCGATGGGGTCGCCCAGGCCATAGCGCAAGGCCAGCACCATCCTCGTCGGCTCGTCCATGCCCTGCACCCCTTCGTCCACCATTTCCTTCAGCTCGCTCATCGCGGCGGTCGTGTACGGCATTTCCACCGTATCGTCGGGGATCACTTCCCCGACGCTGGCTTCGGAGTTTTCGCCGAGCGGAGCGTGGATTGATTCCTCGGAGGGCAGGATCACGTGTTTGTTGCAGCCGCGGCGCGAACCGGATGTTTTATCCGGATCAGCGTGCAGTTGGTCCTGCAAGCCGATCGGGATATGGTAGAGGTATTGATTCTCTTTGATGTGCCGCGTGATGGCTTGCTGGATCCACAAGGTCGCATAGGTCGAGAAAGCCCCCGCCTCCGGGTTGAACCGGTTCACGGCGACCGACAGCCCGTGGTGAACCCCGATCATGAAAAGATCGTCTTCCGACACTCGCGCCTGGGCCGGGCCGCGCAGCTTGCGCCGGATGCGCTCGCTGTTCACTTCCTTCAGCACGAGCCTGAGGTTGCCCTGGATGACCTGGTTGCGGATCTCGCCGGCCTCGTGCAACGCCTGGTCCAGGCGGACCCGCATTTGCGGGTCGCGAAGATCATCCGCAACTTCCCGTGCGAAGCTCGCCATCGCCTCGATCACTTCGTAAGTGAAGCCGCGAAGAAATCCATGGAGCCAGCCTTCAAAAGCCCCGGGGCTGCATTGACCGGATCGAAACGTGTCGATTTGCCGCTCAAACTCCTCCGCATGGGACGGTGAAACGCCGGAATATTTTGTCTGCGATTTTTTTCCCTTCTTGGATTTCTCGGCCTTTTCCCGGTAGTACGGCTGCCGGCCCGACTTGAGCTCCGCCATCATGCGCTCCACCGGGTAAAGCATGGCTGCCAGCATGCCACTCACCTCGTCCTGCCGCACAATGAACTTTACCGCAAGTTCATGGTTCTGCTCACGCGTAAGCGTGGAATGTTCCCGCAGCATCCGCGAAAAATTTTCCGAGTCTTGAATGCTGAATGCCATTCATTTGCAAATGAGGATAAAAACCGCCGCTATGGCAGCATAAAAATGAGCTTTTTTGACCTGTCCCCAAAAGCGTCACCGGCCTTGTCGGCCAGCCACAGTTTCGGCGACTGAGAGGACAGCCGTGTCCAAGAAGTACCATTTTTGCTTGCCCGAGATTGTGGCACGCCCGTAGTAATGACCGTTCTAACGGTTGCGAAGCGCGACATTGCGCGCTCAGATCGTGAGACTAGATTGCCCGGTAGCTCAGTGGCAGAGCAGGTGACTGTTAATCACTTGGTCGCTGGTTCGATCCCAGCCCGGGCAGCCATTTCGTCACATTGCCACGAAGTGACGAGCGATGCCAGAACGTGACTAAGTTCCTCGGCACTAGAGACGTTCACGTCTTCGACGAATTTGGCGCAAAGGTCGGCGAGTGCCGGGGTGTGACACGAATTCCCGGATTTTTGTGTGCGTATTTGTGCGCATTCCAAATTGGACGCTGGGTCGGCCGCGCGCTTGTGAGTGCCTGACTGGTTTATTTGTGTGCGTGCCGACGGTTGCCCCTCCTCGATCCACGGCAGCTTCGCGATCTCCATGTGCAGCGCCAGCGCCGGCACATCCGTGTAGATTTTCGCGGTAAGGTTGGCATCGGAGTGGCCAAGGACCTCCTGCGCCACGCGTTGATTGATGCCGTAGCGCACGCCGAGCGTCTGCCACGTCTTGCGGAACGAGTGAAAGTGAACGACGCGGCCCAGGACATCCTTCCGCTCGATGCCCGCGCGCTTCAGATCGCCGCGGAGGACATCGTAGGTCGGCCACCGAAACCAAAACACCGGCTTGTTTTGTCGGAACGATTCCTCCGCAGGTCGCACGGCCTTCAGTTCGCGGACAACCTCCGGTCGCAGCGGCACCGCCCGCTTGTCTTTGTCCTTCGTCGTGCTCTCGCGGAAAAGCGCATACGGCTGCGGCCCGTCCAGGTGCAGATCGCCCCACATGAGGGCGCGGACCTCGGATTTGCGCTGCCCGGTGTAGAGCAACATCTGGTAGGGCAGCCGGCGCTTGCCGGCCACGGCAAAGAGCCGCCGCAATTCGTCTTCGCTGAACGCGCGGCAGGCCCGCACTTGCTTCCCGCGAACCTCGACCAACGAAACTTTTGCGAGCGGGTTTACCAGCAGCCGCTCCGTCTCGACCAACCAGTTCAAAAAAGCGGAAGCCGAAAGCTGATACTCCTTTTTCGTCTTAGGCGAACACGTCAGGCCGGCGCGCCATTTCACGAAGGCGTCCGGCCTGACGTCGTTCAGCACCTTCCAGTGGGTTTCCGCAATCATCCGGCGCAGGCGCGTCGTCGTGTCGTGGACATGCTTTCGGCTGAGTTCGCGTCCACGCAGATCGGCCTCGTAATCGTCGACGAGCTTTGCGAGCTGCGTTCCGGCGGCTACGCGCACCGCTTTCGGGGCGATGATGCCTTCCTGCTCGCGTTGCTTTTCTACCACGATTTCACGGAGCCGCTTCCGTGCGATTTCACGGTCGGGCGTGTTTAGCCGGACCGTCGTGAGCTTGTCGCCCTTGTCCAAGGCGTAGCGCCCGCTGAAAACGCGCGCCACCGTCCGCTTGCCGCCCTTCAGGCGCGAGGGTCTGAAAACGAATTCGATCATGACTTTACCTCCGAGTATTTGATTATCGATGCATCGAGAAAGCGTTGCAGTTCGCTCGGACGGATTCTCGGTGACCGCTCGCTGACCTTGACGAAAGCAACTTTGCCGCCGTCCACAAGCCGGCGAAATTGCCGCAACGAAATCCCAAGCGCACGAGCCGCCTGGGCAAACGAAAGCAACGATTCCAAACCGCCGCCTTCGACACCGACTTTTGCCTGAGGTGACGCAACCTCCGCTTTCGACCTTGAAACGGTTTTGCGATTCACCTCGCCACTGTTTCCGCCCGCCATCACCCGTGCCGCTTCCTCCCGCTCCGCCACGACCGTGCCACCGTCCCACGCCTCCACCGCCGCCGCCAATCCCATCAACTCGAGTTGAGCCACTTCGCTTTTCGTTTTCATGATGCCTCATTGATCGCTCTCCGTTGCCGAAAAAACAAGGACACGCATCTACCCAATTTACGGTAGATCGCCTACCGTAAAAAGGGTAGGCCGCGCTTTTCCCGTCGCCCGATCCTGCGAACAAGCCGGCCTTGTTGCGCCGCGTCGCCCGCCCTTTTTTACCCACAGACGCAATACCCTAACGATTTCGTTGGGTTTCGGAATTCAAGATTAACAGAAAATTTAACCCGGCGAGCCATCTACCCTTTCTCGGGTAGGTGTCCGCGTTCGTCCATTGCCAAAGCCTACGAAAAGCTGATTTCGCTTTGCCGCGTCACCCGCCCTTTTTTACCCACAGACGCAAGGCCCCATCGATTTCGTGGGATTTCTAAGTCGTTGAAAAACGGCTCGCGAATTTTCGATGCTTACGAACCTCGCGAAGTCGGGAGGGTATTGCCTCTCCACAAAGAAAAAGTGCGCAAGTCGTAGAAAAACTAGCCAAGCTTGTCGAAGCCCTTCGACGCGCTTTGCACCAGCTTGCCCGTTCGATAGACTCAGGGCCTTGAGTCCCTCGACAATGCTCTGGACCCTGAGCTTGCCGAACGGGCTTGTCGAAACGGCTCATGGCGGGCCAAAGCGGACGGCTGGGGCGCTGGAAAGACGGTCGATCACGCCAATCCGGTGCTGGGAAAGGGGTCGAGATTGGGAGCTTTTGACGCGTTCCAGCCGGTCGGCGCGGCCCCGCTTCGCACCCGATTCGGGTGCTGGCCGCTTGCCGGGCGACGCGGTTTTCATCGCAGCCGTGCCCAGATTTCCCGCCAGAAAACAGGCAATACGGTTATTCATTTTTAGCGCTCGGCGAAGAAAACATGGCCAGATCTCAAACGATTTCAAAAAGCGTTGCCGCAAGATTAATCCGGGCGTTTAATGCCGGCGGCTTGTCACTGACTAACAAAGCTGCGCTCGAACCTAATGCGATCCGAACTCACACGCGTCCCAATTGATATTGGAATCCGTTTTCAGGCGGCCGTTCAAAGCTATTGGGCTGCCCGATCTAAGCAGCAAAGGAAACAGCACGGTTTCAGGGGCATAGTTGACACGGAATTGCACTCGACGATCACAGGTGGCACCCAGATGACAGAACTGGAGGTTTTGATCTCGGACATCCTTTGTGAAGCAGGCATGTTACGCGAATCGATCCGAACTCGGGTCGCGTCGGAGTTGCCTGGATATTTTAGGCCGGAAAAGAAATGGGATATCGTCGTTGTCTCAGATAATCAGTTGATCGTCGCGATGGAGCTGCAAGGCCAAGCCGGCCCGTCATTCGGCAACAATTTCAACAATCAGGCGGAAAAGACCATCGGGAGAGCAACCGATGTCTGGACGGCCTGCCGCGAAGGAAGGATGGGCAAGCGAAAAGGATTTCAGCCCCTGCTTGGCTACTTTTGCTTGCTGGAGGATTGCCCCGAAGTCCACCGGCCAGTCTCGAATAAAGAGACCAATTTTCCAACCGACCCCGTCTTCAAGGGCGCGTCATACTACAAGAGGTACGAGCTCCTTTGTAAACGGCTGGTTCAGGAACGGCTGTTCAACGTGGCATGTCTGACGCTCTCGCCAAAGGCACGGCCATTCAGCGTTAAGCACCCCACGCCCGATCTTTCTTTTGAGGTATTCGCTAGCGCGATAAAGGGACAGGCGGCGATGTGGCTCGCCTTAACGAGGGCAGCTAAAAAGAGCTGAGGAAACGTTTTTTGACCCTGCGTTTTCCGTCTAAAAACGTCTGCGAAAGCTAGACCGCCATGGCCCGAACACTCAAAACCTCGTCATCCCGGAGGGCTTCAAGCGACTTGGCTGCGACGGCAATGACGCCAAGCGTCTGGCCCTTTGCCCCTAAAACCTCGGCTGAATAGCCCTCTTCCCCGCTGGGGGAGACATGATGCTCGACCAAACGCACGAGATCGCCGCGACACAGCCGGTATTTCGGCAGGTCGTGCGTTAGCGCAACATCAGTGTAAAGTTTGAAGGTCATGAATTGAGCGTCTCAACAGGGATCAAGGTTAACCGCATTGGCCGGTAGTTTCATGGACAGCGTCAAGGATGCTCATTTTGGTGATGCCCGAAACCCTTCCAGCTGCCCATTGATGGATTCCACGCCTTTGCTGTCCGGTGAATAGATGCACTGCCCGTCTACGTAGTAGCGCCCGGGAACATTCTGAGGAACTCTCTGCGCAAGAATGGCCATTTGATTTTGGCCCAACTTTAGGCGATGACCCGCACGAGGACAAGCTTGGCGACGGCCGGCCGGGAAAGGCCGGTGGTCGCAGGTTTAGTAAATACACGAAATCAACATTAGTGTTGATTTCGTGTATTTATGATGTAGCCTGTGTCCATGTGGTCAGAGCGTCAGGCCATCGAGCTATTCCATCTTGTCTTCGTCACCCACCTGGGGCGCCGGGTGGACAAGGCTTTGTTTGCGATCAAGGGCGGCTGCAATCTCCGCTTCTTCTGCCGGAGCATTCGCTATTCGGAGGACATTGACTTCGACATCCGCACGATGGCGAAGGCAACGTTGGAAAACAACGTGGACACCGTCCTGCAATCTCCCGCTTTTGCGCAGGCGCTCCGCGCCAAGCAGATCGAGGTCGAGCATGTCACCTCGGCCAAGCAGACGGACACGACCCAGCGTTGGAAAATTGGCATCCGGCTGGCGGGCGGGCCGGCAATCCCCACCAAGATCGAATTTTCCCGGCGGCGCGGCCTGAACGACGAGCACCTGCTTGAGCCGGTGGACGCAGAGTTGGTGCGTACCTACGAGCTTTACCCGGTATTGGCGCAGCACTACTCGCGCGAGGCAGCCTTTCGCCAGAAGATCGGTGCCCTCAGCCGCCGGACAGAGCCGCAGGCCCGCGATGTCTTCGACATCAAGCTGCTGCTCGATGGCGGGGCTGGCCGAGAGAAGCTGCCTGTGGATGTCGCGGCGGAAATCCCCCGCGCGATTGAAAACGCAATGGGCATCGGCTTCGATGAATTTTCTGGCCAGGTTCGCGCCTACCTCACGGCCGATTACCAGGAATACTACGGATCACGCAAAGTTTGGGAGGCCGTACAGCACGAGGTTGTCAGCGTATTGGAGCAACGCCAGCCATGAACCAAACCGAGGCATTACAAAAAATCCAGCAGCTCGGCGTGCCGGCGTTCGAGACGCGGGATATTTCCGCGTTGTTGCGCGTCAAACCGGCCAACGCATCGGTTTTGCTTTCCCGGCTTGCCGGCCGGGGTTTCGTGCGCCGGCTGGCACGGGGCCGGTGGTCCACGGGAGTGCAGGCCAATCGCGAGCGGCTCGCCGAGCAGGTGGCTGCGCCTTCGCCGGCCTATGTCTCGCTGCAATCAGCGCTTTTCCGGCATGGCCTGATCGAACAGGTACCCGAAGTGCTCTATGCGGTCACGCTTGGCCGCGCCCGGCGCGTCCGGACACCGGCCGGCACGGTGTCATTGCACCGGATGCCACCCGCGCTATTTGGCGGATATGAGACGGCCGATGACGGCACCAAGGTCGCCACCGCTGAGAAAGCGCTTTTTGATCTCCTCTATCTCAGCCCCACGCGCTCGCGCCTGTTCGCCAGCCTGCCGGAGATGGAGCTACCGCGGTCGTTTCGCTTGAATGACATTGCACGCTGGACAAAGAAAATTGCCGGCAAAAGCCGTCGCGCTTTCGTGGAACAGAAGCTGGCGTCCTTGAAGGCGGCGCATGCCCGGTGACACCAAGTTGGAATTCCTAGCCATCATCTGAAAGCAGTGTTTGACCGGTTTTCCGGCTTCTGTGACGTTTAGAAGAATGAAGGATGGCGATGCAGACCTAGCGGAGATGCTAAAACGGATCGATACGCGTTTAGATCGCGTCGTGGCTCGATTGGCAATCTGGGCGCATCCAGATGCAGTCAGCCTTCTTAAAGAAGAAGAAGGAAACCAGAACGCATCTTGGATGAAGGGGATTCGAAGGCATCGGCCAGCGAAGAATGAGCCATTGGGTCTTTCTGAAGATGGAATGAGACTCGATAGGAATAATTATGCAAACCACGCGATTAAGGGGGCGGCTGGTTTAAGGAAGAGCATCAAGAATTATTTTGCATGCCATGTGTGGGATGCGTCGTGTTATGATCCACTGTTGCACACCGCCATTCCAAATCTAGTTCTTCTGCCACGAGCTATTGCCGGGCTGTCGGATTTTGACCCGAGCACGAGCGCGGCATTAAGGTACCGCTCGTATCACCTGTATCGCTGGCATCCCCCCAGCAGTTCGATCCCGGAAAGGCCGGAGGATTACCCAACCGATTGGCGCTCGCCAGAACCTTTTACGAAAAAAATTTACGCCTCTATCAAACGCCGGAAAAAAATCGCCTAGTTATTTATTATATGTTTACGCCGTTCGACCCATTAAAAGCAAAGTCACTTGCCGACACAGAAGTTGCAGCAAATGCCGTCAAGCGAGAGTTATTAAACATTCTCGGTTCCTACGTTGGATGGTTCGATCCTTTTTGTGAACTAATTCAAAATGCTCTCGACGCTATTGAGGAGCAGGCTGTGCAAACTCCAGGGAAGGACTACATTCCAAGTATCTGGATCACTGTTGATCTTAAATCAAATCGCTTAACAGTTACTGATAATGGGACAGGGTTGAGTAAGAAGAAGTTCGAGCAATTTCTTGCCCCAGACGTATCCTTTAAATCAGGGAAAACTCGCGGGCACAAAGGCGTTGGGTGAGATTGCCTCGGTTTTGAGGACAACGCCAGGTAAGCTGGTTGGTCGCTCCCGAGGACAGGAGCCATAGCTTGCCGCAGGGAGCGACCAACCAGCATTGGACTCGTGTACACTGGTTTGGGCGGTAGGAAGGAAAACATGAATGAGAAACCACAAAATGGAGCTGGGGCGAAGCCCCGGCGGGTATTCGACGACACGTACAAACGGCACGCCGTTGAGCTTACGTTGAGTCCGGGGCGCACGATTAAGGCCATTGCCAAGGAGCTTGGGATCGCGCCCGGGGCGTTGTACAGCTGGCGAAAGCAGTTCGCCTCGCGGATTGGACTTAACGGCATTGCGGATCACCCGCGCAATTTCGAAGAATCCGAAGAGGAGAATCGACGGCTGCGCGCAGAGGTGATTCGGCTGCGCGAGCGGGAGATTGTGCTAAAAAAATCACTGGGCATCCTCTCCGAAACGCCCGAGAGCGGTATGCCCAAATTAAAGCGATGAAGGGCGAACTCTCCATCCGCAGACTGTGTGAGGTGCTGGGCGTTTCGCCCAGCGGTTATTACCGCTGGCGCGGGCATAAGCCTGGCGTGCGACGCCGCGGCGATGAAAAGCTGAAGGCGCAGATCGCCTCTGCTCACCACAAGAGTCGGGGCAATTACGGGTCGCCACGCATCGTCGTTGAACTGCGGGAACAGGGAACACCCATTAGCCGGCGCCGTTGCGCCAGGCTGATGCGTGAGCTGGGGTTACGGGGCCGTAAAAAGCATGCGCGGCGGCCGCGCACGACCGACAGTAACCACGGCAAGGCCGTGCCGAAAAACCTCTTGGCACAGCAGCCCGCCCCGACTGGGCCCAACCAAGTCTGGGTCACCGACATCACCTACCTCAGAACCGAAGAAGGCTGGGTTTACCTGGCTGCGATCATGGATCTGTGGAGCCGGCGGGTGGTCGGCTGGGCTTGTGCCGCGACGCTTCACGTCGCCCTGGTCCTGGCTGCCCTGCATCAAGCCTTGCAGCGGCGCCGGCCGCCGCCGGGCCTGCTTCATCACTCCGATCGCGGCAGCCAGTACGTCGACGAAAGCTACCTCTGCACCATCACCCAAGCCGGCCTTGAGCGAAGCATGAGCCGGGCCGGCAATTGCTACGATAATGCAGCGATGGAATCGTTCTGGAGCACGTTCAAGACCGAGACCGGCATTGAGGAAACGATGCCGGTCTCTCGCCGGCACGCCGAGCTTGCCGTTTTTGACTATATTGAAACATTCTACAACCCGGCGAGGCGCCACAGCTCGCTCGGCTATCTTTCCCCTGTGGCCTTCGAAAATCAACAAACACTAAAAAATATCAAAGCCGCCTAAATTGGTGTCCACTTTTCCGAGACAAGCCCA
>Ga0210387_10001401_pt1 | contig 18164 bp, 18 predicted proteins | sample IncBWC7OmetaG_FD_160108 | JGI IMG/M metagenome (GOLD analysis project Ga0210387, IMG submission 160108) | Forest soil microbial communities from Barre Woods Harvard Forest LTER site, Petersham, Massachusetts, United States - Inc-BW-C-7-O ...
GTAACGTCTCCAGATGTCACTCGTTCCACAGTACAAAAAGCTGTCGTCGTTGTTGCATCAAAACCATTGTTTGGCCCAATACGGTCCGTGACTACGTAAATTCTGACTCACCAGTCTTCTAAGAGTCTGTGATCAGCGATAAGCTACGCGTCGTGACTACTGCCTTATTCAACCAGAAGTGAGTTCGTGTGTGTATCATTCGTAGTGTGATACTAAGTCCAAATTTGCAGGGACTTCCGAGAGACGGACATTCTTGATGACTTCAGAACTTCACTTGAGCTTTCATTACGAGGGCAGCTGACCGAAAGTGGACTTTATATGGGTACGTTATTGAGGATTCCGTCCTGATGTGTTCACTTATCCACCACGTTTATTCAGGCACAAGTCTGTACGTGTTTGTCGAACTCTATCTTCCGTCCACAGATATTGACACAACTTAGACGAGAATTTGTTCATACATTCCGACAAAGAACTCTGATTCTTGTAAAGGCTCTAATGCTCCAGAAAAAGGTGCACTCATCTCAACGCGTAAATCTTTCGCCGTGACCTGACCAAAATTTAGATCATGTTCTATGGGCACCCAGTCGAACGCCTATGCACATATCAATACTCTCTCGTCTCCTTATTACCCGGTGTGTTTGTACGTCCGTTGTAAAGGGATGACGACGCTTATTTCGGACCTCCTAGGCCTCTTGCAAACACTGGACGACTGTGGTTCACCACCATTGGCATCACGGGCACCGACATTATCTCCCCCCACGTCGTTGCGCACTTCGGATCACAAGAGCATGATGGCATATATGGGTCTACCTTTGGACATCTTCGGCAAGGTATCTATAGCGGCGAGCTGTTACAATTGACTTGCGGTTAATTTTCTGTACAAAAGGATGCTTTCTTCCAACCATATCTGCCTTTACAACAGCTCGACATGCTCAAGGAAAGCCAAAGCTGGCTGTGCGGGAGCACAAACACAATTGTGACACAGCAGAAAGAAGTTGACTTGTTTGTAAATGTACGTTTGGCAAGGCACACCTGCGGACGACATCTGTTAACATATACCTTTGGGAATTGCAGACGGAGACCGGCGTTTTCGAGTTCCGTGACCCAAAGCTGGAACGTTCGGCTGGGCTGACAGCGGCGGACAGGAAATGGATGGACGACATCGTGACAGATGTGAATAATGGATGGGACGAGGAGGATCCTACTCGGCCGATTGCCATGCAGTATGTTTGTCCTTTGCCTTACATTTTTTGTCCAGCTCAATCGGGACTATTGTAGGTTCAAGGGAAGCGACGACTACCTCCGAACGAAGGTGCGAAACCAACATTCAACTGCGCGGGAATTGGCCACTGAGCGCTTTATTTGGCTATAGTTCGAAGAATATGTCTCTGCAGCACTTGCGTCTGTCAAATATCGAGACTTCATTACGAAGGGAGAGGGAAACGGCGTGATGATCACTGGGGGTTCTGGTTTGTCATCCCTAACCAAAGGCGATTATTTCCTCACATTTTCTCAATAGGAGGTGACGTGAAATCAACGGAAGACTTCAATCCTCTATGGATCATGGAGTTTAAGCGGACGAATGCGTACGAAATCTGGGAAAGAATTACTGACCCACTTCTCTTTGACATTGTCGAACCACGGTTAGTGCCGCGTCCATGAAGTACACCCGCTTAGCTTGCTGAAGTATTCTACGTCAATTTCGGACAGGCATCCGTGCAATGAGAAGCCGTCCGTGGTCTCCGACATCGGTCTCCGACTTCAAGAAGGAATCCAGGACTTGCACTTGGAACAACAGCTAGCTCCTGCTCGTGAAGCTGTCACCCGGACATTGACCGCTGGCTCAACAAATTTCTTCAAAGCGGTCGAAGGTGTCCGTGGACGATGGACACAACGTACCAATTCCAGTTCCACGTCACTAAACGACGAATCGAAGATTTCCCGATCAAGCACACCTATCGAGATTACGAAGGCGGACGTTGATGAAGCCACATCCACATCTCCTCAGTCTGCTACACGGCCTTTACTCCTGTCGAAACACTCTTCGTTAGACCCACGAAATCCACCACGGTCGCCTAGTTCACCCCTAACAGCGAAGCCAAATTTAGCTGCTTGGGGAGCTGGCATTGGCTCATTCATATCTACACGAGCTCCGAAATTTTCGCTGCCGCTGGTCGGCAAGCCTCTCGATGTCGCCCCCACCGATGTGACACCCGTGCCTAGCCCGGGTACTCATGTCGTTCACAGTAGTCCCGAGCCAATCAATCATCCACTACCTTTAGACAAGCCTGTGTAAACGAATAATGAATCACCACTGAACAAGTGAATGGCAACGCGCAGGCTCCATGATGTTTCTAGTATATTATATTCTTTCAAATCGCGACAAACTTTCTGTACTGCAGTTTTCGCATCATAATTAGAATACGATGGACCCTCTGTGCATTTCTCGGACTTGGTTGTTTCATATAAATAGAGATCTGGACCTGTTAATTCGAAACGACACTCTCATGTTGAAATAGTATCTTTCTCTGTCTGATCTTGATAGCAAGGTAAAACCACTGCGATGGAAAGGTGATATATTTATGACTGTAAGTTATACATGAACGACGAATGACTACTCACAAGGCAAATCCCGAAGTCCGAAGACGGGAACTTTGTGAACTGGAGGGAGGTTCTCAGTTTCCGAGAAGAGGAAAAGAAAATTACGTTGTTACATTGTTGTCCAGTTTCGTTATTATATCGCGATCGTTCGCAATGAGAAGAACCAAAGTCAAACGAACGAAAACATACACGTAATAAAGCTAACCCTCTTCGTTAGCAACGGCCCTGTACTGCTCAAGCGGGTGCCCGTACAACTCCATCACACCACGTTTATGAATATCCCCCCGTCTCCACATACGGTCCAAGCGAGGATCACGGCCGTACCACTGCTTGTGATCGAGAAAAACGGGGCGGAATCGGCGTGGGGGCAAGAGTTCATCCTCTTCCTCTTCCTCGTCTGAGGATGCCGAGGCGTTGGTGTTGGAGTCGACGCCCATAGCGTCTGTCACCTTTTGACGTGGTTTTGTAAGGTCGGTATGATTTTGGAGATGGGAATGACGTTGGGAGCGACGTGGGGTGGAGGGATCTGATAGCGATGAATGTGAGAGTTGCTCCTCCTGGTCCTCGGATGCACCAAGAATAACCCGAGAAGACGAAGGAGTGGACTGAAGGGAATTGTTCCTCAGTAAACTTGAATTCGCCTTCGTTGGTACTGGTAAGGTAGATTTTGAAGGAGAATCTAATTTGCGTCTTTTTGTTGGTGTTTCAGGGCTCAAGAGGTCCATGTCCACGTCGTCATACCCGTCGCCTTCGATTTCGGCTTGTGGAAAGGTGACTTTGCGTTTGTGGGGAGAGTCTTTGGAGGGTAAGGTTCTAAGGGTGGCTTTGGATGGGGATTTTTTAGGAGAATGTATGGCTTTGGTCGTGGCTTTGGATGGTGAGCCATGCAGTTTTGTGTCCTCGAGAAGTTGAGGTCTCAAAGAGGAGCACACGTTCTTGAGAGCTCTGAGAAGACTGCGAAAAGTATCTGGACGAATCTCGTTTTCTTCTGAGAAGGTCTCCTGCAGGAAGATGTCTTTACCCTATAAGTAGATCCAACTATCAATTATCTTGGTCTTGAGAGTTCTAGATTGGCCATACCTCGACTGCGGAACAAGTCCAAAAAAATACAGCACACCTTACATCAACCCTTTCAGGATCATATCGACGGTCACTTTTCAAGAGTGCCCCTTCCACTCGGTGCATCCAAGGCAATAGTCTCTCCCCCATTGTAATCTTGTAACGTTCCATTATGTTTTCATAAGTGATGCTCGTACGCTGTCGGCCATGTCGTTTTGGTTCAATAACTGCAGTTTGTACAATGTTGAGGACTTTCTCGAAATCCTTAGGCTTGAGGCAGGAAAATATTTGAGCATCGCTCCGTGTTACGTCGCCATTATTGAGTCTACGTAACACAGTAAATGACTCTGTAATGCGAGATATTTCGGAACGAAGCACATGCCTTTGAGACGCGATGTATGAGCAAATGGCAGGTAAACCTGTTGTATGAGAGCCCAATTCATGGCCTGAACCAGGGCCGGTCTTGGTTTGAGCAAGACGTAAAAGAACCTGTGCTTGAACGAGGGTCTCGGTTTTATCGCAGAAGTTCTTTAGCAGATGATCATTGGGGGGCATTGTTTCAGTCCACTAGCCAAGCTTTTGCAACGGGCGTGACGTCGATGCGTGCGGTCACAGTCTCACACGTTCCAATGTCACACAAGTCACGGGTCACGGGTCACCATTGTTCTATTTTAAACATAAATTATTGATTTTATGCATTTTGTCTCAATCTAACATGTCGGATTCTCATTACGAGCTCAGGACTGTCCATCTGCCGCTACAGAAACTCGACAAATGTGGAGTGTGCGGGAAATCTACATCTCTACATCTCTGCTCGTCATGTGGTGAGGTAGGTTGGCATACTGCACTCGTACTCCATAGCTATTGATATACTACATTTTAGCGTATATATTGCTCGCCTGAATGTCAGAAAAACGAATGGCCAGAACACAAGAAGAACTGTGGTCCGTTTCCACTACATATAAGTTATTATAACATCCATTAAAATTAGAAACATATCAGGCAAAACAGATCGCATCGATCTTGCATCTTTTTACCCATTCCTTGCCTGTCTTGCTGAGACGGCGCATCACCACTCAGAAACACCTATTCATCCGGCCCTCACACACACAATCGTGAACTCCCCTAACCCTGGGTCTCCCGCCGTGACGTTTCCCGATGGCTCTGCTGCCAATCTAATTCTCTTAGGCGAAACAATCCCTCTGACAGAGACTATGACTGAGGCATGGTGGCCCACCGCCATCTCACCAAATGTGCGAAGCAAAATGATGCGTCGCTTTGCGCGTGAAGGTTACGTCCTTCCCATAGTGACGTCAATCTGCATCGCCTTACTGGCAGAAATATACACAACCACTGCTGTACTGGCGTCTAATTCCTCAGATGGAGAAGTTAAACGGCGGATGCGGCTTGGATACAGCTCATCTCCGCTCTCCGACTTCGGCATCGCGAAAGGCTCAGCGGATGTTAAGTGTCAAGACCAATTTGCATACCTCAATCTCTTGGACCAGACGTTCAGCAAGGGCCAGGATCCGGATGATCACTATTGGATATACTTCACGACCGTCAGGGGAGGGGAAGTCGTCCTCGACTGCGCAATGTTCACATTCAATATGTGTATAATGGTCCCTGCGGATGTCTATCGCTCGAAGTCCCTTCCGCCCTTTTCCTGGGCGCCGGCATTTTTACGCGATTCGTTAATGACTCGCCAAACGCCGGAATTGGAAAGCGAACACAAGCGATTCACCGTGCTTCACAACTCGGAGTTGCATCGTGCGGTTGAACACAGCATAAGGTGTTTCCGTAACATTGACATGAAAACCATCTGGGCATTCATGGAGAATATTGCTGGGAGGAAGTGTACACAGCTGGAGAAGGATCTCGTTATCACGTACACCCAAGTTAATTGCCTTGCGCTCAGTTCCACCCTGAAGGAACAGAAATGGAAGAATTGGCCCAAAACACCTTCGCTTGCGATTGAAGCTGACCCGGGAGAAATGGACGATTGTCGAGACGAGGCAAAGCTCGAGGAGTGGTCGAAGCATTTGAAAAAATGGAATCGAAAGCGCAGGCATGGGAGGACCAGCGAGGAGACACTTGGAGATGCTTTTCGGGCATGGCAGAATCGTACTGCCAAGCTTCCAAAATATTGAAGAGAAAATAGTATGTTCAAACTCGAAGTGTACATGGGATCAAGTCCATCCGTATAAATGTTCATCCGATAATGCTGTAATAAACTCTTAATGTACCCCAGGATGTCCGATCTTTAGAGCTTCTGCGATGATTCGGAACGTTGAAGCTCCACTATTTGATCATACCCAGGGTAATCGGGAAGGTTGAGCTCGAACTTTTCCTCCAAAATCCTACAACAGCAGGTATTAAAGTGCTCCTAAGAAATTTGAGCGAAGAGTCACATACTTCGGCACGAACCGTCCACCAAGGAAATGTCTGCCTGTGAAAAGCTTAACACCCTCCTTGGGAGCCGTCAAACTTATCAAGACGTCAGGATTGAGACCGATGCCCTCCTTGTTGCTATTTTCAACATCCCATCCAGAAGGAATATCAACAGATACAATGGGAAGCCCAGATGAAATGATAAAAGGGAGAGCAGCGTCAAATGGTGCACGGATAGGGCCCTTGAAGGAAAAGCCGAATATAGCGTCGAGGATCACATCGGAGGATAATAGCGCGGCACGGAGGGTGTCTGTGTCATTGGAGGGCTGTAAGGTCGTGATCTTCATGTTGTCACATTGTTTTTGTAGCCGCTAAACATTTTATGGGTAAACCACAGGCAGGATAAGTAATTTCGCGATCGGCGTTCCTGTCTTCTCGTACCTTGTAGATTTCTTTTGACCCAGGCTAAATACGACGGGTGAGTATGGAGCACAATGTTATTGAAGTCCTGCTATACCTTTGGCATATAAATTGTCGGTTTGTATCCAAACATTCCTGATCGGCAGGTATTGTCATCGATTCATCACCTTCTGAAACTAAGCATTCCCAAACCAACCAAGATGTCGAGCTGCGACCAACCCATCCCCACCTTGGTAAATTGTTTAATCAGACGCATGTATTATGCATTTGCTACCCGAGAACCGAACATGCCTTGATTTCCTGGACCACAACAGACGAGCACGCGGGGATAGGTCTCCTTGCTGTAAACGTGAGAAAGTGTCTGCGCACACGCTAGACCAGCCAGTTCCATGAGCTAAGTATGTGTGAGAGAGCCGTCGATGTCCCAAGATCACGTAACAAAGCACCTGGTCAAGACTGAATGCTCCAGTGGTGCTCATGAGCTCTTCATCGATCTAGAGCAGAGACTGGGCTTTAGCAGCCCAAGATTATCATTTAGTGACGTGCTCACTTGCTGAGCAAGCCTCGCAGATAGATATCGGATGGTCATCATTCTGGGCGAGTTCAATGAGTTGAACTTCAAGTCACGGTTATGTTAAATTTTTGTTATGTACATAACACAATACAATTACATACATAAGCACAGACCGCGACGTCGACTGTCGTGGTACAGCAATTACAGCAATTCGACCAGAAGCTGCTGCGGAGTGGCTGCGGTCACGGTGTTCTGTTTCAATACGATGTGGTTTGGGAAATTATGTAAAGGACATGGATGCCAGTGAAGTAACATGCAATCACGATGCGAGTCCGGGATCATGAACGCCATGACTAGTACTAGTAGTATATGAGGTTACCCATGATTAGTATCGAATGGTATTGAAGATGACATGGATTCGGACTATCCAACGGAAAGATCCAGAATAAAGAAATAAGTAGTGACATAAGCCAAAAAGCTTCATCAATAGGCAGGCTTTGAACAAACCCTCCTATGCTCGTCCCAGTCCTTTTTCTGATGCTCTGGCGAGCAATACTTGACCAGCTTGCATTTACTGCAAGTCTGACCAGTCACCCTCCCATCAACGCTCAGGCCATCCACACTGCTGTCCGAACCCTCGCTACTCCCAGTCAAATGGGCGGGTTCCTCGTTGAAGCAGACATCGCAGTCGATCCAATTGCACATCTCCCTTGCTTTGATCCTTCTGCCGTACCTCCCCCCTCTCTTGACGGCTAGTACTGAAGCGCTTTCGGGTCCGCGCCGCGGGAAGCGAATCATCTCGCAGTCGTCTGTACAACAGGGATTTGGACAGCCCGTTGGGTAATCGTAAAATATCTCCTCGTCTGGAACAAATAGTGGGTGCGTAAAGAGGATCTGGGAATAAGACGTGGTCTGGTGGGAGAACAGGACAAGGAAACGGGGCCGCTTCTCGTATAGAATGGCACGGAGTGTAAGATCGATTTGTGGGAAACAGGGAGTACGCCGTTGTCGGACAAGGGTGTGGCTCAGACGCATGTCTAGATCGTGTATTCAATCAAATAAGCATTCAATGGCTGTTAAGGAAATGATATACTAACGTTCATATTGGATTCTTCGCTCCATGCTTGGCTTGCATGTACGGCCAAAAGCATGGCGACAGACCAGTTTGAAGTATTCAGTTACATCGTCCATCTCCTGTCTTTTCAAATCTGTGACGATGATGAAGATCTCGTCACATCCGACATCATGCATGCCTCGAAGGAGCATAAGTTCCGGGAGCTGTGCAAGACTCAGGATGCGAGCACATAAAACGCGAAAATATCGGGGTCGCGTACCATGGTAAATACAACGGGCATCATAGATAGTTTCCTTTCCTGCATGGATCGATGGTGGTAGACATGAGTTGTCCACGTCCTGTCGAGTGGTATCAATCGTCCTGTGTCGACGGTGCGACAGAAGACATTCTCCGGCACGAATTCCCCTTTGTTCCAAGCAATGACTTGGTTCTTCTGAGAATGCGCATGTTTCCGCTCCCTCACATCTCGAAACCATTCATGATAGGCATCATGGCCGTTGCCCCGGTGTTCGAGCCATTTGTCGATTAACATATCTGTAGAGTCGTGGTCGAGAGTAGTCTTCACGAGCTCCGTCATAGAAAGACTAGGTGGGGAGAATATAGAGTAATGGCGCTGACGAGGCATGATGTTGAGGGGAATGGTATAGTAAAAGGCGGTAGGTGACTCGGAGTGCTGAAAGGGCAGAAAAGACACAAGGCAATCAAAGAAAAGGCCGGTCTCAGCGCGAAGGAACCTGCCCTTAACAAATTTGCTTCGAACAATGGACAGTGCAAAGCCATCGTCAGCACCTTCTTAAGACCTTAAGCTTTGGTCTCCATGGATGACCTTTTGTTGCTGATTGTGAAAGATAGTTCAAGACTTTATAGTATTATTGATGTCAAAGGAATGTGGAGGCAGTAAGTTCAACTTCGACTTCTACCAGCGAGCAGCACGTCAATATGTATGTGATATGGTCCGCGCGCACCACTAACTTAGTGGCAGCACCTTGCAACTGGGTAGTGAGATGCGTTATCTTTTAAATCCTGTTAGCTTGTCTCCAAAATACTGACAACTATTGCGACTTACCAATGATCAGACGCAACGGCTTATCCTCGGAGATGCCTTCCCCACAGGACAACAAATTCTCAACATGTTCACACTCCTCAACCCTCCTCCCGCAGGTATACTGCCAGTGCACGACAGACCGCAACTTAGCAGGGAGGTAGCCCTGCTTGAAGATGTAGTTGGTAACATGGGCAAGCCTCTCAAATTTCGTCTGGGGGCAGTCAAACTTGATGCGCTGCGTGACAACGTGCCCAGTCTGGTTGTGGAGGTAAACATAACTGAACCACAATGCGGGAGGAATGTCCTCTGTCAGGAGACGGTTTTAGTTTCATTAAACATACACTCGATCGAAAAATCCTTGGATTCACCAATGACGAGCTTCAATGCAGACTCTTGACACTTCCCAACACCCTGCTTCAGCAATTCTTCAACAGATTGACTTGATTTGACTTTTTTTCCGTCTTTTTGCTCCCACCAAGTGACCGGACGGTGTTTGGCTTCAACGTAGCCTTGGCGGAAAACTGTTAGGTTTTGGTTTACGAATCAGTAGGGCCGGTGAGGATGGTTTGGTTTAGTTTTTTCATACCATACTCTAAGACATCCTCCAGGTCGGAGATTTTGTGGTTTTGGAACTCCAGCTCGACCAGTTGGGCGGTCGATGGTCGGTCGGCACGAGAGGCCAGATGGTACGTAAGCCAGAGTTCGGTGTGTGCCATTTTGATTGTAGGATGTAGTGTGAAAGGAGTGACTGTGGTTGGGATGAAAGAACGATGGAAGGAGAGCAGGTCATTGGGCGGACTTCTTATACATAAGTCTCGGCAAATCTGACGGCACTATATATGTAATTTATCCAGAATTAGCTAGGCAGGATAATTAGCTAGGGACGATGACTCGGAACTCCGCTGAAATTGACCCAAATCCACAAACCAAAGCATGTACGTATACATCCCTACCGACCAAATCAAGCCTTGGGCCTCAGGCATCATGAATGCATGAACGTTGAACCTGGCAAGTTGCTGGCAAGTTCAGAATAATAACAATGTAACGCGAATAACAAAGTAATACTAATGGACGCGTCGAGGTCACGTGGGCCAGGGTTGAAAGTCACTAAAAAAATTTAAGGTTGAAACAACCCCTACTGGAAGCAATTCGAGGGGTCAACTTGCGACGTTCACACATCGAGCGCGACAGCAGCGCTCCTATACTGCAAGGTAAGTATTCCCTGCAAGTACCGTGCAAGATAATGGTTCTACGACCGCTGTTCCTTGCGTAGGGAAGCTTGATTCCATATCGAAGGAATATTCCTGAACTGCAACCTCGAACACTGGGCTGCCCTTGGCAACCTCACATATGATACTCTGCTTGTTCCCCTTACCCCAGTTGATGCGAGACAATTGCTTGAGGCCCACGAGGACACGGAAAGGCGCCTTGACGTGGTGGAATCTGCTGCTGCTGCCCACTTGATCAACCCTTCACTTCATCTTCCACCACTCAATGCCTAGGAAACTACTCTGAGAGTATCTTTGGGCCCCTCGATCCAAAATGCCATCGACAAACTTTCCACTTCTGAATCACATAGCAGCACTGCGGAGAGAGGATGCTTTGTGAAACTAAGCTCACGCAGCCCAAAGGACGCTGCGGCACGATCAGGTGTCTTCGAAGCCTTCTACACTGCTGCAATCGCGCGAACACCCGAGGCTCTCTCAGATCCCAACGTCAAGCTCAAGATTCTCTGCGAAGCAGAAGGTGCTGCTTTGAGATTTTCACGTTCGGTTGATGTCATTCGCGCATTGATTCTGAGTGAAAGAGTCTGGCAGGTAACATCATGATGCATCAGCTGATTGTTCCATTCCTGATCGATATGGTAGGATATGACACTTGCCCTCCGCCACCCAGAAATCTGGCAGCAGAATATTATCATCCGCAGATGGGAATCTGTGGAAATCGACATGGTCCGTGCGTATTTTGGCCTACATTGAACCGTCTCTGATCCTCGTCCGCGGGACAGGAATTCCGAATGTTTGTGTTCCAAAACAAACTCAATGCAATTTCTCAATACGCATATCAGCTGCATTTGCCCCGTCTCCTCGAACTCCGACCGCAATTTATTGATCATATCCGCGATTTCTACGACACTCAGCTACGACCGAAGCTTGGCACTAATACATTCAAAACATGCGTGGTTGACATTGCCGTTCTATCTATTGATGGCAAGTTCCAAAGCAAAGTCATCGAGGTTAACCCGTTCTTGCAAACAACAGATGGGGCGCTATTTAGCTGGGAAACTGAACGAGACTTGTTAGAGGGTGCCCGCGCAGGAGTGGACTATCCTACTTTGAGGCTGAACGAGAAGAACCGTATGGGTGTGCTGGTCATGGTTCCACAAGGCTGGAAGGATGTCATAGAACAGGTCGAAAAAAAGGTTAGGGAAAGGTACAAGTCGAGATAGCTCAAGCCGGGATCCACCTCGTCCTCTTCTTCGGAGCTCTACTTGACCGGACCATGGGACCGTCTGCTTCGTCGTCCGGGATCGGAAGCATCGCTAGTTAGGGTGCAGAGAATGAGTTGGCTCTCGCGTAACGTGTTGATATGAAGCCTGTTGTGATTCCCTCGCGGATGCCCTCCGAAGTGCTAGTATTAGGGTGAAGAAGCAGGGGTATGGGGAGACAGAAAACAGAGAATGAGGAAGGCAGGTCGCCAGACGCACTTAGACGCATAGCGTCTGTCTTGGGCGGACGCTGTGCGTCACTATCGACCTCGCCGTTATTTTCTCTCTGTTATCATGTGGTACAATATTTGCCCATGTTCATCCCTTCCAACCTACTGGACAGCGGTACAGCTTCAAGTTACTCAACATCGAGGTCACGTGGGCTGTTCACCGTGATGTGTTCTAAGTTCAGCTGAAGCCAGAGATTCTCTCCATATTCACTTATCGTACGCAGCGAGCGGGCGAAGCTCCGGTAACTGTATTCAAACCCCTACATAATTTCTCCCTTTCGCGTTCCCTACCTGCCAATTTCTAATGTCCATGAAGACCGTATACCGTATCGCGCTCGCTGCTGCAGCCGTAACTTGGACAGTATCTGGCGAGTCTGTTATATGATGTTCTACGTCCCATGATTTATCGTATCCACTGAAGGCGCACTCTTGAAACCTGAATTATGCCCGGGAGGTCAGATTGTGTCGAATGCTCAGGTAATCTTGGAAAGCATTTTTTTTCTCTGAGCGGAATTTGACCCAGGTATTTAGTGCTGCAAATGGTTTGACGTGGGTGTTTGGACCTTCTTCAACTCTATTTAACCGACACCCTCCTATGCAGGTACTGGGTGATTTACGGATCAACTTGTCAGCCAGTCTAGTGAAGCATTACAGCGAACGGATTAACGATATCATTTAATTTAGATTTGACGGAGGCAAATGTGCCAAGGGTGCGAGAGTTGCAATTCGTCTCACTTTCCATGACAGCATGGGTCGTTCGCAGGCAATGCATGCGTCAGGCACTTTTGGGTGAGTTGTAGTAACGGTCACCCTCACTTTGCTGATTCAAAGTATCGTAGAGGCGGCGGAGCAGGTGCCTGCATCCTCATCATTTTGTGAATCGTAATTTTGAGGGTAAATTTTCAGATGGAAGCATCATAAAGTTTGCCTCAATCGAATTAGGGTATTGTGCGTAACTCTGTCTGTCGATCTACCCCTTTTCTTTTCTCCTTAGACATTCTTCCAGATGCGAATTCGGGGCTTCACGACTTGGTAGGCGCATTGAAGGCCGTAGCAGATAATCACAACGTCAGCTACGGTGACATGTAATCTCCGCTCCCTAGAACATGTTTTTCCGCTCCTCACTTTCGCATAGAATTCAATTCGCCGGTGCTACCGCCCTCTCGAACTGCCCTGGTGCCCCTCGCCTCCAATTTCTTTCGGGCCGACCAGACGCTACAAGAGCTTCCCCAGCCAACCTCATCCCATCGCCAGCAGATACTGTCACCGACATCCTTTCTCGAATGAACGATGCAGGGTTCACTGCAGACGACACCGTTGCTCTCCTCGCGGCCCATTCTATCGGGACGCAGGAGGCGATAGACCCTACAATTCCAGGAACCCCAATGGATTCGACACCTCATGCATTTGATAATCAGTTCTATCTAGAGGTGGGTCGACACTGTCCAAACAAACCAAATCGGGACTGACGATAGTGTCTATTATGATCAGACTTTACTCAAGGGGACGGCGTTCCCTGGCAGCGGAGTGAACAAAGGCGAAGCGAAGTCACCTATGCCGGCCCAATTTCGTCTTGCGTCAGATGCTGCCATCGCCCGCGACTCTAGGACAGCATGCAAATGGCAGTTGTTCTCCAGTTGCACTTCCTTTAATCTCTCGGAAAACATATGATGACTGACCTTAATACGATGTAGACGACCAAGAAGCCATGATGGCTGCATTTCGCGTGTCGATGATGAAGGTCGCCAACAATGGACAGGATGTCGACTCTTTGACAGATTGTTCAGACGTTATACCTGTTCCTAAGGTTTGGGCCAAACCAGCGACCTTGCCGCTCGGAAAGTCTCACGCAGATCTTGAGCAATATGTGAGTCGTAATTATGTAACTCTTCTAGATGGCAATGTTTAATGCTTCTCAGTGCTCGACTTCGTCTACAATCTCTCTGCTATAATGTGATACCAGATTCGCGCCCATGTTCATCGTTTTCCAAACTACTAGACAGGTACGGCAGCCAACCCTTGATGGACCTTCACAATTGTAAATATACCACACAACTACCTGTATCTTGACGACCGCTATAGACCTGTCCCCTCAATTGTCATTTATCTGTGTTTGAACGGGGTTAGGTGCGGTAGACGTGTGATAAATTCAATCCACAAATAAGTGTTTCAATGAAGACGCAAGCGCCTGCTGTTCCGATATATTTCCAGTGGATTCCTCAGAGTTGTCAGACGTTACCGATATCCACTCCATCCCACGTAAATCGATCGACCTCCCATCCCTTCGTACGATAATCTAACCAGAGCCTCTCGAACTGCTTTACAATTCCCCATATCCTCCTCCGGTTCGCCATGGAAGGAGATTCATAACATGCTTTCACAAAGGCCAAGGAAGGAAAATTGTGGGATTCGAAGGGGGAGACAGGATCTTTTGTGACATCCCGAGGTTCAGCAGAGTGGATCATGGACAACCACTGCTCGGCGACTAGATAAGCACGGTCAACCTCGCCACACATGCTTGGTACTGGAAGTATCCAGAAAAGGTGCCCAGAGCGGATGGCATCTCTCATAGCAAGGTTCGCAAAGACGGACGATATGAAGAAGTTATGAAGCGATCGACATGTCGACGCGAGTGAAAGATATGATGGAAGGGGAAGCGGACGGATGATCTCGAGCAAGAGTTCAGCGGGAAGCAGGTCAAAGACTGTGGTAAACGAATCCGACTCAAGGGTGTATGGAGTGAACCCGGGGAGCTTTTCACGAGACTGTGGAGAAGGCCAGCTGGCGAATCTGTCAAAAGGGTGAGTAAAGCCGGGAAGTGTTTCTAGAACTCACTTATCTGGACGCATGGACATCCAGCATCGATAATCTTGCATGATGGCAGGCATCAAATCTTTGCCTCGCAGGCCTTCTCGGATGCCTTTCGCCATGTATTTTACTCCTTTTTGCGCGGGAGAAAAGTAGTCCTGCCATTGATTACAGCTTCGTTCGACCCCGTCATAGTCAATGGCGGGAAGTACACCACTTCCCGGATCTATGAATTTGATTTCAATTCACGGCACATATTTCATCATGAGGGTCCACACGTACACGGGGGTTGCGTTCTAGAGTTTATTATCTCATACAACTCGCCTGCAAAGGTCATTGGCGCTGGGTCCGAGGGGAATGCCAAACTTCGGGATGGAAGGCTTTGAAAATCAACCCATGCCTCTAGATAACGATAGCACCCTTCAGAAAGAAAGAAGTTTGGGTTTTCGTGTGTGCCCATCGAGCTACAAAATATCGCCATCTGCGCGTCCACTGGCACATCTGTTTCCGTTACTCCATCTTCGTTCGTTACCACGATTGTATCGAAATGGCCTGATTCGCCATCACGCACCCGAAACACCTCTACATCTTTCCCATCCATAAATCTAGCGTTATATAAGTCGTGCCAACCGAGTTCCCCGTCACCATGATAATATTTCCGGGCATCTCTGTGGAAGTAACCAACGGCTATGCAAGTTTGAAAGCCAGCCCAGTCTCCCAGTCCGTTAGGTTGCCAGTTTGAAAACAGTTTGAAATTGGAAAACGATTCATTGAGGATGGCAACAATCTCCTCGACATCCAGATCCAGAAGGTTATCCGCCGCGATGATTTGTGAAGCGATACTTTCTACATGGTTTGTCCTTTCTGGTTCATAACCCGACATGAACAGGTGGGGGCCACCCTTTGGACCCCTTTGGACCGTTACAACAAATGGGACAAAGTGCGTCCCACGTCATATCGGCTTCAAATAAGCGTATTCACGGCAGCGCAGCGGTGATTCCTTCGAATTCAAGTTGCCCGACGAGTATTCTCGAGTATTATCATGATTTTAACTTTAGGAATCACGTGCCTCTGCTTCAACAGCCGGCGCCTCGCATGCCCTTACCAGTTAACGTTACTAGTTACTGACCAGTATGACAACCGTGTGGTTCATTCTTAGTCTTCTAGCCTCATTCTTCCTTCTTTTCTCTGTCCATGCCCTCCCCAGTTCCGACATTTTACGCGTCTTAGGCCCACAAGGGGTCAATCTCTGGAAGCTGCAAAAATCTAGGTCACCCTCAATTTCTCGTGGTTCTTCTGACATCGTGGTGCAAGAAGACACCACCTACCTCGAGTCCGAACCTGACACTATTTCTGGTTTCCGTGCCCAATGGTTCCGACAACCGCTAGACCACTTCTCCAGGACTTCAAACCACACGTTCCTCCAGCGTTTCTGGGTGAATTCAAGATATTACAGACCTGGTTTTGGGGGTCCGGTTATTGTTCTGGATGGTGGTGAAACTAGCGGAGAAGTGAGTTCATCAGTCGAAAGGCCGGCGATATTGCCTCAACTTCTACTCTGCGCCAGGACAGAATTCCGTTTTTGGATACTGGCATTGCTGAGATTTTGGCCAGGACTACTGGTGGCGTTGGGGTCGTGTTGGAGCACCGGTACTATGGTGAGATCCTGACATTGCCTATCTTTTCAAGTATGCGACGCATTAACGCATTGAGAATTCTATAGGACAGTCTATCCCAGTCTCGAATTTTACAACAGACTCTCTCCGGTAATTCTGATCCTTCCTCCACTGCGACGGTGGTTTTGAACTAGAATAAAAGATGGCTCAATAATGAGCAGTCAGCGGCTGACAGTGCCCATTTCATGGCAAATGTAAAATTCGAAGGGATTGATGAAGATCTGACTGCGCCCAATACTCCTTGGATATATTATGGTGTATGTAGACTCTCCCTCTTCTATTTACGCTCTCACTTCATTCAGCCATAGGGTTCATATGCCGGCGCACGTGCAGCCCATATGAGGGTCCTTTATCCAGACTTGGTCTATGGAGCGATCGCCTCCAGTGGTTTGTTATCCTCTAATTTAAGATCCGCCTCATGAAGTCAGCTATTTCCTTAGCCGTCACCCACGCTTCACTCGAGAACTGGGAATATATGGAAACAATTCGAGTTGCAGCCGATCCAAAGTGCTCCTCTCACCTCGAAAAGTCAATACAAACGATCGACTCCATTCTCGCTCATCGCAGGTTTACACGGCCGCTCAAGGCGCTGTTTGGGTTGGGAGACCTGGAGCATGATGAGGATTTTGTGTCAGTGATCGAAGTCAATACGTTCTCCTTCTTTGACCTGCCCGCCAACTGTGATATTGACGAGCCGACATTGATATGGTATAATAGAGTCCCCTTGGTTCTTGGCAGGCCAAATGCTGGGATCCTAAAGTTGGAAGTACAGCTTTCGACGACTTTTGTGCAGCGCTGAGCAAGCCTCCGTTTGGTCAACTCGGTAACAGTGAGAAACTCCTTTACGGTGACCCTCAAAGGATGGTGGAGCTCCCAGGAGGGCCCTCCGTTGATTTTACAGTTTTGAATTATGCGAATTATGTCAAGAAGGTGAGCTTCGTTCCGTTCGCCAATCCGGGCATTTGATGATATTCAATCTATAGAATATTGTGTCCCTTTGCCCCGAGGAATTGAGCACTGAAGATGTTCGTTCAGTGATCATGAGTCGCCTTATCGACTCCACTGACAATGTGATGTCCCCAGTGTTTCGGGACATTCGATGACGCCAAATTCCAAGATATATCCACGGATCAAGAATGGCGCTTGTGGCTTTTCCAAGTGTGTACGGAATGGGGCTATTTCACCGTCAGTCATCCCTCGTTTTCTTTCAAATCATGTCCATCCAAATCCGGGACCTTAGACGGCACCTCCAGATCAGAATCAACCCCGAATTGTCTCGCGGTTGCTTACGCTGGAATATGAATCGAAGATATGCAAACAGGTTCGGAATGCCGTATTTTATCACAGGTATGCTTATTATAAATACCTTTGTTAGGCATTTCCCGCCGGGAAATACTTCTCTGTCCCCTCGATGCCGAATATCACTGCCGTGAACGCTCTCGGCGACTTCGACATAGCCGCAGATCGTTTGGCCATTATTGACGGAGAATGTCTGTCTTCACTGATGAAATGTGCCAAAGGAAATATTGATCCACTCTCTGTTTAGTGGACCCATGGAAGCCTAATACACCACACAGCGAATATGCAAACGACAGGGAAGACACGATTCTTCGGCCGTTCAAGATTATACCGGGTACGTACAGGGCTCTCGTTATCATTTCTATTGTGAACGTTGACTCTCGGTAGATGGCGTACATCATTATGACGAGTACGGGCTGCGTAACATTTTCGATGAACCGCCTGAAATACGCAAGGTTCACGGAGAGATGATTGTGTTTGTAATAGAGTGGTTGAAGGACTGGGAGCCCCCAAAGGGAGGAAAAGTGGAAAATTAATATGTTCCAATGTTGGATTCAA
>Ga0210387_10001402_pt1 | contig 18161 bp, 29 predicted proteins | sample IncBWC7OmetaG_FD_160108 | JGI IMG/M metagenome (GOLD analysis project Ga0210387, IMG submission 160108) | Forest soil microbial communities from Barre Woods Harvard Forest LTER site, Petersham, Massachusetts, United States - Inc-BW-C-7-O ...
CGGTAGATCCTCGATCGAAAGTTCAAACGTCACGAGTCGAGATGGTCCTCAGAACGTGTCCGAGGCCCTTCAAACATATTTTTAAGCGCGCCGCCCTTATCGCACCCTCGGTACCGAAGCCATGTGAAAGTCCCGACAAAATGCCATGTGTTGATGAACCTTGAATTGTATAGGTCTACGTAAATATTGACCCATAAGTGATCAGCTATGTTCTTCAAAGAAAAATTCCTGTCAAAGACCGTGTCCTTCTGAAGCGAATGCAGCAAGTATGTTGCGCACTTCGGATGCCCCAACACCACCTGTAGTATATGTCACATTGCTGACCTGGAAACCATTAAACTGACTCGCTGCGCAGAGTGTGTATGCACCCATATTGTCGAAACCTAACCAGTCTCCGACCTGCAACGCAATTGGCAGTTGAGTCTCAGGACAGACACAGTCGATAGAGTCACATGTTGGACCCCATACACTGCTGGCATGCTGTGGCTCCGAAGATGTGATGTGAAAGGAGCCATTTAGGGAGAGGACATATGGATGGACCGTTTGATGGTCAAATAGAATGCAGTTGAAAGCGCCATAAACACCATCATTGATGTAGTCTGTACCGAAAGCGAAACGAGTCAGCAAACACGGTTATACAGAGGCAAATGATACTGACACATGACTGGTTGATCTGAAGCTCCGTCTGGGTTCGGGGCAGCCTCGGTTAGAGGCGCTCGCCGGGCAATAATGTTAGTGGCAAGGCTGAAAGCCTTGGACACATAAAACCTTCCCGGTTCCGCGATCACCGTGATCTCCCGTCGATCAGGGAAGAACCGATCAATCGCCTCACTCAAAACAGAGGCTGATTTCTCGAATAGCGCATCCTCAAATCCACCGCCGACATCCAACAAATTGAATGTAAAACCCTCTTTTTTCGCAATGTCGAAGACTGTATGGGCCCGCATCACGGCATCGGCGTATGCCGAGGGGTCGTAGCAGCCACTACCTACATGGAAGCTGACCCCGACGACATCTAGTTTTAATTCCTTTGCTTTGGCAAGAAGGCCTGGTATCGTTACGAGGGGTGCCCCAAATTTAATACCAAGAGCGCAAAGACTTGTAGAATCGTCGGTTAAAATGCGGACCACAAGTTTCGCGCCTGGGTGAGCTCGTGCAATCTTATATAGCTCGTCGGCATTGTCAAATGTCATCGTGTTAACACCCATTTTACGGGCATTGCGGACAAATGATGCAGCCTTGCAAGGATTGGCAAATATGATGCGGGAGGGATCGACGCCCCCGATATCAAGGACCTGGGATATCTCCCCGTTGGAAGCGCAGTCGAACCCTGTACCTAGCGCCGCCAGTAAGCGGAGGACATACGGGTCTGGGTTGCATTTGACGGCTGCAAGCAGGTCAGGCACGTTTCAGCGATGAAAGGCGACGAGTACAGACGACAAACCGTAGAATGGCTGAATCTCCGGTAGTGATTTCTTCCACCGCTTATGTTGCCTGTAAACCTGGCAGAGGTCAGCCACGAAAAAGGCCTTTTCTGCATCAGGCTCATTGGCCGCTGCCAAGCGAGATGCGTTCATGATGCCATTCCTGAGATGGACCTCGGGATGCCCGTGGAAAAGAGGGGGGAGTGATGGGAACATGCGTTGATCATCACTGACGCGAGACTCGGTAGGCAATGAGTCGGCAGTGAAATGAATTGACGGAGACGAGGATAGTATATCACCGACCAACGCATTGCTAGTGCAGGTTAGATCCTCACTGTAAAGCGAAGAGAAGGAACCAGAATGAGAGGATGTGGAGATGGAAAAATCAACAGGAAAGCGTGCGGGGAGGGTTTCTATTTGTGACATTTGATCCAAGGTGGTGGGTATGCCGAAAGTGTCTATTGGGTCTAATGCGAAAGGGCTGTGTGGCTCCAGCGAGTGGACTGCGGCCTTGATTCGTTTTGAAGTTATGAAAACCTAAATTACCGAACCTGAACCGCCGCGGTCGAAAGCGAGCCGGGCGGGCTAGGACGGTAACAGTTAGGTTAAGCTCAGTCGATGTGGGTTCCTCGCTCCCTGTGCAGCGAGGAAAGGGCTTGAAGGGCGAGAGTTGCAGATATCGAAAGATAAAATAACCGGCGGAGACTCGAGAGTATTGCTTATTTGTTAGACGAGATACAAATGGCGTGAATGAGTTCTGTCAGGGAGGTTCACCTTTGGACGGATAGCAAACGTGAGTAATGAATTATCACAGCGGAAGACAGGGTAATCGAATGCACACCTCTAACAGATGACCACCTAGTTGGATGGGAAAAGAATGGTCAAAGGATGGCATGCATGATGAAGCGAAGTATGTACTCAAGGGTCAACAGACGAAGATCCTTGTTTCTTTCCTGGTCAGTAATGATGGCGGCGGAGGTCTCTGAAGTCGCGCAGCACTGGCGACGGCAGATCCAGAGTTAGTATGGCAGTTTTTTTGCGCTTGAGTACTTGGGAGAATAATGTTCGACTGAGTGGAGTTTCGAGTCAATGTTTTCCTGCTTAACGGAAATAGCCGACCCAAATTGGGATACTAACATCGGCTCGGTAACCGTGCTTGTGGGTACGATATTCACAGACTCTGATTGGATCAGAACGTCGCACGTGATCACCATACCTCGCCACATGCATCATGATTATATACCTCTTAGGGTAGTTGAACAAAAAGCCTCACATCTCTGTCAGTTCTACCCGGGTCAAGAAACAGTTTATTTGTGTTGGAATCAGCATAAAATTCCACTTCTGATAGTATATAGAAACAAATGATGAAAAATATGCTTTGTGCCTTGCTTTGCGAAACCTCAAAAAGTTTAAAAAATTCAAATGCTAAGTGTGTTATATATACCGTCATGGACCAGATGAATCAACATCAGCCAATGAATCACCTTGTCTTTGGCTTCAAAACTGGCTTCCCCACTTAGTCTCATTATCAAAAGATGTTTACAATCCAATTTCATGTACAGTTTACTAAGACATTGACTAGCTACATTGCCGCTACAAGTTACAATGACTGTCGCTGGACATGAATCTACAGGTCCGTACATGGTGATTGCCAACTATGTAGGCAATTATCCAACTCGAAGATCCCCATGAATACACTAAGGCCTTCTTGTATGTTTCCAGAAATACATCGCGACAGCGCCAGCACGATATTACCGTTCTTTGTTGCCACTGAAGATGGAACCGAAACCCAAGTTCCGCCCAAGCTGGGAAGCATAAACAAATTCTCAATACTATACAAGTGCTATTGTCTCTTGTTATGTGTATATTGTTGCCCATATAAGCCCTTCATACGATCGGGTGAACCGTGGCTACAAGGGTGGCGGACCCATTGCTTATTGTTGGCCGAGTCGTGGGGAAGTATTATGGTTTGAAATAATTCTCTATCCCTGAGGAGACGCTCTGCGCCCCGTAGATGTTGGCCCGCGGTGGTCCAATAATGAAGGAATGACATTCAGTGCCGAGGTGTTGATATTGACTTGATGCAAGGCCACTGGTGGAGGCGGGGAGGAAGGCGCCCGTGTGACAATGTTTGCGTCGAGCGCCGTAGAAGTCGCAGGTAAACCGGAGGGTGTACGATTGAGATCCCACTCTAGCAAACCTCCCAAGGGAATATGTTGCACCACGACCCTCTTCCCCAAAACTTCGGCCTGAGATATCATATGTGGATACATAAGCGCCAGACGGCGGAGTTAACAATTCTTCCTCACCTCATACATCTTGAACAATCCTGAGTTGACCTTACCCCAGTTCAACACACCAACAGCAATAGAGTGTAATTGGGAGGAATGTTCGTGGAATGGCCCATGTTTGACTTGGTGGATTCGCATGATGGAGATGAAATACAGATTTGTTGGAGGAAGGGGAGGATGCAGGATGGCAGAGACGGAAATGTCTGTTTGATCTAGACAACGGTCCTGGTATGAGTGGGCGATAGAGATGCAAGATAGGAGAACGAGGAACCTCGAAGTTGTCCACTACCAAAAATGTATCCGAGGAAAGAAGAGTCGTCTAAACCCCATACCCCATGGCTGCCTGCGGGTTCTAGTTTGTACACGTCCTGTAATCTCCAGCACAGTTCGAGATATCGAACGAAGACCCGGAGAACAAGTTCGCGTTCTTCATCAGGTACAGGATAGAAGAAGCGAATAAGCGTCAGGCAGAGAAGAAATAAAACAAACGACGTTTCGTGTCCCGTTCCGTAGTCCATTCGAGTGAAAGAACCGAAGGACGTTAAGAGGTACGGTTTGAGATGTGGGATGGCGGGGTAAAGCTCAGATGGAAGGAGGGAAGATATAAGATCCTCTATTCGCTTCGAGGTGCACAATTTAAGTGTTTGAGTTTATTGAAAATATATCGCCCAAACCTCTTCAAGACGCTTGCCCCATGTACGGAAAGCCAAATTGCCAAATCGTTGAGGTGTTTCCAGAGGGGGGATATCATCGATCCAACCATCCAAGGTATCCAAAAGCACAATCGTATTCATGATGGCCTAGTTTATGAGTCAAGAGCGTTCAGAGATAATGCCATTCGGCGACATACCTGGCTAGGGGATGAGCTAGTCCACGGAAGGTAGTGTCCAACCACTGATTCGTTTAAGCGACGGAGAAATACACCGTAGTCTTGATAGCCAGTAGTTCTGCGCCAGGCTTCAACATCATAATCAGTCAGAATTTTAGGTGTTGGGTGGGATTCGAAATGGGCTATATCAGATAGCGAAACCTGTCGGAGGGGTGGCGGTTGTTGCATCATACTCCAGCAATTAATTTTAAACCACCGATCACATTTATGTTGTGACCAAATGTGACTGACGCGTTGACTCACGTTCAGGCTTTTGTCTCTGAAATCCTTTCCCCTCGGCTGTCCCTCAAAATACGTTTGATTTATACTTGATATGGCACCTTACGACGACTGGAACAAGATTGACGAGGAAGAGGACGAGGAGTTGCAAGATACATCCGTGAGTGGAGCTGATGATGCGCGGTTTTATGACCGTCTGACCGCAATGATCTTTTTAAGTACTTTGAAGGGAAGAAAGATGTGATCCTGTTCTGCATAGATTGTTCCGAGTCTATGCTTGAGCTCCGGAATGATCCCGCTTACGAAGAACAAGACGTGAAGACCTGTCACCTATTCACCGCCCTTGAGGCTGCAATGCAGATCCAGAAGAAGAAGGTCATAGTAGGCCCCAATGACGCCGTTGGAATATTGCTTTTTAACACTGTGAGGTCCTTCCGAGTTCTGACATGTTGCCTGTTTCGTCATGTAAATTTGTTTGGTGAAGTCCAGAAGCACAGAAACCAATCGGAACCAAGGCTCAGAAATCAAGAAGTACACGTTTGCGTACCAACCAATCGCACCTATAAGTGCGCCCAAGATTCAAGAACTAATCCAATTATTGGATGGTCTGTTGCTATGTCTTTTGTTTCGTACTCGCTCAACTGAATATGCGCATTGGAAGCCTGTCGCGAAGATCCAGAAGAACTGAGTAACACCTTCCCACCTTTGTCTGGTAGAAGGGTCGCCATGGGTGATGTTTTCACTAGCTGCAACTGGGTTTTGCGTGACGGGTCAGCTCAATAACGTTCCCCCACCGCTGTTGGAGTATTTTTTGAGAATCCACGACGTTCGCAGAGCACCAAAATCCGCCTCAAAGCGCGTCTTCCTAATCACTGACGAAGACAATCCTCATTCTGGCCCTGGGAGCAAACAACTTGTCACCTCGGCGCGAACTACCTTGATTGTAAGTGACATTTTCTACAATATAGAAAATAAGCAAAATAAACCGAAAATATCCATAGGACCTAACTCAAGCAGGTGTAACGGTTGAGCCATTCTTCATCAGCACCCCTGACAAGCCGTTTGATGTTTCGAAATTCTACTCCGTTGGTGTTTCGTTAAACTACCTATTCATCCATATCCCTCTACTGACGCAGGCGTACGCAGTCCGTATTACTCCCGAATAATTTCACAGATGAGGACGAACTCGACATCGATCCTTCAGCTCTCCCAGAATCGATCTCCATCACCCGAATCGATGATTTGCTTTCGCAGATGCGTTTTCATGAAGTCCCGAAGCGTGCGCAGTTCAGCATTCCTTTCGAGCTTGCAAATGGCTTCACAATTGGTGTCAAAGGGTAAGTACAGTCATCCGAATCATTGAGAAATCAATTCAATTAACTGTGGCTCTCCCGTCCAACAGATACGGCCTGGTAACAGAACAGAAAAAGGGGGCCTACAAGTACTTTGTCGATCTTGGGGATAGGATGGAAGTGGCAACAGTGCGGACGGTCTATGTCGACGAGGTCAGTTTCATCTTGCATTTATCTGCACAATTGTCTAGAACTCGACCCAATGTTTCTACCTACAGGATCGACAAGCTGAGGTCGATAAGTCCAAGATGGTCTATGGCATGTCATTGGGCGTCACTGCTTCTGTGGGCGGCGACGAGGACGAAGGCGCGGGAGCTGGAGCTGAAGCTGGGTTTGGGACTAGGGTGGTGAAGGCGGGCCAACGAGTGGGTTCCTGTTTCATTCCTGTGGAGGACTGCCTTACCAACGGCGACAACTGTGCTATTAGCCGTTTTTCACTGCTGAAGATATCAGGTCATTCCGCACATTAGGTCTTGAACCGAGTACGCTTTAATCATGTCTCTATGAAGCACCTCTGAAATAATCAAATCCCAGTCATCAAACTGCTAGGCTTCAAGGACCGCAGCGAGCTCGCGTTTGAGGATAACATCAAGCACTCGCAGTTTATCTATCCTGACGAAATGGTTTGTTAGAGTATAGTGTTAATACCCATCCGACTGAGAGTTTTCCCTAATTCCTCCAGACTTATTCGGGCAGCAAACGCACCTTCAACGCCCTCTTAAAGACAATGATCAAGAAGAAAAAGATAGGCTTGGTCCTTACCCTCACAAGAAGGAATGCGTCACCTGCGTTTTGCGCTCTCTTACCTCAAGTTCTTTTTTCATTTTTTTTGAGCGAATATACAAATCGGATGACTGACTGTCTACAGGGAGAAAAGGTCGAAGACGGCGGATGGAATGACCCCGCCGGTCTCCACCTTGTTCCGTTGCCTTTCGCCGACGACATCAGGGCCGCTCCTATCGAGGAGGCTATTCGAGGTGCGTCTATATATCTGCGACGGCACCGACCAGTTATGAATTGTCATGCTGTTTTCTGATACAGCTTCGAGCGAGGTCAAAGATGCAGCCCGAGCCTGGATAGACAAATTATGCGTCAAAACCGGAGCCTACCCACCCGATTCGTATCCCAATCCTGGTAGGTTCGTTCCTTGATAGACCATCCATTCTTCTTTGCCATTCATGGCCATGATGTCCTTTCATTGTTGTCCGTTCTTTAGCGTTGGCCTATCATAACGCGCAACTCGAGGCGAGCGCGTTCCGCGAGCAATATGACTCCGAATCGTTCAATGATCTGACAGAGCCAAAGGTTGATATGATACATAAGGTTGCATTCCTCAAATATATGATTGGTCAAACTCCTAGTGCTGACACATCATTGTCATCTCAGCGGGCAGGCAAATTGATGAAGGATTGGAAAATTGCACTTGTGAACGATGACTCGGCAAATACCGTCATCGTCACTGGTTCGAAACGAAAAGCAGTTAGTTCTCTTGGTTCACTCGTCGATCCAGGTAATCGAAATTTGATTCTGCAGGATATCACTGTCGATGAAGCGGAAATCCGGAGTAAACACGATGACGATCTTCTTGGAAAGGTTCTATTGTTGTTTTATTGTTATTATTACTGTAGAACTGAAACCAACTCCTTGTCTTTTTTCAGCTTCGCGTAGATCAATTGAAGGTGCTTTGTCAGTTAGATTTGCAGTGCATAAGTTTTTATTTCGTTTCGTTCACAGGAATTCCTGAAAGCTAAAAGTCAGCCTGTATCGGGGAAGAAGGCGGATTTGGTTGAGCGTGTTGCGAATTGGTTGGATTCTCATTGAGCTATTTGAACGAATTCCTATGTATTGTCTATTTGTGCCGTTTGTGTTCTGTATCAAAGCCATTCTACATTGGGTGTCATTACGCTGAAAGGATGCGAAGTTAGATATGGCCCGGGAGAACTTACAGTTACGATTCTTGCCGCAATTATCCAGGGATTCAGACTCGGAAGGTTCTCTATGTAGCACTAACTCTCATTCGTTTTCAATCGTGATGAACACAAAATTGGCTATCATGTCTGAATCTTGCGGTTTCTGCGTCTTGGAACCATTCGATGGCCGTCCTCGAACTCTAACATGCGACGGCTGAATGGAAGATACAAGGATTCCATATATATCACAGACGATCAGTTGGGATTGGTGACTTGCGCCGAAATCCATCAGGAATGTACTGTAGCTTTGATTGTGTATCAAGTTGTGGCTAAGTTGTCTAAGCTTGAACTCGATGGGTGTTAAATACAAACAAAATAGCCCACTCCTATACCGCTGTATTGTCCACATCCATTCAATCATCCTTTTTCGGAGCACTCGCCTTCCTCGGGGACGGACTCATCACAGGAAACCCTTTCCCATCCCCGTTCGTCGGATTTGGCGTGTGCGGGAAATTAGCAAATGCAGGTGTTCCCGGATTTGATGACGCATACGGGAATGGTTCACCAGTACTTTGTATGGATCCCGACCCGATACTAGGGGTCTGTAGGGGCCCAAGTCCCGGTGGCGAATGCACAACGGCAGGCGAACCTGAGAACGTGCTCGAAGGGAACCCTAATCCCACGTTACTACTACTAGGATTCGGAGTTCCCGGCGCCGAAGGGGGCAACATACTGTTCAGTGTCGTGGAGCTCAAATATGGAGACTGAATGTTTGGGGGCGAGAACGTGCCAGTAACGGGGGTGTTGGCGTAACTTCCATAGGGAGACCTAGACGCGCCTTCGAGGACCCAGCCGGTGCCCTGCCGGACCATGCGTCCGCTAGTGGGACGTGCACGTAACTCGCCTCCACCCCATTTGTTGCGGAGACCAACTTTTGCGCCGGATGCCTCGGCGGCGACTATACCTTGCGACTGGTCGGCCCCTGATACGACTTCGACGGCGCGGGTTGTGATACGGATTGCGTAGCCCATGCAGACGAAGACCCCACCTATTACTCCGACACATCTGCAGGAGAGGGCTGGGTTAGTGAAGAGTCGGAAACGACATTGAACTGGTTACACATACCTTATTACAAGTTGAATAAATGAGGTAGTGCGTTGGTGAATGGTGAGGCTGAGGGGCTCGAGATCGAACTTGAAGAATATGCCTGGAGTGCCGCGATTGTGAGCGAGAACTCGGGTGTAATGTGTTACGCTGTACTGGTGCGTGTGTAACGGCGAGGAGCGCGGGGCGATGTATGTTGTTGGGACAACATGTAGAAAGTATTGGTACGCAACAAACGCTGATTGAGGATATTGGTTTGGTAGTAGGAACGGAATAGAGAACTAAACTCACGATTGATCGTAGTCTCGAATGAATAGTCAAGTGGTTGAGTGATATCCGGGAAGTAGGGGCCAAACGAAAATTCGGTGATTGCATGGGATAGGTTCATCACTAGTTGACAGTCAGCGTCAGTGTGTAGCGACAAATGGAAGGAGGAACTGACAACTGTGATCGACATGTTCGTGGCTGGCGTATCCGTGCCCAAGGGTCGTGATGTGCAAATTAGCTGAGGCCGAACGTAACATGTGAGGTATAGACAAGAATGCAAGCCACGAGCACACAAACCTGTCACCTTTTTTACCTCCAGCGAGCCCCACACTCTGCAGGCACTGCCGTCAACCTGGTAGTTGTACGTTGGACGGAAGCCAGATGTGTTCCTGCGGAAGATAGTGGAGAAGAAACCGCGAGAGCTGCGTGATTGAGCAACGGCTTGACGGACGGACAGTGCCTGTGAATGCTCTCTGAGGAAGAGGCGAATAAGTTAGAATTCTCACTCATAAGATAGTAGACATATCGCGAGCATTGCACGAAGAGTTGTGGACTCGACATGTGTAGGAAAAATGTGGGGTTGGAAGGACTTGGAAGGGGGGAACCGATGTTTCTATGTCAAGTCCATAAATCCTCACACAGTATTTTGACTCGTCTAAGGGCAGGGTCATGTGCCTTGTTTAGGCCTTGTATCGAGAACAAAACAGGAACTCACTTGAGCCTTGTTGCTTGGCTGATGTCGAATACCGTCTGAAGGTCACAATATATGTAACAGCATCATTGAGATTGAATCAAAGAAACTCACTCCTTCGCGGCGGAGGCTTGTGCTGAGATACAGCCTATCACCAATTGCATCTCGTAAGTCAACACTTAAGACTGTTTCGAGTTCCGAGTTGCTCTAGTCAGGGTCAGCCACAAAAATCATCAAATGCACTCACATTTACATGGCATATTCACCAAAAGATCGACATTGACATTCATAAAGCTCGATTTGTCGGAATCGACGCTGAACTCATAGTCAGGCCAGCCCCAGACAAACTCTCCGATATCATTGAGCATAAGCATAAATGCAATAAAGCCAACAAAGAGTGTGATAAATCCCCTAGACTCTGAGCGGGCCTTGTATGTCGAGGGAAGTTTTGGAAACGCATCAAATTGCGCAAGCGGGGCTGGAACGGCAGCGTCAAGTTTGTCAAGGATTGAAGGTTCTTCTCCATATGCGGAGGACATGCTGGACTGTCAGCCTATAGCTAGGGATGCGTAACGGCCGGAATGAAATAGTGAGTGAGCCTGAGTGAGCGAGTCCACGTCACGATAGCGTGACAATTTTCGTTACTTGTATATTTATTTATATTACTAATAAGTAATATTACATATGAAACTTTTATCACATCCAGTCTCCAGACAACATCCAGACAACATACCTAGACACATAACAGCACATAACGCTTTCAGCCAGCCCCGATCAATTTTCGCTCACGACTTCTCGTTCTGCCTCCTCTCGTCATTTATCTTGGAGTCCTACTGTAGCTTCGCCTTGTGACCCGGACACCATGCAACCAAACGAAAATTCTGTTCCATCTATGGCTGGCCCATCGGTGTCATCGTCATCGTTAGGAATTATATCGGGCGGTGAGGTTTCTGGGACAGTGAAGGGAAATAGAAGGAAGCGAAGGAAATTGGATCTGCGTGTGACAAATGAGAAAAGGGAGGGAAGGAAAGCAGATGAGCAGACCTCGGAAGAAGAGGAGGAGGAGGTCGATGAGCTACTTTCCGACGATGGAGATCAGGCGGCGATATCAACTCATCTTGCCCAACGTAGCCTGCCTGGGATCAGCATGATTGATAATTGCAAACAATCACAAGGGCAGGTGGATCTTATCAATCCGGTTGCGAGGGCGAATATGAGTAGCTCAGTACTAGATCAACACCGTAGCACGATTACCAGCCCAAGCCTTGCGAAGATCCTCCATACCACCAACATAGAACCTCACAAGCCAACAAAAACATCATCCCAACCTTTGCCCAACGTACCTATTGCATCTGCACCCATTTCTCACCATGCTCCTTCAACGTCGCCGCTGCCACCAGCAACGCAACGACTGTTACCTCCAGCACACCCAGAACCCGAGCTGCTCTCCTCCTACACCTGCCCGATCTGCTTCTCCTCACCAACGAATGCTACCCTCACTCCCTGTGGCCACATCTGTTGCGGCTCCTGCTTATTCACAGCTGTAAAGACGACAATGCAACGGACTGCACTAATGATGGCAGAACAGGCTGTCGCGAGGTGCGTGCTGTTGTATGTTATTTTCATTTCGTATTCCCCAGCCTTTCTATTCTTTCTCCTTGATATTAAGGCATTGGATTGCCTGGTCAATTACACTCATTCATGTTTCATTCTTCTGGCTCCACTCCATTCCACATCAACCAGTTACTGACTGTTCCATCATGCTAATCATAGGTGTCCAGTCTGTCGGGCCCCGATTCCCGGATGGGACGGCAGAGGAGGAGGAGTCATCGGACTGAAAGTCCGTGCTGTGTTCAGCTTGTGATCATGCTACCATGTCGGCGTGATCCCTCCAGTTGGAGCACGAACAACCTGCAAGGAAGATCAATCAAAAGCTATAATGTTAGTATGTGCGACTTCCATGTACTGTGGAAACTAAGACCATTCGTTTTGCGCTTTGTAAGTAATCTCTGGCTTGTTACTCCCGTTAGGTTCAGACATTTCCCACAAATAGAACAGACTTCTATTGCCAATGCTGGCCCTTAATAATTGTCGAGCTACAAGGGACAAGTCCTACCAGGACTTGTGATTGTCACCTCCAGAAACATTGAGCAGTGGGTGTGTATTGGTCAATGTCTGATTATTTATTAGCTGGACTCATCATTCTTGTGAAGCCAAGGGGGACCTAAGATCCAAAGATGTTGACAGGCAAATGCCGATTTTTCCAGAGGCCTCTTGAAAGCCATTCCGTATACACCACCATACCATATGTCATAGCCATTGAGGATTTAATGTTCTGGATATATGTCTGCAATCTGCTTCACCTTTTTACACCAACACCAAAGTGATAGTCGATACAACTGTAGCACCCAAAACAGCATAACCTGTACCATAAGCTCCTTTTACAGTTATAACTGTCAGCAGAACAAAGTTGACATCAGCATCCAACATCCAACACTGACAAAATATGCGGCGTACATTTACCCATATCCCAGGCCAAATGTCTGAGGCCATTGAACGAGTGGAACGCAAAAGGTGCGGCGAGCAGGGCTTTACCGGCATATTTGGCGGCATCTGGCAGTCCAGAGACAAATTCGATGACGTGAACGCTGTCAAAGGTGCCTGGTGTAACGAGGTAGGCAATAGAGAACCCGTAGAGCACTATTACATAGGGAGAAATATTGAGGCATCAGAAGAAACTTATGAGGTGTGTGGAATTGTTGCGTACGAGCACTGAGCGCCCCACCGGTAACACGGTTGAAAATAGAGCCATACCAAGTTAGCTGGGGCTGGTAGATGGTGAAATGGGGGCTGGATGGGCGACGTAGGCGCTGTTTGTTGAGGATTTCTATGGACGCGGAAGGTGGGAGAGATTGGGTTTGTACAGCCCTGTGAGTCGTTCGGACGAGATCAGTAAGCGCCGCAGATATGACCTGGTAGATGAGTGTCCATATTCACCTTTTGGGAGATATATTTCGAAAGGCGACTTGGTTTATAGCTAGAAAGGGAAGTTATGACATGATATCCACAAGTTTAAAATGAGAATGAACCAAGTTTCGGCGAAAATACAGCCTTCCTGAGAGATGGTCCAAGACCTAGAGTACGGGTAGACAACATTGTGGAAGAATTTGATCCTGAACCGCCGTCGCGCTGTAAGTTTCGGGTGTAACGGCCGGGTGTCTAATAGTCGGGTAATTCAAAGTCAGTACCGCACGTGACAATTAATAATATTGTTACTCCGACTCTTACCACCACAACCTCTGCTGTGCCATAATGTCGGAGGATGTCCCAAGCGTCCAGTCCTCGACAGCGGAGGTCTGGTACCTCAAGGAAATTAGTTTCTGTGCAAAGGAATCCAAACGGACCGCGAAAATTATCACTCAAAATTTTAATGGGTTCGTACAACCTCATTCAATTAGCCTTCAGTGGTGTTGACATAGATTACAGACCGTGTTCTTTCATTGCCATATGTAGGCCCTCTTTTCGGTGATTCGTGTCCCTGTCTAACGAATTTCTCAGGTAACATTCTCATTCTCCGCAACAACATAGAAATCCTTCCTCATTCGCGGAAGACAGTCTCATACGAGTTCCTCTCGCAGCTGGTGGCGGAATATCTACTGGCGAGCTCTCCTGACGTTGATATCTCTGCTGCACTGAGCATCATGCCTTACACGCAAAGTGTGTTCATTCTAAATCACTATTTACTCGATGTCGTAACTTATGCTGGTCAACTGCGCAGAGGGCATGGACCTCAATCCCCTGTTCACGGGAGCCATGTCCTTTCGACCCGCCGGCGCCGGTGGAGAATTAAAACTCTTTGAACAAGTGCAAGTCAAATTGGTCCATGGTTGGCTCGTCGATCCTGAAAGTAAGGAAGCACAGGTCTTTGCCAAAGTCCAGGATTATGACAGGTCACTGCTTTGTACTATGTATGGTCAACCTTATCATAAACACATCATGACAGCGCCGTTAACATCATCGCTGCTGCCGATTACACAACCAAAGGCCAGCTCGTCACCAGCGAATTTGGTATTTCAGAAACGGGACCCAGTGGTCCAACCACTGCCTGGACGGAAGAAGAGCGGACACAAATAGAAGACGGTCGGTTATCCATGTCATTCAATTGTTTTTTTGCGTTCTGATTTTTGTCTAGCCATTGTTGTACGCCGATTCCTGGACAGTACCAGGTCGCAGTTGACATACTACGGACTCTTCAATCTCGCAAGTACACTCGAGCCTGGTTCGCTCGTCGCATTATTCCGCAGTTCGCATCTCTCCGTCCTATATAAATCGGAGGGAGAGGAATCGGCTTTGTACACACTCGTTACAGATCATGTCTTTCTGACAGAACCTTCTGTCGTTTGGGAGCGATTAGAAGATGTCGATGGTGGTTGGTCGACGTTTGTTGACTCTGACCTAGTGCGGTCAAGCCCAGCTGGTGGAGACTTTGCGGGACGGACAGCCGAGGATGCCTTGCGGGCAGTGGAAGCTGATCCGAGTCAACCCGCAGTGATCGATCCTGCAGAGTGCGTTCTCCCCACACGACTGGTACCTATCCGTGGTTACTGATTTATTGGTGTCTGTAGTGAGGCATTAGCACATCAGCTGCAAGCGGAGGAAATCGATTTTGCGCGACGAGAACATGCTCACCACGTCCGTGAGCAGGAACGGAGGCGACATGCTGGGAATGACAGACAACCTGACGAAAACAAACGAAGTAAACCAAAGAAGAAATCGAATTGCATCATCATGTAGCTGACCCTCGCACTATTTACATCCTCTCGAATTATCGTTATAACATACATAAGTAGTAGTGTATAGACCATTACACGTTGTGAAATGTTGCGGGGAATTTGGGCCATCATTACGCTCTATTGACGATGGGACCACAATTCCCTTCAGAGCAACTGAGAAGTCATGATCACCCTTACTGGTTAGTATGTTGTAGCAAAAGATTCGTCAAGAGAGGTTTGAGTTGACGTTTGCGTCAACAGCTAGCTATTCATACGGATTCGTTTCTTCACAAAATAACAAGGGCATTGGAACAATGAGTTCGATATCAGCTTGAAGTCAAGCGCCTGACCTCAATCGACACTACCTGATATTACCATATGAATTTTACGCAGACGCTCATTTGGAACATTTGAAGGCGAAACTAAGCATCATCGGAATCCAGCGACGACTCGTTACCCTGAATCATTGTTCTCACCAACAAATCCATCTTCCTCGTCGTCAATATCCCGTGTAGTCTCTCTAGCATCTCAAGTTTGGTCCCTGCTGCGAGAATAGCGGGATTGGAAATAGCATGGGCAGCGAGATTGCGTTTGAGAGCTGCAGCAGAGAGTTGAGCGCAAACATTGGGGTTGACGATGAGTGGAGGAACGGGATGAAGCAGATATTTGGAATCCATGTCTTATCAAACAGTACGTCTGTTAGACATACAGAACTAGTTGATGAAAAGAGTTTCACTTGCTGTCTACATATTGTTCACAGGGAGTGGGGATCTCGATTTCTATCACTCGGCCTTCGTCGTAGATGGTTTTGGATAGACGGCGTAGTCCCTCCATTTCGATGCTGGTGTCGAAGATGGACAGGAACGAAAGCTTGGACAGCAGGAGGAGAGCGGGGACGGCGTGGTTGTCGATGTCGGGGTTGGTAGCGATGGAAAGTTGGATGAGGGAGCGCTTCAGAGCAGTGAGGAGAAAGACCCTGAATGAATAAAATTGACATGCGAGGGCGCAAACAAAGGTGAAAAACAATACGGACGCTTCGTTTCCTATGCCAGTATTATTCAGCAATAACTTTGCTAGCCTGGGTAAATGGTGGATGTGGGTAAGATCAAAATCTTGGACGGGGGCGCCGCTGAAGGAGAGCTCGGATAGGAATAAGAAGCTGTTGGGTTTGCTGAAGACTGGATAGTGTGGTAAGTGAGGTAAGACAGATATGTTTGAGATCTAATATACCTGGAAGGATATCCCTTCCTGAAAGATTCAGGCCATCTTCGTCGTTCAATGAAACCCTCAACGAAATGCATCGAATCTCGCTCGCTCGCAGAATGGTTAGAACCCGAGAATTGAGGTGGCCTATCAGTTGAGGGAATTCGGCGGTAAGTAACAATGTACATTTGATAGCAACATACCATTTTCCGCCAGGAAGTCGGTAATATTTTGGTGCGTAGGATGGTTCAAGTTAGAGAGCCGTTCCTTGAGTCTGATACCAGGCATCAAAGATGCTAAACGGTCGATGAGGGACTTGACTCCACGGGGAGATTCGGTTCCGATTGGCGGCCCGTACAGCTCATCTAAACGTGTGCGTTTAGCACCCTTTCCGACGAGAATTTGTAGTATGGAACACGCACTTTCAAGGACACGAATCTTCAGGGCGAGATCCTTGACTGTCGGAACGGACTTTCTAGATATGGGGTCGGGTCTGCCGAATGGTTCTGCGTATTTGTTGGTAGCGTAAGGCGTGGTTTGAGCGTTTGGAACAAAGAAATACAGCTTCTCTCGCTTGACGCTGAATTCAAAAGAGATGTTGTTAATAGACTGAAAAGATCTTGCTTGTTTTTTGGGCCCTTTGATGTCACTGAACGAGGTTCGTTTCCGCTTTAAGAGAGGGTTTATAGGCCTATAAGGAAGTCCACTGTGACCAGACGTATCGCCAAGTGTAAGATTGAGCGAAACTTCGCGCTCCCAAGAGGGAATAGAGTACTTGAGACCAAGCTGACGGGACGGTTCACGTCGAGAAGAATCGTAGCCTGTCGGGTCTGGTTGATCGTTGTCGTCTTGGAGAAAGGCTTGGTTAAGGATGTGAGTAAAAGAATGGAGGAGACGGTCCTCTTGAGGTTGAACTGTGTGAGTCCTGGAGTTATGACTCTGACGAAGTTGTCGTCGCAAGGAATTAAGGTATGAGGCAGCCGGGAGAGCAGGGCAATACAAGGGATTCTGCTCATCAATCGAAGGAAGGACATAGTTTTGCATAGTCGGAAAAGAATATACTGATGAAGACTTCAAAACAAACGTTGATTAAAGTATGATTTATATGTATTATATTATGTAAGCCGGAACGTCACGTCACGTTTGACGCCAAATATTCAGTCACGTTACGTTGTGACATCTCAAAAAAAAAACAGGTAAGTATTGGCCAATGGCAGGTGTAATATCAAAATTATATATATTCAAAGATAGTTCACGTCCTATCTCCATTGAGCAGCCGCAAACGAAGGGGAGAGTGATACCAATGATTGGCATGAGAAGTAGAACAAGCCGTCGAATTGTACCATTGGCCATGTTGAATGCAAGCCCCTCTTGGCCACTCTTGAATGCCAGCCTTTCGACGTTTATTGGTCTCACAGCAAGGGGTACGCAAAAAAAAACTCAGATACATGATGTTGTTTTTTGCGTTTAAGGCCTCAGAAAGCCCCCCCCTCCCCCCTCCTGCCTATTTCGGAAATCATTACCAAATTAAGCAAGACCCTAATTACCCTTCAATGTTACATTTTACCCCAGCCACCGTGAAATCGGTGTGAAACGGCTTGCTTTCATTTGCAGAGTCACACCTACTGGTTTAAAGACCATACCTTGACATCTCATCAGTCATATGGTACAAGAATGTAGCTGTATTAAATAGAATTTATAAAGCAGCACGCCTGCTGGTCAGCGTAGTTCATCTACAAAACATAGAGTTTTGTCACATTGTGTATAAATTTGGTCGAAAACCCCCAATTGTTTTGCCGCAAGATGGAGGTACCTTGAGTTGAAACTCAGCTCACTGCTCGCCTTGAGTTGTTTAACTGTCATTACTTAATCGGGCACTTCAATTCTCAAGATAGGCTTGACTTCAAAATTACATCCTTTCCATCCAACAGTTACTGTTTAAGATAAAATTGAACCTCAAGGTGACTAGAGGTTCCCATGCAACCACCTCGAGCTACCTCCACTTTGGCTCACAGGCATATAAAGTCACATGACTTGTT
>Ga0210387_10001403_pt1 | contig 18160 bp, 11 predicted proteins | sample IncBWC7OmetaG_FD_160108 | JGI IMG/M metagenome (GOLD analysis project Ga0210387, IMG submission 160108) | Forest soil microbial communities from Barre Woods Harvard Forest LTER site, Petersham, Massachusetts, United States - Inc-BW-C-7-O ...
AGGAGTTGTTTGCCGATCTCGACGATCTCGATCAGCTTGGTCGGGTCCGAGTCCAAATCGACCATATTTCCGGCCTCTTTCGCGGCCTGTGTCCCGGTATTCATGGCGACGCCCACGTCGGCGCGCGCCAACGCCGGCGCGTCGTTCGTGCCGTCGCCGGTCATCGCGACCAAGCGCCCGCCTTCTTGCATGCGCTCGATGTACGCCATCTTCGTCTCTGGCGTGGCTTCGGCGAGAAAGTCGTCCACGCCGGCTTCCTCGGCGATCTTCTTGGCCGTGAGCGGGTTGTCACCCGTGATCATCACGGTCTTGATGCCCATCGCGCGCAGCCGCTCGAAGCGGTCCTTCATGCCGGGCTTGACGGTGTCTTTTAGGTAAACCACGCCGAGCGCGGTCGAGCCCTCGGACACGACGAGTGGCGTACCGCCTTCGCTGGCGATGCGTCTCACCTCGGCCATCAAGCCTTCGGGGACCGTGCCGCCCAGCGCGGCCACGTGCTTGCAGACCGCGTCAGACGCGCCTTTTCGCAGCACGCGCGCGCCGAGATCGAGGCCGCTCATGCGCGTCTGAGCCGTGAACGGAATGGGCTTACCGCTGTCCGGATCGACACGCCGGCCCAGGGTTTTTTCGGCCAAAACGACGATGCTTTTGCCCTCGGGCGTTTCGTCGGCCAAGGACGACAGCATGGCTACCTCCGCCAAGGCCTTAGGCTCGATGCCCTGGGCGGGCACCATTTCGAACGCCTGGCGTGAGCCGTAGGTGATCGTGCCGGTCTTGTCGAGCATGAGCACGTCGATGTCGCCGGCGGCCTCCACGGCGCGACCGGAGGTGGCGATCACGTTGTATTGCACCAAGCGATCCATGCCCGCGATACCTATGGCCGAGAGCAAGGCGCCAATCGTCGTCGGAATCAGGCACACCAGCAGTGAGACCAAGAGCAAAATGCTGATGTCGCCGGCGAAGAACCGAGCACTGGGCACGAGCCCGACCGTGGCCGCGAGAAAAATAATGGTCAAGCCCGCCAGCAGAATGGTGAGCGCGATCTCGTTGGGCGTCTTCTGACGCTGCGCGCCTTCGACCAAGGCGATCATGCGGTCGATGAAGCCGCCGCCTGGATCTTGGCGAACCTCGATCACCAGCCAGTCCGAGAGGATGCGCGTGCCACCGGTCACGGCGCTGCGGTCGCCGCCCGCTTCGCGAACGACGGGCGCACTCTCGCCGGTGATCGCGCTCTCGTCTACAGAAGCGACACCAGCGATGATTTCGCCGTCTGCCGGGATTGGGTCGCCGGCTTTGACGTAAATGTGGTCGCCTTTGTGCAGATCCGTCGCGAGCACTACCTCGCCGCGAGCGCGGCCCTCACCGGTGGCCGCGACAGGGACTGCGCCGCCATTGAGCCGAGTGCGGAGCGCGGTCGTCGTCGTGCGCATTTTGCGCAAGGTTGCTGCTTGCGCCTTGCCACGGCCCTCGGCCACGGCCTCCGCGAAGTTCGCGAAGAGCACCGTAAACCAGAGCCAGATGATCAACTGCAGTGTGAGCTTCGAGTCCACGGGTCGGTCTCGAAACAGATCCGCGGCGTACAGGACGGTGACGAGCGCAGTGCCGACCTCCACCACGAACATGACGGGGTTTTTCATCATGTCGCGCGGGTTCAGCTTCTTGAACGCATCGCCGATCGCGGGCTTGATGATGGCTGGATCGAACAGTGAACGTGAGTTTTCGTTGGACTTGGACATGGCAAACTCAATGAACAGCAGCAGCCGCGTTGAGCTGGAGGTGCTCGACGATTGGGCCGAAGGACAACATCGGGAAGAAGGTGAGGGCGCCGACCAACAAGATGGTGCCGGTCAAGAGCGCGATGAATAGGCCGCCGCCGACTGGGAAGCTGGAGGGGCCTGGCGGGATGCGCTTCTTTTTTGCCATATTGCCGGCGATCGCCAGCACCGCGACGATCGGCAGGAAACGCCCGAACATCATGCCGATCGCCAGCGTCAGCGAATAGAACAGCGGGTGATCGGGCGAGTATGCGGTGAGTCCGGCAAAGGCGCTGCCGTTGTTACCCGCCGCGGAGCTGAACGCATATAGGATTTCCGAGAAGCCATGCGGGTGTGGCTTCCAAGGTGCGCCGGCGACTTCGGTGGCTGCGGTGTTCAGGATGCCAGCACGCCCCGCGTCGGTCATCAAGCCGATCGACGTCATGCCCAAGATCAGCACGGCCATGACGAGGATGTAGAAGCTCGCAAAGCGCACGTCGCGACTATCGATCTTCTTACCCACGTACTCCGGTGTGCGCCCGATCATCAATCCGGACAGAAAGATGGCCAGGATCACGAACACGAGCATGCCGTACATGCCGGAGCCGACACCGCCGAACACGATTTCACCGAGTTGAATGTTGAGGAGCGGGATGAGCCCGCCGAGCGGCATCAGACTGTCGTGCATGGTGTTGACGGCGCCGCAGGAGGCGTCTGTCGTCACCACCGTAAACAGCGAAGAATCCGGGATGCCGAAGCGCAGCTCCTTGCCTTCCATGTTGCCGCCCGCTTGCACTGCGCTGGTCGACTGATCGACGCCGAGCTGAGACAACAGTGGATTGCCGGCGGATTCGAAATGGCCGACGACGAGCACAGCCGCGACCGAAAGCAGCGTCATCGTGGCGAACACCGCCCAGCCGTGTCGGTGGTTGCCGACCATCTCGCCGAGGGTGATGCAGAGCGCGCCGCCGATCGAGAAGATCGAGAGCATCTGCAGGAGATTGGAGAGCGGCGTCGGGTTCTCGAACGGGTGCGCGCTGTTGGCGTTGAAATAACCGCCACCGTTGGTGCCGAGCATCTTGATCGCTTCTTGTGAGGCGACTGGGCCCTGCATCAGCGTCTGGGTGCTGCCGTCGAGCGTGGTCCAGGTCGTCGGGTGAATGAAATTTTGAATCACCCCTTGCGACACGAGGAACAGCGCAAAGAACACGCAGATCGGCAAGAGCACGTACAAGTGAACGCGCACTAGATCGACCCAGAAATTGCCGATTTTGTCGGTTTCGTGCCGAGAAATGCCGCGGATCACCGCGATCGCGACCACGATGCCCACGCCGGCTGAGAAGAAATTGTGCGAGGTCAGCGCGACGGCTTGCGACAGGTAGCTCATCGTCGTTTCGCCGCCGTACGACTGCCAATTGGTGTTGGTCGTGAAACTAGTGGCGGTATTGAACGCCAACCAAGGCGCGACGGCGCCGAGCTTCGCCGGGTTCAGGGGCAGTGAATCCTGCAGGCGCAACATCACGTACGTAATGAGCTGAGTGAGCAGCGAGAAGCCGAGCACGGCCATCACGTAGCTCTTCCAGGTTTGCTCGCGATTCGGGTCGACGCCCGCCCAGCGATAGAGCACCCGCTCCAAAGGCTCGCCGAGCCTGCGGCTGAAGGTGTTCGTCCCGGCGAAGACGCGCGCGATGAAACGCCCGAGCGGCCAAGCGATGGCCGCTACCAGCGCGAAGAACACGAACATCAAAATGTAATAACGCGCGGACATGTCAGAAGCGCTCCGGTCGTGCGAGGACGTAGAAGAGGTAGGCGGTGAGTGCGACCGCGGTCAGGATGGCCAGGGAAAGGTCGAGGGACATGGTTCAAATCCGATCGCAGACACGCACGAAGAGCGTGCACAGCGCGTAGAAGACAACGGTTGTGCCAACGATGATTAGTTCGGTTGCCATGATTCCAATTCTCAGGTCTGGACTTGTTGCTCGTGCCGGTTGGTCGTGTCGGTCGTGCCGGTCGTGTCGGTCGTGCCGGAATGCATCGAGCGTGCCGCTGGGTGTGAGGGCCTAAAGGCCCGCTAAAGAGCCGCCCTCTCCCCCGCGAAATCTTGCATGATCGTGCGCTGCCGCACGGTCATGCAACGGGCATCGTGCAGCGGCGCACGCGGCCCTCGAGAGCTCGAATTTGCGGGGAAGGCGGATTTGGTCCGTTACTCCGTGAACCTCTCAACGATATCGAGTGGAGACCGCGAACTAGGCGTGCCCCGCCGCCAAGCGTGTCGGAATGCTGGCAGCGTGCGCAGGTAGCGTCGACGCCGCCGCAATGCCTGGCGCGCTCCTCCCGAAGCACACGACACCGTCCACCGAGGAGACCAGGATCTCTCCGTGTTGACCGATGGTCTCGAGCGCGAGGACAGTGGCTTCGACCCGTTCGTCTTCGACCACTGCCGTCAGCTCGAGCTCGGGCGTGACGTCCAGAAAGTAGGTCGAGCCTCGGTACACCTCGCGCCTAGGCGGGTTGCGCCCGAAGGTGCGCACTTCTCGTAGCGTGACGCGGACGCCGAGCGTCTCGAGGACCGAGCGTGCTTCGTCCCAGAATAGAGGGTGAATCAGGGTATCGATTCGTTTCATGATGGATCAGCTCCTGTCGTCGGGGTGATGTCGGCGACGGCAGCGACCTATGCATCGCGTATGCCGCTAGCTCTCGCGAGCCCGCGCGTGCCGAGATGAATGCGCTCGTTCCGTGCGCTGATGTCTGGCATCCGGAGCGAGACGAGCCCCGCCTTGGCAAGGCAGACTCGGCGATTCGTGTCCACACCGTCTCGACAGAACGTGCGTCACTGCCCGAACCGAGCCTGCAGCCTTGCGCGGTTGCACGACCACTCCGCGGGCTGGCCTTCAGCGTGCGGCAATTGTGCTTGGCATGCGTAGTGCTTCTGTAACCGAAGACGAGCAGCGTCCTGAATGGGCTCATCTCCCCTCGTTCGACTCCCCAACTCATCGACCGTCCAGGCACCAGCTCTATGACCGCTCACGCTACGACCGTGCTGATTATCGAGGACGAGCCGCAAATGCGGCGTCTGTTGCGAGCGTGCCTGCCGCCGCATGGCTATGCCTTGTCCGAGGCGCCCACTGGTGGTGAAGGCGTGGCGCATGCCGGCTCCGCCAATCCCGACATCATTCTGCTCGATCTCGGGTTGCCCGACGCCGACGGCATCGACGTCACCAAGCAACTTCGGGAATTTACCACGACTCCGATTATCGTGCTGTCTGCTCGCCAGCTCGACCGCGACAAAGTGGCGGTGCTCGATGCAGGCGCAGACGACTACCTGACGAAGCCGTTCTCGGTGAGCGAGCTCTTGGCTCGCATTCGCGTGGCGCGCCGACACGCGGAAAATCGCGGCGCAGACGAAGCGAGCTCGGTGTTCCTCTCTGGTCCACTGCGCCTCGACTTCGGTAGCCGACAGGTTTTCCTGAACGAGAGCGAGGTACATCTCACGCCGATCGAATATAAGCTGCTGTGCGCGTTGGCGCGCAACGCCGGGCGCGTCGTGACTCATCAGCAACTCTTGCGCGAGGTGTGGGGAAAGTGCTTCGGCACACAGACTCAATATCTACACGTTCATGTCGGGCACCTGCGTGCCAAGCTCGAGGCCGAGCCTGCCCGCCCGAAACTACTGCTTTCGGAGTCGGGGGTCGGGTATCGCTTGAGTGGCGAGCGCTAGTGCACAGAGGTCGCTTCGGCCCGGTTCCGGCGGTCTTTCCCGCCGCAGTGAATCCGAGTAACTACTCAGTGGAAGATGACCGAGCGGCGCCCCGATTCAGACACGCTTCCGAAGCGCGTCAACGAGGAGGTGGCGCGCGCGGCGCGCGGCAAGCTGACCATCTTCTTTGGCGCTGCCCCGGGCGTCGGTAAGACGTATTCCATGCTGGAAGCGGCGCGCGCCGAACGCGCCGCGGGCAGGGACATCGTGGTCGGCGTGGTCGAAACTCACGGGCGCTACGACACGGGAGCGCTGATGCTCGGACTCGAGCTTCTGCCGCGGCGCCGGGTGCTGCAGCGCGGGGCTACGCTCGAGGAGTTCGATCTGGACGTGGCTTTGGCGCGCAAGCCCGCGCTCTTGCTGGTCGATGAGCTCGCGCACTCGAACGCAGAGGGCTCACGTCACGCCAAGCGGCATCAAGACGTCGAGGAGCTGCTCGACGCAGGGATCGATGTTTATACGTCGCTCAACGTGCAACACATCGAGAGTCTGAGCGACGTAGTGGCGCAAATCACGCACGTGATCGTGCGTGAAACCGTGCCCGACAGAGTGGTGGAGGGCGCCGACGAAGTGCGCCTGATCGATCTGCCTCCGGACGAGCTGATCGAGCGTCTCAAGGACGGCAAGGTCTACCTCCCCGATCAAGCGCGCCGCGCGATCGAGCATTTTTTTCGCAAGGGCAACCTGATCGCTCTGCGCGAGCTCGCGCTCCGGCGTACGGCCGAACGGGTCGACGCGCAGATGCAGCACTACCGCGAGCTCCACGGCATCGCGAGCACCTGGTCCGTGGGCGAGCGCTTGCTCGTGTGCGTCAGTCCGAGCCCCTCGTCGGCGCAGCTCATCCGCGGCGCCCGGCGCATCGTGGGAGCGTTGCACGCCGATTGGCTCGCGGTATACGTCGAGACGGAGGCGGCACTTCGGCTCAATGCTCGGGGGCGCGAGCAAGCAGCCGAAAACATGCGCGTCGCCGAGCAGCTCGGGGCCGAGACCGTCATTTTGAGCGGCGCGAACGCAGCCGAAGAGACGATCCGTTTCGCTCGCTCACGCAACGTCACGAAGGTAGTCGTGGGCAAGCCCACTCATGCGCAAGCCTGGGATCGCTTGCGCCCGTCGTTTTTGGACCAGATCGTGCGCGCCAGCGGCGACATCGACGTGTACGTCATGTCCGGCGAGGACAGCGCGACGGACAAGCAGGTCGATCCGACGCCAAACATTCCGCCGGCACCGCTGGCCTTCGTTGCAGCGGGAACCAGCGCAGCGTTGGCAACGGCGATCTCGTGGACGGCGTTCGGTCCCAATCAGCTTCCTGATGTCGTGATGGTCTATCTGCTGGGCATCGTTCTCGTGGCGTTGCGCTTCGGGTACGGGCCGTCGCTGCTCGCGGCGGTGCTCAGCGTGCTGTTCTTCGACTTCTTCTTCATCCCACCGCTGTACACCTTCGCAGTTCGGGACCTGAGCCACATCGTGACGTTCGGTGTGATGTTTTTGGTCGCGGTCGTGATCAGTGGACTCACCCAACGAGTGCGCGCACAGGCTGAGGCGGCGGCCCAGCGCGAGCAGCGCACGGCGAGCCTGTACGCCTTGAGCCGGGAGCTCGCCGCGACCAAGCAAGTCGAGGACATCGCTCAGATCGCCGCTCGGCACCTGTTCGACGCGCTCGGCATGGAGGCGGCTTTGCTCGTCCCGACGGCGGATCGCTCGAGTGTGGTCGCCGTTCACGTGGGCCGGCACGCCCTCGCCATCGACGACAAAGAACAGGCCGTCGCAGAGTGGGTTTGGGACCACGAGCGGGCCGCCGGTTTCAGCACGGATACACTGCCGTCGGCTCGAGCGACCTATCTGCCGCTGCTCGCGTCGCGTGGCAAAGTGGCGGTGCTCGGCGTGCGCACCGAGGATCCGAAGCGGCGGCTCACCCCGGAGACACGTCAACACCTGGCCGCCTTCGCCAATCAGATTGCGAGCGCCATCGAACGCACCGAGCTCGCGTCCGAAGCACAATGGGCGCAGCTGCAGATGGAAACAGAGCAAATGCGCAGCTCGCTCCTGAGCTCCGTGTCACATGATCTGCGCACGCCGCTGGCCGTCGTGACGGGCGCCGCCAGCACTTTGCTCGAAGACACCGTCGGCGCGGCGACACGCCGCGAGCTCACAGAAACCATCTTGCAGGAAGCACAGCGCCTGAATCGGCTGGTACGAAATCTGCTCGACATGACTCGCCTCGAGGCCGGCGCGTTGCGGGTAAACAAGGAGTGGCAGCCACTCGAGGAGGTCGTCGGCTCCGCCCTCAACCGCATGGATGAAGCGCTGGCCGGTCGACAGTTGGCCATCGATCTGGCGCGAGATCTGCCGCTCGTGCCCCTCGATGCCGTGCTGATCGAGCAAGTATTGGTCAACTTGTTGGAGAACGCGGTGAAGTACACGCCCCCGGGGAGCCCGATCGAAATTCGCGCGAGCATCCGTCCGGGCGGAGTGGAGGTCGTGGTCGCCGACCGCGGGCCCGGCATCCCGTCGGGAGAGGAGCAGCGGATCTTCGAGAAGTTCCAGCGAGCACACGGTGCGCCGGGCGGAGGCGTTGGCTTGGGGCTCGCTATTTGTCTGGGTATCGTGATGGCGCACGGGGGCCAGCTTTTTGCGCGAAATCGCGAAGGAGGCGGCGCTGAGTTCCGATTTCAACTACCGGTCGAGGGTCGGCCGCCGCTGCTCGACACCGCGGAGCCAGCAATAGAGCATTGAAACCAGGGTAAAGCCCTTGACGTGGGCCGCAAGAATCGAGGCTAGATCCACCGTGACCGAAGTAATGCCACTGCTCCTCATCGTAGAGGACGACATGCAGATGCGGAAATTCCTGCGCGCATCGCTGTCGAGCCATGGTTACCGTTTGGTCGAGGCGACGAATGGCAGCGAGGGTCTGGCTCAGGCCGCGTCGTACAATCCGGATCTGATCTTGCTCGACTTGGGTCTACCCGACATCGACGGGCTAGAAGTGACGAAAAAGCTCCGCGAGTGGGCTTCCGCCCCGATCATCGTGATCAGCGCGCGCGGTCAGGAAGACGACAAGATCAACGCGCTCGACGCGGGCGCGGACGACTACCTGACCAAACCGTTCGGCACCGGCGAGCTCTTGGCGCGGATTCGCGTGGCCTTGCGTCACGCCGCCCGCGCCGGGCAAGAGCGAACCGAACCCGTGCTCACCGTGGGCGATCTCAGTATCGATCTCGACAAGCGCACGGTGTTCGTCGCGGGCGCCGAGGTCCACCTCACGCCCATCGAGTACAAATTGCTCGCGACTCTGCTGAAGAACGCCGGCAAGGTCCTCACGCATCGCCAGTTGTTGAAAGAAGTCTGGGGCCCCGGCTATGCCAACAACACGCAGTACCTGCGCGTGTACATGGTGCAACTTCGCCACAAGCTCGAGGCAGACGCGGCGCGCCCGCGCTATCTGGTGACCGAGCCCGGCGTCGGGTATCGCCTGAAGGTCGACACTTAGCCCGAGCTTGTCAGATGCCGCTCGAACCGCGCGTCGTGAGTTCGAGGCTCTGAGCCCGAGATTTGGGCGTGGGCCCGTTGGCGCCCGGTTCAGCTCGCGCTGCGGCCTTGGCAATCGAGCCCACGCGGCGCGACTCGCGGCGCAATTCACGGCGTTCCACCTCGTTTCGAACCCTTCTGCCGGCTAAACGCGAAGCGCCGCGCACGACGTCTCGCGCGGGCTCAATTGATGTTAAAGTTCAATGCCGTTCACTTAAGCGGCGAACCCTACGATATGTCGTGGGGCAGCGTGAGCGATGGGGTCCATATTGTGGTCTCGGTCCTTAACCGAACTGCATGTGTTTAAGTTTAAACTTCAGATTCGCAAACGCAGCGGCCGTTTCCGACGCGAAAGCTCGCGTCCGGAGCTCGCGTCCGGAGCTCGCGCCCGCCGCCCGAGGCTCACGCCTGCCGAGGCCTGCGGTGCACACAGGCGTCCCCTCGGTCCCCTCGGTCCCCTCGGTCCCGTCTTGACCAGTGCGGAATAGTCCGCCAATTGACGTTGAGGTTTCAGATTCGCGTGCGGAAGGGCCGGTCGGATCGCGGGTTTGGTGTGCGCTCTCCGCGCGATTCTCTCGCGCAACGAAGCGCGACGCCGAAGGCTGAGCCGCGCCGCGCAGCTCCTCGTGACCACCAACACATGGGGCGACCTTAACGAAATCTTAATCTCACCCCTACGAGTGTTGATAGATTCTTGATCCGCTGCGGCGCAGATTGCCGGCCATGGCATCCGTGATTCAACTTGCGCGCTATCGCGCGGTAGCCCGTCGCGACTTACCGCTCGAGATTCCGGCGGGTGACTCGGATCTGCGCGCTGTTGCCGTGCTGCTGTGGGTCGGAAGCTTGATCCGAGTGGGTCTCACTCTGATGCATCGGCAGGAATTCGGCGTAGAAGCAACACTGGCGTTGTTGTGCGTTTTGCTTCTTCCGCGCGTGATCTTGCGTGCGCGACACGCGCGCGATACAGCTCGGCAATAATCGATCCGCGGGCGTGTTAAGGAAGCATAAAAACCGCGCCCTGCGTGGCAGGCGTGCTTGCGTGGTAGCAGGCCGTGCGGCTTCATTCGTGCGAAATGTCGATCGCACTCAAGCGGATTATTTTCGGCGCTCCGAAAGACGTCAAAGACCCCCACGCCTTCCACAAACTATCGTTGGTGGCGCTGCTGGCGTGGGTCGGGCTCGGCGCGGACGGTCTGTCGTCGTCCGCTTACGGTCCCGATGAAGCCTACCGGGCGCTGGGTGAGCACACGGGGCTCGCGTTCTTTCTGGCCCTGGCCACGGCCGCGACGGTCTTCATCATCAGCTACGGCTATAGCCGCATCATCGAGCAATTCCCGTCGGGCGGCGGTGGTTACGTCGTCGCGTCCAAGCTCTTGAGCCCGCGCATCGGCGTGGTGTCCGGTGCTGCCCTGCTGGTCGACTACGTGCTCACGATTACGATCTCGATCGCGAGCGGTGCGGACGCCATCTTCAGCTTTTTGCCGGCCGGCGCGATCGGTTACAAGTTTCTGGTCGCCTTTGTGGGTCTGGTCGTGTTGACCGTGATGAACATTCGCGGCGTCAAGGAGTCGGTCACCGCGCTGGTGCCGGTGTTCGTGCTGTTCTTGATCACGCACGCGATTCTGATCGCTCTTGCCATCGGCGGCAATGCCGCGCAAGCGGGGCACGTCGCTAGCGAGGTGCACGCGAGCATCACCCGCACCGGCATTGCGCTCGGCACGTTCGGCTTGCTGAAGCTATTCGTGCACGCTTACTCGATGGGCGGCGGCACGTACACGGGTATCGAGGCCGTGTCCAACGGCGTGGGTATGATGCGCGAGCCGCGCGTGCGCACCGCCAAGCGCACGATGACCTTGATGGCCGCGTCGCTGGCCATCACCGCTGGCGGTATCCTGCTCGCGTACCTCTTGGTTCACGCGCACCCCGAAGAAGGCAAGACCATGAACGCGGTGCTCTTCGAGCGCGTTGCTGGGTCTTGGCACATCGGCGGTCTGAACGTCGGCAAAGCCTTCATCGTGGCCGCGCTGCTCAGCGAGGGCACGCTCCTGTTCGTGGCGGCCCAAGCCGGGTTTTTGGACGGTCCACGCGTGATGGCCAACATGGCCACGGACTCCTGGATGCCGCACCGGTTCGCGGCGCTGTCCGATCGCCTGGCCATGCGCAACGGCGTGATGATCATGGCGCTGGCTGCGTTCGGTGCCTTGATCTACACCCGTGGCGATGTATCGCGGCTGGTCGTCATGTACTCGATCAACGTGTTCTTGACCTTCAGCCTCTCGAACCTGGCCATGGCACGATTCTGGATCAAGCACCGCCGTGAGCACGCCGATGAATGGCTCAAGCATCTATTTGCCCACGCCGTGGCGCTTGCGCTGTGTGCCACGATCTTGGTCATCACCATCCTCGAGAAATTCATCGACGGTGGCTGGCTGACGCTGCTCGTGACCGCGGTCTTGGTCGTCGTCTGTTTTGGCATCAAGCAGCATTACGGCTCGGTGGTGCGTGCGCTGCGTAAGCTCGATTCCGACCTACCCTCACCGCCCGAGGTCGAAGAGGCCTTGGCTCTGGCCGCGCGCAAAGAAGAAGCCGGCGCCGGTTTCGAAGAGCATCACGGCCTGATGGAGCACCACACCGCAGGCGACCCCGACGCCGAGAAGCCCGTCGCGATCTTGCTCGTTGGCGGCTACAGCGGGCTCGGACGCCACGCGCTGCTCACCTTGCTGCGCATGTTCCCTCATCATTTTTCGGGCATCGTGTTCTTGAGCGTCGCGGTCGTCGACTCCGAGTCCTTCAAGGGCGCCGATCAGCTGGCTGCGCTCGAGGAGCGCACGCGCAAGAATTTGCTGTGTTACGAGCACTACGCGCGCTCGCTCGGCTTGCCCGCGGCGAGCATGTTCTCGGTCGGCACCGAGGTCGCGGTGGAGGTCGAGAAGTCTGCCGCGGAGCTCGCCGGGCGCTACCCGCGTGCACTGTTCGTCGCGGGCCAGTTGATCTTCGAAGAAGACACGTTTTGGAATCGCGTATTACACAACGAAACCGCGTTCATGGTGCAAAAACGCCTGCAACGTCGCGGTATGCCGATGATCGTCGTGCCCGTGCGCATCGACCTCCGGGCGTCGCGCCCGATGCGTGCCGCCGCGCTCGCCGCGTAAGGCGCTCGGCGGAATTGCTCGGCCCCTGCGCTCAGCGGCGATTCCAGCGCCGATGGTACACCGGGCCACGGTGCACGACGCCGACGCGGAACCACGGGCGCGAGTACCAGATGTAGTGGTGCGGACCGAGCCTGCCCCAATAAGGACTCGGGCCCCAGCCGAGCACCCACGGCGCGTAGAGCCAGCGCCAACCGCCGTTGGGATAGTACGCGTACTCATAGGCCACGCCGCCGTCGCCGCTGACATAGGTGTAGTCACGCGAGTACGGCATGTAGATCCAGCCGTACTGACTGGTGTAGACCCATTGTCCGCCGGTCGGCGGAGGCGGCGCGGCAGGTTGAGCAACGGATGCTGGCCCGGGTGGCGGGGCTGCAGGCGGATTGGACGCAGCAGGTGGTTGCGGGGCCGTTGGTCCCGTCTCGGGCGGTGGTGGCGGTGCGGCGCCGGGCATCGCCGGTGCTTGCGCCGGCTCGGGTGCGCTGGGCGCAGGCGGGGGCGGGGCTTCGCCTTGCGCCTCCTCGTCATTGCCGATCTGCAACTCGGGCGGAGGTTGTCCGGGCGCTTGCGGCGGTGGGGACGACGCACAGCCCACTGTCAGCCAAGCACCGAACGCAAACAGAACACCGACACTCAACTTTGATTCTGAAGTCGTCATTGTGGAAATCGTCAGCAAACTACGGGCCAACATGGATCAGAAGCCGCATTCGGCACGGTTGTTAAATGGGAAGAGCGGCCGTCTGGCCGGTCTCGCGTGGTTGTAGCCGGGACGGTTGAACGGTACGACGGCCGTCCGTCGCACGTGACGCAGAAGTGACGGTCTCCAGCTGCTCTGCGTTCACAATAGCGACAAGCATTTTTGCCACGCTCCGTTGCGCGGCCTGGGTCGGACTCGGTTTTCCAGTTCCTTCCCAGAGACAAAACCATCCACGACGCGAAGCGGACGCGCCCAACGAATGTGACGTTCGAACATGAAGCAACCAGTCCCCGCTCTCGCCACCAGCGAGACCAACACCGCGCTGCCACTGGCCAGTGACGCACAAATCATGTCGCGCGCCGAGAAGCTGCGCGCCAAGCCCGCGTCGCAACATAACGAGACCGGGCGCTCGCACGGGCTGCCGTTCATCTTTTGGCTGCTCGAGCAGAGCAAATTAGCGCTGTTTGCGACACCAACGGCTGTGGCGGCGCTAGCACTCGCCGTTTCGGGCTTCGGCTTCACCGCAAATGGGGCGATCGTGTTTGGCGTCGCGTGGATCGCGGTGCCACTCGTCGGCGTCGTCTTGCCGCTCTTGTACTTGGTGTACCGCTCGCACCGCGCGGACGGTGGCACGGCGAACTGGAGCGAGTTCTTCAGCTTCAAAGACGAAAGTGATGGCAAGCAATGGCACGGTAAGAAGATCCCGATGGAGATCTTCTACGAGGCCTACATGGCCGAGAAGGTCGACTTCAAGCAGGACGTGTACGAGGTCATGCTGCGTCGGAACCAGCTGTTCGCGTTCTGCTTCACCTGGGGCGACGTGAAGTTCTATTTCCGTGAATTTCTCGGCCAAAACGTGACGCACAGCCAGGCTTCGGACAAAGGCGATATCGCCCACGTGTACGACCGTGGCAATGATTTTTACAATTGGTTCCTGGGCGAGTCGATGACGTACACGAGCGGCATCTTCCGTGATCCGGACGAGACGCTCGAAGCCGCGCAAGAGCGCAAGCTCGAGACCGTGTGTCAGTACGTGCAGATGAAGCCCGGCGACAAGCACCTCGACATCGGCTGCGGCTGGGGTCCGATGATCACGTACGCCGCGCAGCACTACGGCACGCACAGCACGGGCATCACGCTGGCCAAAGAGCAGGCCGCTTGGGCCACGGAACGCGCGGCGAAGGCCGGCGTCTCGGACAAGGTCCGCATCATCGTGGACGACTACCGCAATCTGCCTTCCGAGAAGTTCGACAAGATCACGTGCTTGGAGATGGCGGAGCACGTCGGTATCAAGAACTTTCAGAAATTCCTGCTCCAAGTGCGGAGCATGCTCAAAGACGACGGCATCTTTTACCTGCAAATTGCGGGGCTCCGCCGCTCGTGGCAGTTCGAAGACCTGGTCTGGGGTCTGTTCATGGCCAAATACATCTTCCCCGGTGCTGACGCGAGCTGCCCGCTCGGCTTCGTTACGTCGCAAGCCGAACGCGCCGGCTTCGAGGTGCACCGCGTGGAGAACTGCGGCGTGCACTACGCCGTCACGATCTACAAGTGGTACGAGAACTGGAAGAAGAACGAACAGGCGATCGTCGAGAAGTACGGCCAGCGCTGGTTTCGCATGTGGATGATGTTCTTGTCTTGGTCCGTCATCATCGGCGGCCAGGGCAGCTCGACCGTGTTCATGATTACGATGAGCAAGAACATCAAGAACGACAAGACCACGGTCTCGCCCGACGAAGCCAAGGCTGTCGCATACAGTCGTCGTGACCGTTGGATTGGTTCGAAGCCAGTCGCGACTCAGCAGTAGCCTTCCCCTCTGCTCGCGTGCTCCGCAAACGGAGCCTGGGTCTAGTGCCCCGGCTCCGTTCGTTTTTTGTGGGTTTGCCCGTTGATTTTCCTGATTAAGAAACCCTCAAAAATGAGGGGACTCATATAAAGTATTGATCAAGATAGGAATGCTCCTGGCCGAGCGTCGATACTTAATTGGCATCCGGTATTCAGATTTGATGCCGCACATATAAATTTGATACGCGCGGGAAACGGACTGGGCAGCACTGTCCGGGCGACAGTCAGTGACGCGCACGGGCGAGCAGAGGCTCGCGCGTGGCGCGTGACTCAACATCGAGGAGCTTTTCATCATGGCGGACCCCGCAGACCTCGCCAAGCAAGTCGCCGACGTGACAAAATCAGTCGGCGACTTGCAGACGGCGGCAAATATCGTTTGGACACTCGTGACCGGATTCTTGGTCATGTTCATGCAGCTCGGCTTCGCGCTGCTGGAGACCGGCCTCACCCGGGCGAAGAACGTCACCCACACCATGGGCATGAATATCTTCGTCTATGCCATCGGCATCTTGTGCTTCTGGCTGTGTGGTTTCGCGTTCCAAATGGGCGGGGTAGGCGCGCTCGCTACGTTCGGGAATGACGCGACGCTGTCGCATGAGTTCGTGATCCACATCGCGGGCAAAGAATTCGGTCTGTTCGGCATGTCCGGCTTCATGCTCACGCCGGCCGTATACACCCCCGCTATCGCGGTTTTGTTCCTGTTCCAGATGGTGTTCATGGACACCGCGGCGACCATCCCCACGGGCGCAATGGCCGAGCGTTGGAAGTTCGCTTCCTTCTGTCTGTTCAGCGTGCTGATCGCGGCCGTCATTTACCCGTTCTATGCGAACTGGGTTTGGGGCGGCGGTTGGCTGTCGATGTTGGGCAAGAACTACGGCCTCGGTCACGGTCACGTGGACTTCGCCGGTAGCTCGGTCGTGCACATGACCGGCGGCGTGATGGCCTTCGTCGGCGCCAAACTGATTGGCGCGCGCGTGGGCAAGTACACCAAAGACGGCAAGGTCAACGCGATCCCCGCTCACAACATTCCAATGGTCGTCACCGGCACGCTGATCTTGGCGTTCGGCTGGTTCGGCTTCAATCCGGGCTCGACCTTGGCGGGCACGGACACGCGCACCGCGATCGTCGCGACCAACACCATGATCGCGTCGGCTGCGGGCGCGATGACGGCGTGCATCTACGTTTGGACTCGCTACGGCAAGCCCGACGTGACGATGATCTGTAACGGCCTGCTCGCGGGCTTGGTTGCGATCACCGGTCCGTGCGCTTTCGTGAGCTCGGGCGCCTCGATCGTGATTGGTGGCGTGGCCGGCGTGCTCGTGGTGATGGCCGCGGTATTCGTCGATCAAAAGCTGAAAATCGACGATCCGGTGGGCGCGGTGGCCGTGCACGGAGTGTGCGGAGCTTGGGGCATCATCGGCCTCGGTTTGTTCGCCAACGGAACCTATGGTGATGGGCTAAACGGCGTCGCTGGCAACGTGAAGGGCCTGCTGTACGGTGATAGCGGGCAGCTCGTTGCCTCCGTGGCCGGCGTTCTGGTGAACATCATTTGGGTCGGCCTCGCCGCGTACGTCGGGCTCAAGGTCGTCGACATGCTGGTCGGCAATCGCGTCAGCACGGAGAGCGAGATCGAAGGTCTCGACGAAGGCGAAATGGGCTTGCCCGGTTACTCCGCCGAAGCGGGCCACCCCGTGCCTCCGGAGATGGCCATGCCGCATACGGGAGCGCCATCGCCCGCCGAATGAGCGCGCACGATTTTACGCTAACTTGATCTCCGGCTCGCTAGCGTAAAGCCCCTCAGAACGGACTCGCTCCGATTGCGACACTCCGGCTGTACCGACAGGTGTGGGCCACCAGTCAGCACAGTTTTTTCGAGTCACACTCGAGTGTCGTGGTCGGCGCGGGTCCGGGCTGATTTTCGATTAAGATAGTAGGCTTTTGGGCCAAGAAGCGCCGCGATTGTCGCTCCCAGCCAGAGCGGTAGCGCGAACGCCAGCTCCTGATTGTTCACTTGCGGGTCGCGGCTCGACACGCGGATGCAGAGCATGAGTAGCGTGCACAGAAACGCGCTCGTCGCGGCGTAACGCGCCGCGCGCCACGCCCACGCTCGGTTGCGCCAAGCAGCGATGGCAGAGACGGGCAGGGCGAGCGTCCACGGTGGCAACAAGAGCACGTTGTAGTTGGCGGCCGCCGCCGAATGCGACGAACAGAACGTCAAGTAACACAACGCGCAGCCGAGCAAGCCGAGCGGCACGCCGAGCGCGATGCCGGCCACACTGAGCGCCCAGCGCGCGCCGATACTTCTCCGCGCGCGAAGGCCGAGCCAGGCGAGCGCTCCGCCTAGAAACAGCCCAACGCCCCAATAGTAGAGTCGCCAATTGGGGGGTGTGCGGCGCGGCTCGGGCAACTCGGTGAGCAGTAGGGAGCGCTCACGGGCAATCAAGGGCAGCTCACGACCGTCTTTGACGACGCTCGTTTGGGCGAGCAAATCATGCAATCTGTCGGGCAAAAAGCCCTCGTCCCAAAGGGTGATGGGAGCGTCGGTTTGGCGGCCCACGGCCAAGTCGAGCAGGGCGTAAAGTAGCGGGTCGTCGGCCACGAGCCGTAGCGTGTGGGCACGGTAGCTCATGCGAGCGGGCGTATTGGTGTGCGTGTGAATGCGCCCGCCGAGCACGCGGTCGAGCGCGTCGCGCACGCGAGTCGCGCAATTGTCGCGGTAGTAGTCGTAGTGGTAGTAACGATGTTCGGGGAGGGCGTTGTCGCGCAGCGCGACGAGTAACGCGAGGCGTTCAGCGGGCGTCAGCTCGAGCTCGGAGGCGAGCAGCGAGCGCCGCTGTTCACGGTAGCTCTCGAGCGTGCCGCTCAGACCTTGCACGGATAACCAGTAGGGCAGCAAGCCTTGCACCGAATCGAGCAGCAGCGTCGGCGAGTCGAAGGCGAAGGTCCCGAAATTGAAGACCTCGTCACGGCTCGAGCGCGCGTCATGCACCCAGATCGCGCTGTGCCCGAACTTCGTGAACGGGTGCTCGCCCGGACCCATCGTCAAGAGCGAGACCGTCAGCTCGTCACCGGGCGTTGCCGCTCGCGCAGTCTGCGCGCACGAGAGCACCAGCAAGGCGAGCAGCGAGAGCCCGAGCGCGCGCCACATCCGGCGGGTGACCGAGCACGCCGAGTCGGCTCGCGTCGCTGGTTGCGCTCGCCCTCCGCGTCGCCCGATGCGCATGATCCTCGTAAATGTAGCGCAAGCTGCCGTGTCGGGCCCTGCTGCGCTGGGCACAGCTCTGCCGCGGGCCGGCATCCGTAGCCGCAGGCATGGAATTTTGCAGCGCTCCCGGCGAAGTGCCCGGCTTCCGCTCGAACCGCGAGCGGCGAGCGCGGATACGCCACTCGAATGAGATGATTTGGACACTGACAATTTGCGGGTCTCGTCACACTG
>Ga0210387_10001404_pt1 | contig 18160 bp, 14 predicted proteins | sample IncBWC7OmetaG_FD_160108 | JGI IMG/M metagenome (GOLD analysis project Ga0210387, IMG submission 160108) | Forest soil microbial communities from Barre Woods Harvard Forest LTER site, Petersham, Massachusetts, United States - Inc-BW-C-7-O ...
CTCGTTGCCGCTGCGCTTGTTCGAAACGGGCGCCGAGTACGGATAGGGCGCGACGTAGCCATACGGTTGCTGACCCGGATACGGTTGCTGACCCGGATACGGTTGCTGACCCGGATACGGTTGCTGGACCGCGGGCGCAGTTGGATACGATTGCCCTGGCAGCGGTTGGCCTTGGGGTACCGTCTGTTGAGGCAAGGGCTGCGCTTGCGGGAACGGGTACTGCGCGCCGGGCGCTTGCGCGGCAGCCACGCTGGCATGCACCAGCACGAGCGCCGCAACCCCGAGACCAGCGAAGCGAGTGAGCCCGGACGGCACGCGCTGCGCAACACGGAGAGCGCGGAGCAGAGGAGCATCCATCATCGTCATTCCCTCTTCAGCGGTCGCGAGAGCACGGCTCGCACCGCTTCGGAAACCGGCTTATCTTCGAACAATACCCGATACACTTCGCTGCAGATTGGTAGATCCACGCCCAAACGCGCTGCCAAATGATACGCGCTGTCGGCCGTAACTACCCCCTCCGCCACGTGACCCAGCTCGCCGAGCGCATCATTCAGGCTTTTTCCGCGGCCGAGCTCATAGCCGACGGTACGGTTCCGGCTGAGCTCTCCGGTGCAGGTGAGCACCAAGTCACCGAGCCCCGCGAGCCCCGCGAGGGTGAGCACGTGACCGCCCTTGGCGAGCGCGAGCCGAGCGACTTCGGCCAAGCCGCGCGTGATCAACGCGGCCCGGGTGTTGTAGCCAAAACCCAGACCGTCACACGCGCCCGCGGCGATCGCGATGACGTTCTTCAACGCGCCGCCCACTTGAACGCCAATCGGATCGTCACCCGCGTAGACTCGAAAGCGATCCGAGGACAGCCGCTGCTGAACGCCGATCGCAAGAGACTCGGACGTCGCTGCCGCGACCAGGCTCGTCGGTAAGCCGAGCGCCACTTCCTTCGCGAAGCTGGGGCCGGATAGTACGACCGTGTGCGCGCGCGCTGCGTCGCCGAGCACGGCCTCGACGACCTCACTGAGCAGCATCAGCGAACCTGGCTCGATGCCCTTGCTCGCGATCAGAATCGTGGCGTCACTCGGAATGTACGGGCGAGCCAGTGAAAGCGTGCTGCGAAACGCCGCCGTCGGGACCACGAGCAACACGGCGTTCGCGCCGCCCAGGGCGTGCTGCAAGTGCGCGCTCGGCTCGATGGCTGCGTCTAGCGAAAAACCGGGTAGAAACTCACGGTTCTCGCGCGCGCGTCGCATGGCAGCCGCGTGCTCCGCCTGCCACGTCCAAAGGCGCACCGCCTCGCCGTGCTCGGCGAGCACGCGGGCCAGAGCGGTACCCCAAGCGCCGGCACCGAGAATCGCAACATGGCCCATTTCAGGCCCAACTTTTCGTGTCAACGCTGCTACTTGTCAACTCAGTCGCGCTCTTGCAATTCGGAAAGTGCGCAAAATCGCGCAACCGGCGCGCGCCCGCCGGCGCCGGTGAGCCACACGACCGCGCATCAAATGACAGTGTTATGCTGCGCCCCTCATGCGCGTCCCCCGTCTGTCGTGGCTTCCCGCTCTAGCTGCTCTGGTCGCCTTCGTCGGCCCGGCTGGCTGCGCCCCGAACGACTCGCTCGGCGCGCACGCGGTCACGGTGCTCGGCGCCGGCGTCATGAACGACCCCGCCAATCGGTCGTTGCGCTTCGACATTCTGAAATTCGGGCTCGACAGCTTTTGCGGCGAAATGCTGAAGGGCGGCGCGCCGCTCAAGTTCGGGGACGACGAGCCCGTCGTGGGCCGCTTCTTCGCCGACTCATGCGAGTCACAAGTGCTCGACGACGAAGCCCACAAGTCGTTCGTCGTGCAGTACACGGGCAAGGGTTACGCTTGGACCAACCTGAGCAAAAGGATCGGCTTCACCTCGCGAGGCGTCGTGGAATACGAGACCGATTTCCAGCTCAGCGACGGGCTGATGTACGTGTATTTCAGGCCCCGCCAGATCGACGGCGCGGCCTTCCAGGCTACGCTCGTCGAATCCTTGTTGGCCCAAGGCTCGCTCGCGGCGAGCGGCATGAGCGCAGACCAACTCGGCGAGCACATCGTGGAGAGCCAATTGCGCCGCGGCTTCACGGTCATCCGTCACGACTCGAGCGGCGACAGCGATTTTGCGCTCGGACTCGTGCCAACTGGCGAGGCACCGTTCAAGCCCTTCGAAGTGAAACGCACGGCCAAGCAAGTTCTAGCCAACGAACGGACGGAAGTGCACAGCGGCCAGCAAGACTACATCGGGGCCTTCGAGGTCACGGACTCGAACCAAGCCTTGTACTTGACCGTCACGCTCGACGGCGCGCCGAACGTCGATCTGCTCGTCGTGCCAAAGCCGATCGGCGACACGCTCCTCGACAAGTACCTGCATGCGGCGGGTGGCGCGTCGCTCGCGACGCCCGCGCTGCTCGACGAAACCGCCACGCAGGGCGTCGGCTTCTGGCAGCGCTTCGTCAATGTCGAGCCGGGCAGCTACTACCTCGTCGTCGACAACAGCGCTCAGCTCGGGAAAAGCGCGCCGGATGGCCACGCGCTCGACGACGATGCCGCCAAGGTCGACTACCTGGTGCTGCTCGGTGATCGCCCCTGACGCCCCCTTTCACGGTTGCAACACATCCCCATCTCAGCCAGGCCGCTGGGAATACCCGAAATATGGCGTAGGTTGCTCGACGGCAGACGCCCGGCTAGAAACGCCCCTCCGAGTTCGCCCGCGCATGAGCCTTCATCTGTGAACGCAAAAATTTCTCGCTACGTGTTCTGGCCGTTGTGGTTCGTCGTCGTGCCGCTCGTGCTGTGCGTGCTCGTGGTGTGGCTCGTGAAGCCAACTCAGGAGTTCACGCCTGTCACTCTATTCGAGCGCTTCCAGTGGGAAGTCAGAGATCAACAGGTCCCGGCTTATATTTTGTTCTTCACCGTCTTCGAGATGGTGCTCTACAGCTACCGGCATTCGCTGCCCTTCGTCGGCGGCACGAGTGGGCCCGGCCGCAACGACGTACCGAAGAACATGCGTGAAGAGTTCGAGCACGCTGAACAGCTGCTCGACGAAGCGGAGCGCATCTTGCGCAAGAACCGCGCACGCGTCGAGCGCGAGCTACCCGCTGCGACACGCGACGAGCTGCGTGAGTCACTCGAAGAGTTGCGCGACGCGATGGCCGCAAAGCCCTTCGAGCCGGGGCCTTTCAGCGCGGCTTACGAACGCGCGAGCCGGCTCGTTTCGCATCGGCTCGGCCCTTGGCAAAAGGGCGAGTTCCGCGAATACGTCGAGTCGATCGCCGTCGCCGTCGGTGTTGCGCTGCTGCTGCGTTCCTTCGTCGTCGAGGCGTTCAAGATCCCGAGCGGTTCGATGCTGCCGACGTTGCAAATCCAAGACCACATCTTCGTCAACAAGCTCGCCTACGGGCCGGCCATTCCGTGGACGAATTTGCGGCTTTTCAACAGTCTCCCGCCAGCGCGCGGCGACATCATGGTGTTCGAGTACCCCGACCCGAACCCGAACAACGAGCGGCAGGATTTCATCAAGCGCGTGATCGCGTTGCAAGGCGATACGCTCACCGTAGAAAATGGTCACCCGTTGATCAACGGTTGGCGCATCCCCAATTGTCGAATTGGGATGTACGAGTACCACGAGGGGACGGACTCCCAGCTCAAACGCAGCGAGCTGTACATGGAGTTCTTGGGCAGCTACGCGTACATCACTCAGTACGAAGAGGACCGCGGCAGTGAGCCTCATCAAGGGCCGTACCACGTCAAGCAAGGCGAGACGTGGGTGATGGGCGACAACCGCAACAACAGCAGTGACTCGCGCGCCTGGAACGGCGGGCGCGGCGGCGGTGTGCCGGACGCCAACATCAAGGGTCGGGCGATGTTCGTGTGGCTCAGCTTCGGCCCCGATGGCGGCGTCACTTGGGACCGGCTCGCCACCAACGTGCTCGGCAAGCCGCGTTTACCCAAAGGCGCGCCCGTCGAAGTCCTGCAGAGCATCGACAAGTGTTTGCGCGAACGCCCGCCGCCCAGCCAAACGCTTCCGCCACCACCGACTCCCTGAGCAGGGCGGCAGCTCAGTTGTCGCGCGTGCTCGCGGCTCGCGCGCCCGTGTCCCCATTGCTCGTATCGCGGTTGGTTTCCGTAGCGCCGTCTCGGGGCCGCGCGGCGTCGCCCAATTGCCACGGCTTCGGGCGCTCCGCGGAGAACAGTCCAGCCAGCAATATGGCGAAGGATTCCAGGAAGCGCTCTTTCATCTCCACTGTCCTACGCTGACAGCGAAAATCCCTTCCTCCCCCCGCCCCGGAGGCGCGCCTTGGGTCAGCCCTCCCGTTTGGGGGTGGGCCTTTCCAAGACGATGCCAAGCTTTCGGCGCAGCTCGCGAGCCGCATTCGCGCGCACGAACGTGGTGATCGTCGCGACCAACCAGACCAGATCGACGAGTAACGCCACGCGGCTGAACGCGCGTGGGCTGAGCGGGTGGTGCGCCACGTAGCGCATGTAACCGAAATGAAAGATCACCCGGAAAAAGCAGGCGTAGCTGCCCGGCACGTAGGCGGCGACGGTCTGCCGCTGCCAACGCATGAAGTCCTCGGGCGAGACGTTCGGCTGTTGCGACGGGTCGCGGCTCTGCGTGTCGAGCTTCCGCATCGTGAACATCACGCCCAGGATGACCGCGATGATATCGTACTGGTCCACGCCCCGGCACCTACCCCGATCCGCGGGCGCCGTCGACCGTGATCGAGCACGATGCGGCGCAGGTTCGGCTGGTTGCGAGCACGACGCGGGCGTATGCGGTCGTACGTCATGACCGCCGATGCTGCGCCACCACGCTTCATCGCCTGGGGCGAGCTGCTCTGGGACCTCTTTCCGGAGGGTGCGCGGCTCGGCGGTGCCGCAGCCAATGCGGCGTATCACGCCCAGAGCCTGGGAGCCCAGGCGTTGCTCGTGAGCCGAGTTGGCGCGGACGAGCTCGGCACGCGTGCGCTCGGAGAGCTCAGCGCGCGCGGCGTCGACGTGCGCGCCATTCAAGTCGACCCAGACGCGCCTACGGGCAGCGTACGAGTCTCATTCGAGAACGGCGAACCGCGCTATCGGATCGACAGCGACGTCGCCTGGGACCGCATCGCCTGGCAAAGCGAGCTCGGCGCATCGTTTCAAAGAGCCAAGGTCATCTGCTTTGGCACGCTCGCCCAGCGCAGCCCGCTCGGCTTCGACGCTATCGAGCGCGCGCTCGGCCACGCACCGGCGGACGCGATCCGCCTTTGTGACCTCAATGTGCGCGAGCCCTTCGCGACTCGCAAAATCGTCGACCATGCCTTGAGCTTGGCTAATGTCGTCAAGCTCAACGAGAACGAGGTCGTCACCTTGGCGCGACTGTTCGACCAACCAGACATAGTGTCGTGGCTGCTCGCGGAGCGCGCTATCGAGCTCGTCGCGCTCACGCTTGGCGCGCGCGGCGCAGTGCTCGCGACGCCAAGCGAGCGCCTCGAGCACCCGGGGTTCCCCCTGAGCTCCACGGCAGGAGATCCAGTGGGCGCCGGAGACGCGTTCAGCGCCGCCTTGGCCCTACAATTGTGCCAGAAATCGCCGCTCGCTCTGTGCCTGGCGCGCGCCAACCACTACGCCGCCCACGTTGCTTCACACGCGGGCGGCATGCCGAGCGCCGCTACTTACAGGCTGCTCACAAGTACTGATTGACCAGGTTCTCGAGCGCTTCTTGACGGCCTGAGCGAGCTTTCGGTTCGAGGCCCTGCTTGAGCACGTGGTCCGACAAATCCGCGAGGCTCAATTTGCCGCCGAGAATGCGCTCGCCCAGGTCCTGCTTCCAGCCCGCGTAGCGTTGCTCGATGACATTGCCGAGCTTGCCGTCGGCGAGCATCCGTTCGGCCACCAGCAGTGCGCGCGCCAGCGTGTCCATGCCACCAACGTGAGCGTGAAATAGGTCTTCCGGATCGACGCTCTGGCGACGCAGCTTCGCGTCGAAATTCATCCCGCCCGAGCTGAAGCCGCCACCCTTCAAAATGGTGTGCATCACGAGCGCGATTTCGGCCACGTCATTCGGGAACTGATCGGTATCCCAACCCAACAGCGAATCACCGCGGTTCATGTCGACGCTACCAAAGATGCCGTTGGCGAGCGCGTACGCGACCTCGTGCTGGAACGAATGCCCCGATAAAATGGCGTGGTTGGCCTCGATGTTGACGCGGTACTCTTTCTCGAGACCGTAGCGCTGCAGGAACGCGTATACCGTCGCGGTGTCGAAATCATACTGGTGCTTGGTCGGCTCTTTGGGCTTCGGCTCCAGCAGAAGCAGGCCTTTGAAGCCGATTTTCGCCTTGTGCTCAGCGACCAGTGACAAGAAACGGCCGAGCTGGTCGGACTCACGCTTCATGTCGGTGTTGAGCAGCGTCTCGTAGCCTTCCCGCCCGCCCCAGAGCACGTAATTTTCCCCCTTGAGCTGGTGCGTGAGCTCGAAAATTTTCTTCACCTGCGCGGCGGCGTAGGCAAAAATCTCCGGATCGGGGTTGGTCGCGGCGCCGCTCATGTAGCGCGGATGACTGAACAGGTTCGCCGTGCCCCAGAGCAACTTGACGCCGGTGCGCGCCATCTCGCGCTCGGCGCTCGCCACCAAGCGATCGAGGTTCGAGTGGCTCTCCTTCAGCGTCACTCCCTCGGGCGCGAGATCACGATCGTGAAAGGTGAAGAACGGCGCGCCGAGCTTCTCGAAGAACTCGAACGCCGCTTGCAGCTTGAGCTCGGCCGCCTCGAGCGGGTTCGATACTTTGAACCACGGACGATCGAAGGTGCCCGCACCGAACACGTCCGAGCCTGGCCACGCGAAGCTGTGCCAGTAGCAGACGGCGCAGCGGAGCTGATCCTCCATGCGCTTGCCGCACACGACTCGGTCCTTGTCGTAGTAGCGAAAGGACAGCGGGTTCTCGCTGTTCGGGCCCTCGTACTTGATCGCTTTCACAGCACCGAAAAAACTGGCTCGCGAATCGCTCATGGCGCGTTTCCTTTTTTTCGAAAAGAGGCCGGAATCAGGGGGGCGAGACGGCGCAGAGTGGCGCGTCGAGCCATTACTAAATAAAGTTAATCTATTCGGGACGGGCTCGCAAGGTGATTCCGCGTCACGGCGTGCGCTGACGCCGCTGCTCGCCGCGCTCGACGGTCCGGCGAGCCCATGGCAAACCGTGCCGCCGCTCATGGACAGCCCCGCCGCCACCGCTCTGACCGCAAGCGTGGCGCCCGATCCGCGCCAGCGCTTCAGCCGCTACGCCTGGGCATTGCTCGGCTACACACTACTCGTGATCCTGTTTGGAGCGGTCGTGCGGATCACGGGCTCCGGCGCAGGGTGCGGCCAGCATTGGCCGAGCTGTAACGGCGAGCTCCTGCACATGCCGCGGACCGTGAAGACGACCATCGAGTACACGCACCGCGCCAGCTCTGGATTGAGCGTGCTCGCGATCATCGGCTTGCTCGGCTTCGGTTTTCGGCTGTACCCGCGCGCCCATCCGGTGCGCCGCGCCGCGAGCTTGGCGTTCGCCATGATCGTGGTCGAGGCGCTGATCGGCGCGGCCTTGGTCCGTTTGCACTTAGTCGAAAATGATGCGTCGCTGGGCCGCGCACTGGTTCTGCCACTGCATCTAGTGAGCACCGCACTGCTCACCGCAGCGCTCGCGTGGTGCGCCTATTTTTCGAGTCATGGCCCACACGGTGCGCGCTCGCTCCCGGGTGGCCCGAGGGCGCTCTTGCTTCTTGCGGGGCTCGGCGTGCTCGTCGTATCGGCAACGGGGGCCATCACGGCGCTCGGCGACACGGTCTACCCCGTGCACGCAGCCGGCCTCGCCGCTCGCCTGCAAGAAGATCAGGGCGCGAGCGCGCACCTCCTGCAGCGCATGCGCGGCGTGCATCCGTTCTTGGCCATGGGCGTGGCAGCGTTCGTGGCCTACGTGGCGACCGTCATGCCGGCGTATCGCTCGAGCCCGGACGTGAAGCGTGCGAGCGTCGCCCTGATGACATCGGTCGCGCTACAGGTCGCCGTGGGGGCGCTCAACGTTTGGCTCTCGGCCCCCGGCTACTTGCAAGTAACGCACCTCTTGTTGGCCAATTTCACGTGGATTTCACTGATTTTTCTGACGGCTGCTCTACGCATCGCCCCGGCATCGAGCGCGACTTGAACGCGTCGTTCCGCGTGCGCTGAACGCCGGCCTGAGTGCTACTCTGCGGGCGATGCGCATCATCGACCCGGCAACCGATCAGCTACTCGACGAGCTCAGCGAGGACACCGAAGCCAGCGTGCGCGCCAAGGCCGCAGAGAGTCGCGCGGCGCAACGCGCGTGGGCGGCACGCCCACTGTCGGCTCGTGTCGCCATTCTGCGACGCTTCCGGGAGCTCGTGCTGGAGCGCACCGACACGCTCGCGTCGACCCTCACGTCGGAGGTCGGCAAACCCATCTCTCAATCTCACAACGAGCTCAAGGGCTTGCTCGCGCGCATCGACTTCTTCGTGGATCACGTCGCGGCCGAGACAGCGCCGGAGGTGGTGCAGCAGGACAGCGGGCTCGAGGAGCGCATCAGCCACGAGCCGCTCGGAGTCGTGGCCAATATCTCGGCCTGGAACTATCCGTACTTCGTGGGCTCGAACGTGTTCGTGCCGGCGCTCCTGACGGGCAATGCCGTCTTGTACAAGCCGAGTGAGCTGTCGACCCTGACCGGCCTTTCGATCGCCAAACTATTGCACGAGGCAGGCGTGCCGGAAGCGGTGTTCACGCCGCTCGTGGGCGGGCCCGCCGTCGGCTCGGCGCTGCTGGACGCCGGCATTTCTGGGGTGTTTTTTACCGGCTCTTACGGCACTGGGCAAGCCATCGCAGCGCGCGTCGCGCCTCGCATGGTCAAGCTACAGCTCGAGCTCGGCGGCAAGGATCCCGTGTACGTGAGCGACGACGTGGACGTGAACAGTGTCGCCGCAGGCGTCGCCGACGGCGCGTTCTACAACACCGGGCAGAGCTGTTGCGCCGTCGAGCGCATCTACGTGCACGAGCGGATCTGGGACGAGTTCCTGGCTCGCTTCGTGGCCGAGGTGCGCGGCTTCGTGCTCGGTGACCCACGCGACAAGGGCACGTACATCGGCGCGTTGGCGCGGCGCCAGCCGGCGCTCGAGCTCTTGCAAGCGCACACCGACGACGCCCTCTCGCAGGGTGCCAAGCTCGAACTGGGCGGCAAGCGCGTCGCCCGGCCGGGCTGGTTCTTCGAACCGACGGTACTAAGCCAAGCCAATCACGCCATGCGCGTGATGCGTGAAGAGAGCTTCGGTCCGATCATCGGCCTGTGCAAAGTCAGCTCCGACGCACAGGCGCTCGAGCTGATGCGCGACACGGAATATGGTCTAACGGCCGCCGTCTACACGCGCGATCGCGGCCGCGCCGAGCGCCTACTCGAGCAGGTCGAGGTCGGCTCGGCGTATTGGAACTGCTGCGACCGCGTCAGCCCGCGCTTGCCGTGGTCTGGCCGCAAGCACTCGGGCGTTGGCTCGACCCTCTCCACCTACGGCATCGAGGCCTTCCTGCAGCCGAAGGCCTGGCACTTTCGCTCACCCGCTGGCTGAACCGCTGGCGCGTTTATTTTAGGGCCGCGCTTCGGGCTCGGCCGGGCGCAGCGGCTCGAGGTCGACCGCCTCTAACTGCCAACCCTTGGCGGATTTGTGGAAACGCACCTCGATGGGCCGCAGATCTCGGTGCTGCTCGCTGGAGCCACGCACACTCACCAGCAAGCTCGCCCCGACGCGCGCCACATTGCCCGTCACGCGGGCCTCGACGTCGGTCAGGGCGAAGGACAACGGCGCGCCGCTCAGTAAATCGCGCGAACGAACGATCACCTCAGCGGGCCCGAGCACGCCTTGACCGAGCTCGGGCGCGTGTGCGACGAAATTCGACGTCAACGCGCTGCGCAGTAAGGCTTGCAGGTCGGCCAGCGTCGCGGCATCACGCGTTTGATTGGCCTTCGTGCACAGCTCGCCGAGTAGGTTCGTGACTCGCCCCTCCTCACGCGGCATGAGCTCGTAGCCGACGAGCACGAGCACGAGCAACGCGATCGTCCACACCCGGCGACGGACGGATACAGTCACGGGAGCTGAGCGTACTCGCGCGCGCCGTGAGAAAGGTGCTAAAAGCGCCGACCGTCCGAGACGTGGCATGCAGAGCTGGTTGTACGAAGAGCTCAAGATAGCCGGCTGGGTGCTCGTGCCCATCTCGTGCGGCGTGCTCTTGGGTAAGGCCGGCGTACCCAAGCGGGCCGCGCGCGGCTTCTTCAGCTTCGCCTTTTACGGCTGTCAAACCGGGGTCACGGTATGCGCGCTGTGGATCGCTCGCATCCAAGCGCAGGCGCGACTGCTTCCGCTTCTGGCGCTGAGCGGCTGGCTACTCACCGCGGCGTTTGCCTGGCTTTTGAGCCGTAAGTTATCGAGCGACTCGCCGAAGCGCGGCGCGTTCATCGTCAGCATGAGCATGAGTAACAACGGCTTCACCTTGCTCGGTTTCATCGCGCTCGCGCTGTTCGGTGAGCTCGGCTTGGCACAAGCCACTTACGCGCAGCTCTTGTACACGCCGTTCTTCCTCTTGTGTTGTTTCCCAATCGCGCGCGTCTTCGGACGGCGCAGCGAGCGACAACCGCTCGGCTCATTGTTGCTCGAGAACGCCCAGGACCCGCGAGTCTGGGTTCCACTCTTGGCCATCGGCTGCGGGCTGGCGTTGAACGGCGCACACGTGCCGCGACCTTCGGTCGTGAGCCCCATCACCCGCGCCTTGATCTACCTCGGCACGACGGCCTCGAGCTGCGCGATCGGCCTACTTTTCAGCGGGTTTCACCTGCGCCGCTATTGGCGCGAGAATTTGATCTCAATCATCCACCGTTGCACGTTCTACCCGCTCTTCTACTGGGGGCTGGCGCGCGCGGTCGGCCTGGGCGCGCTCGACACCGCGATTCTCGTGCTCTACGGCTTGGTCCCCAGCGCGCTGCTCGCCAACTTGCTGGCTGTCTTCTTCGAGCTCGATACGGACCTGACGAGCTCCATGTTCTTGGTCAGCACGGCTTGGTTCCTGCTCTTCGTGCTGCCGTTTTTTTCGATCAGCGTGGCGCGTTGAGCAGCGGCTCAAGTCTCCTTTTGCCTGGGCACCAAAAGCTTCGCGATCAGCCCCGTCCAGCCCGTCTGATGGGACGCACCGAGACCACGGCCATTGTCCCCGTGAAAGTATTCGTAGAAGTTGATGTAGTCGCGAAAATGCGGATCATTCTGGAGCAGCGCGTTGTCGCCGTAGATCGGCCGGCGCCCGTTTTGGTCGCGCGCAAAAAGACTCGTCAACCGCCGCGCAAGGTACGCCGCAATCTCCTCGAGTGTGAGGTAGGTGCCGGAACCAGTCGGGCATTCGACCTTGAAATCATCCCCATAATAGTGATGAAAGCGTTGTAAGGATTCGATGATCAGGAAGTTGGCAGGGAACCAAATGGGGCCGCGCCAGTTGGAATTCCCACCAAAAATCCCTGATTCGGACTCGCACGGTGAATAGGCGACCGTGAACCGCTCGCCTTTGACATCGAGCACGAACGGGTGCTCGCGGTGGTAGCGCGACAAACTGCGCACACCGTAATCCGAGAGAAATTCGTTCTCGTCCAACATGCGCAGGAGCAATCGCTTCATGCGGTGTCCGCGCAGCAAAGACAGTAGATGCCGTTCGCTGTTGGCGGTCTCGGTCCAACGCGAGACGAGCTTGGCGAGGTCTGGCCGATATTCGAGGAACCACTTCAGACGCCCCGTGAACCCCTTGAGCGTGTCCATGATCTCGGACTGCAATACTTCGACCGCGAATAGCGGCATCAAGCCCACGAGCGACCGGATGCGCATCGGAAACGGACGTTCGTTCGGCACGTGGAGCACGTCATAGTAAAATTCGTCGGTCTCGTCCCATAAGCAAACTTCCGTGCCGATCGCCGTCATCGCTTCGGCGATGTGTAGGAAGTGTTCGAAGAACTTACTGGCGATGTCTTCGTAGACATCGTTCGCGGTGGCGAGTTCGAGCGCGATGCGCATCAAATTCAGGCAATACATGGCCATCCATGCGGTGCCGTCGGATTGATCGATGTAGCCGCCGGTCGGCAGAGGTCGACTGCGGTCGAACACGCCCACGTTGTCGAGCCCGAGAAACCCGCCCTGAAAGATGTTGCGCCCCTCCGCGTCCTTGCGATTTACCCACCACGTGAAGTTGATCATCAACTTGTGAAAGACGCGCTCTAGGAACTTGAAATCCCCCGCGCCGCCGTGTTGCTTCCGGTCGATCTGAAAGACGCGCCAGGCCGCCCAGGCATGCACCGGTGGGTTCACGTCACTGAATGCCCACTCGTATGCAGGCAATTGCCCGTTCGGATGCATGTACCACTCACGAGTGAGCAGCACGAGCTGAGATTTCGCAAACTCCGGATCGATGACCGACAGCGGAATGCAGTGAAATGCCAAATCCCAAGAGGCGTACCAAGGGTACTCCCACTTGTCGGGCATCGAGATCACGTCCTCGTTCGTGAGGTGGTCCCATTCACAATTGCGGCCAGTCTTGCGGCGTTCGGGCGGTTTTGGTTGGGTTTCGTCGCCGAGCAACCACTGACGAACGTCGTAGTGAAACGTCTGTTTGGACCAGACCATGCCCGCGAAGGCTTGGCGTTGAATCCGCCGTGCGTCCTCGTCCGGCATCTGAGCTTGGAGCGCGGCGTAGAATTCGTCCGCCTCGCGCAGGCGTTCTTCGAACAACGGTTGAAAATCGCAGAACGGATCGGCGTGCGCCGTGAGCGACAAGCGCAAATTCAACTCGACGGACGCGCCCGGCGCTAGCGACAGTGAGTAGTGCGCGGCGGCCTTCGTGCCGCGGCCTTCTTTCGAGACTCGCTCGTGTTGGCCGTGCACGACGTAGTCGTGAAATGCGTCCTTCGGATACGTTGCGCCGCCGTCGCTATTGAAGATGCGCCGAAAGTTGGTTTCGTTTTCGCAGAACAAGAGAGTGGGATCGCCCGCGCAATACAGGTGAAATTGGCCCAACTGTGGGTGCTCGAGCAGCACCGTGCCTGGCCCAGCTGCCTGCAAATTGGGGCGTGGCGCGTTGTTCTGCCAGGACCACGTGTTCCGAAAACAGATCTGTGGCAAGAGATGTAGTGTCTTGGTCTCGGGTCCGCGGTTGACTGCAGTGATGCGGATCAGCGTGTCGTTCGGGTCAGCCTTTGCGTACTCCACGAATACGTCGAAATAGCGACCTTCGTCGAATACGCCCGTGTCGATGAGCTCGAACTCCGGGTGTTCCCGACCGCGCCGTCGGTTCTCGTCCAGCAGCCATTGGTACGGGAATTCCGCCTGTGGATACTTGTACAGCATCTTCAGGTAGGAGTGCGTGGGCGTGGCGTCGAGGTAGTAGTACTGTTCTTTCACGTCCTCGCCGTGGTTGCCCTCCTCGTTCGTGAGCCCGAACAGACGCTCCTTCAAGATTGGGTCACGCTCGTTCCACAACGCGAGCGAGAAACAAATGCGCTGCTTGTGATCGCTGTAGCCGGCGATGCCGTCTTCGCCCCAACGGTAAGCGCGACTGCGCGCATGGTCGTGCGGGAAATAATCCCAGGCCGTGCCGAACTCGCTGTAGTCCTCGCGGACCGTTCCCCATTGACGTTCGCTCAGGTAGGGGCCGAAACGCCGCCACGCCGAGTTGAACGCTGAGTTGTCGGCCAGCCGTTTGCCCTCGACGGTTTCCGAGCGGAGCGCGGTCATAGTTCTCGCTTCTAGGGCCAATCTCCCAGCGCAAACAAGTGATCGCCGGCGGATCGGTCACCTTGCGCCGCTTCCCGCTCGGTAACCAGCTGTCGCGTCACGCCCGGACGGCATCTCACTGTCTCATCGCCCTCGCCTCGCACGCCCGTTTCAGCACGCTCGCCGAGAGCCGCTCAGTGCGCTCAGCCGGAGACCGCGACGCCCAACCGGCGGCGCAGATGCGCATAGGATTTCCCGACCGAGAACGTCACGAGCTCCGTCCGCTGCTCGCCAGCTTGCAGCTCGCGACCGTTCGGAAAGCGCTCGTTCAGACGAGCGGCGATCTCGATGTCACCGCAAGCCAAGAGTCCTGCTCGCAGCGCGGCGCGTTCGGCACGCTTGCGATAAGCGCGCATGCGCAGCACGGGGTCGACGTTTGGTTGGCGGCGCACGATGTCCTTCAGCAAGTCGAGCTTCGCGCCGCGCAAATGCTTTTTCATCCCCGCGGCGAAGCGTTTCGCGTCGCCGTCGAGCGAACGCAAATCGTGCTCGGGCGAACCGCCGACCGCGAGTGCTGCGCTGAGCAACGCGACTTGGTCACTGGCGGCTGGAAAGAACAACGACAGCTCATGCTCCGGTCGAAACTGCACGAGGTGTCGACCCCACAAAAACGCAAGCTCTGGCAAACCGAGCCCACTGCCGACCGAACGGCTCGCCACCGAGATCGGATTGCGTTCTGGCTGCGCAGCAAGCTCGCCGGAAACCTCGGGCACTACGTACAGCTCGGGCGTCCGAATGCCGAGTAGACGCGAGGTCCACAGGAGCGTCTTGGCCAGCGTGGTCGTGCTCTTGCCCAAATCTTGGGCGTGAGCGGGATCGAGCTCCAGCTTCTTGCCCTGTTTTTTGGCCGCGGCAACGCCCAGCTCGACAATCGCTTCGCGCACCATCACGACCAGCTCACCGAGCTCCCGATCCACGTCACCGGACAGATGTCCGTCGAGCCAGTCCTGCTCGGCGAGATTCGTGCGCACCGCCAAGAGCCCCTCCGGACGGTGCTGGCTGGCGACGAGCGATTCATTGATGTCCGCTTCGCCGAGCCACTCGAGCGCGTTGGCGGCATTCCAAGCAGCGTCCGGCTCACCCGATTTCTCGAACGAGCTCAGCGCGAGCCGCAAGTACTCTGCGCTCGCCTCGGCCGCGATCGCACGCCGCGCCTGTTCGGCGGCGCGCGGATGATCACCCTGCGCCGCAAAGAGCCCAGCGAGCTCCGCAAAGAGCGCATGATTTTCTGGCTCGAGCTCGGCCGCGCGAGCCAACGCGCGCACGGCGCGTCCAGCGTCCGACAAACGATCACGGCACAGATCACCCAAGCGCCGGGCCAGCGCGCGTGCGAGCTCGTGATTCGTGGCTCTTTCTAGGGAAAACTCATAGACAACGGCCAAGCGCGCGTAGTCGCGGCGGCGCGAGAGCAACGCCTCGACGCGCTCCAGCACCTCCGCCGAGCTCGGATTGAAGGACAGCGCTTCCTCGTACAGCTCGAGCGCGAGCGCTGGGTCGGAGAGAACCTCTTCGGCGCTCAATGCTGCGGCCAGGAGCTGTTCGGCGGCGCGCGCAGGCTCGGACACGGCGTGAGCGATGCGCCGGCGCGTGTCGAGCGCGAGCGCGTGCTCACCAGCCGCAAGTTGCAAACCGAGCAGGCGTTCGTGAGCCACCAGCGCCTTCGTGTCGACGGCCGTCCAACGCTCGAGCCAGGCGCGTGCACGCGCTACGTCTCCGAGATCCAAGCTCAGATCGGTCACGCCGTCGAGCGAACGTGGCGCGTCTGGATCGATGGCCAGCGCCGCCTCGTAGTACGCGCGCGCGTCCTCGAGGCGCTCGACTTTGCGCAACGCCGCCGCGATCTTTTCGTACAGGCGCACGTGGTCGGGACCGGGCTCGCTCGCCAATTGCGCGCGCGCTCCTTCATACTGGTCGAGCGCCGCAGCCAGCTCTCCGCGCGCCACGAGCGCGTCACCCGCGGCCACGAAGCTGTGCAGATTCGGGGCTTGGAACGGAAATACCGACGCGTCAGCAGCGCCAGCCGCGTCCCCCGCGCCGCTGCGCTGGCCCAGAGTCTCGGCTGCCGGGACTTGCGCTGGAATCAGCAGCAAATCGGCGGGCCCCGCGGCGTAGTCGGCCGCGGCGATCTCTTCGAAGAGCGAGCGCTCCGCCTGCATCCCCGCCCACAGCGCGCTTGCGCGTAAGCCGTGCGCCGGGTCGTGCCAGTCCATCACCATACGCAACAGATTCGTGAACGGCGAGGTGCTGGCGGCGGCGGCAGCGAACGGCCGCGCTGCCGCGAGCACGCTGGTGCCAGAGCCAAACCCAACCAGTCCGCCGTGCATCGCGCTCACCACGTCGACCGACGCCTGATGCGATTCCGGCGGCGAAACGAGCTCCAGCGCGACCAGAGCTTCCGGCGCGAATTGCTGCAAAATCTTACGCAGCCGTTTGAGCGACAACGTGCTGATGCGCTCGCCGTCCAAGAGCAACGCCGCGCCGCGCTCTTCCGAAAGCAGCGCATAACCCGAGAAGTAGAACAACAGTGTCTCGATCGGCTCACCGAGCGACTCGATCAATTGCTCGATGCCCTCGGCCAAACCGCGCAGCGCAGTGAACGCATGCACCACGAACGCGGCGTCCGGCTGAGCCAAGCGCTGACTGATGGTCTCCAGATCGAGCTCTGCTGAAGGGAGCTTCGGCAGGCTGGAGTTTTGCTCGTAGGAAGAGGCGACGCAGATCGCTAGGCGCATGAGGGACGGGACGGTTCCGAAAGATCGACAGGCTCCGGGTAGCGCATCTTTTCCGGCCGTTCCACCGCTCTTCGCACGAGAAATCAGCCTATCTGAGGAAAGAGCAGGATCGAACCGCGCGCGCGGCGACTGCGCTGTAGAATTTCGGGCTCACTCGCAAGTGGCGCCCATGGTGACCGCGGCGCGCCTCAGGTTCGCATGTTGCTGCGCGCACATGGCGTCCGCAAACGCAGCGTAGGTTCTAGCGCAACCTTGAGCGGCGAACGCGGCGCTGCCTGGGCTCGTCTTGGTCGCAATCGCAGTGCAGCACGCGGCTGCCTTCGCGCACGCGGCCGAGAGCGGCGGGGTGGTCGCGGTGTCGATCGCACCAGGGGTCGGGGCACCGACAGCCGCGCCGCTTGCAGCAAGGTTTGCGATCGCCGTCTCGGCGGCGCTCACCTTACTCTTCATGTAGAAGTAGAACGCGACGCTGCCGGCGATGCCCAGCACGACTAAGCCGCCACAGCCCAAGCCGACGAACAAGAGGGCGTTGCTCTTCTTTGCGGGGGGCGGCGGACCGCCTGGAGGGCCAGCGGGGTAACCGCCGTAACCTGGTTGCGGAGGACCGTAGCCCGGTGGCGCGCCGCCGGGCGGCCCACCATAGCCGGGAGGGGAACCTGCCGGAGGGCCATAACCGCCGGGAGGGGCACCGCCCGGCGGAGGATAGCCACCACCGGGAGGAGGGCCACCGTAACCGCCGCCGCCGGGCGGGCCATAGGGTCCACCGCCACCGTATCCTCCGGGTCTTTGCTGCGACATGGGCTCTCCATCCTCCGATCGATTTCGCTATCACGCGCGGAGCGCACGCAGCAAGAGCACAGCCGCGCGGAGTCGAGCCACGACTCCTCGGCCAGATGGCCGTTCGTGATGCGCAAAGATGTTTTAAGTTTTGCGCCATGAGCAAAGCGCGAGCCGCGACGGCTCTCTCCCTAGCGTTGGTCGCAGTCGCCACTCTGCACGACGCGCACGCTGCACCCACTGCAGCAGCAGCAATGCACGGCGCGAAAGCGAACGTCGAAGCACCCGCCGCCAACATCCCATTCGAGAAATTCAAGCTCGCCAATGGGCTCACCGTGATCTTGCACAGCGACCGCAGCCTGCCGCTCGTCGCGGTCAACGTTTGGTATCACGTGGGCCCAGCGAACGAGCCCGCGCATCGCTCCGGTTTTGCGCACTTGTTCGAACATTTGATGTTCGAAGGGTCGAAGCACGTCGGGCACGAATTCGATCGGGTCTTGGAGTCGATTGGCGCGACCAACAGCAATGGCACGACCAGCTGGGATCGCACGAACTACTTCGAAACCGCGCCGAGCGAGAACCTCGAGACGTTACTCTGGCTCGAGAGCGACCGCATGGGCTTCATGATCGACACGTTGACCCAAGAGCGCCTCGACGTGCAGCGCGACGTGGTCAAAAACGAGCGCCGCCAGAGCTACGAAAATTCGCCGTACGGGCCGAGCTCTCTTGCGCTGCTCAACACGCTATTTCCCGAAGGCCACCCGTATCACGGCGCGGTGATCGGCTCGATGGACGACCTCAGCGCGGCCTCTC
>Ga0210387_10001409_pt1 | contig 18142 bp, 26 predicted proteins | sample IncBWC7OmetaG_FD_160108 | JGI IMG/M metagenome (GOLD analysis project Ga0210387, IMG submission 160108) | Forest soil microbial communities from Barre Woods Harvard Forest LTER site, Petersham, Massachusetts, United States - Inc-BW-C-7-O ...
GTTTTCTGGGTTTGGCCCTTTTTGGCCAATACCGGCGCGGTCATGAGGAGCGCACCCGCAAAACCGACGAAGATTACTGGCGCAATCCGCATCTTGAGGTCCCGTTGGAAACGAGCCCCTAGTTCTGGGGTGGATTGTGGTCATTTTGCGCCACGGCTCGTTCCTCTTTAGGAGGGGGCCTAACGCCCGGGGGAAGCGCGTCTTAGGCGCGTTCTTGCGTCTCGATGTTGCCGTAGTTGGGGGTCTCATATTAGACTTAGCTGGTAGACGACTCGTTCGAGGCAGGTGGGTGCTCCTCGGACAGGGTAGAATTGGGGACGTGATGGCTTTCGACCCCGTAACGGTCGATACACTCCTGCGGCGTCGGCGCTTTGGGCGATCCGAGGCATTGGCGCTTGGCGCGGCTGCGCTCGCCTTGTCGGTCGGAGCCGTTGCCTGGCTGACGGAAACCGACACGGCGGTCGTGTCCGAAGCCACCGCAAATATCGCCTCGTTCGACGAACGCTTCGTTCCGCTCACGCCATCCGAAATGTTTCAAATGCGCGCCGCGCCCGCCTTGGAGCCGCTCGACCGCTCCGCTTTGGCGAAGCTGCAGGCGAAGTGGCGCGATGCCCGGGCTGAGCTGACGCAAGGGCTTGTGTCCTCCGATTGGCGCCGGTCGCTTGGTCCGGAGAGCACGGCCGTCGCCACCGATAGCAAGCCGGCTACTGCCACAAGCGATATCCCGCTGCCACGGTCGCGACCCGCCGCGGCCGGTGTGCAGGTGGCTTCCGCCGATCCCGCGCAACCATTGCCGCCGGCGCCGGAGCCGAAGCAGGACCGCTCGGTGCTGCAGAAGCTCTCCGATATCCTGCCGAGCAAGATGACGTTGGCGTCGCTGACGCCGTTCCAGCGCGGGCCCGACCTCGCCGCGCTCGGCTACGACAGCCAGACCGCCGTCTACGACATCTCGGCGCATGCGGTTTACATGCCAAGCGGCATGACCCTGGAAGCACATTCGGGCATCGGTCATTTGCGCGACGACCCCGATCATGTCGATCAGCGCATGGTCGGTGCGACCCCGCCCGCCACCTACGACCTGAAGCCGCGCGAGGCGCTGTTCCACGGCGTCCGTGCCCTGCGAATGACGCCGGCCGAAGGCAGCACGACGCTCGGTCGCGCCGGGCTGCTCGTGCACAGTTATATGCTGGGGGCGGAAGGCGATTCCAACGGTTGCGTTTCGATCCGTGACTATGATCGTTTCCGCAAGGCTTATGACGACGGCGAGATCACGCGCCTGATCGTCGTGCCAAACTTGGGTTCGGTGCAAGCCGCGCAGCGCTCCACCTCGCAGTCTTGACTTACTTCGCGCCCGATATGAGTCAGGTGTCGAATTCCGACACGCCCTTGCGAACGACGTTCCGCTTTCGGTTGAACGGCAAGCCGGTGTCGATTTCGACCGTGGGGCAGGCCTATCAGTTCCTCACCACGTTGAGCTCGATCGAGTGGATGGAATATCGCACGCTGCATGACGATGCCGTCGATCTGCTCGAGCGCGCCGCCGGCAATGCCATGTTGACGGTGCAGGCGACCAACGCCGTGCGAGCGCTGTTCGTCAACGCCAAGCTGCTCTGAGCGTGCGGACGCTTAGTCCAACAATCCTCCAAACAAACCAATTGTTAGGAATCGCTTCGCGCTGATTTGCGCGATTCCGATTCGTTCTTTGAGAACGAAATGGAGTCAGACGAAGAACGGAAGATGCGTCGTGATGCGAGGATTCGGTAAGCGACGCGCGACTCCCGCAGCATACGTGATCCGCAACGTTCGCGCCGACGCGCAGTCCGCATCTCGACGGTCATCGAACAAACGAATTGTTAGGAATCGCTCTGCGCTGATTTGCGCGATTCCGATTCGTTCTTTGAGAACGAAATGGAGTCAGACGAAGAACGTAAGATGCATCGTGATGCGAGGCTTCGATTCGTGACGTGCGCGTCGTCCGCAGCGCAAATGATCCGCTACGTTGGCAACGCCATGCGGACGCTGTTCGTCAACGCCAAGCTCCTCCGAGTGCGCGGACGCTTCGTTCGCATCACGACAATCATTCAAGCGAACCAATTGTTAGGAATCGCTCCGCGCTGATTTGCGCGATTCCGATTCGTTCTTTGCGAACGAAATAGAGTCAGACGAAGAACGGAAGATGTCTCGTAATGCGAGACTTCGCTTCGCGACGTGCGCATCGCAAGTGAGCCGCAATGTTTCGACGTTCTATTCGAGCGTCTGCACTGGCGGCGGCACGGTGGAGGCGGTCTTGGGTACGAGCGGCGCTGCCGGGGCGGGCGTCGAAGCCTGGGCTTCGGACGGCGATGTCTGCGCGCGAGCTACGGCTGGCGTCGTCGTCTGCCTGGCGGTCTTCGTGCGATAGGCCGCGGATCTTGAGTGCCGGAAGCCCCAGGAATGTGCGATCGAGGGACCTGCGGTATAGCCCACGACTGCGCCGGCGACGGCGCCGATCGGGCCAAGCACCACCGCGCCCGACAGCGCACCGAGCGCAGCGTCACCCGGGCGATGCTCGTCCGCGCGCGCCTGCCAGGCAACCAGGGATAGCGATATGGCTGTGATTGCGATTGCTTTTTTCATCCCGATACCCTCCGCGTCATTTGGCCGTTACTCCGCAAATGCGACGGCAAGAGAGTCCAATTGCGGCAGACAGGGGAAGGGGTGAAGGCAGCATCGCGCCGCCGGTTCCATCGCGATTGACGCAAGCGCTGCCGGTGAGGTTGAGTGGCGTTCTCCAGTCACCTTGCAGTCATCCTGCGCTACAGGAGCCACGCCCGATGAGCCTCTTCAGTTCTCCCTTCGATCCATCGCGCGATGCGGCGATTGTTACCGGTGCAGGCAACGGCATAGGCCGCGCGATCGCGCAGGCGCTGGTCGGTGAGGGCGTGCGCACGGTGTTCGCCGACATCAACGAGGAACGCGTTGCCGCCGCGATCAAGTCCGCGAGCAAGCCTGAGCTTGCGGTGCCCTTTCTCGGCGACCTCGCCGAGCGCGCCGCCTGCGAGGCCCTGCTTGCGCGGGCCGAAAAAACGGTCGGCCGCGTCACCCATTTCGTGCACTCGGCCTCGCCGCCGCGGCGCGAGGCCGATCACGCCTTTGCGGTGAGCGATGAGACCTGGCGGCAGATGCATGCCGTCAATATCGATGCCGGCTTTCACCTCTCGCGTGAGCTGGCGCGAAAGCTGATCGCAGCGAAACAACCCGGCTCGTTCCTGCTGCTGACTTCGCTGCATGCCGGTACGCCGCGCAACCTGCCGCATTATTCGAGCGCGAAAGCGGCGATGGCGATGATGGTACGGGAATTGGCCAAGACGCTCGGCCGCTACAGCATCCGTGTCAATGCGCTGGTACCCGGCGCGATCGCGGCAGGCGGCTTCGTTGCCGATCCTTCACTCGCCAAACACATTCCGCTCGGCCGGATCGGCCGCGCCGAGGATCTGGCGCCGATGGCGCTCGCGGTGCTGTCGGACCGAATCTCGGCCTATGTCACGGGTGCGGCGATCGTGGTCGATGGCGGCCTCTCGCTCACCAACTGGTTCGACCCGCCGGCGCTGGAGCTATAGGCGGCGCGCGAAGCAAATTGTGTTCAGACGCTAACGGAACGAGCGCTTGCCCAAAGCCGTTTGATAGAGCGCACGTCAACCGCCAAAACCGGTTGCCGAGCTATCGGACAGTGGAACCAGGGAGAGCGACATGATGTCGGAAACGCAGGTTCATACGATCGCACGACAGATGTTCGAAAAGCACGGGCCCGCGGCCATCGCGCAGGCCGCGCAGAGGGCGCTGGCCTGTGAAAATGATGGCGACGCCGAGGAGGCGCGGGAGTGGCGCCATATCGAGGAAGCCATGAAGATGATGCGCGGCCCACATCAAGGCTGATCTTGTGATCGACACGCACGCATGTGGCCGGGGTCGGCAGTTGCGGAAACCGCCAAGCTGAAGCAAAGTCTCCCCTGAACGCCGCAACCAGTCGGCGAGTTCACCGGAGGGAAACGTCATGTTCAAGGTCAGCGTCATGTATCCGAACAAGGAAGGCGCGCGCTTCGATCACACCTATTATCGCGACAAGCACATGCCGCTGGTGAAGGAACGCCTCGGCGAGGCCTGCAAATATTACACGGTCGACAAGGGGCTCGCCGGTGGCGCGCCCGGAGCGCCCGCGACCTATGTCGGCATGTGTCACATCTTCGTCGACTCGCTCGAGGCCTTCCAGGCCGGCATGGGCAAGCACGGCAAGGAGATCATGGGCGATATCCCGAATTACACCGACCTTGCGCCGGTGATTCAGATCAGCGAAGTCGTGGTGGGCAAGCCTTAAGGCCAATCCGCTCGCATTTCCGTGAAGTCCTGAGAATAACCCGCCGGCCAGCCCCTGGCCGGCGGGAGGATTTTTCTTTGTCCGGCCCATACGGCAACAGCAACGTTGCTATTTCGCGGCGGCGCTTGTCGGGGAGCGCGTTGCAGCAAACATTTCACAAACAACGTTTCACCAGTCGGGAGACAGGGCGACAGCCCTGCAAGAAACATGGGTCTGCAAGAAACAAGAATAGAATCGCTTCCCTTCGTGACTGCCGAGTTGAACTATCTGGCGCCGACATCAGGCAAGCCGCGCACCTACGCCTTCGATCCGCCGCCGGGCGAGCCGAAATCCACCAATCTGCCCGAACCGCACCAGATACCGATCTTTGACGGGCGGCTGATTGCGAAAAACTTCTCGCTCGATCGCGAGGGGTTCGAGCTGGTCAGGCATCCGACTGCCGTGAAGAATTTTTACGACGAGGCCGAGATCAAGCGCGTCTACTATCCCGCTGTCGAAGCCTTCATGCGTGCGACGCTGAAGGCCGACCGGGTGCTGATTTTCGACCACACCGTGCGCAAGCGCGTCGATGGCGCGGCCGATATCCGCGGCGGCGGTCCCCGTCAGCCTGCGACCCGGGTGCATGTCGACCAGACTTTGACCTCGGGGCCGAACCGGGTTCACGAGCATGTGCCCGAGGAGGCCGAGGAGCTGTTGAAGGGCCGGGTGCAGGTGATCAATCTGTGGCGGCCGATCCGCGGGCCGGTGCGCGATGCGCCGCTCGCGATGGCCGACGGCACGACGGTGGCGCCGGAGGATCTCATCGCTTCCGACCTGATCTATCCGAACCGCCGCGGTGAAACCTATTCGGTGAAATACAATCCGAACCATCGCTGGTTCTACTTCCCGGAGATGACCGCCGACGAGGCGCTGCTCCTCAAGTGCTACGACTCGGCAACCGACGGCCGCACCCGCTTTGGGCCACATACCGCCTTCGTGGACCCGACTACGCCGCCGGACACGCCGCCCCGCGAGAGCATCGAAACCCGCGCGCTGGTGTTTCACCGGGCGTGACAAAAAGGGCGGCAGATAGCCGCCCTTTTCTTTCTGACTTTCATTTGCGCTAACGGCGCGCCTGCTCCTTCAGGAGCTCCTCCAGCTCTTCGTTCTGGGCCGCAAGACGTTCGGCGTTGCGGTCTTCATCGGCGGCGCCGGACACCGCGGCGGCTTGCTCGGTGATCTGGCGAATGTTGTCGCGGATGATCGCAATGCGGTCGGCGAGCTCCGACGATGACAATGAACTAAGATCGGCCACGCCGGTCTCCTCTCGGGTTTAAGAAAGCGGCCCGCCTTTTGCGATGAAGTCGCCGAGGACGCGCAGCAGCCACAGCAGGCGATCCCGAAGTTTGCGAAACAGCTCCCTCGCGTCAATGCCATCGCCGATCGCAGACTTGTCGGCGATCGGCAAATGCCTGATCGGCAGAGCGCGCTCCAGCATCGGGGTTTCCTCGGCTTATTGCTTGCGCGCCGGGTCCGGCGTGCCGGGGCGCATCATGTTGGTTCCCGCTCGATCTTTCAAGCGCTCCATTCTGGCACCCACCGCCGTTATTTTGACAGCCTTGTCCCGGATATCAGGCTTGAGCGCGTGAAAAAGCAGTCGTTTGTGGGGCGTGATGAAAAGAATGTTTTGGGGGCGCCTTGCTGCGCTCGCCGTCGTGGGGTTGGCGGCGGCCATGCCGGCGCGTGCCCAAAATCTGGATGAGGGCAAATCCGCGGCAAAATTATTCGGCGACAGTTGTGCCACGTGCCATCGCAGCGCCCGGGGACTCGCGAAGGGCCGCTTTCGGCTGACGCTCTATGTGTTCCTGAAGGACCACTATTCGACCGGCTCGGATACGGCCTGGGAGCTCGCTTCCTATCTGGCCAGCCTCGACGACGCGCCACGCGGCCGGCCGCCCGGCAAGCCGAAAAAGCCACCATCGGCGTCGCACTCCTCGCTAACCCCGCCGGCGCCGATCCCGCAGCGCTAGCTCATCGCACCGGCATCGGGGGCCGCACGATCACACCGTCATCCGACGCGTCCGATGCGGCGGCCGGCGGCGGTCCGGGGGCGATCTGTACCGGAAGTGGTGATGGTGATCCGGCGCCCGGCGGCGGCAAGGGGGCTGCGGCCGTTGCCTGCATCGGCGGATATATCGGCGGCCTCGGATTGCGCTGCACGATCGTCCCCAGCGGACGTGGCGGCGCGCCCAGCTTGGCGGCGGGACGATGCTCGGCCGGCCGCGCCTCCGGAAGCCTCGCTTCCGCGGCCCGCGGCTTCGCCATGTCGCGGGACAGTTGCTCTTGGCTCGCCTTCAATTCCGCGATGCTCGCCTTGAGCGCTTCGAGTTGCTGCGTAAGGCTCGCCACGTCGCGCGTCACGGACTGCAGCGGGTCTTGTGATGGTGGGCTTTGCGGCGAGGCGACGACCGCTGCTGCTGGCGCGGCAGTACTATCCGCAGGCTGGGCTGCCGCCGGCGCCTGATCTGCGGCTGTGGCGACCGACGCAGGGGCGGCAGACGAGGAAGTATCCGCGGGCGTGGCAGCCTCGCTTTTTTGCCAAGGCAGCCAGGCGGCGAGGTCCACCCGTGGCGTCAGACCAGTGGCCATCGCTTGCACTTCATCGCCGTAGCGCTGCCAGGCGGCGGTGGCGAACACGCTGAGGAAGGCGAACAGGAAAACCATCGCCGCCCTTCGCAGCCATCGCGCGCCCGACCTGAGGCCTGGAATGTCATCGACGTCGCTGGCGCGGAACGTGGTGTCGACCCTTGGGGCGGCCGCCAGGTCCGGGCCGGCTCCCATGTTCCCCATGTTCGGTTGCCGGCTGAACGGCTGGCTCGCGGAGTCCGGCGCCAGCGATGGAAACTCCGCAGCCGCGCGCGCGACCAGAACAACGTCAGGCGCGATCTCCAGCACGTCATGCGGATCGTTCTTGGTGCTCTGATTGGAAGGCATCGTCGGTCCCCACCGCGATTTCATTGGTTCGTGCCGGTACAGAACTCCAGCCGGGTTTGACCAAAGCAAGGCGGCAGCGTGGAGAGGTTGGGGCCGGTGTGGATGAACCAAGCGGGAACCGTGGCCTGTCGGCTGCGAGTCAAGTCGCCCGGATGGGGAGCGGCCATAACCCCCGATCGATTGAAGTAGGAATTTATGTAACGTAAGCCTCCGGCATGATCGAGCCGGGCGACGGCGCCAAATCTCCAGCCCAAAAAGCAGGAGCCAAAAAAGCGGAAGCAAGGCCAGCCGTTCTCGGGGTCGCCTGCGGCGTTGGCGCCGCACTGGGCTGGGCGCTGGGCTTTGCCGCGACCCGCCACGGGCTCAAAGCCGGACTGACGCCTGTCGATTTGTTGATGCACCGCTACTTCTGGTCGGGCCTCGCCTTCCTGCCGTTCGTCCTGCGTTCGGGCGTGGGAAATCTCTGCGGAATCGGCTGGGGACGCGGGCTGGCATTGATGGTGCTTGGCGGGCCGGTGTTTTCGCTGATCAGCTATGCCGGCTTTCTGTTCGTCCCGCTGGGACACGGCAGCTTGATCCAGCCGTCTTGTGCGACGCTCGGCGGACTGTTCTTCGCGGCCGCGCTGCTCGGTGAGCGCATTTCGTTGTCGCGGTTTGTCGGCGCGGTCGTCATTGTTTGCGGCCTTGCGGTGATCGGCGGCGAGTCGATCCGCCATATCGGACTGAGCGGAGTGCAGGGTGACCTAATCTTCGTCCTGACCGGTTTCATGTTCGCAGGCTTCGGCACGCTGCTGCGCTATTGGCGCGTCTCCGGCCTGTCGGCGACCGCCGTCATCAACGTGCTGTCGCTCTTGCTGGTGCCGGCGTACGTCGCAACCGGAGGGCTCGATCGTCTCGCCGCAGCGGGGCTTGGCGAAAATGCGTTGCAGGCGGTCGGGCAGGGGATTCTTGCCGGCCCCGCCGCGCTGTTTCTTTTTGCATTCTCGGTTCAGATGCTCGGCGCCGGCCGCGCGGCCGTGTTTCCTGCGATCGTGCCCGCGCTGACGCTGCTGGTCGGCTGGCTCTTGCTTGGCGAGCCGCCGACGGCGCTGCAGGCGGCAGGTCTCGCCACGGTGCTGCTCGGCTTCTATCTCGCGCAGCGTCAGCGCTAAGCTTCAGGCGACGTTGGCGCGGGCGCTCTGCTCGCCGGCGGCGAGTGCATCGAGGTCGACGAGAAGCGGATCGTCGGTCGCAGGTTCTGCCTTGCCTTCGCCGCTGCCGTGCACGTGCATGAGCGTCTGCACGCGCCGCGCATTGACGTAGTCGGCGTGCTGATGACGCAGCGCGATTGGCAGCAATGCTTTCGGCAGTGCTACCATGGCAAAGGCCGGCGCCTTCTTCACCTCGCTGCCTTCCCGCCACAGCAGCGGATTGAAGGTGTAGACCCTCTGCCGCTCGATGACGGGCGCCGCCGCTACCTCCGCCTCGGCCTGAACCGCCGCGCTCACATTCGCATTGCCGGCGCGGGTTCGCACCGCAAGCGTCCGCAACTCCCAGCACACGAGATCCGCGGCCGAGAGCACCTCGCGCCGTATGGCGTCGACGCTCGTTGCAAACCGGGTTGCTTCGGGGACCTGGGTCGAGCCCCTGGCAATGGCATCGACCAGCGCCGTAGCGCCGGCGCCGAAAGGCGGGACAGAGCGCTCGATCGAAGTAGCAAGCGCCTCGATCTGGTCGGCAAGCGTTTCGCGGTCGCGTTGGGCGCGGGCGTCGGCAAGCGTGCGCTCGGTCGAGACGACCTGCTCGTCGATGTCGGCAAGCTCGGTGCGCAGCGTGCGGGCGCGATCCTCATCCGCGCGCATCTGCGCCTCGGCCTTTTCAAGCCTCGCAGTGCTCGCGCCCGCGACCGCGAGCTTTTCGGCAATGGTGCGCTTTTCGGCAAAGGCGGATTCGGCGAGCGCCAGGCGAGCCGCTAGCTTGTCACGCTCGGCCTGTTTGAGTTTCAGCGCAGCCTCAAATCGCTCGACCGGGCCGAGCTCGCGCTTGAAAAATGCCATCAGCAATCCCTCTTACTCGAAAGACCGTCCGCCGAATCGGTGTCAGTGTAACGTGAGCGGAATTTAATCGGAAAGTTGGATGAATTGCGGCCTGCGAGATCGGCGTGGATATCTCACCAAGGTAATTCGCCGAAAGCGCCGCATCCGCCGTTTACGCGTTCGTGATGCTCCGGGGGATTCGGGAACCTCGCCATTGTGCTAGAAGGGCATACCGCCATCAAAGGAGCCGGCCATGAGAAAGCTCACCAGACAGCTCGTCGTCGTTACCGCCTTTGCCGCCGTCACCCTCACCGCCCAATCGGCCGCCGCTTGCGACTGGAATCGCCAGGCGAGCACCGAGCAACAGACCGTCGCTACCGCAGTGCAACCCCCGCAGACCCAACAGGCCGCGCCTGCGCCGTCTCAGACGTCAACCGCTGCGGCCGAGACCGACCGCAAACCCGTCGAGGCAGCCGCACCCGTCGTGCTGGTCAGCGACCACCGCTAATTGTCACCACAACTCGCAAAAGGCCCCGCCGGCTGCCGGCGGGGCCTTTGCTATTTGCCGTCGGCCTGCGTTAATCCGCCGGCCGGGCGATATGCCAGAGGTTGGACGCGTCGTAACCGTTGACGTCGCCGGGCTGCTTGTCCTTCCGTGAGAAGTAGAGCGGGCGATAGCGATAGGCCCACATCTTGGAGCCGTCGCTGCGGACGATCAGGGTGAAGTCGCCGGTGGCCTCGGCGTCGGCCGGCGCGGTGAAGGGAATCCAGCGTTCGGTGCATTTGCCGTCGCAGTTCGACTTGTTGCCGCTGTCGTCACGATCGAAATAATACAGCGTCATGCCCTTGGGATCGGCAAGCACCGTCCCCCTGCTGGTCTCGCTCATCTGTGCGGGGGAAATGGAGGGGCCCTTTTTGGGTGGAGGCGGTGGCGCCTCGTCGCCATGGGCGAACGCCTCGCCCGCCGAAAGCATTAGCGCTACGGCAATCACCAGCAATTTGAGCATGCAAGCCCCACCTTAAAGTTAATTGCGCGTTAAGCGCTTAATGGTGGGGGAGGATAGCAGCCGATCGTTAGTTCCACGTTTCGCTCGGCTGCGACAAGCAGAACAAAAACCGTACCCTGGTGTGGTTTCGGATGCGGTGTGCCTCCAATTTCGCCGCCTTAAGGGCCCGGCTTTTGCGCGACGATCACCAACACCTCGGCCTTTTGCCGGCCGAGGCTACGGACCTCGTGCGAGGTCTCGCCGGAGAAGTAGAGGCAGTCGCCCTTCGATAGCGTCAGCTCCTCGCCATCGAGCTTGATAGCGATCTTGCCGTTGATGACAAACAGCATCTCTTCGCCGGCATGCGAGGCCCGGAAGGCTGATTTGGACGGCGGGCTCAGCAGGAACGGCTCCATCATCTTTCGCGTTCGCCCGGCCGCCAGCGCGAGCAGCTCGAAGCCGCCGTCCTTGATGGAACGGCCGTTGCCGTCCTCCTGGCGGAAGAGGGTGTAGCGCGGCGCAGGCTCCGAATTGGGATCGAAGAAATAGGCGACGTTCACCTCAAGCGCGGCCGCCATCCGCAGCAACGCCGCGATCGAGGGCATCTTCAGCCCTCGTTCGACCAGCGAAATGTAACCGCGCGTCAACTCGCTGAGCGTGGCAAGCCGGTCCAAGGTCAGGCCCTTGGCCATCCGCAGCTGACGGATATTGCCGCCGACGCCTGCGGCTTTGGTGACGTCAAGCAAGGTTCAACCTCCCGGCGCGCCTCAAGCCCGCCCGCAAGCTCCTTTTGCAACAGATAGCGGCAAACCGCCAGATCGTTGGATGCTGGCACGCCGTCAAAAGCCCGAGATGGTATCCAACAGAAAACACGACCGCGGAAATTTCAGGCAATAACGCGGATAGTATGGGCAAAATCGGCCTGTAGTTGCGAAAACTTGCTGTAAAACCGTGCAAAACGGCAATCATGCCGTTTTCCGCGGCATTTGCCGCCGCTCGATCCATTGATTTCCAACAGTAAACATGGTCGGATTTTCTCCAATCGAAGGGAGATGACCGGGATCTTCCGCTTCGGGTTTTGCGATCGATGGAGCAATCGATGACCGTTGCTGACAATGTCGAGGTCGGATTAGTCCCGGACAGTGGGCCAAACCCGCGCAGCGATCTAACCTCGCGCAGTGCACCAAGCCTGCAACGCATCGTGTGGTCGAGCGTCATCGGCACTGCGGTGGAGTGGTACGACTTCCTGATTTATGGGGCCGCTACCGCGCTTGTCTTCAACAAGGTATTCTTTCCCGCAGGCAACGCGACACTGGCGACGATCGCGGCGTTCGGGACCTATGCCGTCGGCTTCCTCGCGCGTCCCCTGGGAGCTGCGATCTTCGGACATTATGGCGACCGCATCGGCCGCAAAGCGATGCTGGCGATCACCATCATCGTGATGGGGCTCGGCACCTTCCTGATCGGCCTGCTGCCGACCTATCAGCAGATCGGCATCGCCGCGCCCGTGCTCCTTGTCGGCTTGCGTTTCCTGCAAGGCATCGGGCTCGGCGGTGAATGGGGAGGGGCGGTGCTGATGGTGGTCGAGAACTGCCCGACCGCCAAACGCGGCCTGCTTGGCAGCATGGTGCAGGTCGGCAATCCCGTGGGCAATCTGGCGGCGATCGGCATGTTCGCCCTCGTGGCGCAGTTGCCGGAAAGCGATTTCATGAGCTGGGGTTGGCGGATCCCCTTCCTCCTCTCGATCCTTCTGGTCGGCGTCGGTCTCTATATCCGCCTCAGCATGGAGGAGACTGCGGCCTTCCAGGAGGTCAAGGCCAAGAACGAGGTCGCGCGGCTGCCGTTGATCGAGATTTTCCGTGACCATCGCCGGCCGTTCTTCACTGCCGTGGGCCTGAAGATCTCGGAGATCGCCTATGCCAGCATCGGTGGCGTGTTCGTGATGTCCTATGCGACCGCCAATCTCGGCCTGTCGCGCGGGTTGGTGTTGAACGGAGCCTTCGCTTCCTCGCTCGCGGCGCTGTTTGCGATCCCGCTGTTCGGCTGGATGTCGGATCGTTTCGGCCGCAAGGTGATGTTCTATGCGAGCTGCGCCTTCTCGGCGTTGTTTGCCTTTCCGCTGTTCTGGCTGCTCAACACCCGCGATCCCGCCATCGTCGTGCTCACCATCGTTGTCGCCATCAGCTTCGGGCAGATGGTGATGTTCGGCATCGGCGCGCCCTGGTATTCCGAGCTGTTCACCGCCCGGCTGCGCTACAGCGGCGCCTCGCTCGGCTTCCAGGTCGGCGCGGCCATCAGCGGCGGATTGACGCCCCTGATCGCGGCTTCGCTGATGGCCTGGAGCGGCGGGGCGACCTGGCCGGTCTCCCTGTTCCTGATCTTCTGCGCGATGATCACGGCGACTGCGACCTACTTCGCGCCGGAAATGGCGAACAAGGAACTGAGCTGACGAATGATAAACCGCGCGAGCAACGGATGCGCGCGGCACCTTGAGGAGGAGACCACGATGCTCGATGTAACCACGGCCGCCCCGGTCGAGACCGCGGCGGAGCCGACATGGACCGGTTTCGTCCGCTTTCTGCACATCACGCCGCGGGCTTTCCTGCCGATGCGCGCGATGCCTCAGATTACGCTGGTTGCCGGCAAGGGCATCGAGGACGATCGCTACATGATCGGGCGCGAAGAGGGGTTTTATTCGCACAAGCCGGAGGAGGGTCGTCAGGTCACGCTGTTCGAGCTGGAAACCCTGATCGCGCTCAAGCGCGATGCGAAGATCGAGCTCGGCCCCGAAGATCACCGCCGCAACGTGACGGTGGAGGGCGTGCCGCTCAATCACCTCGTCGGCCGCCGGTTCTGGCTGGGCGAAACCCTGCTCGAGGCAACGCGGCTGTCGATCCCGTGCCGGCATATCGAGGAGATCACCGGCAAGGCGATCTTTGATCCCCTGATCAATCGCTCCGGCCTGAATTGCCGGATTCTCAAGGGTGGCGTCGTCAGGGTCGGCGATACCGTGCGGAACGCGTGATGGCGCGACCGATCACCACGATCAAGACCGTCATCGAAGCGATCGACGAGGGCGGCGACGGGATCAAGGTGTTCACCCTGGTCGATCCCGATCATTGGGAGCTGCCGCCGTTCAAGCCCGGCGCGCATATTGACCTGCATCTGCCGAACGGGCTGGTCCGCACCTATTCGCTTTGCAACGATCCCGTCGACAACAACAGCTATGTCATCGCGGTCAAGCGCGAGGCGGAGGGACGCGGCGGCTCGGTGGCGCTGCATGATGCGACCAAGCTCGGCGACGTCATTGGTGTCTCGCTGCCGCGCGGCGGGCTCGACATTGGCGAGCATATCCAACGCTACATCTTTGTCGCCGGCGGCATTGGGCTCACACCGTATCTCTCCATCGCGGGCTATCTGCGACGGATTGGTCATCCCGATTTCAAGGTGCATCTCATCACACGCGATCGCGTTCCGCTGGAACAGCTGCTTGGTCCGCTGATGCGGGATCGCCGCATCGTCGTGCATCGCACGTCCAGGACCGGCCGACCCGACATCGCGGCGTTGCTGGAACAAAGCGGAGCCGAGACCGCAGTTGGTTGCTGCGGCCCTGAGGGAATGATCAGCGATTTCGAACGCGCCACCGCTGACTGGCCGGAGGACCTCGTTCATATCGAGCGGTTTGTTCCACCGCCGCTATTGGTCGATCCCGATGCAAAGCCGTATACGATCGCGCTGGCACGCTCCGGTGCCGAAGTTCCCGTGCATGCTGGCCAAACCATGCTGGCGGCGCTCAGCGATTTCGGCATCGAGATTCCAACCTCCTGCTGCGGCGGAATTTGCGGCGCCTGCAAGGTCGGCTGGCTCGGGGGCAGGCCGATCCACCGCGACCGCGTGCTCTCTCCCTATGAGCGCGAGCGCTATCTGATGGCGTGCGTGGCGGGCTCGGATTCCGAGCGGCTGGTGCTCGATCTCTGAAGATACGGGAAGGGAACTCACAGCGGCTTGAACCTGAGAATGGAACTGCCGCCGGATCGCGCCGTTTTCCGCTTCGATCATCGCATGGAGGAAGAGATGACGAAGCTGAAAATCTTGGGCGCCGCCGCAGTGCTGTCGACCGCGCTCGCGACCCCCGTATTGGCGCAGGAAGCCACGCAGGAGCCCGGCATGATCGGGTTCAACTACCCCAATTCGAATTACCTGACCGGCGGCTATGGTGTGCGTTTACCGTACAACACCGGCCGCTACCCGCGCATGCCGTATGGCGGCTACGTCGCTTATGACGTCGCGCCGGCCGGCGTCGTCGTTGGTCCAGCACGTGTCATCGTCGCCCCGGTCGGACCGTATCCCTACGGCGCTTACGCCTACGATCCATATTGATGCGTTGATGCGCTCACGATGAATGGCGAAAGAGCGGCCGCGTGGCCGCTCTTTCCTCGTCCACCCAAGTTCCACCCTGACTGTTGTGTGCTCCACCAAATCGCCACGCTGTTGGCGAATTGCGGCCAAAGCCCGCTGTCACGACTCCTTGCGGATGGGGCAGGCGCCAAAGTCGGGGAACAAGATATTGGCCTACAGGATGATCGCAGAACGCGAGAACGAGAAAGTCAACGTCGAGCGCGAAAGCCGCCTCTGGATCGTCGCCAAGGCAAGGATCTGGGCAAGCGAGGGCTGGAACGTCGTCGTCACCGACAACGACGGCAAGAGCTACGGCCCGGCGGATTTCGAGAAGCTCTGGGCCGCGTAAGCCACCGTGTAAGCCTTGGCGCGCTCTTCGACGGGACTTTGCGAGATGAAGTATAGGCCGCGAGCGCCTATACTGCCAGCATGAGCCGAGCCTTCGTCAACGAAGACACCCATATCGACGCGCTCCCGGACCGCCCGGTCTCGGAGCATCCCAATCTCGTCACATCCGAAGGGTTCGCCTCGATCGAGGCGGCCCTCGAAGCCGCGCGCCGCGCTTATGCGGAAGCACAGGCCGAGGGGGATCGCGATCACCTGGCGAGCGCCGGGCGTGATCTGCGCTACTGGAACGCCCGCCGTGCCACGGCGCAGGTTCGCGCATCGGAGCCGGATGCCGATGTCGTGCAGTTCGGCCATACGATCACCATCGAACGAGATGACGGCCGTCGCCAGACGTATCGGATCGTCGGCGAGGATGAGGCCGATCCCGCCAAGGGCTCGATTTCCTATGTCTCGCCGCTGGCCCGCAGCCTTTTGGGCCGGCGCGTGCGCGATGTCGTGCATGCGGGCAGGGACGAGGCGGAAATTGTGGAGATTAACTGACGCAGTAGCGGCGTGATGATTCCAGGTGTGATCGCGCGTTGCAAAAGGATAACATGCGGAACCGATCGCGTCCGCCGCACGGAGTTTTGCAAGGAGTTTTGAATGACCAAGGGCAAGCAGTTTGCAACCGCCACGTTCGCGGCGCTGGCGATGTTGGCGTCACTCGGCAAAAGCGCCAATGCCGCGCAGTGTGGCAACGGCCCGGGCGGTTTTGAAGCCTGGAAGCAGCAGTTTGCCGAGGAGGCGAGGAGCAATGGCGTGGGCGCGACGGGCATCAACGCGTTGATGCAGGCAAACTACGCCACCGCCACCATCAATGCCGACCGCAGCCTGCACAGTTTCAAGCTCTCGCTCGACGCCTTCATGGTCAAGCGCGGTTCGGCCGCCATCGTCGCGCGGGGGCGGTCGCTGAAACAGTCCCAGGCGGCGCTGTTTGCCTCGATCCAGCAGCGTTATGGCGTTCCGCCGGGGCCCTTGATCGCGATCTGGGGCATGGAAAGCGGCTTCGGCAGCCAGCGCGGCAACCAGAACATGCTGTCGTCGATTGCGACGCTCGCCTATGACTGTCGCCGGCCGGAATATTTCACCGACCAGCTCTACGCCGCGCTGAAACTGATCGATCGCGGTGTGCTGACGGGGGCGACCCGCGGCTCAATGCATGGCGAGATCGGCCAGACCCAGTTCCTGCCCAAGACCTTGCTGGAATACGGCTCCGGCAATCTCGACGTTGCCGCCAATGCGCTGAGCTCGACGGCCAATTTCCTGAAGGCCCATGGCTGGCGCGCTGGTGCCGGCTATCAGCCGGGTGAGCCGAATTTCGCGGCGATCGAAGCCTGGAACGCCGCGCAGGTCTATCAGAAGGCGATTGCGATCATGGGACGGCAGATCGACGAGGGCGGTACGGCGGCGGCACGGTGATGCCGCGCGCGGCCGCGACTGCCGCATGTCGCGCATACCATTTCGGCCCGGGTCCGCGCATGTAATAGAGCTCGGGCCGATAGGGTTTGAAGACGCCGTCGAGCCGCGCGAAGATGGCGCGGAGGCTGCGACGGAACGGCGAGAAGGATGCTTGGCTATGCGGCATGGCGTCCTCTTTAGTGCGGCTTGCCGAGGACGGTGGTGAACGGCAGCACAAAGATTTCGTCGCCGCGGTCGTCGGTGACATGCACGACCCAGTTACGCCAATCTTCCCCATTTGCGGTCATGATGTAGGAGCGAGCGAGGCGCTCGGCGTGCTCGCAGGCCTCAACCAGGTCGCTGATGGCGGCGCCGCTCTTGTCGATCAATACGTGTTCTGCGTCGGAGCAGTGGAAGAAGACGTCAGTCATGTTCCGCATTCCTTTGCCAAACGAATCTCGCGAGGCAAAATTTACCTCTGTCGAATCCGGCGGAGAATCCGGGAGATTGCGGGGGATCGGGAGGATTTGAATCAATCTGGCGTGATGATGCGTCTTGGTCACACCGCGCTACTGTTCGCGCTGGCGTATCGCGAGCTCAATTGTTCGCGCGGCCTCCAGCAGCAGCTCCGCGAGTTCCGTTTCGCGACGTGGACCGAGCCGCGTGCGCACCGCTGACACCGTAATCGCCGCGACCGGGCGGTGATCTCCTGTCTTGATCCAGGTCGACATCGACTTCGTGCCCTGGATCAGCCCGACCTCGCGCAAGCAGAAGCCACGCCGGCGCGCCGCCGCGACCTGGGTCAGCACGGCCGGCGCATCGGTGCGGTAGGCCGCAAACCGCGCTTCGTTGGCCGCGACGATCTTGCGCGCCTCAGTCGCAGGCATCGCCGCGAGGATCGCAACACCGCCGCTGCTGACACCGAGCGGGCGGCGGGCGCCGATCTCGATCGCGAGCACCTGGATCGGATAGGAGCCGATGCGGCGGTCGATGCACAGCGTGTCGTTGCCGGTACGTACCGTCAGGAACAGCGTATCGCCGACGGCTCGCGATAGTTCCGCGAGGACAGGATCCGACGCTGCGAGCAGCGGCGAGCGTGAGGGACGCGCCAGTGCCAGTTCCGGGACCTGGCCGCCGATGGCGTAGTGGCCGGTCTTGTCGTGGCGCTCGACAATGCCTTCCTCGATCAGCGCGTGGACAATTCGGTGCACCGTCGGGCGCGTCAGGCCGGTCGCCTGCACGACCTCGGCAAGCGGCAAGCCCGCCTCGCGGCCCGCGGCCAGGATGCGCAGCACGGCAACCGCGCGGCGGATCGCCTGCGCGCCTTTTCGCGGTTCCGACTGCAGCGTTACGTCCATACCGTTGTCCACCATGTGGACGACATCCGCATAAATCCGTCGACAGGTAAAGGCGGGAAATCGAATGATGCGGCATCGTGAAGCGCGCGCCGCCGCTATCGCCCGGTGCACGCTTTGACGAACCGGCGGACAACGATCCGCGCAATACCGGGAGGATTTTGATGCGGTTTCTCGCCATCGCGCTGATTGCCATGTCGGCTCTCACGGCAGGTCCGGTGGCGGCTGGGACCTATCCCGAGCGCAGTGTCCGTCTCATCGTGCCGTATCCGCCTG
>Ga0210387_10001412_pt1 | contig 18134 bp, 14 predicted proteins | sample IncBWC7OmetaG_FD_160108 | JGI IMG/M metagenome (GOLD analysis project Ga0210387, IMG submission 160108) | Forest soil microbial communities from Barre Woods Harvard Forest LTER site, Petersham, Massachusetts, United States - Inc-BW-C-7-O ...
CGCACCCGGTCCATCGGCACTCGCTGCCGGCCCGAAAAAGCGTGGCTGTAACTCGTACCATAGGTCTGCGCGTGGTTCTCGGCATCGGCCACCACGACGCAATCGACCAGAATGCCGGGAATCTGGACTTCGCGCGGGTTGAGTGTATTGCCGGCGGCGATGCGCTCCACCTGCACGATCACGAAGCCGCGCGAATTCTTCGCCGCCATCGCCATCGCGAGGTTATCGAGCGTTAGTGCTTCGCGCTCCATGGTGATGTTGCCGGCAGGATCGGCGGTCGTGCCTCGCAGGATTGCGACGTTGATCGGGAACGCCTTGTAACGCAGCCATTCCTCGCCATCGATGTTCAGGAGCTCGACGAGGTCTTCGGTTGTCTTCTCGTTGAGCTTGCCGCCTTCCAGCCGCGGATCGACGAAGGTACGCAAACCCACCTTGGAGATCGTGCCCGGTCCGCGCGCAGCGATGCTGCGATAGAGATGCGAGATGCAGCCCAGCGGCAGGTTGTAAGCCTCGATGCGGTTGGCGAGCGCGAGCTCTCCGAGCTTCGGCACCAGCGCCCAATGTCCGCCGACGACCCGCTTGACCAGGCCGTCATGCGCCAGCCGATTCAGGCCCCTGTCCTTTGAATCGCCGGGAGCGGCCGCAAAGAGCAGGGTGAGATCGGACGGATGCCGGGTCTCGCGATAGCGTTTCTCGAGCGCGATCAGGAGTTCGTCCGGGGTTCCGACGCCGACGAATCCCGACGTGCACACCGTGTCGCGATCGCGAATGATGGCGACGGCTTCGTCAGCGGAGACGATCTTGTTCTTCATCGCCCGTGCCTCAATCCTCAATCCCTTGCCGCCAGCCATTCCGCGATACTCTTGCTCAGACGCCCCTGCGACTTGCTCGACACGAACAAGCCGACATGTCCGCCCGGCAGCGGAATTTCGGTGTAGTCGCCGGTCCCGATCTTTCCTCCCAGCGCCTTCGAGCAGGTCGGCGGGATGATGTGGTCATCGAGCGCATAGACGTTTAAGGTCGGAGAGGTGATCGCGCCGAGATCGACTTGCCGGCCGGAGAGAGAAAAGGTGCCCTTCACCAGGCGGTTATCCTGGTAGAGGTCCTTCAGCCATTGCTTGGCGGCCTCGCCTGGATGATGAGGCCGGTCGGCCAGCCATTTCTCCATGCGCAGGAAGTTCATCCATTTCGCCTCATCGTCGACTATATCGATGAGATCGATGTTGTATTTGGTCAGCGAGCGCATCGGCGTCATCATCGAGAACACCGAGCTCATGAACTCCCCGGGCAGCACGCCGAACGCGTCTACGAGATTATCGACGTCGGCGCCGTCCAGGCTGCGCGTCCAGATATTGAGGAAGCCGTGATGCTCGGCAGGGTCCTCGCTGTCGGCATGGAAATCGATCGGGGTGATGGTCAGGACGAGGTTCTTGACCTTGTCGGGGTGCAGCGCGGCATAGCAGGTGGTGAACACGCCGCCCTCGCAGATGCCGAGAAGCGTGACCTTGTCATGCCCCGTCTCGCGGCAGATCCGTTCGACGGCTTCATGGATATAGTCGTCGACATAGTCGTCGATCGTGAGCCATCGCTCGGTGCGGCCCGGCCGGCCCCATTCGATCAGCCACAGGTCAAGCCCTTCCTTGAGCAGGCTGCGGATCAATGAACGATCCGGCTGAAGATCGGCCATGGTGTAGCGGCCGATCAGCCCGTAGGCCACCAGCACCGGCACATCGACCTTGCGCGGTGCCAGCGGTTCATAGCGGAATAGCTCGACCCTGTCGCGACGCATAACGAGGTGCTTCGGCGTCGCGCCGACGTCGACGTCCTCGTCCTTGGCATTGACGAGCAGCTCGGCCGCCTTGCTCAATTTGGCCGCACCATCGACAAGCTCGCGCGCCATCCGCGTCGCGGGCGCTTCGTCACTCATGGGTGCCACCCTTCGCTGACGCCGTCGCATTTGGAGCCTTTTCCGAAGCAGCGGACGCCGTCGCCGAGCGCCGCGCCAGCGCTCTCACCTCGCGACGAAGTTCGGTCAATTGCCGGGTCAGCTCATCGAAATCCTGCTGGCTTGGAAGCCCGAACAGACCGGACAGCGTTTGACTGAGCTCGGTCTGGGACTTCCGAAACCCGATCCCCGCCTGCAGCAGCTCGCGCTGCACGCGCAGGAACTCCTCAGAGCGTTGATTGTGGATCAGCTCCTGATTGGCAAGCGAACTCCAGGCCGAAAAGTCGTCGCGCCAATTTCGCGACGGTGACGGCTTTTCGCCCTCCGCCGGGGTTTCGCGGTAACGCTCGAGCGCACGCATCCACGGCCGCGCGGCATTGGTATTATAGGCTGCGAGCTTCTGACGCATCTTGGTCCAGGCGACGAACGTATTCATCAGCTTGCGGTCGATATCCCAGACATCTGCAAGCTTCGGCCCCTGCGCCATCCGCTCGATCGCATCGCCGAGTTCATCGCCAAGCCCCGCGCGCTTCTCGGCGGCACGGCTCATGATGAAGGGCAGCATCGAGTTCGACCAAGCCTCGCCCACGCCGACGGAGAAGTCCGCCATTTTCTTCCAGTTCGCTGACCACTGGGCGACGGCGTCGGCGAGCGCATCGGCGCTTCCGATATTTTCGGTCATCGCGGTTTCCTCGCCAGTTGAGCCTCGTGTGGGCAGCTCATCAGGCCGCCGCCCGGTTTCCAAAGGCCTCGGTATAGATCGCAAGCGCGTCCTCGAACTTCAGCTCCCGCGGATTGTTGACGAGCAGCCGGGTCTGCTTCATCGCGTCCTCGGCGAGCTTTTTCAGGTCGCCCGCTCCGATGCCGACGTCGGCGAGCGACGGCGGCACCTTGCAGTCGCGGCAGATCGCAGCCATCGCATCCACGAACAGCCGCGCCTTCTGGCCGGCCGACAACCCCTCGGTGCGCGGGTCGACAATCGACGCAAGTTCCGCATAGAGGGTCTCGGCTTCTGGCAGGTTGAAACGAAGCACCTGCGTCAGCACCAGCGCATTCGACAGCCCGTGCGGCACATGGAAGATCGCCCCGATCGGATAGGCCAGTGCATGGACGGCGGCGACCGGCGCGTTGGCAAATGCCATGCCGGCGAGCATCGATCCGAGCAGCATCTGCGCGCGCGCTTCGAGATCGCGGCCGTTCTCGCAGACGCGACGCACATTGGCCGACAGCAGAGCCAACGCCTGACGCGCCAACTGATCGGACATGGGGTTTTTCTTGTGCTTGCTTGTAAAGGCTTCGATCGCGTGCACCATGGCGTCGATGCCGGTCGCCGCTGTGACCGCCGGCGGCAACCCCAGAGTCAATTCAGGATCGAGAATCGCCCAATCCGGAATCAGCACTGGAGAGACGACACCCTTCTTTTCCGTGGTCGGCGTCGTGACGATCGCGATCGGAGTCACTTCCGATCCGGTGCCTGCCGTGGTCGGCGCCAGCAGGAGCGGCAACCGCTTACCCTTGGCAAGGCCGACACCGTAGATGTCGTCAAGCCGGTCCGGCGTTTTCGCGAGATAGGCGACGAGCTTGGCGGTGTCGAGCGCGCTGCCGCCCCCGATCGACAGGACGAGGTCGATCTTGCCGGTGCGACAGGCTCCGACAGCGGCCTCCACAACATGCGAAGGCGGATCGGCGACGACATCCTCAAAGACCGTGAGCTCGATCCCGGCCGCCGACAGCGACGACTCCGCACCCTCGGTCAATCCCGCCCCGCGCACGCCCTTGTCCGTCACCAGCATGACGCGACGCGCGCCGTAGATTGCGATCAATTCGTCGATCTTTCGCGAAGCGCCCGGCTCGAACAGAATGTTCGAGGGCGCCTGAAATGTGAATTTTCCAACCATGTCTCCATCCTCTCGTTGAGCGGTAACGCAACGAACTTCTCGCAAATCCCTGCCCTAGCACTGGCGCAACGCCGCCTCGTCAAAGGGGGCGCGATCATGCATCTGCACCGCCTGAAGCATGGCGATCTCGTCAGGCCTGGTCGGTGACGGGGTTGCGATTGCGAAGTTCATCGACAAGCACACGTGTGTTTTCCGAATAATCGATCGGCACATCGACCAGATGTACGCCGCCACCCTTGAAGGCGGCTTCCAGCGTCGGCAATAGGGCGTCGACCGAAGTGACGTGGGATCCCTTGGCACCATAGGATTCGGCATAACGGACAAAGTCGGGATTGCCGAAGGTGAGGCCGAAATCGGGAAAGTTGTCGACCGCCTGCTTCCAGCGAATCATTCCATAGGCACCATCATTGAGGATCAGGACCACGAGATTGAGCTTGAGCCGCACGGCGGTTTCCAGCTCCTGGCTGTTCATCATGAACCCGCCGTCGCCGCAGATCGCCATCACCCGCCGCTCCGGATAGAGCATCGCCGCCATCATCGCCGACGGCAGCCCCGCGCCCATGGTGGCGAGGGCATTGTCGAGCAGCAGCGTGTTGGCGACATAAGTCCGGTAGTTGCGCGCGAACCAGATCTTGTACATGCCGTTGTCGAGCGCGACGATGCCATTTTCTGGAATCACCTGGCGGACGTCATGAACAAGCCGCTGTGGCGTCACCGGCCAACGGCTTTCCGTCGCGCGATCGGCGACCCGGCCGAGGATGCTTTCGCGCAACGGCAACAACGCCTTGGCATTTGGCAGCTTGCCTTCGACGCGGTCCGCCAGCAGTTCAAGGCTGGGACCGACATCGCCGACGACCTCGGCATGCGGGAAATAGACCTGCTCCACATTCGCCGGCATATAGCTGACATGGATGACCTGTGGGCCGCCCGGCCCCATGATGAACGGCGGCTTCTCCACCGTATCGTGGCCGATGGCGATAATCAGGTCGGCCTCGTCAATCGCCTCATGCACGTAATCGCGCTCGGATAGCGCGGTGGTTCCCATGTACAGCATGGTGCCACCGGGCACCGTTCCCTTGCCCATCTGGGTCGTGAAGAAGGGAATGCCGGTGCGGCGCACGAAGCCGGCGATCCCGAAGGTCGAACGCGGCCGGCTTGCCGCGGCGCCCAGCATGATCAGCGGCCGTTTCGCGCGCAAAATGATCTCGGCGGCGCGATCCAGCGCCGCGCGATGTGCGACCGGAATCTCGATCGGATGAACCGGCACCATCGGCACCGGCTCGACCTCATCGCCGGCGATGTCTTCCGGCAGCTCGAGGTGGACCGGGCCCGGCCGTTCTTCCATCGCGACGCGAAACGCGTCGCGGACCAGCGTCGGAATGCTGTCCGCGCTCACGATCTGGCGCGACAGCTTGGTTAGCGGCTTCATCGAGGCGATCACGTCGACGATCTGAAAGCGCGCCTGGCGGCTGCTCATGATCGCCTTCTGTCCCGTGAGCATCAACATCGGCATGGCGCCGAGATGAGCGTAGGCGGCGCCGGTCGAGAAATTGAGCGCGCCAGGGCCCAGCGTCGCTATGCACACGCCCGGGCGCCCCGTGAGCCTTCCATGAGTTGCCGCCATGAAAGCCGCGGCCTGCTCGTGCCGGGTCAGGACCAACTCGATCTTCGAGTTGCGGAGCGATTCCACGACATCGAGATTCTCTTCGCCGGGCACGCCGAAGATACGGTCGACGCCCTCATGCTCCAGCGCCGCAACAAGTAGATCCGAACCCTTCGCCATCATTCACTCCTCAAATGTCTCGATCGCATTGCCTGCCAGGCAAATGCGGAACATCATTGCGGTCAGCACCCGGCAGCACAGCTCAATGCGCGAGGCGCCTGACAATAGCCGCAGCGAAATCCCGGGTACTGGCCTTGCCGCCGAGATCGCCGGTTCGGACGTTGTCGGCCTGCAGGGTCTGCTCGACGGCGGTCTGCAGCCGTATGGCAAGATCCGGCTTATCGACGTGTTTCAACATCAGACCCGCGGCGAGCAGGAGCGCCAGCGGATTGGCCACCCCCTTGCCGGCGATATCGGGAGCCGATCCGTGCACGGCCTCGAAGATCGCCGCGCGTTCGCCGATATTGGCCCCCGGCGCCATGCCGAGCCCCCCGACCAGACCCGACATCTGGTCGGACAGGATGTCGCCGAACAGATTGGTGGTGACGATGACGTCGAACTGCCACGGGTTCATCACGAGCTGCATCGCACAGGCGTCAACGATGCGATCGTCCATTGTGACCCGGCCTTCATATTCTTTTGCGATCTCGCGCCCCGCCTGCAGAAAGAGGCCGGTCAACGCCTTGAGCACGTTGGCCTTGTGAACGACGGTGACCTTCTTACGCCCGTGACTGAGCGCATATTCGAACGCAAAGCGCACGATGCGCCGCGCTTCCGCGTGGGTGTTGACGCCGGACGAGATGGCGACGGCATGAGGATCGTCGCCGACCGCGATGAAATGCTCGAAGGCGACATAGAGACCTTCGATGTTCTCGCGGACGAGGACCAGATCGATATCTTCGTAGCGCCCTCCGGGCACCATGGTCTTCACCGGCCGCAGGTTGGCATAGAGGCCGAACTCCTCCCGCAAGCGGACGTTCACGGAGCGGAAGCCGCCCCCGACCGGCGTCGTCAACGGCCCTTTCAGCGCCAGCTTGGTGCGGCGAATGCTGTCGATTAGCGATCCGGGCAGTGGATCGCCGCCGTGCTCGATGCCGGCCATTCCGCCATACTGAACGTCCCATTCGAATGGCGAGCCCAGCGCGTCGAGCACGCTCGTCACCGCTTCCGTGATCTCAGGACCGATACCGTCGCCGGGTATCAGAGTTGCTGGAATCCTGCCTGACATGGTTGCATCACCTCTGGAGTTGTCGGTGTCGGAAACAATGAAGATCAGTGGGCCTCGCTCAGCGCGGTCGTCCGGGGCTGCCCCTCGCGGCGGCCCAGCGACAGAACCAGAACACATCCCACGGCAGAGAGTGCGGCCAGCGGCATCAGGCCCAGCGCGTAGCTGCCTGTCGCGTCCTTGATCGCACCCAGAAGGTAGCTTCCGAAGAAGCCGCCGAGATTTCCGATCGCATTGACCTGAGCGATCGCGGCCGCGGCTACGCCGGCCGACATCCATTCCGTCGAGAGTGCCCAGAACGGGCCCTTGACGATGTAGGTTGCCGTCACCGCGACACAGAGAATGATGATTGTCGGCGCCAGAGCATCGGTCAGCGATGCGCTGGCTAGACTCACAGCGAGCAGCACCAGCGGAATGGCGGTGTGCCACCTGCGCTCCCGCATCCGGTCGGAATTTCGTCCCCAGAGCAGCATCAAGAGCGAAGCGACGCCGAACGGTATCGAGTTCAAGAGACCGGTCTGCATGTCCGTCAGGCCGAACGACTTGATGATCTGAGGCTGCCATAGCGACAGGCACTGGCTTGCGCCCGAGGCACCGGCGTAGATCAGCGAGGCGGCAAGCACGTATTTGTTGGTCATCACCTGCCACAGCGACAGGTGCCTGACCCGCGCTACCGGCGCGGAACGCTCCTCGGCCAGGCGGCCGGTGAGCCATTGCCGTTGGGGCTCGGTCAGCCAGCCGGCCTCGGCTGGCCCATCAGCAAGAAAGAAGAACGCAACAATTCCCAAGATCACGGCAGGAAGGGCTTCCAGCACGAACATCCATTGCCAGCCGTGAAATCCCGCGATCCCGTTGAGTTGCAGCAGCGCCGCGGAAATCGGGGAGCCGAGGAAGCTTGAGAGCGGGATCGCCACCATGAAGAGCGCGACGATGCGGCCGCGATATTCGGTCGGAAACCAGTAGGTGAGATAGAGGATCACGCCGGGGAAGAAGCCGGCTTCGGCCGCGCCGAGCAGCAACCGCACCGCGTAGAACGAATAAGGCCCGACGACTAACGCCATGCACCCTGCGACGATGCCCCAGGAAATCATGATCCGCGCGATCCAGATGCGGGCGCCGACCTTGGCCATTGCCAGGTTGCTCGGCACCTCGCAGATCACATAGCTGATGTAGAACAGTCCGCCACCAAGCCCGAACTCCGCCGCGGACAGACCTATATCGTGATTCATCTGAAGCGCTGCGAAGCCGGCATTCACACGGTCAACGAAGGCAATGAAATAGCAGAGCATCAAAAACGGAATGATGCGTAGCGTAACGCGGCTCATGGTTGCCGTTTCCAGTGCCGACCGCTCGTTCAATTCTATTGGCATGACTGAAATCCCCTTGACCGATGACCGGCCTCACGCCGCGAGCTGGCGCAGCACGTAGGGCAGGATGCCGCCGTGCTTGAAGTAGTTCAGCTCATCCAGCGTATCGATCCGACAAGTCACCGCCACTTGTTTCACCGCACCGTCAGCCATCGTGATATCGATCGCCAATTTCTGGCGCGGCGAGATCGCGGCAAGGCCGCGGATCGACACCGTCTCCGCGCCGGTCAGGCCGAGGCTCTTCCACGAGGTGCCCTCGTCGAACACGAACGGAACGATCCCCATTCCGACGAGGTTGGAGCGATGGATGCGCTCGAAGCTCTGCGCGACGACCGCACGTACGCCAAGCAGCTTGGTTCCCTTCGCCGCCCAATCGCGCGACGAGCCATTGCCGTATTCGACGCCCGCGAAGACGACCAGCGGCACGCCTTCGCCCTGGTATCGCATCGCCGCGTCGAAGATCGACATTCGCTCGCCGGACGGCTGGTGCACCGCCCAACCGCCTTCCGGCAGATTGCCGTCCTCGTCCTTCACGGAAAAATTCTTGATGCGGATATTGGCAAAGGTACCGCGCACCATCACCTCGTGATTGCCGCGGCGCGTGCCGTATTGATTGAAATCCTCGACGCGCACCTGCTTGTCGCGCAGGAACTGGCCAGCGGGCGACACCGCCTTGATCGAGCCGGCCGGCGAGATATGGTCGGTCGTGATCTTGTCGCCGAACAGGCCGAGCACACGCGCGCCGACGATATCTCCGCTCGGCGCAGGCGTCATGGTCATGCCTTCGAAATAAGGAGGGTTCTGCACATAGGTCGATGACATGTTCCAGCGATAGGTCAGGCCGGTCGCAACCTTGACTGCCTTCCAGTTGGAATCGCCTTCGAAGACGTCGGCATATTTGGCCTCGAACATCGTGCGCGTAATGTTGTCGCGGACAAAGCGCTCGATTTCGGCATTCGACGGCCAGATGTCCTTCAAATAGACCGGCGCACCATCGGAACCGATGCCAAGCGGCTCGCTGAGCAGGTCGACCTGCAGCGAGCCCGCGAGCGCATAGGCCACGACCAGCGGCGGCGAGGCGAGATAGTTGGCCTGGACGTCCGGCGAGACGCGTCCCTCGAAATTGCGGTTGCCGGACAGCACGGCGGCCGCGATCACCCCGTTGTCGTTGATCGATTTCGAAATCTCCGGCGGCAATGGACCCGAATTGCCGATGCAGGTGGTGCAGCCAAAGCCGACCAGATAGAAGCCAAGGGCGTCGAGATCCTTTTGCAGGCCTGATTTTTCCAGATATTCGGCGACGACCTGCGAGCCCGGCGCCAGCGAGGTTTTGACCCACGGCTTCGCCGTCAGCCCCCTGCGCGCCGCATTGCGCGCCAGCAAGCCCGCGCCGATCAGCACCGATGGATTCGACGTATTGGTGCAGGAAGTGATCGCCGCGATGACGACATGGCCATGCCCCAGCTTGAAATCCTTGCCTTCGACCGCAAACTGCTTCTTCGCTTCGCCGGGCTTGTGATATTCGCTCTCGAGAGCCGCGAGAAAATTCGTCTTGGCGTCACTGAGCCCGACCCGCCCTTCCGGCCGCTTCGGACCGGCGAGCGAAGGAACAACGTCGTCCAAATTCAGCTCGAGCGTATCCGTAAAGACAGGGTCCGGCATCCCGGGTGTCCTGAATAGGCCTTGCGCCTTGGCGTAGGCCTCGACCAAGGCGATCCGGTCGCTCGAGCGGCCTGACAGATTGAGATAGTTCAGCGTCTCCCCGTCGATCGGGAAGAAGCCGCAGGTCGCGCCATATTCCGGCGCCATGTTGCTGATGGTGGCGCGGTCAGCGAGCGTCATGTGATCGAGACCGGATCCGAAAAACTCGACAAACTTACCGACTACTCCCTTGTTGCGCAGCATCTGCGTAACGGTGAGCACGAGGTCCGTCGCCAGCACGCCTTCGCGTAGCTTCCCGACCAGCTTGAAGCCGATCACCTGCGGCACCAACATCGATAGCGGCTGACCGAGCATCGCCGCCTCGGCCTCGATTCCGCCGACGCCCCAGCCCAGCACGGCAAGGCCATTGGCCATGGTGGTGTGGCTGTCGGTGCCGACCAGCGTGTCCGGATAGGCGTATGTTCTGCTACCCTGCTTCGAGGTCCACACCGTCTGGGCGAGATACTCCAGATTGACCTGGTGGCAGATGCCGGTGCCCGGCGGCACCACGCGGAAATTCGCAAACGCGCCCTGCCCCCATTTCAGGAAATTATAGCGCTCGCCGTTCTGCTGGTACTCGCGCACGACGTTGTCGTGCAACGCCCGCGCATTGCCGAAATGATCGACGACGACGGAATGGTCGATCACCAGGTCGACCGGAACCAGCGGATTGATCCGCGAAGGATCGCCGCCGAGCTTCTCCATGCCGTCGCGCATCGCAGCCAGATCCACCACGGCGGGCACGCCGGTGAAATCCTGCATCAACACCCGCGCCGGGCGAAAGCCGATCTCGGTGCCGGCAGCGCCGCGGTCTTGCGGCCAGCGTGCCAGCGCCTCGATATCGGCCCGCGTCACTGACTGGCCGTCCTCGAACCGCAGCAGATTCTCCAGCAGGACCTTCAGCGAGAACGGCAGGCGCGAAACGCCCGAGAGCCCGTTCCGCTCCGCGTCGGGCAGCGAACGATAGTGATAGGTCCGGTCGCCGACGGCCAGCGTCTTCTCGCACTCGAAACTGTCGTGAGTAGCCATGATCGGAACGATCCCTTTTTCGCGGTGAGGTCGAGACGTTATTTGAAGTAACCCATGATCAGGAGAACCAGCGTGATGGTCACCGCACCGCCGATACGGGTCGCGATCTGCGCAAACGGCATCAATTGCATGCGATTGGCGGCCGTCAGGATCGCGACATCGCCGGTGCCGCCCTGCCCGCTGTGGCAGGCATTCACGATCGCGGTTTCGATCGGATACATTTTCATCAAACGCCCGACGACGAAACCGGTCGCCATGATGGTGACGACCGTGGACACGATGGTGATGATGTTGGCCGGATGAAACGCCGCAATCAGCTTGTCCCATGGCGTCAACGCGACGCCGATAGCGAACAGGAGCGGATAGGTCATGTTGGTACGGACGAATTCATAGACCACCAACCCGCCTTGCTGGAGTTCCGGCGAGACCGCGCGCGTCAGCTTGGCAAACACGGCTAGAAACAGCATTGCGACTGGAGCCGGCAGCCCGATCAGGTGGTTGAGGAGAACGCCAAGAAGATAGAGTGCGATCGCCGTGAGGCCGGCGGCTGCGATCGTGCTCGCGCTGACGTGCCCGACCGCGCGCTCCTCTCCACCCTCTTCTTGCACGGTCTGGATTTCGCTCCCATCGTCCTTCTGTGGTTGCAACCGACCTTCGCCGGTCAAGCTCGGATATTTCTTGCCGACAAAATTGAGCGTCCCCGCGAGCAGGATGGCCGTCAGGCTTCCGAGCATCACCGGCGGAAGAATCTGCGCGAACACTTCGCCCTGGGGCACGCCGCTCAGCGCGGCGTATCCGATCGACAACGGAATGGCACCTTCGCCCACGCCGCCGGCCATGATCGGCACGACCACGTAGAAGAACGTGTGCGATGTACCCAAGCCAAGAGCGGTGCCGACCGCGGTACCGACGATCGCAGCCACGACGGAACCCACCGCCAACGGCACGAATATCTTCAGAAAGCCGCGGATCAGGACGTCGCGATCCATGGCAAAGATACTGCCCACGATGATGGAGGCGATGAACAGGTATAGGAAGTTGGTGGACTTGGTGAAGTCGACGATGGACTTCTCGACCTGCGGTGGGATCAAGTGATAATAGGCCAGCGCCGAGGGAATGAAGGTCGCGAAGATCGCACCGGCCCCGATGCTGCGCAGGACGGGCAACCGCTTGCCGATCTCGGCGCAGGTGAATCCGCCGAGCACGAGCACGACGATCATCGTCGGACCGTCCGACCTGATCTCGCCGAAATAGACGAGCCCGGCAATAATGGCGACGAGCAGCAGATAGACGGGAATCGGAATGATCCCGATCCGGAGTGCGGTGAACCGCCACCAGCCTTCAGGCCAGAAGCGGCCGACGGCCGACGGATTCAATTTGGGTCCGGCGATGCCAGATACTGGCGATGGTATGCCGCCCACGTCATGCGCTGACATGTTCGCTTCCCTCCCGTGGTTTTTTCTTTTGCAAGGCGCCGAGTTCGCTTCGCGCCGGCAAAGGCGGATAGCGAAGACGGTCTTCCGAGTCTTGTTATTTTGCGACAGGATACGCCGCGTTACCTGTCAACAACCTGTCACGCGGCTGGCGCCGACTGGTCACTTCAGGAGGGCGTCCTTCCAGTCCTTCAAGAAACGGCGGCGCTTGGCCTGGTCGAGATAGGTCAAGAGGTCGATGCTCAAGGCAATCGGTCGCAGCGCCTTTTCGGCATTCGGGTAGCCGGGAATCGCGGGCTTCATGTCGTCACGGACCGATCCCAACGAGTGCTGGGCCAGCAGTGCCTGACCGTCGCGCGACAGCAGAAAATCGACAAACCGCTCCGCTTGGGGCACGTGTCGCGCCTGACGCGGGACCAGGACGATCCGCGACATCATCAGAGTGTAGTCATTCGGAAAGACGACGCCGAGATCATCGTCATGCTTGGCCCGTTCCAGCGCATAAGAGCCTGGGATATTGTAGGCCAGCACAAAATCGCCGGCGGCCACCCGATCGATCATTGGTTCGGAGGAAGTGTACAGCTTGACGCCGGCACGCCCCATGGCTTCCACCAGCTTCCAGGTCTGTTGAGTGATGCGAACATCCTGCGTGATGAACAGCAGGCCGGTTCCGCTCAACTCGGGATCGTATGTCGCGATTTTGCCCTGAAACATCGACGGATGTTCGGTCAAGAGACGAAGCAATTCCGCATGATCCTGCGGCACCATCGCGCCGCGAAGCAGCCGCTTGTTGAAGATCATCACGACGGGCTCAGCCGTGACGCCGTAGACGCGGTCCTTCCATTGCGCCCAGGGCGGAAGCCGCCCGACTTCGGCGGACCGGTATTCAGCGGCGTAACCATCATTGGCAAGCTTGATCTGGAGATCCATGGCGGAACTCCATACGACGTCGATCGGGCTCCGCTTCTCCACAGATTTGACGACACGGTCGAACAGATCTCCAGAAACGATCTTGGAATACCGGACGGAAATATCGGGATTCCGATTCATGAATTCCGCGATCAGTTCCGACACCTCCGGGATGTCGGTCGTTGCCTCCACGACCAGCGGAATCTTCCCTGCATCAGCATCGGCTTTGCCGTCGGCCCCCACGCTCGGGTTCGTGTCGCCCGCCGATGCCGCAACTGCGAAGTACACATAAGCAGCGAGCGCGCACGAATGGGCGATCAACCGACACAGCAATCCAGCACGTGATCTCATGACGGACGTGGCAATGTTTTGACCTCGCGGCACATCTGAACTTACATTGCCGCGTTTGGCAATGTTCAAGCCAAGTTACGAGGTTGATCGTCTTGCGTATCTTGATCGTCGAAGATGACACGTCGCTGGTTGCAGGCCTAAAGAAGGCGCTTGCTCCGGCAGGCATTGCCGTCGACCACGAGGCAAGCGGGCTCGGCGCGATCGAAGTGGCGCCCTCCGAAGCCTATTCGCTGATCGTGCTCGACCTCGGCCTACCGGATTTGCCCGGCCAGGAAGTGCTGCGCCGATTGCGCGACAAAGGTTGCGAAGTACCGATCCTGATCCTGACTGCACTCGGAGAGGTAAAGGACAAAGTCAAGTGCCTCAATCTCGGCGCGGACGACTATCTGACCAAGCCGTTCGATCTTGACGAGTTCGAGGCGCGCGCGAAGGCTTTGATGCGGCGCGGCATAGGACGGCCGGCGCCGGTACTTAAATGTGGAAATCTCGTGTTCGAAACCTCGTCGGCGAGCGCCACGCTCGGTGACAATCCGTTATCGCTTCGCCGCCGCGAGATGGCTGTACTCGCGATCCTGATGGCGCACGCAGGCAAGCTTGTGCGAAAGGAACGATTGATTTCGGAAATCTTCAGCTTCGACGAGCCCGTCGCACCGAACGCAGTCGAGCTGTACATCGGGCGGCTCCGCCACAAGCTCGGGCCCGAAGGGCCCAAAATCAGGACGGTGCGAGGCTTGGGTTACCTGATGGAGGAGAAGTGAGAGAACGGCGAATACCCTCCTTACGTCGAGCTCTTCTCCTCAACCTGCTGGTACCGACCAGCGTGCTGGCTGTCGCCCTCGGCGTCGGGGGCTTGCTGCTGATCAACAAGACCATCGAAAGGGCCTACGATCGGGTTCTCGACGGTTCGGTCAAAGCCATCGCCGAACGCATCAGCGTCGAGGATGACGAAATCGCAGTCGATCTGCCGCAGGTCGCGCTCGGAATGCTCGAAACGCGAGCCAATGACAGCGTCTATTACAGCGTTTCCTACGAGGGGAAACTCGTGACCGGTTACCCGGATCTGCCGCTCACCGACGCCGCAAACATGCCACTCGGCGCGATGAACCATCTCGACCTTCGCTACAAGGGCACGCCGGTGCGCGTCGGCGCCACGGTGCAGCCCGCGTACGGCAAGCCGCATCCCGTGCTCGTCGAGGTCGCGGAAACGACGAATGGAAGGACGGCAGCGCGGCAAGAGCTGTTGCTCGTGCTGGCGGCGCTGGAGGCCGGAATCATTTTCACCGCTGCAGCTCTGGGCTGGTTCGCGGTGCAGCGCGGGCTTTCGCCGTTGGTCGACCTAGGGCGCGAGATCGACCAACGGCAAATCGAGGCCGGAAAGAGCCTGCAACCTCTCGATCTCGCTAATATCCCCTACGAGGCGCACCCTCCGGTACGGGCCATGAACCAACTGTTCGGACGGCTGGAGGCGGCGATGGAGGTGATCCGGCATTTCATCGCAGACGCGTCGCATCAGATGAAGACGCCGCTGGCTTCCTTGCGGGTCCATCTCGCGCTGATGCAGCGCGAAATCGGTAACCAGCCCGAGAATATCGAGACGATTGGTGAAATCGAGAAATCGACCCAGCATCTCGACCGGCTCGTCGCTCAGCTCATTGCGATGGCGCGTGCGGAAGAATCTGCCGTTGCCGAAAAGGACATCCAAACGACGCCAACCGATCTGATCGTGAGCGCAAGCGAGGCCGTCGCCATCATGGCGCCGCTCGCCGCGGCCAATAATGTGGAACTGGCGTTCGAAGCCAGGGTCGATTTCGCTCCCATCCGCGCCGATCCGCCGGTGCTGCACGACATCCTCACCAACCTGATCGACAACGCAATCAGGTACAACGAAAGTGGTGGATCGGTGGTCGTATCCATCTTCTCCGAGGATGGCCGCTATGCGGTGCGAATTTCCGACAATGGGCCGGGCATCGCGCCCGAACATCGCGAGCGCGTATTCGATCGCTTCTACCGCGTTCCCGCAGTAAATCGCCCGGCTGGATCCGGACTGGGACTTTCGATCGTGCGTACGTTGCTGCGGCAGAACTCCGGCACGATAGGTTTAGCGGACGGAATCGGCGGTGCCGGTCTTGCGGTGATCATCGAGTTCCCCGCCGCTTGACGGCGCGCTTACCTGCCGTCGATCTTGGCCGCCGTGGCTTCGGCGATCTCGTACGGGTCGTGAAGGAGGTCGCGCTACCGATTGATCTAACGCTGTACTAGTGTGCTACGCGACGACTTGTTGGATCTCAAGCGCAAGCCTCGCCGCCGGGACAGAAATCGAAAGGGGCCGCATTGCCGCGCCTCCATGGCCGGTCAAATTTGTTCGGAATGAAATCCAGGCAGCGATTGCGGCCCAACTCAGCGGCGATAAAGGGACGAAAGGCTGTCCAGTTGGGCGGCCTTCTTCACTCGGCCCTTGCCACCGCAAACTTCGCATCGGGCGGGAAAGATTCTCTTGCCGGGTTCAGAAGGCTGCTTGACGATTTGAACGCCGGTACCATCACATGGCCCGATTTAACCTAACGAATCAACCTTACTACAGCGGTGGCCGCGCCATTCGGAATGAAACCGCCGCTGCTTTTATTGCGTTGTATCTTGGTCAACCTCTTGCTTCATGGGCTCTGTGGTCGTCCAAAGCAAGGACTTCGCGTCCTTCTCGTAGGCCATGCCCTTGGGATAGCTGATCAGCTCCATCTGCAGGCCCCACGGTGCCAAGAAATACAGGATCGACTGGCCGGCCGCAGGCCCCTCGGTGATTGGGATCGGTCCTTGCATGGTCTTGACATTCTTTTTCTTGAGATAGGCAGCCGCCTTGTCGATGTCATCGACGTAAAGCGCGATATGGTGCCCGCCGATATCGCTGTTCTTTGGCAGCGTCTTGGCTTGGTCGGGCGACTGATACTGAAACAGCTCAATGTTCGAACCATAGCCGCAGCGGACCATGCTGATCTCGTCGATCACGGCGCGCGGGTTGACGTTGACGACGTCCTGCATGAACGTGCCCTTGTCATCCGAAAACGGCCCGAACGACATCGCATGCGTGCAGCCGATCACGTCGGTGAAGAACGCGGTGGCCGCCTTGACGTCTGGCACCGTGATGCCGGTGTGGTCGTGGCCGCGCAGGCCGGGGATGGAATCGGCCGATGCCGGCAGCACCGATGCGCTGATTGCGAGTGCGGCGAGGGAGAACAAAACCCCTGAATTTATCATGATCGCTTCCTTTGGTTGGCAGGCTTCAAATTTTTTCGTCCGCGGCGACTTAGCCCGGCGACGCCAGTTGGCGTTCGACGGCCTTCGGATCATGCGTGAGGCCCTGGGCGATGCCGCGTGCCATGTCCCCGACATAGATTTCTTCCTCGCCGGCTTCGAAGCCGTCCAGGATCTCGACCGCCGCGTCGGCCGTCGTCATTTTCGGGACCGTCAACACCGCGGTCATCCGCGTATCCACCGCGCCGGGCATGGCTGCCGCGACACGGCCCCCCTTCGGCATCAGCTCGCCGCGCAACCCCTGGGTCAGGCTGAGCGCCGCCGCCTTGGAAGCGCAATAGGAGCCCATGAACGGCAAGTTGACCCGCGCCAGGATCGTCAGCAAGTTGAGCACAGCGCCGTGGTTGGCGATCAGCGCGGGAGCAAACGCCCGGGTCACGCGCAGCGGCGCCAGATAGTTGATCTCGATCTCCTCGCGTGCCATCGCGAGATCCGGTGCGACCATGAGGGCGGTGTTGTAGTTGACGCCGGCATTGTTGATCAACAGCGTGACATCGATCGCAACCTTGGCCGCGTTGGCAACACCCCGTCGCTGGTGACGTCCATCTTGATCGGCACCAGGCGATCGGATGCCGCGAGGGTGGAAATATCTCGCGCGGCGGCGTAAATCTTGGCGGCGCCGCGCGCAGTGAGGGCGGCTATTAGCGCCTGCGCGATCGCGCCGGTGGCCCCGGTGATGAGAACGATAGAACCTTGATGGTCTCGGTCATGCGGCTGATCCTTGCTGGAGGGAAGTCACACTCGGGCCAGTATCGTCGAGCCAGCCCGGCTCGACGTCGGGCAGTGGAATCGCCGAAAGCAGTTGCCGCGTGTAGGCATGCTGCGGGGTGCTGAAAATCCTGGCGACCGGGCCGTATTCGACGACCTCGCCGCGGTGCAGGATCGCGACGTCGTCGCAAAGCACGCGGACGACAGACAGATCATGGCTGATGAACACCAAAGTGAGACCGAGCCTCGCACGCAATTCCCTGAGCAGCAGCAGAATGTGCGCCTGCGTCGACACGTCGAGGCCGGAAACGATCTCGTCGGCGACGATGAAATCCGGCTGTGCCTGTCGAAAATCAAATCCGAACATATTCGTGGTGCAATCCGCCGAGGATTGGGCGGCAAAGAATGCGCCCTGCCCTCTTCACGGTACGCGATAGGGGCGCGTCCTTATCCAAGGCCACGTGCGTGCGCGTCTCATTATAGTAGCGAGCGTAAGATCTCAGAATGCGGCGCAGATGCGCCTCGCCCGGGACAATGGTGTGGTCCAGACACTCCCGGCGGATCGATCCGATCAGCCGTTCGGCAAAGCCGTTCTGCCA
>Ga0210387_10001414_pt1 | contig 18130 bp, 13 predicted proteins | sample IncBWC7OmetaG_FD_160108 | JGI IMG/M metagenome (GOLD analysis project Ga0210387, IMG submission 160108) | Forest soil microbial communities from Barre Woods Harvard Forest LTER site, Petersham, Massachusetts, United States - Inc-BW-C-7-O ...
GAACCCGCCTTCAGCGGGTCCTGGGGCCCGGGCGGGATCGTCTTGCCGGCGAGGGCCCCCGCCCACGCTTTGTGCGGCACGAGCCAGGGCGGGTTTTCCTCCTTCCATTCGACATGGTGCAGGCCCGCGGGCGTTTCGAGGCCTTCCATGCCGACCGCGATTTCGTACGTTTTCGCCAGGCGCAGGTGTTCGTAGAAGCGCAGTTGGAAGCTCGCGCGGTCGACGACGATGTAGGCCGGGTACTGGCTCGCGAGCTGCGCCGTGGTGACCGTCGGCGCGAGCGCCTTGGTCGGCACGATCACCGTTCGTGAGGCGCTCTGTCCCGTCAGCGCGTGCACGATCCGTCCGCCCAGCAGTTCGTTCTCGACGGTCAACCCGGGCTTCGCCGACACGGTGCTCAGCCCGCTCGCGCTCGGCTGCACGCTCGCGTTCTGCGCAGAGCGGTTCACCGCCGCGCGCACCTTCGCGGTCAGCGCGGTAACGGCTTCGTGGGAGTAGTCCACGACCAGCGCCACGTTCCGGTGCACGCTGCCCCCGAACAGCCCCCGGAACGTGCGCGTCAGGATCGAGCCTTCCCGGCTGGCGTGCACGGCCTGCGCGACCATGTTCCGCGCGTCGACCGTCAGTCGCGCTTCGCGCGGGCCGAGCGTCCAGGTGCCCGCGCTCGAGCGCACCACCAAAGGCCTGTTCAACGGATCGATCACGGCGTGCTGGACCCTGTGCAGCGCCGCGGTCTCGCTCAGCCCGCCCACGGCGACCCCGTCGATCGTGACACCGTGAGCGATCGTGTCCCGGTGGGCGTGGTCGTAGATGTACATCCCGCCCGCGAGCACCACCACGAGCACGGCGGCGAGCACGCCGACGATCGGCCATACGCTGCGACTGCGTTCCACGGTGGCGCTCATCTGGTGCTGGGGCTGGTCCTACGGGCTGAGGTCGCGATCGACCGAGAGTACCGCGCGTCGCGGCCGCCGGATCGCCCTGCAAGGACGCTCTCGTGTGTTGCCTCGTATGTCGGACCGAACCGCACATGTGCGGTTCGGCGACGCGCCGCATGCGGCGCGTCGTTCCGGCGGCGCATGCGCCGCCGGCCGAGACGTGCATGCACGTCTCGGGACCAGGGCCGCATGCGGCCCTGGTGTCGCCGTCGCATGCGACGGCGACCTCCCTATCCGGCCGCCCGCGACGATGCCTCTTCGGCGTGCGCGGCCTCGCGCGCGCGCCGGTACTCGTTGACGACGATGTCCGTCAGCTCCTCCACCGAGGTCTCCGCCGTGGGCTTGTCGAGCGCGATCACGCCCTCTTGGATCATGCTCACGCGGTCGCAGGCCTGGAGCACGTGCACGTAGTTGTGCAGGATCATGATGATCGACACGCGCCCCTCCTCCTTCAGGCGCGCCACGAGGTCGAGGATCATCGAGCCCTCCTTCGCGCCCATCGCCGCCAGCGGCTCGTCCAGGAGGATGATGTCCGCGTCGCCGTTCACCGTGCGCGCGACCGCGATCGCCTGGCGCTGACCGCCCGACAGCCGCGCGACGGCGACGTCGATGCGGGGGATGTTGATCCCGATCTCATCCAGCGCGCGGCGCGCTTGCAGCTTCATCTCGCGGTTGGCCAGGAACGGCAGCGGGCGGTGCACGCGCTCGCGCCGCAGGAACAGGTTGTGGTAGACCGACAGTTCGTCGATCAGCGCCAGGTCCTGGTAGACGGTGTCGATCCCTTTCGCCCGCGCGTCGTCCACGCCTTTCGGCACGTACGGCTGCCCGTGCAGGAACATCTCCCCGCCGTCCTGCCGCTGGAAGCCGCTGAGGATCTTGATCAGCGTCGACTTGCCCGCGCCGTTGTCGCCCAGCAGCCCCAGCACCTCGCCCTGCTTCAGGTGCAGGCTCACGTCGCGCAGGGCCGTGACCGGACCGAAGCGCTTGGAGATGTGCTCGACCCGCAGCACGTCGTCCGTGGCAGTGCTCGGCTGCACGATCGTCTCGGCCGGGATCGTCGGTTGGTCAGCCACTGCCGTGCCCCCTCCGCGCGCGCTGCACGTAGACGTTGACCGTCATCGCCACGATGATCGCCAGGCCCAGGTAGAACAGCAGGTAGTTCGCGTTGACCCCCTGCAACGTCAGCCCGTCGTGGAGGATGCCCAGGAACAGCGCCCCGATCAGCGCGCCCACGACCGTCCCCGAGCCGCCCGCGAGCAGCGTGCCGCCGATCACCGCCGCGGCGATGCCGTAGAAGAGGATTTCGTTCGCCCCGGCCGTGTCCGGCTGGACGGTGCCCGAGCGCACCGCCTCGAGGATTCCCACGAGCCCGCCCGTCAGCGCGCACAGGATGAAGTTGCGCACCGTCACCAGCCGCACCCGCACCCCCGCCTCGGCCGCGCCGAGCTTGTTCGAGCCGACCGCCACCGTGTACAGCCCCCAGCGCGTGAACGTCAGCACGGTCTGCAGCACGAGCACGATCACGAGCGCCCAGACCAGCTCCGAGTAGACGCCGCCGCCGAAGACTTTCGCGAACGTCGAGATGTGGTTGACGGTTTCCGGGAGCTGGATGTGCACGCCGTTGACCACGTGCGTGACCTGGTGGGTGGTCGCGTGCACCTGCGCCCCCGGCGTCGCCACGGGCTGGCCGTGGGAGATGATCAGCGTGAGCCCCTCCAGCGCGAACAGCATGCCGAGCGTGGTCACGAACGAGCTGATGCCGACGACCGCCACGAAGAACCCGTTGATCATCCCCACCGCCATGCAGGCGATCAGCGCCACGATCACGCTCGGCACCAATCCCAGTCCGACCGACGCGTCGAGCTTGTAGAAGAGGTAGGGCGCCAGCAGGTACGTGCCGCCGATCGACAGGTCGATCTCGCCGAGGATCATCACGAACACCTCGCCCGCGCCCAGGATCGCGAACGGGGCGAAGTACGGCAGCAGGGTCTTGAAGTTCGCCGAGGTCGCAAAGCTCGAGGTGTTCGCGGCGAAGTAGATCGCCACCACGAGCGTGACCACGATGATGCTGCCCTCGCGCAGGCCGAGGATCCGTTCGCGCCACACCGCCGCGGCGCCCGGCGACCCCCGGCGCGACCGCGCCGGGGGATCTTTCGTGGGGGGCCCTTTCGCGGGCGGCTCCCCCTCCGGCACCCGACTCTCCGGGGAGGCGGACGGGGTCGGCGACGAGGACCCTCCCGGGCCCGCTCCCGCCGAGCCCGCACCAACATCGGCGCCGGCTTCCGCCGATCCCGAGCCCGCTCCTGTCGTCTGGGACATGACCGCGACGGCCTACGCGGGCGTGCCGGCCTTGATCGGAACGACCGTCACCGACGAGGAGGTTCCCTCGTAACGGGTTTTCGATTCGACGTACGGGGCGACCGTTTCTTTGTTCAGGAACTTCAGTCCCGTGTCGGTTTCAGCGGGGCCCGTCAGCGTCCCCGAGACGTGCCACAGGAACAGCTGCAGCACCGGCAGGAAGCCCTGCAGGTAGGGCTGCTGGTCGATCGTGAATTCGATGTTGCCTTCCTGCAGCAGCTTCTGCGTCTGTTCGGTGAGGTCGAAGCCGCCGGCCTTCACGCCTTTGCCGGGCAGCCCGTACTTCTGCATCACTTTCGCCAGCGATTCCGTGGAGCCGCCGTCGACCGCGTACATCCCCTTCGTGCTCGGATGCCCGACCCAGTAGGCGTCGATCGTCGAGAGCTCACCCGGCACCGCCGCGCCGGTGGCCACGGTGTGCACTTTGATCGGCTTGCCCGAGGCCTTGATCGCGGCTTCGGCGCCTTCGATGCGCGGCTGCAGGTTGGCCGAGCCCGGCGTCGCGATGAACAGCGCCACGTCGCCCGAGGGAACCGCGGCGACGATCCGTTCGCCCATTTTTTCACCCGCCAGTTTCAGATCCTGGCCGATGTATGAAAGGCGCTTGTTGCCGACCGCATCGGCGTTGTAGGCGACCACCGGGATCCCCGCCTTCAGCGCCGCTTCGGTGGGAGCGTTGAACGCGTGTTCGTCGATCAGCGCCACGGCGATCCCGTTCGCGCCGCTGGTCACCGCGGTGTTCATCGCGTTGACCATCTGATTGACATTGCTCGATTCCGAGCCCGTCCACTGATAGGAGCAGCCCAGCAGCTTGCACGCATCGGCCGCGCCGTACTGCGTGGGCACGAAGAACGGGTTGGTCGTGACGTGGTTGACGAACACGAATTTGTAGTTCGGGTGCGAGCCGAACACGTCGGACGAGCCCCCGCCGCTGGACGCGCTCGAGCCGCACGCGGCGAGAATCGTGCTCACCGAGCCCGCCGCCACCCCCGTGAGCGCTGTGCGGCGCAGGAACGCGCGGCGGTCGAACCCCGGCCGCAGCGCCTCCGAGACTTCCGCGTTGCGGTCGGCGTGCTCCAGACGCTCCACCGCCTCATAGGCTTGATCGGTGTCGGACATCGGTGACCCTCCTCCTCACTGACTTTATGGAGTGGCGTCAGATGGCTGACGCTCACCATCTACATTCCCTCCTTTACGATCCCGCTAACCTCCGTGTCAGTCAAGGGTTTCTGGAACGGTTAATCCGCCGTCCTGTTGCGGAGTACTACGGATGACGCAAAGCGCACCGTGAGCCTCCGGGGGGTATACCTGGGGGATGACCGGCGCCCCCGATCGCGACAGACCCGCCTCGTCCTCCTGCGGCGCGCCGCGCGAGCGCGGCGGACCGGTCGAACCGGCCGAGCGATTCGGGCCGCTCGCGATCTCGCGCCACGTCAAAGACGACGGGCGCGCGCTGATCCTGTTCACGCGTCGGCGTGAGGACGACGAGGAGGACCGGGGCGACGGGGAAGCGGACCGGAACCAAGGTGCGGCCGCAGAGCGGCGCTCATGAGCGACCTGCGCTTCGAGGAGCTGCGCGGCGAGCAGGTCGCCTACGCGATCGACCGCCAGGAGCGCACGTTCCTGCCTCCCGCCGAGCACTGCCCGCTGTGCCCCACCCGCCCCGGCGGGGAGCCGACCGAGATCCCGTTCGCGTCCTTCGAGATCGCCGTGTTCGACAACCGCTTCCCCGCGTTCGCCGCACCGCGGGGCGCGGCCGAGGTGGTCGTCTACACCGACTCCCACACGGGCTCGTTCGGGACCCTCCCGGCCGAGCGTGCGCGTGCACTGATGTGGGTGTGGCGCCACCGCTACGCGGAGCTCGGCGCGCGCGAGGACGTGGCGTATGTGTTCATCTTCGAGAACCGCGGCGTCGAGGTCGGCGTCACGCTGCACCATCCTCACGGCCAGATCTACGCCTACCCGTTCCTGCCGCCCGTGCCGGCGCTCGAGCTCGCCGCCGACGCGCGCCTCGGGGGCTGCGCGCCGTGCGCGCTCTTGGCGCGCGAGCTGCGGGACGGTGAGCGCGTGGTGTACGAGAACGACGAGGTCGTCGTGTACGTGCCCTACGCCGCGCGCTGGGCCTACGAAGCGCACGTGGTCATGCGCGCGCACCGCCCCAGCCTGCCGACCTGCGAGCCGGGCGAGCTGGACGCGCTCGCCGACGCCCTGCAGAGCCTCGTGCGCGGCTACGACGCGCTGTTCGAGCTGGGACGTCCGTTCCCCTACGTGATGGCGGTGCACCAGGCACCGACCGACGGCCGCGCACAGGGACATCTGCACGTCGAGTTCTACCCCCCGCTGCGCACAGCCGAGAAGCTCAAGTACCTCGCCGGCTCCGAGCAGGGTGCGGGCACGTTCATCTCCGACACGCTCCCCGAGGACTCCGCGGCTCAGCTGCGCCGGGCGATCGTCGATGCCATCTGAGCGCGTGCGCGCGTTCGCGCCGGGACGCGTGTGCGTGATCGGCGAGCACACCGACTACAACGACGGGCTCGCGCTGGCGCTCGCGATCGCGCAGGGCGTGACCGTGCGGGCGCAGCGACTGCAACCGCTCGCCGACGGCGTCGAGCGCGTGCGCGCCCACGCGCTCGATCTCGACGAGCACGACGAGTTCGCGCTCGCGGACCCCCCGCGCGCTCCGGGCTGGCGCGCGTTCGTGCGCGGCACGGTGGCGGAGCTCGCAGGCGCCGGGCTCGCACCCGTCGGGGCGAGCCTGACGATCTCGGGCGACGTGCCGCGCGGCGCCGGCATGTCCTCCTCGGCGGCCCTGGAGATCGCGCTTGCCCTGGCGCTGCTCGCGCTCGCGGGGACCGCGGATGAGATCGGTCGCACCGACCTGGCCAAGCTGGCCTCGCGCGTGGAGAACGAATGGGCGGGCGCCCGCACCGGCCTGCTCGACCAGCTGACCTCGCTGTACGGGGAGCGCGAGCAGGCGGTGCGCATCGACTTCCAGACGCTCGGCGTGCAGGCCGCACCGCTGGAGCTGGACGGCTGGCGCCTGGTCACGCTCGACACGGGCGAGCGGCGCGAGAACGCGAGCTCCGGTTACAACCAGCGTCGCGAGGAATGCGCGCGGGCGTGCGAGCTGCTGGGCGTGCGCTCGCTGCGCGAGGCGAGCCCCGAGGAGGTGACGCGTCTGCCCACGCCGCTGCTGCGGCGCGCGCGCCACGTCTTGAGCGACAACGCGCGCGTGGACAGCGCCGTGGCGGCGCTGCGCGCCGGCGATCTGCCCAGCCTGGCGCGGCTGCTGAACGAGTCGCACGCGAGCCTGCGCGATGACATGGAGATCTCCACGCCCACCGTCGAGGCGACCGTCGAGCGGATGCTCGACGCGGGCGCCGCCGGCGCGCGGCTGCTCGGCGGAGGGTTCGGCGGCAGCGTGCTCGGACTGCTCCCACCGGGCGTCGCAACCCCCGCCGGCGCGCTCGATGTGCGCCCCTGCGCGGGCGCGCGGCTGCTGGAGGCGTAATCTCTGCAACGGGACATGCTCGAACTGGGGAGACATCGGCACGCGAGACTCCGCGTGGGCCCGCGCATCCAACGCCGGGGAGCGCCATCGTGAGCGAGCCGAGCGCACCCGCGCACGGCACGGGGCCGGTGCTGCTCGTGACGGGTGCCTCGAGCGGCATCGGCGAGGCCACCGCCCGGCGCCTCGCGCGTGAGCCGGGGGCTTCGCTCGTACTGGTCGCGCGCCGCGAGGAGCGCCTACGCGAGCTGGCCAGCACGCTCGCGCCGGCGCTGGATGCCGAGCGGGTGAGCTTCCTCGCCTGCGACCTCGTCGCGGAGGACGCGCCCGAGCGCATCCGCGCGCACCTCGCCGAGCGCTACGGACGCCTGGACCTGCTCGTCAACAACGCGGGCGCGGGCTGGCGCAAACGCTTCGCCGAGGGCGGTTACGAGAACGTGAGGCGCACGATGGCGATCAACTTCGACGCCCAGGTCCGCCTCACCGAGGCGTTGCTCCCACTGCTGCGCTCCAGCGCACCGAGCGCGATCGTCAACGTCGCCTCCACCGCAGCGCGCATCACGCGCTCGGGCACCGGCGCCTACAGCGCCTCCAAGGCAGCCCTCGCGTCATGGTCGGACGCGCTGTCGGTGGAGGAGCATCCGCACGGCGTGCACGTCGGGCTGGTGCTGCCGGGATTCATCTCCACCGAGGGGTTCCCGCAGGCCGAGCTCACGGCGCGCCCGTGGACGCGCTGGGCGGTATCCACGCCCGAGCGTGCGGCCGAGGCGATCTATGAGGCCGGCATCGGGCGCAAGGCCGAGCGCTACGTGCCGCGCCCCTACTGGCTGGCGGCCGCCGCCAGAGTGCTCGTCCCCGGCCTGTCACGGCGGGCGATGGGTGGCAGCAGCGCGGCGGTGATGACGACCACGACCGTCGCGGACACCACCGAGCACGCGGAGATAGCCGTGGGAGACGATGCCGGCGGCTGAGCGCGCGGTCGCGGCGGAGGCCGGCTCGCCACGCAAGGAGCAGGCGCTCGAGCTGTTCCGTGGCCTGCCCGCGCGCTATGACGAGCTCTCGGCGGCGCTCAGCTTCTGGCAGGACCCGCGCTGGCGCCGCGCGCTCGTGAGCGAGATCGCGCCCGCCCCGGGCCAGCGCATCCTCGACGTGGCCACGGGCACGGGCATGGTCGCCGCCGAGCTGCTCGCCCGCGCGGCCGACTGCACCGTCGTGGGGCTCGACCAGAGCGCCGAGATGCTCGCCCGCGCCCGCGCCCGCTTCGATGCCGGCGCGGACTCGGGGCGCGTCGAGCTCGTGACCGGTGAAGCCGAGAGCCTGCCGTTCGCGGACGCGAGCTTCGACGCGCTCACGTTCACCTACCTGCTGCGCTACGTGGACGACCCCCCGGCGACGATGCGCGAGCTCGCGCGCGTGCTGAGGCCGGGCGCGCGCATCGCCTCGCTGGAGTTCGGCGTCCCCTCGCGTCCCGTCCCCCGTCTGGCATGGCGCTTCTACACCGCCGTGGGCCTGCCCGTGCTGGGGCGGGCGTTCTCGCGCGAGTGGTACGAGGTCGGCCGCTTCCTCGGTCCCAGCATCGCGGGCTTCTACGCCGAGCACCCTCTGGGGGCGATCGTCGAGTACTGGCACGCGGCGGGTCTGCGGGACGTGCGCGTGCGACGGATGAGCCTCGGCGGGGGCGTCGTCATGTCCGCGCGGCGGGTCGATGCACGCGAGCAGTGAGCGCCCGGCGTTCTATGCGCTCGGCCGTGGCCTGCCGGGCGACCTGCTCGCGCTGCTGCATCCCCCCTACACCGCCTGGCATCTCAGCTATGTCGCGATCGGCGCGGCGATCGCCCCCCGCTTCGACGCCGGGCGCCTGTTGTGGGCGCTGGCCGCCTTCGCGCTGGCGGTCGGCATCGCCGCGCACGCCTTGGACGAGCTGCACGACCGTCCACTTCGCACTTCGATCTCCGACCGCGCGCTGATCGCGCTGGCCGCGCTGAGCATGCTCGGGGCGCTCGCGATCGGCGTCGCGGGAATCCTCGAGGTCACGCCGCTGCTCGCGCCGTTCGTCGTGGCGGGTGCGCTGTTCGTGCCCGTCTACAACCTCGAGCTGCTCGGCGGTCGCGCACACTCGGACGTCTGGTTCGCACTGGGCTGGGGCGCGTTTCCGGCGCTCACGGGCTATGTGGTCGAGTCCGAGCGGATCACGCTCGCGGGCGTCGCCGTCGCGGTCGCCTGCACGCTCGTGAGCGTCGCCCAGCGACGTCTGTCCACGCCCGCGCGCGAGCTGCGCCGCCGCACGCGCGCGGTGGAGGGCACACGCATCCGCGCGGACGGCGGCGTCGAGCAGGTCACGGTCGCGAGCATGCTCGCGCCGCTCGACCGCGCCCTCGCGGCGCTGTCGCTGGCGATGGTCGTGCTCGCGTGCGGGCTGGTGCTGGCTCGGGTTTGAGCTGGCGCGCTACAGCCCCAGCGCCTCGCGCGCCAGGCGCTGGTCGGAGAAGATCTGGATGTGGGCGACAAGGCCATCGTCCCCGAACTTGAACACCCACGTGGTCGGCGCTTCGCGCAGCACCCCCGCGTCGCTCGCGCCGCTGACGTGACCGAGCGCGACGACCGCGTTGCCGGCCTCGCGCAGATGGATCGGATCGACCGTCAGCTCGCGCCAGTGCGCCTGCACGTCGGCGTAGTAGCCTCGCATCCCCTCATGACCGCGGTAGGGCTCGCCGTCGTTGAGGACCGCGCCGGAGACCGGCTCGAACACGATCTCTGGGTGCAGCAGCGCCAGGGTAGCGTCCAGTTCACGCGCGTTGAACGCGTCGAACAGCAGTTGTGCGATCTCCGTGCGGGTGCGCCCGGGAGCTGTCATCGGATGGTTCGGCCGAGCTGTCGCGGTTACGAGGGCCGCTCCGTTATACCCCACCGACGGATCGTGGATCGAGCGCACGGTCATCGCGCTTGCCGCTCCAGCGCCGGGAGCGATTGGCGTAGCGAGGCCACCTCGGCGAACAGGTCGCCGTGCTCGCGAACGCGGTCGAGTACCTCGAGCGGCGAGAACCTCAGCCGCGCGGTGTCCCGCGGATCGCCCTCCTGCGAGTCGCGGCAGGTGGCAACCTCCTCCCAGGTGAGCGGCGTGGAGACGGTCGGCGTCTCCCCGGCTCGCGGCGAGTAGACCGAGACGGTCGTCTTGTGCTCGTCGTTCTGGCTCCAGTCGATCAGCACCCTGCCCCGCCGCGCGGCCTTGACCATGTGCGAGACCACGAGCCTGGGGCGGCGCCGCGCCAGCAGGTCGGCGACGGCGCGGGCGAAGGGCTTGGTCTGCTCATAGCTCGCCTCGCCCCGGTTCAGCGGCACGTAGACCTGCATGCCGGACAGGCCCGAGGTCTTGGCGAACGCCCTCAAGCCGAGCTCGGCGAACATGTCGCGCAGCAGCAGCGCGACCTCGCAGCACTGCGCCATGCCCGCCGGAGGACCGGGGTCGAGATCGAAGGCGAGCGTGCTCGGACGCTCGAGCCCCCGCGCGTGCGAGAGCGAGGGGTGCAGCTCCAGGTCCGCGAGGTTGCCGAGCCACACGAGCGTCGGCAGGTCCTGGCAGAGGCAGTAGTCGATCTCGCGCTCGGTGCGCCCGCTCCACACGGCCGTCGTCTGCACCCACTCGGGACGGTGGGCGGGACACTGCTTCTCGTAGAAGTGCTCGCCCTCGACACCGTCCGGGTAGCGCTTGAGCGTCAACGGACGGTCGCGCAGGTGCGGCAGGAGCACGGGCGCAATCGCCGCGTAGTAGCCGATCAGGTCGCCCTTGGTGAAGCCCGCGTGCGGATAGAGAACCTTGTCGAGGTTCGTCAGCCGCAGCACGCGCCCCTGCACGTCCACGCTCTTCGCGGCGCTCGTCGCCCCGCGCGCGCGCGTCTTCCTCGGAGCGATCGTCTCGGGCACGGTTTTGGTGTTACCCGCAATCGCGCTCTCATCAACGTCGCCGGTCGTGCTTACGGAGCGTGACCGGTGGGCGTCCTTCGAATCGTCGCCCGCAGGGTGCTCGCGCTCGCGCTTGACCTCGGCGGGATCCCTGTCGTTGCGCAGACCCTTGTATGAGGACTGGCGAACCTTCCCCGCGCGCGTCCACTCGCTGAATTCGACCTCGCACACCAGGCGCGGCGCCACGAAGTGCGCGCCGCGCGGAGGCTGAGGACCGGTGAACGGGGAGTCCTCGCGCGCGAGGGGCGCGAGCAGACCCGCGAGACGTTCGAGCTCTGCCTCGTCGAAGCCCGTGCCGACCCGACCGGCATGGCGCAGCTCGCCGCGCTCGTCGTGCACACCGAGCTCGAGCGCCCCGATCTGCCCGCTGCGGACGCCCTTGCCCTCGGTCCAGCCGCCGATCACGAGCTCCTGGCGGCGGTGGTTCTTGATCTTGATCCAGCCGCCCTCGCGCCGCCCTGGGGTGTAGGGGGAATCGAGGCGCTTGCCGACGACGCCCTCCATGCCGAGCTCGCGCGTGGCGGCCAGCAATCCCGTGCCGTCGCCGATCTGAAGCTCCGGGGTGCGCCAGTGCGCTCCTTCGAGGCCCAGGGTCTGCAAGCGCTCGCGGCGCTGGATGTAGGGGAGATCGATGAGGCTGTGTCCGTCCAGCCACAGCAGGTCGAACACGACGTACGTGACCGGGATGCTCCGCATGAGTCCACGCACGTCCCCCTCGTCACGCTTGTGCATGCGCGGCTGCAGCGCCTCGAAGCTGGGACGGCCGTTCTCGTCGAAGGCCACGATCTCACCGTCGAGGATCGCCGCGTGCGCGCCAAGCGCATCGTCCAGCGCGCGCAGCTCCGGATAGGCGGGCGTGACGTCGTTGCCGTTGCGACTGCGCAGACGGATGTGCCCAGGCTCGCAGTAGGCGAGCGCGCGCACCCCGTCCCACTTGACTTCGAACGCCCACCCCGACTCCTCGCTGGGCAGCGTCGCCAGGCGCGCCTGCATCGGCTCGATGCGCTCGGGCATCGCCGTGGCGGTGGAATCGATCTCGACGATCTCCCGAGTCATCAGCCCGTTACGGCCTCAGACGGCACGAAGCGGAAGGGGGGGGGATTCGAACCCCCGTCGGAGGAATCTCCCCCGAAACGGTTTTCGAGACCAACTCATTTTGGCTCTGTAGAGCCATAAATTGGCTGCTCGCGCCACAACTCGCGCCACTCCCACCGAAATAGTACTTGAGGGTTGGGCAGCAACGAAGGAAGGATGCAGCCCGATACTCCAGACCGCTCAGTGCCAGCCCGAGCCAAGCCCTTCGTCTTCGCCGCGTTCTCGTTTCTGATGGGGGAGCGCGGAGCGATGGAGCGCTGCGTAGAGTTCTGCGGCCGGCGATCCGGGAGGCTCACTGGCCGCGATCTTCTCGGCCTCCTCTGCGGTCTTGTCACGTGTCCCGGCACCAGCTCGAATACTCCGGCAGCATTCGGCCCAGTGCTGCCCTTCGCCCACTCGAGTCGGCGACAAGGGGCGACTCCCGATGCACGATCTACTAGCCTAACGCTGGTCATCCTGGAGGGGTGGCAGAGTGGTTGAATGCGGCGCTCTCGAAAAGCGTTGTGCGTCTGATTGGCGTACCGGGAGTTCGAATCTCCCCCCCTCCGTCAATCTTCGCAGTCTGACATATGGTCCTAGAACGGCCCCCAGACGGTCCGCTTCGACCTTGATGCGGACGGTTTGCTCGCTGTCCGGCTATCGGCCACTACCCTACTCAGTAAAAGCAGAGCCGTCCACGCCACATTAACTAAGACAGAGGACACACAGGCTGGCCACAAGCCTCTGCGTGCGGGTGTCACGCCCGCTGCGATGACGTGTCCGCGACCAGTGCCAGCTCCAACACTGCGACCCGCCCAATGCGCTGCCGGGAGGTGGCCGACGACCCCTCGGAACACAGTCGCCCCGCCGCAACGCGGCGCGTATGACCGCCTTGCCGGCCGGCGCGGACCTCGATATCTCTGCGTACCCAATGTACCGGCAACTGCTCGGACCAAGCTGGAGTTAGCCGCTAATTTGGAGTGTTTCTATCCAGTTGACTCGCCCATAACCCACCTGATACCGTGTTCCCGGCCGCTCACGACGCCGTCTCCCTTTGATGCGTATAAAAGGGGCTGGCGATGGTGCGGCGATGAGTCGTTGTGGCCGTATTAAAACAATTCGACATCTTGAAATTCAGCAAACTAGACACCCGGTGGGACACGTGCGCGCAGCCGTGACCTTGCGCCGATCCAGGCTATGGCGTTTGGCGGAGATCTGATGACAGCGGGCCAAGCATCGCTTGCAGCAAGCGCTGATCGGCTATGACCCTGAATCGTGTGGGAATCTATCATCGCCCGTTGAACAGCCTTGTCTAGCGATGCTGGAACTATATGTCGCGGTGAGGGCGTGGAAAAGCGCGCCGATATCAATGTCGCATGGGTGCCAGGGCGGCGCCTCGAGCACCCGGAGTGGGTGAGATGGGGGCGGCGATTTGGAGCGATGAGTCGTGTAAGCAACTGGTGGATAGGTGATTGGCTCCAATATGGGGAAGCACGCTGGGGCGAAAAGTACACCGAAGCCGCACGTATCACTGGATACGACGTCAAGACGCTGAGGAATATCGCATACGTTGCAAAACGGTTCGATTTGTCCCGTCGCCGGGACAATCTCACTTGGACACACCATGCCGAAATTGCGGCGTTGCCGACTGAGCAGCAGAACGAATGGCTTGATCGCGCAGTCGTCCTGCGGCTTTCACCTGGCGATCTCCGGCTCGAGGTGCGCGCGAGCCAGCGCACGCTCAAGTCGGAGAAGAATGAAAGGACAACGGGTGAGAGCACAGATCATTTTTCGTGCCCACACTGCGGAACAGTGATTGCGCTATCGAAGCTCCGCAGCGCATCACTGCCGTCATGAACGATAGTACGCTTCCGTGCGGGCCGCGTGCCGGAGGTATTCTGTTTCTCTTGGGCTCGCCCCCTTTCCATGCTGGCGGTTTCGGAGACTATCGCTGTGGCGGCCGAGCGATCATCAGGGTGGGCCACTGGTCATGCGACGGGCGGGAGCAGCTCGGCGATCGGGCACGTGACATGGGCTTCGACAAGGCACGCGTGGGGTCGAAACGATCGGGCAAGTACGTGCCAGAGCGAGTCCTGACAAAGACATGAGCGCAGCAATCGAGTTCATCTTGGGTCATCCGCGTCAGGTGGTGGCGGCCTGGCTGGTGCTGCTGGTGGCGGCTGCGGTCCCTGCTAGTGAGTTGGGTCAGCGGTTCGGCAACGGCGGCTACGAAGTGCCAGGCTCACAATCCCAGCGAACTGCACAGCTTGTCTCGGGCAGCTTCCCAGCGCAGAGCGGACAGCCGTTCGGCGCGGTCTTCACGAGCTCGAGCCCGGACATCGCGAGCCTTCGCGCTCGTGCTCAGGTGCTCGCCAGCATGCTGAAGCGTAAGCGCGAAATCGGATCAATCGGCTCCCTCTATGTGAGTGCCAGGCGCAGAATGGTCGTGCAGACCTTCTACTTCTCTGGCAGCTTTGCCGAAGCCCAGAAGGCGGTTCCCTCGCTCGAGCGCTGGGTAAGCAAGACGGCGGGCGCAGATGTAACGCTGGTGGGCGAGGCCGCGACATGGCACGAGTCCAGCTCGCTGGCAAAGCAAAACCTCTCACGGGCCGAGCGCCTGACGATCCCGATCACGCTCGTGATTCTGCTTGTTGCATTCCTGTCGGTCGGCGCGGCGTTGGTCCCTGTCGGCTTGGCTGTCGTGGTGCTGGTGATCGCTTTGGCTGGCCTTGGATTGCTCTCCTACGCGATGAACATGAGCGTGTACGTAACGAACACGGCGGAGCTGCTCGGGCTCGGCCTGTCAATCGACTATTCGCTCTTCATCGTCACGCGCTACAGGGAAAATCGCCGTGGCGGACTGGAGGTCGATGCTGCGCTGAGGCGTACGCTGCACACAACTGGCAGAGCGATACTGATCTCAGGGGTCACCGTTAGCCTGGGGCTGGGAAGCGTCGCCGTGCTTGGCGTCGGAGTGTTCACCTCGATGGCGCTCGGAGCGAGCTTTGCCGCAGCGCTTGCGGCGCTTGGGGCTCTCACTCTGGTTCCAGCCGTGCTGAGAATGCTCGGCGCTCGCATCGACCGCTTTGCGCTGAAGCCGGCGATGAGGGCCTCCCAGCGCGGAACGCCGTGGCGGCGACTGGGCGTGTTCGTTGTGCGGTGGCGCTGGTTGGTACTCGTGATCACGACGCTGCTGCTGACGGTCTGTGCGCTACCGCTGTTTGGCAACCGGCTGATGTTTCCTGGAGTGGACGGGCTGCTGCCAGCCTCCGATGCTCAACGTCATGTCAGCGACGCGGTGACAAGGGAATTGGGCAATGGCGTGATTGCGCCGATCGTCGTGATGACGCGCGCGACGCAGGCGCAGCACATCGAAGAGGCTGTCCTGGGTGTGCATGGCGTCATCAACGCGGCACCCGCAGAAGCAGGGCGGCACGGTTGGTCGCGCCTGTTCGTTGTGCCCCGGGCGTCGGCGGGCAGTCAGGCCGCTAACGAAACAGTGCGACGGCTGCGCCGCCTGCTTGCGCCCAGGACCGCGAGCGGGAGCGTCTACGTAGGTGGCGAAGCAGCGCTCGGCGTGGATCTGATCGCACGCGTACGAGAACGCTTCATGGTGATGGTTGGGGTTGCCGCCCTGCTTGCATTCGTGCTGCTGCTGGTCACGCTGCGGTCACTCGTGGTCCCGTTGAAGGCGGTGCTCACCAATCTGCTATCAGTCGCCGCGACACTTGGCCTCGTGACCTTGATCTTCGAGCGTCTCGGCGGTGATCCCGGTCTGGCCTGGTTCGTGCCACCCTTCTTGTTCGCAGTGGTCTTTGGAATCTCGATGGACTACGAGATCTTCCTGCTCTCGCGGGTGCGCGAGGAGTACGACCGCTCACGTAGCGTGAACAGGTCAGGCGACCCTGCACCCAACGATCTTGCCGTGACGCGCGCGCTCGAGCTGAGTGGGCGCTCGATCACACTGGCAGCGCTGTTGATAATGCTGGTCTTCCTGACTTCGGCGAATACCTCGCTCGAGAGCTTTCGACAGCTTGGCGTCGGCATGGCGATCGCGGTGTTCCTCGACGCGACAGTGGTGCGTTGCGGCCTCGTGCCAGCGGCACTCGCGGTGCTGGGCGAGCGCAACTGGTGGCTACCACGTTGGCTACCAGCATGGCTTTCCCGGCCAGCGGTGGAGCGGGCGGTCGAAGAGCCGAGCGTCGTGGAGACGCACTAAATTGCCTTCCTCAAGAGCGCGTTGCCGTGGCCATGCCACAGATGGTCGCCAGGGCGACCGAGAAGATCCGCGAACTTTCTCAAACCCCGTTTTATCGCTCGTCGGCTACCGGGCGATCACGTTGCCGGAGGCAGCTCACATGAATACGATTTTGCCACGCCCGGAGTTCCACGGTCACGCTCAGGCATCTGGCACCAAGACTCTGCCATCTCGGTTGATCAGCGTCGTGACTGGTTGAAGTTGGCCGCGAAACCCAAGCAGCAGGACATCCAGTATCTCAGGTGGTTTTCGAGATCTCAAGACCTCTGGCTCGTCCGTTTGCGGGCGCACAACGCGCTGCTCAGCCGGTCGCAGCGTCCCTGACCATGAGTGCTGGGCGCTTGGATGTGGCGCGCAACGCCTACTAAGAATTTGACGGCGACGGTTGCCAGCACCGATGCTGTGTGTATGCACAGCAGTAGAAAAGCCCAGACGTGCAAAACACGGGCCGAAGGGCTCTGGATGCAGAGGCGTCGAAACCTCGTTCTACGCCTCAGGGACTACGGTCCACTGCTCTGGCAACGCGGCCATCACACGAGACAGCCGTGTCACTCACATGCCTCCATCTCAGGCCGAAAATGAGTGAGGCATTCGAGTGCAGTCCATATGTGTGGTCTGTCTCGATGAGTGACCGGGATAAGGACCTGAGCCATGAGGCTCGGTCGATGGGAGCAAGTGCAGACAACGTGGGAGTAGAATGCGCCGACACGGTAGTCCGGGGCCGAGAGCGGCCGCTGACTGCGATTGTGGCCAGCGACGATGTCGGACGCCGCAAGCTTGAGTCGACTCTCGCTGAGTTTCGGGTAATCGCCTCTTCCAGTAGCGTCGCATCGCTGCTGTGCAAGAGCAATAGTGATCATTTGGATGTCATTGTTCTTTGGGGCGGGCAGATTTCCTCGAGCTGGCAGCAGGATGTCCATCGCTTGGCGGCGGCGGTCGGGACGGCGAAGATAATCGTCGCCGCGGCAGACGACCGTGGGCGCGGCGTACGCCGCGCCCTGCGGGCTGGTGCGACCGGCTTCGTGCCGATGTCCGACGTCGCGAGATGCTTGTCGGCAACGATAAATGCGGCAATGGTCGGACAGATCTGTGTGCCGCCCGGTGGCCGGGGGCAACTTGCGTATCCCGCGCTGTCGCATCGCGAGAAGAAGATCCTCGAACTGATCACGCTAGGGCACACCAACAGCGAGATCGCGAGTGCTCTCTATCTGGCCGAGAGCACGGTCAAGCGACACGTGTCGGCCTGTTATCGCCAGCTCGGTGTCACCTCTCGTGCGGAGGCGGCGATGGTTGCTTTGGACCCGCAAAGCGCGACCGAAATCGGGCTCACCGTTAGCGCGCGTCTGCCGTGATCGCACGCGCAATCTGTGATGCTTCCTCGCGAATAGGCCAAAGGTGGCCGCCCATCTTGCGCACAAACCCGATGAAGTGAAGTCCGGGAGCCCGCGCTGAGCAGGCCGACCCGTTGACGAGGGGCGCTCCGTCTGCGGAAAGCACGCCGAGATGTCCGACGAGATCCTGCAGATCTCTGACATAGCCTGTCGCTGTGATCACGGTGTCAGGTTGCACGCGACTGCCGTCGAGCAGCCACACGCCGTCCGCATCAAACCCCGCGACCGCCGGTAGGACCTCGATCGCTCCGCTCTTGACCAGCTCCACGAAGCCGTCGTCGACCATCGGGCCGTGGCCACTGAGACGAAAGTGTAAGTGCATCCCGTGCCGCGGCCGCGGCAGCCCATAGTTTGCGAGGTCGCCGTAGAGCCTGCGCTGAACTATGAACCCGATGCTGTCGCCGACCGCGGGAAGCACTTCGCCGAGGATGGCGCCGCGCTGCGCGTGCATTCCGTAGAACCTGCGTGGGAAGATGTTTGGCGGCGTGCGGACAGAGATACGGACCCTCGCCGCACCGCCGCGCGCGAGGTCGGTTGCGATGTCCGAAGCAGTGTTGCCGGCGCCGACCACGAGGACATCGGACCCGATGAACGGCCGGCTGTTGCGATAACTGGCGCCGTGCAGGCGGCGCCCTTCATAACT
>Ga0210387_10001416_pt1 | contig 18116 bp, 11 predicted proteins | sample IncBWC7OmetaG_FD_160108 | JGI IMG/M metagenome (GOLD analysis project Ga0210387, IMG submission 160108) | Forest soil microbial communities from Barre Woods Harvard Forest LTER site, Petersham, Massachusetts, United States - Inc-BW-C-7-O ...
GACCACCTCGAAGCTGATTCCGTTGAGCAGCACCGTCGCCCCCACCGCAGGCCGGCCGGGGAAGAGATTCTTGGTCATCTCGTCGCCGAGCACGATCACATTCCGCCGCTGGGTCTCATCCAGCCAGTTGAGCCAGCGTCCCTGCTTCATCGGAAGATAGCGGATCCCCTTGTATTGGGGCTCTATGCCGGTGATTTCTCCGTTGGCGCTGGCAAACTCACTGACCGCCCGAACGTCACTGCTAGTAAGCACCGGTGTCACCGCCAGCACGTGAGGCGATTCGCGGCGAATATCGACATAGTCCTGATAGGTGAGCCGGTAGAACCGCGCCGAATTCATGCTCCCGGCTACGGCCGGCGCCCTCCCCGGAAACAGGAAGATAATGTTCTCTCCATATTCGTTCATGCCGCGCTTGTTACCAGACCTGAAACCCTCGCCCAGACCAACCAGCAGGAGCAGCGATCCCACTCCCCAAGCGATGCCAAACATGGTCAGAAACGAGCGCAGCTTGTGGGACCACAAGGTGCGGAAGATCTGCCCCAAAATGTCGAGCACCATGCGCATAGGACGCCAAGTGTAGGCCAACCCGATTCTACATGGAACCAGCACCGCAGTCAGCGACATCGTCCCGCTCCTCAGACCGTGTGAATGAGCGCAACCCATGGCCCGTCAACGGCCTGCGTCCTTTCTTCTCATGGAATAGACGCGTGGGGCAGGAGCAAGTTAGCGAGTTGTAAAAAGGGGTCTAGGGGGCTGCCCCAGACAGGTTTGGAGTTCCACTTCCCTCCGAGAACTCACTGTACTTTCGTAACCTATCTCCCCCCGAGACTCTGCAACTATCCTTTCTGGCGGGGGTTTAAGCCAGCATGGGAAACAAATTCACCAAATCTTTGTTAGTCCTGGCAGCCGGAATGTTGTTTGTCGGAGTATCGGCTGCTCAAACCGCAAACAGCACAACTTCAGGCGCCGGCCCGGGAGTGGATGATCCTGGTCATCCCCGCGTGAACCAAGTAAATGGCCGCGAAGAGAATCAGCAGCAAAGAATTGCGAACGGTGTCAAGAACGGCTCGCTGAGTCCGAAGGAAACTGCCAACCTAGAAAACCGGGAAAACCATATTCAGAACGAGGAAAAAAGGGATATGGCGAAGAACAATGGCCACCTGACCAAGGCGGAACAGAACAAGATCAACCGCCAGCAGAACCATGTCAGCAAGAGCATTTATAAAGACAAGCACAACTAGGCTGGCGTCGAGCCTTTCGGTTTGGAGACAAAGCCGCAGCAAGCTGCGGCTTTTGCTTTTGCGCTGGAAGCGGATGAGAATGGGCCTGCCGACAACCTTAATAAGCCAACAAGTGCAACTGGCGCAGCAAGTAATATTCATTGACCGGCTGGTCATCGCGCAAAGCGGGGACGCCGGGAGCTTTTGCGATCATCTCGTCAAGCGCGACTTCGTGTTTGAGAACTTCAGTAAATTGCTGTTCGGGGGTGGAGTAAGGGCCCCACTCCACCAGGTCGGCGGCCGCAGCCGCAGGCAGGCGCCGGGCCAGCTCAGCAGCACTGCGATTGGGAATCGGATAGTCACTGGCAATAAGGTGGTAACCGTATTTCGGAACCGAAGCAAAGGCGCGAACGTAGAGAAATGACTCTTTTAGAGATCGTGCCATCGCGGCCTGAGCGGCAATGTCACCATCGTCGGCGACCCATTGCTGGAAGATTCCGTGAGCCCGCAGCCGCTGCTTGACGGTGGAGTAGAATTCCCGCGAATAGAGCAGGCTGGAAGCGGCTGCCTGAGTCGGGGGTGGAGGGTCAATGGCAATCACGTCATACTGCCCAGCGGTTCGCTCCAGAAAACGACGGCCATCATCGATCACAACGTGCGATCGCGGGGAGCGTAGCAGCTCATTGCCGTCGTCGTGAAAAAACCAGAATAGCGACGGAACACTGGGATCCAGCTCTACCGCAGTTGAATCAATGCCCCATGAAAGCATCGAGCGATGCGTGGTTCCCATGCCGAAGCACACCACCAGTGCGTTTTGTGGCGAATGATCGAGCAAGGCTAACGGTAACGCCGACATCATCTTCGTGGCCGGCGTCAGAAAAGTAATGCTGACGCCATTCACGAAGAGCCGTTTGTCCATGCCCTCGCCCTCGGCCAATACGGTTGCCGTGCTATCGCGCAGCACATGCCCCCGCGGATATTGCTGCTCGAAGCTGTGAGTGTCAAAGATCACGACCACGGCCGCGAGACAGAGGACATAACATACGACGCGCCAACTCAGGGACTCACGGGCGCGCGATGACCCCGCACGCGACATCGAAATAAGGCCCACCACCAGCCAGGGAGCTGCCAGTACTTGTAACGCCCGGTGCTCCCCCATCAAAGGCAGCAGCACGAAACCAGCCAAAAGTGGACCCAAAATGCATCCCGTGATGTTGACAGCATAACCACCTCCGGCTCGGTCCGGGTCGCCTTCCGACCAGCGGTCAACCAGCATGGGAGTCACGAAGCCCATCAGGCCGCTGAAAGGCACAATGCTCAAGACGCGGACGAAGTTTGAAAGCCCTGTCTCGGGGTCCGCGGCGAACAAGGGGAACAGCGCAACCAGCCAGATGGCGAACCAGACGAGGCCGTCTTCCCGGCTACGCCGCCGGCTCCAGACGCGATAAATGCTCGAGCCCAGAAAAGTGGCGCCTAGGTAGAGGGCCAGGATCAGGGCAAAAGAGTAGACAAACGTTCCGAGGTACGGTGTGAATTGCCGGGTCCAGACCACTTCCATTCCCATGCTGCTCATGCCAGTGGCGAACAGCAACCCAAGACATTCCATTCTTGCTTTGCCGGGTTGACCGGGGAGGCTCGTTTTTGGAACCACGTTCAGCACATCGCTGCCAAGCACCCCCGCAGGCTGTACGCTCAGCGCAAGAGCAGAGGCGAAAAGAGTCAGGTTTACCAGCATCCCAGCCTGCAATGTTGCTTTGAATCCCCAAACCTCGATTAGCAACAAAGGTAGAGTTGCGCCAGCAATGGCTCCGAGCACGTTAGCCAAATAGAGGAAGCTAAATGAGCGCTGTGACTTCAAGCCATGATCAGTACGGATGGCAAACATCGCAACCGGTATGGTCGCCCCCATACATGCGCACCAAGGCACGAGCGTGAATGCCAGCCCGATCCCCGCCGCGAGGTAATAGTTGGATGAAGACAACGGCAGCCAGTTTCCCAATTGTTCCAGCAGGCTTCGGCCCCAGCGCAACTCCAGCGGAACCGCGATAGCAGAGCAGGCGACGAACAGTTCGAGCAGAGCGTAGATGCGCAACGGAGAAAGCCTCGAGTGACCTCGCATCCTGCGGATGAGACGACCGGAGACCCACGAGCCCAGCCCCAGGCCGGCCATGAACATCGACAAAACCATGGAGACCAGCGCAGTCGTCACACCAAACTGCGCCATGGTGAGCCGCAGCCAGATCAATTCGTAAAGAATGCTGCAGAAACCGGAACCAACAAAAAGGACGAAGTACCACCCCATGCTGCGAGTCGCTCGCCTTGGCGACATCTCCGAAAATGTCGGCGATGACGACGCTGCCGCGACAGCGGGACTAGTCCCAACACTCACCGGTAAGATTTCCCCTTTCGCGGACTTCTGGCCGCACAGAACGTGGGCCCGACGTACGCAGCACGACACGCTGCACGATACGCAGAACCGCAGCCGTAACCGGATTCGAGAGGCTTGCTTTCAGTTTCTCAGAGCACAGCAGAATTCAGATGAACGTACTTCAAGCTCATGATGACGAAGGTCACACGGTATCGAAGTCTCAAAGGGGCCAAGCGAAAAGGATGTGAAACGCTAACCTAAGCAAACGCCACACGAGAACTAGAAGGTAAAGTTGAGTCCGCCGCGGACCGCCCGTGCCGACTGCACCAGGTACACGGTATGCCCGTCCGGCCCGATCACGGGTACGTAACCCTCGGCGAGCAGATTACGCAGATCGATTACCGCCTCGAAATGACCAGGAAGAGAACCAGTTCCGGGTATGGGCTGGCGAAAGAACAAATTAAGATAAGGATCGGCGCGTCCGGCTGAGGTGTTGAACATATCCACAGGCGTGAGGGCCTGTTGGTCGATCCAGCGATAGGATGCGATCCAGCGGGTCTTGGTCTTCGGCATCACACCGCTGATCTTACCGGCAACGCTGTGGCGGTCCCGGGTTCCGATCCATTGTTGCGCATCTTCGAGATTAACTCCCGGCTTTTCCAAGTCGAGCACGCCACCGTATTCAAAATCGACGGTCGCAGTGATGTCGTTCGTCAACTTGCGTTGCACCACGAAGCGGACGCCTTCGGTCTTGAGATCGTTACCCTGGTAGGTGAAAGTTCCGGAATAAATATCGGGCAGCACGGAACCATTGTCGGTAGCGAACTCGCCCACGCCGGTCAAAGCAGGGTCGACTACGCGATCGTAGAAAACAGCCGCCTGCAGGTTGGTCTTGCCCATGCGGTGAGAGAGCGAGAGCTCATGATGATGCGGATGCTCCAACGATGAAGCATAGCCCAACACACTCATGCGAGGTCCCGACTCGCTCAAGTCGGCGGGTGCGGTATCGAAGCCTTTGTCCAGACGATCATTGGGTTCGGACGTGGCGTAGCGGTATTCCACCACCGTGTCCGGCGAGAGATGAACATCCACCGATCCAAACGGCCGAAACGCGGTCACATGACCCAGGAACTGAATAGACTGTAGTTCGCTGCCAAAATGGAGTTCGACCACGTCGCCCAGCGCAAAGCTATCCGCTGTGGTCAGTGAGAAAGCCTGGAACGAACTGCTGTGCAAACCAAGATCGGGCGCAGGCAGGTTCCGCATGGTCAAGGCAAACGAAGGCTCGGTGCCATTGTCCATCTTGTGGCTGAAGGAGGCGCGCAGGACCGAGGCCGGAGAATCGCCGCCGTATCCAATGTTTCCCTGCAATCCAATTGTGTCGGAAGAGAAAATTGATCGCTCCAGCGAGAAGCCGGTGCCGAAGTCAGAAGCGCTGCCAAAACCTTCCGCCGCGGAACCGGCGACCAATGACAGGCTGCCTCTCAAATCGTGGTCACTCTTTTGTTCCCCGCCTCCCAACTTGGCGGACTGGTCGTCGATCAGGCGCAGAATGGGCCGGTTGGACACCGAACGCAGCACCCATTTCCAATCATCCGCCTCCGCCGGACCTCTTACCGGCGCCATCTTAATGGCTTCAAACAGCGTGTTAAGCGTGAGGTTGACCAGAACTCGAGCCCCGGGCCGGAGGCCTACTCCTTCTTTAAACGTGGGAAGAAAAGAAGCTGCCGAAACCCTGATGTTGTAGACACCGGGAACGAGGCCAGAGGCGGAGTAGTATCCGTTTTCGTCTGAGAATACCAGCACTGCCTGAGCCGCCACGCCCAGCACTTCGACGACTGCGCCCATCTGAGGCACGCCACTGGCGCTGCGCACGTAACCGGAAATCGAACCCGGACGGTCCGCCGACCACAGCGGAAGCGCCAAACTACACGCAATCATCACCAACCCGAGCCTACGGAGCATCACCTACCACCTCGCGGTCGTCCAAGCCCCCCGCGTCACTCTACGGCAAACGTGGCCGTGGGGTCGACCGTCTGCTTGGAAATGTTGTCGTTCACCTTAATCTGGATTCTATACACACCTGGGTTAAGGTTGGCAGCCGATAAGCTCTTCTGTAGGGTCACTTGCTCGCCAACATTTCCCATCTGATCTGTGGATTCGACGGTATGAACGACACTTGCGTTGGTCGCGGCGTTCGTCACGTTGTATTCGACCGTCGCCGACGGCTTATGCGTCTTCTCGTCAACCGACAGGTTGTATACCTGCATCCAGAAGTTTAGTTTTTGTCCGCGCTTAAACATCATCGGTTTGCCGTCGGAAGGAGGCACGCGGGGACGAACTTTAGTGGCGCCGATGACGAAACTCCCCGTTCCCACATTCTTCGCCGCCACCGGTTCCATCAGGTCAGCAACAATAAGAGACGAAGCAACCAGACGATCGTCCGCGAAATCCGGCACCTGTATGCCCTTGCTCCAGCTACCCACGCGATCACCGTTGACGTCCTTCACTACGATGTCGAAGCGATAACGTCCGGGGCGTAACGGAAGCGCCTTCCAGTAGACTTGTGAATTCTCGGCTGCTTTGGCCAACAGCTCCGCCGGAATGTCCGCCTGCACCGTGTCCTCAAAAGTCTGCGCGACCCGGCCGGTCAGGGTAGAGACACGGCCGAAAATGTTCACTGTCCCACGCTGCACCCCGTCTTTGTTGATGAAGGTGATGTCACGGTTCTTGATCTGGATAGTCACCGGGACCAGTACCGTGTCGCCTGTGACCCTCACAAAATCCGCCAGCACATCGAAGGGCATGAGGTTGACGCTGATCTTGTGACTGACCACTTCTTCCAGGTCCTTGAACTTAACCGGCGGCGGAGCCTGTAGTTTTGAGTATTGCGTCAGGCGGTCGAACTCCTTCGCGTTCTGAGAGATAGTCGAAGGTCCGACCCCAAGCGTTTCCAGACCTCCCTGATCCAGGCGGCTGGTCTTCGAGGCCAAACCCATTCCTTCGTAAAGCGTGAGACCGGCGTTGGGAGTGTACAGCAACGCGTCTTTCTCACCTCGGTCGAGGGTCATGTGGTATTCGCCGCACATACACTTGTCCACAAACTCGATGATGACTTCTTGCCCAATGCCCTCAAGGTAGCGGTACCGCCAGTCTTCGAAAGGATAGGTGGAAGTTGAGCCGCCACCCTCCTCTATGGGACGGTCGTAGGCTCCGCCGGAGGGATGGGCGTCGATCTCGTCGGGCGCTCCATACATAATGTAGATACGACCGCGATCCGTCCGCCAGCCCGCAATCCCCGCGGCGAAATGCTCATTGGAGTACTCGATGCGGCGGTAGTGTTCTTCTTTGAATTCGTTTTCTTCGGTATCCGGGGTGGGATCGCGACGCTGCCAGAATGCCTCGATGAACTGGTCGCGCTCCTCATCGTTGGAAAGCTGCTTGAAGGCCCGGCGCTCTTCGTCGCTAATGATCCAAGCCACATCCTCGTCCAGCCATTTCTTGTAGGTCTTGCCCAGCTCCACCTTGAGCGATTTGGCGTTCTCTTTCTTTTGCTTCTCGCTGACGGGTCGCTTTAGGGGATCAACCGACGGGGCGGTTTGTACGGAAGGTTTCTCAGCAGCCGCTGGATCCGTACTCCCCGGATTGGCAGTTTGAGCGAACGCAGGCAGCCCGCTCAAAAGAAGCAGCGACAGGGATGATATAGAAAAAAGGTGCCGACGTAACCCTACCCGGAACATAGACGGGACACTCCTCGTCGTGGACACTCTGGTGCAACTCATTTTATGTCCTCGGCAACCGGAAAGCAAGGTTAACCATCACGTTCTAAACAAATTGTAGGATGCAGACAACCACAGCGAGGGTGCCCAGGCTCAGCCCGCCAGTGGTCGAGAGTGGACGCTGCCCCAGTGCTTCCGCCGGGTTTTGGCTCCTGAAGCCCGTTCTAGGATCCCGCCGCGCGGGACCCTCAACTCGCCCGGCAAACGGCGACACATCGTAACGGCCCGCGTATCAACTATCTAGACCAGTAGAGGGGCAGCAAGAATCCTTTGCCTGGAGCACCTGTTCTTTGCTAAGATTGCGGCCCTGCCGGTTCTCCCCTTGGCAGAAATCTGGTTCTTCTGTAGCTCTCAGGAAAGGTGACCTACTTTGCGAAAACTCTCTCTCCTTGCGATTCCCCTGCTTGTGCTTGCACTCACCTGCGTTTCGCAGGCGCAGTCGATTCAGCAACTGACTCACTCAGCTCCGGACGGTGTCGTTTTAAGCTACCAACTGACCGATGGTACCGTGATGGCTCAAGGCGGAAACGACTCCGATTGGTGGAAGCTCACTCCCGACAAAACAGGGAGTTACGTAAATGGGACTTGGACGCAACTCGCCAGTCTCCCGTCCGGATACTCGCCGGACGCTGAGGCCTCCGCCGTACTCGCCGATGGCCGGCTCTTGATCGAAGGCGGGGAATATAATTTTGGCAGCTTTACCTTGACCAACCTGGGAGCGATCTACAATCCCAAAACCAATGTCTGGACTCCGCTCAAACCTCCGCCGAATTGGTCCTTTATCGGGGACTCACCTTCCTTGGTTCTACCCGACGGCACGTTTTTCATCGGAAACAAGCTGGTCAAGAATGTCGCCGCATTTAATCCCAAAACCATGAAGTGGGTGCAGGGCAATGCACCCGGCAAGAGCGATTTCAACGCCGAAGAGGGCTTTACGCTCATGCCGGACGGCACCGTCCTGACCATGGATGTAAAGAACGCTCCCAATTCCGAGAGATTCTTCCCCACTCTGAAAAAGTGGGAGAGCGCGGGCAGTACCATCGTCGACCTGCACTCGCCATCCCCGTTCGGCTGCCTGCAGTTCGGGCCGAATGGTAAATACTGTTATTACCCGCCTGGAGAAATAGGTCCGGCGATTCTGCGTCCCGATGGCACTGTCTTTGCAACCGGCTCCTACACCATCACCGGCGGTGCGGGACATACCGCCATCTATACACCTGGAACCCAACTCACCGATCCAGGTACCTGGGCCGTCGGCCCGGATTTTCCGAACGGCGATAACGCCGGCGATTCTTTCGCCGTATTGCTTCCCAATGGCAATGTGCTGGTAGAAGGTGATTCTGGAACCTTATACACATGGGACGGCACCAACCTTACCTCCGGGTTGTTTGCCGGCAGCAGCATGATGGTGTTGCCGACCGGCCAAATCCTTCTCGGCGGATCGGAGGTCTACAATCCGCCTGGAACATATAACCCGGCGTGGGCGCCGAGCATTACGAACTCTCCGGCCAGCGTGACCCGGGGAAGCACATACCAGATCTCCGGAACTCAGTTCAACGGTTTATCGCAGGCGAACGCGTTTGGGGACGAGTATCAAACGGCAACCAACTACCCTCTGGTTCGGATTACGAACAACGCAACCAAACATGTTTTCTACGCCACCACCCATGATCACAGCAGCATGGGTGTGGCCACCGGTAGCACGCCGGTGTCCACCAACTTCGACGTGCCGGCGGGAATGGAGACGGGAGCGAGTTCGCTGGTTGTAGTGGCGAACGGCATTCCGTCCGTTGCCGTGAACATTACTGTCAACTAACTATCCACCGCGCTCGTCCTGAGAAGCAGGACGGGCGCGGTGCCTTTGTCAGGGTTGCAAGCATCCGCCGATTCTGCCGCTGAGTATCACGAAAGAAATGCCGATTTCATTTCTAAAGCGAGTGCTCTGTGGTGGTGCGATGCTGGTGGAACTTTGTTTACTTTGTACAGTCGCGACCGCAGCCAATCCCCCGCACTATCTGATAACCAATGACGACGCCAGCGCCAATTTCTTTCCCAACAGCCTGACCTTCTACACCATCGAAGCAAACGGTCAGCTGACTCTTAAGCAGCAGGTAATGATCGGAGTCACGGGAGCGGAAGGCGGATATTTCCCGGCGAACCGCGTAGTAGCGCTTAACGCCGGCGGCAATCAATGCGTGTTCGCATCTGATGCCGCAACCGGCGAAATCGATGGCGTGGATGTGAATACATTAACCTTGCTCGGGCACGCCAACGGATCGTCGGGCGATACCGGCTTTTCGAATGGAGTTGGTCTCGCGCTCAACGCGCAATACTTGTATGCAAGCTTTACCGACTCCAGCACCATCGGCACGTTTCAGATTGAGCCGAGTTGCGGGCTGAGTTTCGTGGGCGATGTCAAAGTTGGCGGGCTCCAGGGCGGTATCATCGACGGAATGGCGGTGCATGGCAACATGCTTGTGGCCACTTATGGCGATGGTTCGATTGAATCGTTCAGTCTGGCATCCGTAACACCGGTTTCAAATGGAGACCGGCAGAATTCGACCGGCTCCGGCAGCGGGAGCAGCTATCCCACCGCAGTGGACATCACGCAGGACGGGCGATTTGCCCTCTTCGGAGATACTTCCACGTTGACCATGATAGAAGTATCGGATATTTCTTCCGGCAAGCTGACCAAGACGGTCGTCTATCAGTCGACCACCAGCATAAATTCCAGCAATATCATGCTGAGCCCGGACGAGACGCTTCTTTACATCAGCAACACCCAGGGAGACCGGATCACGGCGGCCTTTTTCGACAGCGCCAATGGAACCCTGACGAAGGGCTGCGTGTCGAACCTGCTGAAAGGGTATTCCTCTGCATGGTCGTATCTGGCCGGCCTTGGGTTGGCCAGCCAGACGGGAAACGGCCGGAGAGTATATGTTGCCGAGTTCGGCTCGCCTTCTTCAATCGCCGAGATTAGGGTCAACGCCTCGAATGGGAAATGTTCCATGGCCGAAGCCACCGGATCGCCTATGGGCGATCCCAATAGCAACTGGCTTTTGTCCATTGCCACTTTCCCGCCGCGCTCTTTCTAGAGGAGTACCGAGGGGGACAGAAGAATCCGCAGCAGTAACAGCCACCTACGGATGTCGGTCGTCATCGGGAGATTCTCTTTCACATGCTCGCGGCCACTGCTGCCGAGCCCCGGCAGCACACTCGGGCTGCGTGAGCAGATAGCAGATCTGATACGCACAGCCTTCGACCGAGTGCACCAAGGCACCGCTTAGCTGATCGATGACTGGTTGGGGATGCCGGTGCGCGCTGGAGAGTCAGCGCGGGACAGGTCATCCGTTCCCCGCCGCCGCGCCTTTGCTCGAGTCCTGTTTCTGACATGCACCCAGCCATTGCTCAAGGAAATCGAGTAGTTCATTCGGTGGTTTGATCCACAGCTGCGCGGCAGTGCGTCTCCATTGCGGGCGCACCAACACGCTTAATCCACGATTGTTCACCGCCTTGAAGGCTCGTTCATCGGTACTGTCGTCGCCCAGATAGGCGACTGGAGTATCGGAGTCCATCTCATTCGCGATGGCGCGGACGGCATCGCCTTTGTCGGTCGCCGAGGCTCTAATTTCGACGCCACAATCGAATTCCAACAAATCCATGCCGGTGTCCTGGGCTATGTGCATCCAGCCGAGCAGTATCCGGCCCCGGATCTGGTCAGCCTCCCATTCCTCAAGGTCCCGCCAGTGAACCGCAATGCTGCCGGGTTTGAACTCTGCCAAGTGCCGCAACTGCTGATAACCCAACCAATGGTCTGCCACCGCGAGGGTCTCCAAAGCGGCTGGATCCGGCTGCACGTTCTCGGCTGGGCCACCGGGTTTCATCCGCTGCGACCCGTGAAGGCCCCACACTTCAGGCGCAGGTTGAATTCCAAGAAGGCGAATCGTATCCTCCGCATCGCGTCCGGAAATGATGACCACACGAGTGTGAGAGTTGTGGATGATCCTTTGCAAGACGGAGGCGATGCCAGGATAGGGAAATGCTTGATCGCGCCGCGTGCGGAACGGCGCCAGGGTTCCGTCGTAGTCGAGCAGCAGCAACGACCGGGATGCGTCCGCGACCGTTTGCAAGAACGGCTCGACGGTAGGTTGCACTTGCGGCCTCATTGTTTCCTCCCCTCTCTGTGGTTTGGAATCATGCAAACGAGACGCTCGTCCGCAGTCTTTCCTGAGTGTCTTCCGGCGCGTCGAGCCGGACTTCGCAGAGTTCCGTGACCAGGTTTCCTGCGCAGCGATAAATGTTGTGTTCCTTGATGATCCTGCGCCTGCGCTGCATGCGCAGTTGTTTGTTTTCCGGCTCCATTTCCAGGGCCCGGCGGATGGCGGCGATTTGATCGATGTCGTAGGGTTGACCAGCGGGCATCACGCAGTTCTCGAGCGGCTCCAAGTGAACTGGCTCAGGGTCAGCACTCCGCGTTCATCAGGGCGGGTGGCCAGGAATTCCTTCGATACCAGTCCTTGGAGAGGGATTTGTACGTATAGCGTGCACGGAGCAAGTGCTCTGCCAAAGTGGTGGGATGAGACTCAAGTCGTTGAAATGCCGTTGGTTCTTCGCCGATCTTGAACCTCGTCAACAGTGCAAGGATGACCTGTGGGTGGGAAATACTTCCTTAGCGGTCTCTCTGTAGCACGGCCGTTGCAGAGGCAGAGTTGACAACCTGGAGGCCGGATCGCTTCCAACTAAGGTGGGCACGTTATAATTCAAGGCTTGGCAGTAAGTCCGCTGCATTTCTGGCGGTTCCGGTCGTTCCATCCACGGGGGAACTTTTGCGCGGGGGCAGCCGTATCTGAGGGTGTGCACCCCGTCGTCCCCAACGGGCCGGGAGCAGCCAGGTTTGCGAGTCCACGCCAGCCGTCGGCGGGCTCAAGGACGCATGTGGGGAGGCAATGAGCACCTGGAAGAAAATTGCGGTTGGCGCGACTGCCGTCATACTGCTGTCCGCCATCGTCGGCTTTACGGTTTACCAGAGCCACAAGAACGTTGTCACGGTCCAGACCGGCAAAGTGCAGCGGCAAGACCTGGCGGCCGTAGTAAGCGCCTCCGGGGAGGTCAAGCCGAAGACTTACGTAAACATCGGCGCCAACGCCTTCGGCAAGATCATCAAGCTGTACGTGAAGGAAGGCGAACGGGTAAAGCGGGGAGAGATGCTGGCGCAACTGGAAAACGTGCAGGCCGGAGCCGACATGGATGCCATGCAGGCCTCGCTGGAAGCTGCCCGGACCGACGCGCTCGCCGCCGATGCCGCGCGCAATACTGCACAAGCCGATCTCAACCGCGCCCACTCCGATGCTGAGCGTTCCGAGCTCGATTGGACCCGCGCTCAAGGTTTATATAAAGACGCGCTAATCGCGAAGTCTGATTTCGACAGTCAAAAAGCGGCCCACCAGACGGCAGTGTCAGGAGTGGCGCAAGCCGAAGCCCGGCTAGCCCAAGCCAAAGCGCAGAAAGATTCGGCCGATCGCCGGGTCGCGCAGGCCGTCGCCAATCTCACTCATGCAAGCGACGTCCTAAAGAAGACCACCTACGAAGCTCCGTATGACGGAGTGATCACCAACCTGCCAGTGCGGGAAGGCGAAACCGTGGTCATGGGAATCCAGAACGCTCCTGGCAGCACGCTGATGACACTGGCCGACATGTCGATCATCACCGCCGAGGTCCAGGTGGATGAGACCGACATCGTGAACGTGCAGTTGGGGCAATCTGCCCAGGTGACCATCGACGCCATTCCCAAGAAGATTTTCAAAGCCGTGGTGACGCAGATCGGGGATAACGCCATCGTGCGTTCCACCGGAGTTTCCACCTCCCAGCAAGCCGGCAGCAGCCAGGAAGCGAAAGATTTCAAGGTGGTGGTGACGCTCCAGGATCCGCCGGATGACTTACGGCCCGGGCTTTCCGCGACCGCCAAAATCACCACCGCAACCCGGACAAACGCGATGACCATCCCCATCCAGGCCTTGACCGTACGACGACGGAAAGACCTGGTTACTAAAATCGAAAAGGGTTCAGTCGAGGCCGCCGCGCCGCCCAAAACCGTGTCTAATGAGAAAGACAAGGAAGAGATCCAGGGCGTCTTCGTGCTGCGCAATCATAAAGCAGAGTTCATGGCGGTCGAATCCGGCATCGCGGGGACAACGGATATCGAAGTATTAAAAGGGCTTAAAGATGGCGACGAGATCGTTACCGGAAGCTACAAGGTCTTGCGGACGCTCCGCCCGGGCAGCAGCGTGAAGGTCGACAACTCGGCCCCAAAGAAGGAAGAGGAAGAAACATAACTTTCGCGGCTGCGGTTCGTCCAATGGAGAGCCAGGCCGGGTTGTGATGCGAGATCGGAGAGCCGTTAGTGTCCCCAGAGGACGAGGAGAAGAGAATGGCAACCGCTGAAGTTCTGAATTTTTCCCAACCCGCAGTGTCGGCAGCTCCCGACGCGTTCATGATCAACACCGTCGATCTATGGAAAACATACGACATGGGATCGGAGCAGGTGCACGCCCTGCGCGGGGTCAATCTGACCATCCAGCGCAACGAATACGTTGCCATCATGGGGCCGTCAGGCTCGGGGAAATCGACGCTGATGAACCTGATCGGTTGTCTGGATACTCCCAGCAAAGGCCAGTACTGGCTGAATAGCCAACTGGTAAGCGAACTCGACGACGATGAACTCGCCCGCATCCGCAACAAAGAAATTGGATTCGTATTCCAGACGTTCAACCTGCTGGCCCGGGCCACCGCGCTGCACAACGTCGAACTGCCTCTGATCTACGCCGGCGTCCCCGCAGAGGAACGTTCGGAGCGTGCGAAAGCCGCGTTGACCTCGGTGGGCATGGCGGAACGCATGATGCACAAGCCCAACGAACTCTCCGGCGGACAGCGCCAAAGAGTAGCCATTGCGCGAGCCCTGGTAAACCGGCCCTCGATCATCCTCGCCGACGAGCCCACCGGGAACCTGGACTCACAGACCGGAAACGACATCATGGCATTGATGGATCGTCTACAAGCGCAGGGAAATACTATTGTGCTCGTGACCCACGAGCACGACATCGCCGAATTCGCCCACCGCGTCATTCACATCAAGGACGGGGTTGTCGAAAAAGATGTGGTGAAGGGTAAACGCTAGACATGAATGCGGGATGATCGCATCGTAGCCAGCTATGACGACCCCGTCATCAGTTCGCGGCAGTGGCGCGCGATCTGTTTTTCTTCCTGGGCGGGTACAATCTTGATCTTCTCAGCCGCGAGGCCGAGAGATTCCAGTCCGTCCGCAGCTGCGGAACGAATCTGTTCGCTGTGCTCCCCGATGCCTCCGGTAAAGACCAGAAGATCGATGCCACCGAGGAGCGCAATGTACGCCCCGATTACCTTCCGGACAGAGACGGCGAAGATATTCAGGGCGAGAGCGGCATGGGCATCGTCGGCACGGACACGTTCTTCCAGCGCCTTTACATCGCTTTCGCCCGAAGAGAGCGCGAAAAGGCCACTCTGATGGTTGAGCAGCGATTCAAGGTCATCGGCACTCATATTTTCATTGCGCAAGAGATACAGGAGGACGCCGGGATCGAGGTCGCCGGAGCGCGTACCCATAGGGATGCCTCCGGTGGGGGTGAAGCCCATGGTGGTGTCGATAGATACGCCGTCCCGGAGAGCGCACAGGCTTGCCCCGTTCCCGAGGTGCGCGAATATGGCCCGCCTGGGAAGCTGCTCGCCCAAGTGATGCACCAGCGACTCGTAAGAGAGACCGTGGAAACCATAACGCCGAATTCCGGCGTCGAAGTAGCGCTGCGGCAGCGGCAAATGGGATGCAATCTCCGGCATGGTGCGATGAAAAGCATCGTCGAAACAAGCGTAGTGAGCGGCCGCGGGAAAGATCGACTGCGCGGAAGCAATAAGGGCCAGCGCCTGCGGGATATGCAGCGGCGCGAAATGTGCAGCCGCGCGAAGTTGGTCCAGAAGGTGTGGAGTAATCAGCTGGTGGTCGCGGAGATTGGGTCCTCCATGCACCACGCGATGCCCCACAGCCACGGGCGCAGTGTGAACATGCTCTCGAATTGCTGTGGCAACAGCAGCGAGGGCGCCACTCTGCGACTCCAAAATACTCTCACGCGTGACCAGCGGTTTTCCGTCCGCAGAACGAATGTGCAACGCGCCGCTGCTTCGTCCAATCCCTTCCGCGCTTCCGGTCAGCAACGGTAGCTCGTCACTATCGCTCACGCGGTAATACATGCCGAACTTGAGCGAAGAGGAACCGCTGTTGAGAACAAGAATCAGATCCTCTATTCCAGTCAGCGTTTCCCCCATGCCTACCCCGGCCATTTCCAGTTGCGAATCCCTTCTCTGTCGATGCCTTCGGCGTGAGCGTAATTGATGCTGTCGATGATTTGGTCCTTCAGCCATTCCTTGACGTGCGCCCCAATCGAGCGCAGTCGCGGAACTCGATCAATGACATCGATGGCCAGATTAAAGCGATCGACCTGGTTGAGGATGGCCAGTTCCAGCGGGGTGTTGATGTTGCCCTTTTCCTTGTATCCGCGTACGTGAATGTTGTCATGATTGTTGCGGCGGTAGCTGAGCTTGTGGATCAGAGCGGGATAGGAATGGAAGTTGAAAATCACCGGCTTGTCCAGCGTAAAAAGCGAATCGAAGTCGCGGTCGGACAGCCCGTGCGAATGTTCGGTCCCCGGCATGAGGCGGAATAAATCGACAACATTGACGAAACGGATTTTCAAATCGGCGAAGTGCTTTTTCAGAATCGCAACCGCCGCCAACGACTCCATGGTCGCGATGTCACCGGCACATGCGAGGACGACGTCGGGCTCGGCGCCATCGTCGGTGGAAGCCCAGTCCCAGATCCCAATGCCTTTGGTGCAGTGAGTCACGGCCTCTTCCATGGTCAGATATTGCAAGTGGTCCTGCTTGTCCGCGACGATGACATTGACGTAGTCGCGTGAGCGCAGGCAATGGTCGGCTACGCTGAGCAGGCAATTCGCGTCAGGCGGTAAATAGATGCGGACCACATCGGCGCTCTTGTTGGTCACTACGTCGAGGAAGCCGGGGTCCTGATGAGTGAAGCCGTTATGGTCCTGCCGCCAGACCAAAGATGTAATGAGGATGTTGATGGATGGGATCGGAGCGCGCCAGTCGAGTTCCTTCTTCGACTTCTCCAGCCACTTGGCATGCTGGTTGAACATGGAATCGATGATGTGGACGAAGGCTTCATAAGTGGAGAACAAACCGTGGCGGCCGGTGAGAACGTAGCCTTCGAACCAGCCCTCAAGCGTGTGCTCGCTGAGCATCTCCATAACGCGACCGGAGACGTCCAGCTCGCCGCCGTCGGCGTCTTCCGGTTTGTACTCGGCGAGCCATGTCTTTTTCGACGCGGCATAGATAGCCGTGAGCCGGTTGGAGGCGGTTTCATCCGGGCCGAAAACCCGGAAGGAATCCATGTTGCGGCGCATGACTTCCGCAAGAAAGTGTCCGAGCACATCGGTGGGCGGCGCATACATCGAACCTGGCCCCTTCATCTTGACTGCGTAGTCGCGGAAGTCCGGCAGCTCGAGTTCCTTGCGCAGCAGCCCGCCATTGGCGTGCGGATTGGCGGAGATACGGCGCGTGCCGGATGGCGCAAGCTCCTGCAATTCGGGAATAAGGGTTCCGTTGGCGTCAAATAGCTCTTCCGGTTTGTAGCTGCGCATCCAGTCTTCAACGACTTTCAGATTGCGCTTGTTCGTAACTGGGTCGAGCACTGGGACCTGGTGCGCCCGCCAAAAATCTTCCACCTTGTGGCCATCTACTTCTTTCGGCCCCGTCCACCCCTTGGGGGAACGAAGTACGATCATGGGCCAGCGCGGGCGCTTACTGTCGCCCGTGGAGCGAGCATGCTGCTGAATCGCACGAATCTCGAGGATGCATTGCTCCAACGTTGACGCCATTTTCTGATGCATCGCCAGCGGGTCGTTGCCTTCAACGAAGTACGGTTTGTGGCCGTATCCGGTGAGCAGCGCTTCCAATTCCTCATGCGGAATGCGCGCCAGGATGGTAGGGTTCGCGATCTTGTAGCCGTTGAGATGCAGGACCGGTAGGACTGCCCCATCGCGGATGGGATTCAGAAACTTGTTCGAATGCCACGAGGTCGCGAGCGGCCCGGTCTCCGCCTCGCCGTCTCCCACGACCACTGTGACGATCAGATCAGGGTTATCGAACGCCGCGCCGTAGCCGTGCGAAATCGAATAGCCGAGTTCACCGCCTTCATGAATCGAGCCGGGCGTCTCCGGCGTGCAGTGCGAGCCGATTCCCCCAGGGAACGAAAACTGCCGGAAAAACTTGAGAAGCCCGGCTTCGTCGCGGCTCTTATCCGGATAAATCTCCGAGTAGTGGCCTTCGAGATAGCAGTTGGCAAGCGTGGCCGGCGCGCCATGACCAGGGCCGGAGATGTAGATCATACTCAAATCGTATTTCTTGATGAGGCGATTCAAGTGTACCCAGACCAGCGATTGCCCGGGATCCGAGCCCCAATGCCCGAGCAGGCGATTCTTGATGTGCTGTGGCTGGAGAGGCTCGCGAAGCAGAGGATTCGCGCGGAGATAGATCATTCCCGCCGATAGATAATTGCAGGCTCGCCAGTATGAATCCACTTTCCGCAGCTCTTCGGAAGATAGAGGTGTCGCGGTGTCGTTTGTGCCAAGCATGGAGGGTTCC